>Ga0181539_1001739_pt1 | contig 23356 bp, 15 predicted proteins | sample PEATcosm2014_Bin_46_FD_119767 | JGI IMG/M metagenome (GOLD analysis project Ga0181539, IMG submission 119767) | Peatland microbial communities from MTU Mesocosm Facility, Houghton, MI, USA - PEATcosm2014_Bin23_60_metaG | ecosystem: Environmental > Terrestrial > Soil > Wetlands > Peat | place... | reverse complement strand
TCCGCAGCGCGGGCAAAGTCCCTTGCAGTCGGGCTTGCACAGCGTTCTGACCGGCAGGGACAAAAGCACCTGCTCGCGCAGCACATCTTCAAGCAACAGACTGTCTCCTTGATAATAACCGATTTCGGTCTCCGACGCCGTAATGGACCGCTCGGGAACGTCGGAATCGGCTCCCAGCGGCCGGAAGATGAGGTCGAACTCGGCTGCAAGCGGAATCTCAACGGGTTCGATGCAGCGGGCGCAGGGAACCTGGAAATTGCCCGCAAAACGGCCCCTGAGGCGAATGTCGGCGACGATCTCTTTGGGCCCGCGGTGCTCGTGAATCACCTCGGCGCGGCCAGACGTGGCCAGATCGCCGGCCTGCTCGGCTTCGCCACCCAAATCGACGACGCCGGGGGCGAGTTTCAGGTCGAATTCGGCCGGCTCGCGCTCGAGGTCAAGGATTCTGAATTCCATGGTATGAGCGTAAAACAGGGAACAGGGATCAGGGAACAGAGATCAGAGGGAGGGTAGCTCGGAAGTCAGCCCCGTGCCTATCCTCTTTGGCCGCCGGCAAAGGAAAATCAGGATGACATTTCCAATAAATAGACTACGAGTTTGTCCTTCCTTACGAAGGCAGCCGTCTTCCCTGACGGCGACAACGCGGGCAATACATAGAGGTTGTATGGCCGCGGGTCCCACTCAAAGCTCTGCACCATCCTGCCATCATCCGCGTTGAAAACCACAAACTGCTGCCTGCCAGCTGGCGGGCAGTCGTCGATGCACGCAAAAGGGACCAGGAGTTGAAAAAATGTGTTTGATTTCCATGTCAGCCCGAATCGACTGCCTTGGATGCTATTCACGATGAGGGTGTCCCATTGCATAGCCTCATGCTCCACCTCATACAGTCGGTGGCCGTCGGGATCGGTTACTACTGCCGACCATTTGGTATGAGCTCCTGGAACGAGGCATACAGCTCTTTGAGCTTTGATGTAGCCCAGAAAGTTGTTGGAATCGCAATTCACCAGATGTGAGACAGGCTCCCCTTCCGTCTCCTCAGTGCCCTCTTTGCAATTCAGATTCGCGTCGCAGAGCCAACGACGAGCCTTGCCTAGGTAGGTCCAATATGCGAAGTGTTCCGAATCAATCCACTCCAACGCCCTCACAGGTCGTGGGCCGGTCACTGAAATTGGCACAAACCCTTCAACCGAACTGTCCATTTTCTTGAGCCGAGCGATTCCCCCTCCTATCTCATAAAGCGCCAATTGTGCGTCCCTACGCACGTCCGGGGGATTATTTGAGCCGAGCAGGACCAAATGGCTATCGGACAGGAAGAGAATCTCTATCGACGTTCTGGAAGCGTCTCCGGACGGCGGTACCATTACCCCGAGCGGCATCAGGTCAAATTCAGCCACCAACTTTGCGGAGCCAGCCTGTGCACAAACGGGTATCGATACGAGAAGAATTGCGGCAAGCAGCATTCGCATAAACCCTCCTTCAACGGAACTCCCTCGTTTAGAAAGAGCCTAGCTGTAGTCGGGCTGCGGAAGGCGGCCGATTAGGACAGTTTCTCAAGTGTCCTAATGGCAAGAAAACGTCAAATAGCGGCGAGTTGTATCATGAATCTTCACGTTTTTCTTATGCCCTAAGCGGACCCCAGCTAGTGGAGGGTCTTACGGCACGGGGAGCTACGCGTGATTCGAGCGATTGTCGATTTTGCTCTCCGGAGCCGCTGGCTGGTGCTCGGCGGCGTAGTTGTCCTCACCGCCTGGGGCGTCATCTCCTTCCGCGCCCTGCCGGTTGAAGCCTATCCCGACGTCGCCAACAACTACGTCCAGATCATTACGCAGTGGCCGGGCCGCTCGGCCGAGGAGATCGAGCGCCAGGTCACGGTTCCGGTCGAAATCCAGATGGCAGGCATTCCCCGCCTCGCACATCTGCGCTCGACCACTCTCGCCGGCCTCTCCAGCATCATGCTCATCTTCGACGACGGCACCACCAGCGATGTGAACCGCGAGCACGTCATGGAGCGGCTGGGCCAAGCGAATCTTCCCGCAAACCTGGTTCCGCAGATGGGCACGGACTGGAGCCCGGTGGGCCAGATCTTCTGGTACACAGTGGAGAGCACGAATCCGGCCTACGACGTGATGGAGCGGAAGGCGATCGAAGACTGGTCGCTGGAAAAGGCCTTCAAAAGCGTCCCCGGCGTGGTGGATGTTTCGAGCTTCGGCGGGCCCACCAAGGAGTACCAGATCGCGCTGGACCCGGAGAAGCTGGTTGCCTACGGCCTGAGCATCAGCCAGGTGGAGCAGCAGATCGCCAGTAACAACACCAACGGCGGCGGCAGCTTTATTGAAGAGGGCGACCAACAGGTGAACGTGCAAGGGCTGGGGCTCTACACCAGCGTGCGCGACATTGAAGAGACCGTGGTGAAGACGCAGAACGGCGCGCCGGTGCGGATCAAGGATATCGCCACGGTGACGCAGGGCGCAAAGATCCGCCTCGGGCAGATCGGAAAATCCTACAAGCCCTACACGGTGGTCGACGGCAAGAAGGTCTACGACGACAGCAAGGTGGCGGACAATCCCGACACGGTGGAAGGAATCGTACTGCTGCAGAAGGGCGACGATTCAGACCCGGTTCTGGCGGGCATCCACGAAGAAGTGGACAAACTGAATCACGGCGTTCTGCCCAGGGGCGTACGGGTGGTCCCTTTCCTCGACCGATCCGATCTCGTCAAATACACCGTGACCACGGTGGAGCGAAACCTCACGGAGGGGATGATCCTTGTAGCCATCATCCTGTTCCTGTTTCTGGGCAATGTGCGCGGCGCCATCATCGTATCGCTCACCATCCCCTTTGCGCTCATGTTTGCCGCCATCTGCCTCGACTTGAGCCATATCCCGGCGAACCTGCTTTCACTGGGCGCGCTCGACTTCGGCATGCTCGTGGACGGCTCGGTGGTGATGATCGAAAACATCATCCGCCACCTGGCGCAGAGCGGCGATCGGCGCACGCCGGTCTCGAAGATTCAGGATGCGGCCCACGAGGTACAGCGGCCGGTGTTCTTTGCGCGCGCCATTGTCATCACTTCGTATCTGCCGATCTTCACGCTGCAGGCGGTGGAAGGGCGGCTCTTCAAGCCTATGGCGTGGACGGTCACCTTCGCCCTCTTTGGCGCGCTGGTGTTTTCGATTGTCGTGGCGCCGGTGATGGCCAGTCTTCTCTTCAGCAAGGGAGCCAGAGACTGGCGCAATCCGCTCATGCACTGGCTCACCGAACATTATCGCGTGGCCGTCCGGTCCGCCATCGAGCACCGCTACCGGACGGTGGGAATCTCCGCAGCGCTTTTCGCTGTCGCCATTTATCTCACGGTGGGTGGGCCGATCGGCTCGGAGTTCCTGCCTCATCTCGATGAAGGCTCCATCTGGGTACGCGGTACTTTGTTGCCCAGCGAAGGCCCTACGGCCTCCATCGACTTCACCAACAAGGCACGCATTGTCATGGCGTCGTTTCCCGAGGTGACGCAAGTGGTGAGCCAGACGGGAAGGCCCGACGATGGCACCGACACCACCGGCTTCTTCGACACGGAGTACTTTGTCGATCTGAAGCCAAAGGAGCAGTGGCGACCCATCTTCCACCAGGACAAGGAGCAACTGATCTCCGCCCTGGACTATCAGCTGGCGAAGTTTCCCGGCGTCATTTGGAACTACTCGCAGCCCATCTCGGACAATATGGAAGAGGCGGTTTCGGGCGTAAAGGGCGAGCTGGCCGTGAAGCTCTATGGCGACGATCTGCGCGTTTTGGAGCGGACAGCTGACCTGGTGCAGGCGCAGATGGCGACGATTCCCGGCGTCGCGGACCTGGGGATCTTCCGCGTCATCGGCCAGCCGAATCTGAACCTGCAGGTCGACCGCCATGCCGCGGCGCGCTGGGGCATCAACGTGAACGACATCCAGGACGCGATCCAGACCGCCGTCGGCTCCAGTGCGCTCACCCAGGTACAACAGGGCGAGGCACGATTCGACGTCACGCTACGCTACCAGCAGCCGTATCGCAATACGCGTGAAGCCATTGAAAATGTCCGCCTGCTGGCTCCCTCGGGCGAGCGCGTATCCCTGGCGCAACTCACGCACGTGACCACCGACGACGGCGCCGAAGAGATTTATCGCGAGGGCGGTCAGCGCTATATCGCCATCAAGTACTCGGTGCGCGGGCGCGATCTGGGATCGACCGTGGAAGAGGCCATCGCCCGCGTGCGGCGAAACGTGCATCTGCCCAGCGGCTACCACCTGGAGTGGGCCGGCGAATACGCAAGCCAGCAGCGCGCCAACAAGCGCATGGCCGTCATCGTTCCCCTTACCATCATGGTGATTTTCATCATCCTCTATACCATGTTCCGTTCCTTCAAGTGGGCCATGCTGATCCTGATCAGCGTGGGCATGGCGTCGATCGGCGGGCCGCTGGCGCTATTCCTCACGCACACCAATTTTTCGGTCTCTTCGGCGGTCGGTTTCCTCGCGCTCTTCGGAGTCTCGGTGCAAGTGGGCGTCATCATGATCGAGTTCATCAATCAGCTCAGGGCGCGAGGCAATCCCATTGAAGAGGCGGCCGTCGAAGGCGCGGTACTGCGCCTGCGGCCCATCATGATGACCATGCTTGTGGCCACGCTCGGATTGCTTCCCGCCGCGGTGTCGCATGCCATCGGATCCGATTCGCAGCGGCCCTTCGCGATTGTGATTGTGGGCGGGCTGCTGGCCAATTTGATGATCAGCATCTTCCTGCTGCCCACTCTCTACGTTTGGGCCGCGCGCGAAGACGACATCCTGCCCGCGGCCGAAGAGGCACAGGAAGTCTGATCGGCCGTGCTGGCAAGTGGTCAGACCACCCATTGACAAGGGTAGTTGCGCTGGGATAGAAACCAGTCCATGCGTTCCAATCACCGATCCCTGCTCTTTCTGCTCCTGGCCTCGCTTGTTGCCCTGGGCCTGCCCGCTACCTCCTCAGCCAAAGTGATTGGCATGAACGTGATCGCCAAGGCCGTTAGCCGCGAGCGCATCGCGACCCTGCCCAAGAAACAGCAGAAGGCGTGGCTGGAGTATTTGGAGCGGTCGGAGAAGCAGAAGGCGATCGACAAGCAGACGCTGGCCGACGAACAAAAATCCGCGGGCAACACGAGCCCCAAACATGCCTCGGGCGGCCGTGGCATGTTTGCGCTGCGCGGCGACCATCCGGCGGAGTGGTGGACGAGTGACGAAGCGCTCAGCGATGCACGCAACATCATTACCTGGCAGGTGGCAGACGGCGGCTGGAGCAAGAACATCGACATGGTGACGAAGCCGCGCGCGCCGGGCGATCTCTACGACGCCAACAACGAGAATCGCTTCCCCGACCTGGCCGACTTCGACAAGCCGGTGGATCCCAACTGGCACTACATCGCCACGCTCGACAACGATTCTACGTGGATGCAGATTCGCTTCCTGGCGCGTGTGGCCACGGCGCTGCTGGCATCGCATCGCGATACCGACGCCGCGCCCATTTGCGCCTCCGTCACGCGGGGCGTCGAGTACCTGCTCGATTCGGAGTACCCCAACGGCGGCTGGCCTCAGGTGTGGCCGCTCGAAGGCGGCTATCACGACGCCATTACCATCAACGATGACGCCATGACGCACGCTGTGGAGATTCTGCACGATGTGGCCGAGGGCGCGCCAGACTACAAGTTTCTGCCGGCCGCGATGGTAAAGCGCGCGGGACCGGCCGCGCAACGAGGCATCGACTGCCTGCTAAGGTTGCAGATCGTAGAGAACGGGGTGAAGACGGCGTGGGCGCAGCAGTACGATGCGCTCACGCTCGAACCCACTTCGGCGCGCAACTATGAAATGCCTTCGCTGACCAGCGACGAGAGCTTCCCGGTGGTCGAGTTCTTCATGAGCCTGCCCAATCCCACTCCGGCCGAGGTCGCGGCGGTGCATGCGGCGTGCGCGTGGTTTGTGAAGGTGGAGATCTTCGGGTTCCGCTTCGGCAGCGGGAACTTCATGGCCGATCGATCAAGTCAAGGCGGGCGCAAGCTGGTGGCCGTTGAGGGCGCCGGACCCATCTGGGCACGCTACTACCAGATCGGCACCGACAAGCCCATCTTCGGCGACCGCGACAAGACCATTCACGACGACGTGAACGAACTGAGCCTGGAGCGGCGCAACGGATACTCGTGGTACAACACGGAGGGCATTGCCGTGCTGAACCAGTACAAGACGTGGGCGCAGATGCATCCGCAATAATGGATGCAGCATGACGGCGCATCAGAGAGACGCTGCTGGGAGCGAGATTCGCTTTCGCGTGGCCGCGGCCATCGACAGGCCGCGCCTGATCCAGCTCATCAACGCCGCATTTTCTGTGGAGACATTCCTCGAAGGCACACGCACCGACCACCGGCGGCTCGCGGCCATGATGGCCAAGGGCTGCATCTTAATGGCCGAGGATGGCGAAGGGCGTCTGCTGGCCTCGGTGTACGTGGAGCGGCGCGGCAAGCGCGGTTACCTGGGCATGCTGGCGGTGGATCCCGCGCGGCAGGGCGAAGGCCTGGGGCGTCGCATGGCGGAAGCGGCGGAGAATCGTTTTCGCCGTCAGGGATGTGAAGCCGTGGATATCACCGTGCTGAGTTTACGGCCGGAACTGCCGCCACTCTATCGGCGCCTGGGCTACGCGGAGACCGGGACCGAAGCGCTCAAGACCTCGCAGCCGCTGCGACCGGGAGCGGAATGCCATTGCATTGTGATGTCGAAGCGGCTATAGCAGTGCTGGACCTCTGTACCCTAGTTCCGCCGCTTATGGCGCCTTCGCCGCCGACGCAAGAAGATAACGGCTGGCGAAATCCAGGAAGGTGGGCCAGTTGGGCGCAGGCGTGTGCCCGCCGGTGTGCTGGCGGAAACCCAAATCTCCTGAGATGAGCGCGGTTTCGATGGCCGGGAACGCCGTGGTTCCCAGATCTTTCTTGCCCAGCAACTTATACACCGGACCGGCGGCAACAGCGGCAAGGAATGAGCCTTCGGCGTCGGCCCAGCCGTCGCCTTTTGTCGCGCCGCCGCCGATGAACACCGGGCGTGACGCGCAGAGCGCGATCAATTCATGCGCGTCGATAGGAAGATCGGCAACCGTGAGCGGGCCGTCGTACTTGAGGAAGTTGCCGGCCATCCAATGGTACTCGGAAGCGCCGGCAATGTTGCCGATCTCTTCGCCGAAGTGGTGCCGATAAAGCTTGGCGCCGGCCTCGCCCGAGGAACTGATGTAGGCGATGGCAAAACGCGGATCGTAGGCCATGGCAACGAGAGCGGCCTTACCATAACGCGAGTGGCCGGTAATGCCCACCTGGCGCGCGTCGACAGCCGAGTCGGTTTCAAAATAATCGAGAGCACGGCTGGCGCCCCACGCCCAGGCACGTAGCGCACCCCAATCGTCCGGCGAGCGCGGCTGGCCCTTGTTGACGAGCCCGATGATGCCTTGTGTGAGTCCCGCGCCGTTGTCGGGCTGAACGCTGGTGGGAACATACTCCGCGTAGCCCCAGCCGCGCTTGAGAACCTGCTGTTGCCACGTCGGTCCCTGGTTGGCCTGCGCGCCGGGAGCCATCTCCGGGATCATGCGCGCGATGGAGGCCAGGAACTGGCGGCTGAAAGTGAGCTCCATCATCACCGGAACCGGGCCCTTGGCATTGGCCGGCGTGGTAAGGGTCACATCGATGTCCACGGCGATCGCGGGATCGCTTGCGTTGTCCACGTGGCCGACGAGCGTTTTGGTGACCACCGGAATGTCGCCGTTCTTTTCCTGCGTAGTGCTGACGACCCTCCACGTCACTGCGGGCAGATGTGCGGGAACGCGGCCGAGAATTTCGCGGTCGAAGAGCTCGACGATCTGGGGCCGGCGCTCTTTCCACCACATTTTGGCGGAAGTGACGCGCTTGCCGTTGTTCAAAACGAGCGGATCGGGAAGGTTGGGGTGGATGTTGGCTTTGGATTCGTCGTAGTTCACGGGATTGGGGCCGTTGCCGCTGGCGCTGGCGCCGGGGCGGAGTTCGTGAATGCCAAGCAGGTCCATCATGCGCTGGTGATCTTTTTCCGAAGCCGCCTGGATGGCGAGCTGCTCCGGCGTGGGCGCGGGGCGCGGTGGCGCACCCTGAGGGTTTCCGGGCGCGGGAGCGGTTTGTGCGGGCAGCCAGGACGCCGAGGCGCAGAAAGCAAGGGCTAAAGCCGTGGCAGCAATCTTGCCAGTGTTGGCGGGGCGAAGCATGGGCATTGGCAGCCTCATTCGGGAGGTTTCCCAACCTGAAACCGGGATCGGCCGTAAGCATATCGACTTCATCGAGGCCGGGCAAGTGCGCGCCGGGCCGGCCGACGCACAAATCCTGCAAAGCCGGGGCCTTGGGGCGGCGGAAGGTGGAGGCGGGGAGATTCGCACATTGGCAGCCGTTGAGCATTCAAGACGGGGCGCTTTCCGCCGATAGAACGGATGAGTTCACTTGGAAAGGATGCGCCATGTCCTGGGCCAGAAACCTGCCCCTCTCTCGCAAATTCAGCTATGCATTTGGCCTGGTGTGCGTTTTGTGCCTCGTCCTGGGAATCTACACGTTTTTCACCTTCCGCGGCATCGCCAGGAAAAGCGCGGAGGTCAGCGGCAACCACCTCCCCTCGCTGATCCACATTGGCGATATCCGCAATGGCGTGAGCGTGGAGCGGCGGGAGGATCTGGAGCTGATGCTGTGCCAGACGCCGGCGTGCACCGCGGACCACACCGCGCGGCGGCAGAAGGCGATTGCCGACTACCGGGAAGCGCTGAAGGAGGAGGAATCGCTGGTTTCGCCCGCCGAGCGAAGCTACTACCAGACATTTGTGGCCTCCATCAAGCAATATCAGGACGCCAGCGACCGGGCCATCGCGCTGCTGGCTGCGGGCAAGACCGGCGATGCGCTGGACCTGCTTTCCTCCGACGCCATGATGGGCTGGATGAATGACGCCGTGAACGCGACGGAAAGCGGCGTGCGGCTGCACCAGAAGACTGGGATGGAGGAATCGCAGAGCGCGACCGCAGCCAGCGACCACGCCACGTGGGTGAACGTCGGCGTCACGCTGTTGATCATGGTGCTATGCGCGCTGACGGGCATCGCCCTGACGCGCGTCACGGCGCCCCGCATTGGACGAGTGAAGGCGGTGGCGCAACGGCTGGCGCAAAACGACCTGACGGCGCAAGTGAAAGTGACCGGAAGCGATGAAATTGGCGAACTGGGTTCGGCGCTGAACGATTCGGTCGCGGTCATCCGCTCGGTGGTGCAGTCGGTGGCTCGGGGAGCGGAGATGCTTTCGACGGCGACCACGGAGATCAGCGCCCGATCGGTGCAGAGCGCGGGCAATGCGCGTACGGAGTCGGGCAAGATCAACCAGATTGCGGCGGCAGCCCAGGAGATGACGGCGACCATCAGCGAGATCAGCCATAACGCGGAGAATGCGGCAGACTCGAGCCGCGAATCGGCGGAGACGGCGGAACGGGGCGGTGCGGTGATGCAGGCAGCGGCGGCCACCATGGAGAAGATCGCAGCCGCTACCAGGACGGTTTCCGACAAGATGACATCGCTGGCCCACCGCTCCGAGGAGATTGGCAAGGTGGTGAACGTGATTCAGGAGATTAGCGAGCAGACCAATCTGCTGGCCCTGAATGCGGCCATCGAGGCGGCGCGCGCCGGGGAGCACGGACGCGGCTTTGCGGTGGTGGCAGGCGAAGTGCGGCGGCTGGCCGAGCGCACCAAGAGCGCCACCGAGGAGATTGCGGGAACCATCCGCAGCATCCAGGAAGAGACGCGGGACACCCTGCAGGTGATGGCCGACAGCCGCACCGCCGTGGAAAGCGGAATGGACGAAACCTCGAAGGCCCGGCAAAGCCTGGAAGCGACGATTGCGACCTCAAGACAGGTGGAGCAGCAGGTTCACCTGATTGCCACGGCGGCCACGGAACAGACCTCGGCGGCTGGAGAGATTTCGGAGTCCGCGGGACAGATTTCCCAGTTGGCGCTGGAAAACACCCATTCGGCCGAAGAGGCTGTGGAAGCCCTGAAGAACCTGTCGTCACTGGCTGCCGAACTGGACGCAATGATCCGGCAGTTTCAGCTGGAGGGGGAGACTCAGAGCGGCGGAAAGTTCTCGGGAGGAGCGCGAGCCCCGGTGCCGCAAAGTGTGCGCGCCGCGCACGCGTAGCCGCGGCAGGCCGCACGCGGTTTTGAGTCAGGCGGGTGCCCGGATCTGCGGCCCTGGCAAGTAAGCCCCAAACTTATTGCCGGGGCTGCCCGCCTGCATCTTGAAGGCCGAGACCCGCCTGCGCCCAAAATGACCTCCGCCTTGCGGGAACGATCGCTTCTCTTTTCATTTCCTTTACGCATTCCCCTTCGCAGACCGCGTGTACAGTTATTCTGGAGTTGCGACCGGCATGGCGAGGCACCCGCCATCCCAGGGTCTGCTTCAATCCAGGAGAGAAACAGCCATGAGCGCGGTTAAGTACGACCTGGTGGTTATCGGTTCCGGGCCGGCGGGCCAAAGGGCCGCCGTGGCCGCTGCCAAGATGGGCAAACGCGTGGCCGTGGTGGAGGCGCGGCAGGTGGTAGGCGGCGTGTGCATCAACACCGGCACCATCCCCTCCAAAACCATGCGCGAGGCGGTGCTGCATCTCTCCGGCTACAACTACCGCTCGGTATACGGCGTGAACTACCGGGTGAAGGAAAAGATCACCATGGCCGACCTGGCCTTCCGGGTGCAGGCCGTCATTAAGACCGAAGTGGATGTAACCGAAGCGCAACTTTCGCGCAACGGCATCGACGTGGTGCACGGAATTGCCCGGTTTATCGACCCCCACCAGGTGCGGGCGGAAGGCGTACAGACCGATTCCACGCTGGAGGCCGACCGCATCATCATTGCCGTGGGCACCAAACCGGCCGTGTCAGACAAAGTGCCGGTCAACGGCAAGTCCATTATCAACAGCGACCAGATTCTGGGTCTGGAATGCCTGCCCAAGTCGTTGATCGTGGTGGGCGGCGGCGTGGTGGGCGTGGAATACGTCTGCATGTTCGCCGTGCTGGGCGTGCGCGTCACACTGATCGAAAAGCGCAGCCGGCTGCTGGAGTTTGCCGATCAGGAGATTATCGAGGCGCTCAGCTACCACCTGCGCGACATGCGCGTGACCATGCGCCTGGGCGAGGAGGTGGAAAGTGTGGAGGAACCAACTCCCCACCCCAGCGACAAAGACCCGTCGCTGGGGGCCCCGACTCCGGGCACGGTCGTGGCCAACCTGGAGAGCAAAAAGAAGGTTTCCGGCGACGCGCTGCTGTATGCAGTCGGCAGGCAGGGCAATGTGGACGACCTGAACCTGGCTGCCGCCGGCCTCGAAGCCGACAAACGCGGCCGCATTGCCGTCAACGAGCACTACCAAACCAAGGTGGAGCACATTTATGCTGCGGGCGACGTGGTGGGCTTTCCTTCGCTGGCCTCGGTGTCCATGGAGCAGGGACGCATCGCCGCATCCCACGCCTTCAACGACCACGCCGCGTCTACCAATCCCAGCTTTTACCCGTACGGCATTTACACGATCCCGGAGATCAGTTTCATCGGCAAAACCGAGGAGCAGTTAACCGGCGAGGACGTTCCCTACGAAGTGGGCATGGCCTATTACCGCGAGGTGGCGCGCGGGCAAATTCGCGGCGACACCACGGGCCGGCTCAAGCTGATCTTCCATCGCGACACGCGCAAGGTGCTGGGCGTCCACATCATCGGCGAGGACGCGAGCGAGCTGGTGCACATCGGCCAGGCGGTCATGACCCTCGGTGGCACGGTGGATTATTTCATCGACACGGTCTTCAACTACCCCACGCTGGCGGAATGTTACAAAGTTGCCGCGTTCAATGGATTGGGGCGGTTGCACCGCTATCAGACGGAGTAGGCCGGGCTGTTCACGGTACACGGTTCACGGTTCTTCACTCTTCCCCCAGGAGGGTGTTATGACAACGGCGATCGGCGTCGTCATCACAGACCACATCGCAGCCGCAAGGCTCGAAGACCAACGGCTGGCCGGCAAGATGCTGCTGTCTCGCGACGAACCTGACTCAATGGACGCACTGGCGGCGACTCCCGATCGCGAACTGGTCGGCTTCCTGGCCGGGCTCATCGAAAGCCTGGCAAGCGGCAAGTCAGGGCCAGTCGATGCGATCGGCGTAGCCGTTCCTGGGTTCGTGCGCTCGGGCGTGGTCGAGGAATCGCCCAATCTGCCGCAGATGAAGGGCGTACGGCTGGCGGAACAGTTGAGCTTGGCGCTCGCGGAGCGCGGCGTCGCGGCCCCGGTGCACATCGCCAATGACGCAGACGCCATCGCCGCGGGCGTGGCTGCCACGCGCGGCCGCCTCGACAAGCTCACCCGCGTGTGGACCATCGGAAACGGCATTGGGTATGGGCGCTGGCCGTACGCCGAGGGCGTGTGGGAGGGCGGACACATCACGGTCACGCTCGACCCCAAAGAGCGCTATTGCGGCTGCGGCGGCATCGGGCATCTCGAGGGCATCATGGGCTATCGCGCCATGCGCATGCGCTTCCTCGACCTGGAGCCCGAAGAGGTCTTTGCCAACGCCCGCAATGGCGACATGCGCTGCCGCAAGTTTGTGGACCTGTGGCACCGCGCACTGGCCGCCGCCACCGCTTCGTTCATTCACCTCGCAGGGCCGGGGCGTTTTTACTTCACCGGAAAGAATGTGGGATTTCTGGAGCTGCCGCTCTTGCGCAGCCACCTGGAAACCATGGTCCGCATGAGCCCGCTGCAGAGCTTTTCGCTGGAAATCCTGCCCCCGGACGACGAAACCGCGCTGATCGGCGCGGGCGTGAGCGCCCTACGGGCGGTAAGGCAGGAAATAGGGATGCGACGATCAGGGGCTTAAGAAGCGATGGATTTCTTAAGCCCCGGAGATTGCTTTGCGTGCACTTTTCCGGCCCCTCACCGCTTCCGCAGGTACGTCTTCGACAGGCGATCGTGCCAGGTGAGGCGGCCGTCGTCGAAAAGCGCCCACACCAAGCCCAGGCCGAGCGGCAAGACCGACAGGAGCAGCGCCAGCAGGCGTCCGCAACGTTGCCCGCGGCTAGTGGTGTAACCCGCGAACGTGCTGAGCTCGATGCCGGCGTACCGCATGCCGGGCGTGGCCCGCGCCAGGGTCATGAAGCACACGTGATAGGCGACGCCAATGGCCAGCAGCGCGACCGCGGCGCCATACTCCAACGCGCGCACACCCGGCAGTTTGTTGAGGTTGGGCGCAGCCAGCGTGGCAGCCCCCACCAGCGCGGCGGCGATCAACGCGCAATCGACCACAATGGCCAGTAGGCGCCGGCTCGTCGGCGCCGGCTCGATCTCGTGCGCTTGCGCAGGCTGCGGCGCGGGCTCCTCCAGGATCTGGTTCCGCAGCTGCGCTTCCAGGTCCAAGGTTGCAGGCTGCGCCTCCAGAGTCATGGAAGGAGGCAAAGCCTCCAGGGTCATGGCCGACCATTCGGGACGCATCCATGCGGGCGGCACTGGCGGCTCCATGGTGGCCGGCGCGGGCTCGATGGAGATGGCTGCCGGGTCGACCTCAAAGATACTCAACTGGGGCGCGGACTCAGCTTCAGCCAGGGGGCCTTCCGCGCGCCGCGGACGCGCCCTGCGGGTCGCGATCATCTCCCGCGGGAACTGGATCAGGTTGGCGTAAATGGGCTGAACCAATTCGTCGGGCTGAACCGATTCGCCCGGCTCGCCGCCGTGTGCCTCGGTAATGGCCGGGCGATCGTAGCGCGGCAGGGCGTCATAGGGTGCGGCCTCATCCAGTTGCGCGTCGGTTTCCAGTTCCCACGCGGGCGCCATCGCCGTTTCCCGCTGGATGTGGGGCCGTTCCTGGGGCTTATGCGGCGACGGAACCATGGCCGGCGCGGCGTGGCGCTCGGAGATGGCTTCGAGCTCCCAGGCGGGCTCATCCGGGGAAGCAGCCTCAAGGCCATCGAGAACGTACTGGAAGGCGGCCTGCGCCTGCTGAGCGGCTTTGGAGACGGCCTCAGCGGCATGCACCGCGGCGCGCGCCTCGCGGGTGAGCATCTCGTTGTAGCTGGGGGCATTGGCGTAACGCGCGGCTACCCGCGCGGCGGCCTGGGCAGCCCGGCTGGCGCGCGCGGTCCGGTTTTCAGCGGGCGCGGCGGTTTCGCCTGCCGAAGTGGTCTTGTGGCTCAAGTGGGCAGCTACGCGGCGATTGACTTCCTGCTTCCACTCGGGGAAGAGGGCAGCAGTTTGAAGTGATGTGCTCAACGCTCCTTGATCCCTTCTTCTGCGGCGAACCGTGTTTCCGGCTCGCGCGCATGATGTGGCCTGCGCCGCAGCCCGGAACCGGGCCAACGCAGACGTTGCTCAACCATCAAGGAAAGAGGATCGCGGACAAGCGCGGGCGCGCCCATGGGAGTGGGCTCGTGACCGTGCGGTCGACCCGGCTTGTGCAGTTACCAGAGCAGCGAGGTCTGCGTCCCATCGTATGCGGCCGGCTTTGCTATGCTGAGCCTTACACCGGTCTGAGTCAGGGATGCGTCCTCGTAACTTAGTATGTATCACGCTGCTGGCTGCCTGCCACCTGTATCTGGGCGCACAGGCCCCACAAGTGTTGACCAATGCGGCACCTGCGGCGCAACGTGAAACGGGCGGCGCCCTAGGTCCCGGCTCGCCCTCCGGCCTGCCCGCTGCGGCTGACCTGCCCAACGACCCCGGCCAGGAACTGCTGCCACAGGCCGTGCCGGAACCGGCGCCTGAGACGGGAGCTCCCGTGGAATGGGAGGCGAAACACCAGGAGTGGGCCGGCGATACGCTCACCCTCACCGGCGACGTGGTGGTTCACTATCGCGATTACGTGATTCGCGCCGATACCGCGACCTACAACCGGGCGACAACGGAGCTGGAAGCCGACGGCCATCTGCAGGTCACCGGCGGGCCCAACGACGTGTTCATCAACGCCTCGCACGGCGACATGCGGCTGAACATGCATACCGCGCGCTTTTACAACGTGAACGGGTCGCAGGGCGTGCATGCCATGGGGCGCACAGTGGTCTATTCGACGCCGACCCCGCTGCTGTTTTCGGGCCGGGTACTGCTGCAGACCGGCGAGGGCCGCTACCGCGTCGTAGACGGCTCCATCACCAATTGCCGGCTGCCCCACCCCGACTGGCGGATTATCGCGCACTCCATCAATCTGACCGACGAGAAGGCTTCGACCTCGAACGCGTTTTTCGAGTTTCTCGGCCTGCCGATCTTCTACCTTCCCTATCTGCACCATCCGGCCAACGCAACCAGCCGGGTCAGCGGACTGCTGACGCCGGTCATCAGCAACGGGTCGTCGATTCGCGGCTACACGCTCGGCGAGCAGGTGTACTGGGCCATCAACCGCAGCATGGATATGGTGGTGGGCGCGGAGTACTTCAGCAAGCGCGGTTGGGCGCCCAATGGCGATTTCCGCTACAAGGGTCCGGGACTCGATCACCTGATCGCGCGCTGGAACGCGCTGCTCGACCGGGGCGTCGAAGAGCCCGTGATCGTATCGACGACTCATCCTACAGGCTACGAGCGGGTGAACCAGGGCGGAGTCGATGTGAACGTGCTGGGGCGCAAGGACTTTACGCCGCAAACCCGCCTTGCCGGCACCATGGAGTACCTCTCGAGCTACGTGTACCGGCTGGTCTTCGACGACAATTACGCGCAGGCCATCAGCTCCCAGGTGGCGAGCGACGTTGTGTTCACCCATAACCACCGCGGTATGATGCCCTCAGTATGGCTTGACCGATTTGAATCCTTCGCCAGCACCAACAATGGCAACGAAGTAAGGATTCTGCGCTTGCCGCTCGTACGCTACGATGTGCTGGACCGGCCGCTGGGCAGTGGGCTGATCTATTGGGGACTGGGATCGTCGCTGGGCTATCTGAACCGCTCCGAACCCTTCTTCCACTCGCGCAACGTGGGACGGTTCGACTTCTATCCGCATCTTTCCATGCCGATTGTCGGGGCGGGATGGAGTTTCCTGCCGGAAGTAGCGCTGCGCGACACGGTGTACACCATCAGCCAGACGCCCAGGCTCACTGGCCCGTTCACCACACCCGTGATCAGCCACAGTCCTCTCAACCGGACAGATCTGGAAGCTTCCATCGACATCCGTCCGCCCGTGCTGGAACGGGATTACGAGCTTCCCTTCGGTCACCGGGAGCTGCGTCACGTGATCGAGCCGGAACTGAATTACCGCTATGTGGGCGGAATCGGCGTCAAGGCCCAGGACGTGCTCCTGTTCGATACCACGGACATTGCCAGCAATGTGAATGAGGCCGGCTTCTCGCTCACGCAACGGTTCTATGTGCGAAAGACCGACGAAAAACCGTGCGGAGCGAATCGCGAGGAAGTGGGCGACACGGATGCCGGCGACGGCGCCGATGCCGCGAACGGTACCGGAAACACAGGCGCCTGTCCGAGCGCGCCGCGCGAGTGGGCGACCTGGGAAATTGCGCAGGAGTACTTTATCGATCCGAACTTTGGCGGAGCGCTCATTCCCGGCCGGCGCAATGTTTACGATGCCACGCTGGACCTGATGGCGCCCACCTTCCTGACCTCGGCGCGCAACATTGCGCCCATCACTTCGCGCATCCGCTTTGAGGCCATCGACAACCTGCGCATCCAGTGGGACCTGGCCTACGACACCATCCTTGGGCAACTGGCCGCGGACAATGTGTTCGCGGGCTACAGCTTTGGCCGCACCACCCTGGGCATCGGGCACGCGCTGTTGAACGCCGTGGACGACCAGGTGACGAACGGCACCACGCCCTCCACTCCCGCCACTTTCTCTACCCTCAAGAGCCAGCAGGTGCAGCCCTTCCTGGAAATTGGCAAGCCCAGCGGCAACGGGCTCAACCTGGCCGTGAACGGCGGCTACGACTTTGTGCAGCACCAGGTTCAGTATGGAGGCGTGCAGGCGGTGTACAACTGGAACTGCTGCGGCCTGACCCTCGGGTACCGGCGCTTCGAGCTGGGCACAGTGGGTTCGACCAGCCGCGATGAGACCCAGTGGCTCTACAGCTTCACTCTGGCCAACTTCGGAGCCGTGGGCGACATCCGCCGCGCCAACTCCGTCTTCCGCGATCCCATGCTGCCGCCGGCGTATTAACAACAGAGAGTAGGGAGTAGCCAGTAGAGAATCGAAAGCGGCCAGCAGCGGTAGGTTTTTTCTACTCGCTATTGGCTACTCCCTACTCCCTGCACTGGGGTATCCTTTCTGAGAGGAAATCACCTTGGTACATGCTCGATTTTTGGCCGGACTGCTCCTTCTTGGCTTGACCGCTGGCTGCAAAGCACAGGTCGCACCGCCTTCTGCGCCCGACCCCGCGCTCAATCGCCGCATCGAGGTTTTAGTTCGCTCGCAATTCGACCTGCCGGCGGACGTTACGCTGAGCATCGGCGCTCGCAAACCCAGCCAGTTTACGGGTTACGAGACGCTGCCCATCACTATCACGCATAACGGCAAGGCGCAGGAGTTCGACTTTCTGATTTCGGACGACAGCACCAAGCTCCTCCACATGGATTCACTGGACCTGACGAAGGATCCCGCGGATGCCATTCCCATTGCGGGACGTCCCATCCGCGGCAATCCGGCCGCCAAGGTGACGGTGGTCAATTTCGACGATCTGGAATGCCCGTATTGCGCGCGCATGCACCAGGAGCTGTTTCCGGCGACCATGGATCATTACAAAAACCTGGTGCGGTACGTCTATAAAGACGACCCGCTCACGGACCTGCATCCCTGGGCCATGCACGCTGCTGTGGACGCCAATTGCCTGGCCTCGCAGAGCGGCACCGTGTACTGGGCGTACGTGGACTACCTGCACGCCCACGGCGACGAAGTGACCGGCGACGAGCGCGACCTGAACAAGAGCCTTGCCGCGCTGGACCGCATAGCACGGCAGGAAGCCACGGTGAGCAAACTGGACCAGACCGCGCTCGATGCCTGCATCGCCAAGCAGGACGAGACGCAGATCAAAATCTCAGTGAAGCTGGCCGACGCATTGGGGATTGATGGAACGCCCGCGGTCTACGTGAACGGCGAAAAGGTCAATGGCGGCGCCGTCCCCGTCGACCAACTCTGGATGGTCATCGACCGCGCTTTGCGTTCTGTGGGCGAGGAACCGCCGCCCGCGCCAGCTGTGACGGGCCAGGGTAGAGGCCAGTAACACAAATAGGGCTACCGCCAGGTCGGTGAAGGGATTTATCCTTGATTGCCGGGGTTTTTCGGGAGCCCCCTAGGAGAGATCAGCTTGCAAGTCTCATTCGCTTTTCCTGCGCGTTCTCATGCTGTTACAGTACTGCTGTTCAGCGGCGTCCTTTTTTCCGCCGTTGCCGGATGCCATCGCTCGCCTTCCGCCGACGTAGTGGCCACGGTGAACGGCAAGGAGATTGCCCGCGCGGAACTGGAGCGGAACTACCAGATCCAGGTGGGAGACAACCCCCAGAAGCCGTCGGACCAGGAGGCGGACATCCTGCGCCTCAATGTTCTGCAGAAGATGATCCAGGCCGAGATCCTGCAGCAGCAGGCCGCCAAGCTCAACCTGACCGCCAGCGATGAAGACGTGAACGCCAGGCTGACCGAGATCAAGGCTAACTACACAGAGGATCAGTTCTACAACCTGCTCAAGCAGCGCAACATGTCGCTCGACGACCTGAAGCGCGACATCCGGCGGGATTTGACAGCAACCAAGCTTATCAATAAAGAGATCGAGTCGAAGATCAATATCACCGATGCGCAGATTGCGGCGTTTTACGCGGCGCACAAAGCCGACTTTGACCTCGTTGAGCCGACATATCACCTGGCGCAGATCGTTGTGACCACCATGCCCGTGCCAGCCAACGGCAATATGCCGGGCAAGCCGGGCGGCGAAGCCGCAGCCAAACAGCGCATCGATGCCGCGCACGCGCAGCTAGTGAGCGGCGTGGATTTTGCGACCGTCGCAGCCAGCGTCTCGGAAGATCCCAACACCGCGTCGAATGGCGGCGACTTGGGTTTTGCCCGCGAGTCGCAGCTCAAGGCCGATCCCGCGGTCTTCGACGCAATCAGCAAGCTCAAGCCGGGCCAGTTCACCGATGTGATCCCCGAATACGACGCGGCACACAAGGTTGCGGCTTTCGTGATCTACCGGCTGCTTCAGCGCGAGCCGGCAGGCCAGCGCGAGCTGAACGATCCCCGCGTCCAGCAGACCATTCACCAGTCGCTGCACGATAGCCAGAAGCAGCTGCTGCAGACCGCGTATTTTGAGACGCTCCAGGACGGCGCACGCGTGCGCAACTACCTCGCCGAGGAAATTCTGAAGAAGGGCGTGCAATAGCTCTCGTTTCGCCGACTCGCTGCTTGATTAGAACCGCGCCTCCACGCTTGTGCCGGTGTACTGGATGATTTTGTCCGGCGTGGCCGTCGCATCCCCACCCACGCCGTGCCCAGCAGAAACCATCACTACATTGAAGGTGTGCCCGGCCGCCATGCCGGGATAACTGCCTTGGCGCGCGCCCAGCGTAAGCGTGCGCGTTGCGTCATTCCAATGGATCGAAATCGTCGCGTGCGCGCCGCGCTCGTAGGCGTAGCCGTCGCCCCCGTCTTCGTAGAGCGTGAAGTCGGCATTGGCTCCGGGATAAACGCGCACCTCGATGGGATCCGTGGCCTGGCCGGCGTATTCGATCGCCGGACCGAGGGGCAGGATAGAGCCCGCGCGCACGGCGAGGGGGATGCGATCGATCGGCGCGTCGACGTAAACCGTTGCCCCGCCTTCGTCGTGCATTCCGGTCCAAAAGTCGTACCAGCGCGTGCCGGCCGGTAGGTAAAGCGTGCGTTGGGTGGCGCCCTCGGTCAGCACCGGGCTCACCAGCAGCGCCGGCCCGAACATAAACTGGTCGCCGATCTCCCGGGTGGCCGGATCCTGGCGGAAATCCATCACCAGCGGGCGCTGGATCGTGTAGTCCTCGCTCGTAACCTTCCACGCCAGCGAATAGACGTAGGGAAGCAGCCGGTAGCGCAAGCGGTCGACGGCGAGCAGCGCGGGAAAGACCTTGTCGTAGGTCCATAGCTCGTTGGCGTCACGATGGCCGTGGGTGCGGAAGACGGGGCAAAAGGCGCCGTACTCGAACCAGCGAGCGTAAAGCTCCTGATAGCCCGGCGGAAGAGTCTGCGCGTAGTTCAGCGGATGGTAACCGCCAATGTCGGTAGTCCAATAAGGGTAGCCGGAGAGCGCGAAGTTGAGGCCCGCAGGCACCTGGCGGCGCAGCGCCCACCAGCTGCTGTAGACGTCACCGGACCACACCGTGGCCCCGTTGCGCTGCTGCCCCATGAAGGCACTGCGCGTGAGCAGAAAGACGCGCTTGTCGATCTTCATGTCGGCGTTGGCCTGCTTCCAGTGCTCCGCAACGCCGCCGGTGTGCAAGAGGGGAAAGGCATTGGTGTATTCGAGGCCGGGGCCGATGGCTAGCTTTTTGTCGCGCAGGATGGCGTCGCCGACGTACGGCCATGCCTCCTCAGGCTCGGAGCTGTCGAGCCAGAAAGCGTCCCACCCCTGGGCAAAAAGCTTGCCGACAAACTGATTCCAGAAAAAGTCCGCGGCGGCGGGGTTGGAAGGATCGTAGATCTGCGCCCCGGGTACATCGAAGCCCTTCGCGGCGATCTGCTTGAAGTTTTCCGCGGTCGCATCCATCATGGCCCACGCCGAGATCATGGCGTGCACGTGCTCGTCGTGGAGGGTCTTCAGCTCCGCCGGAACATCGGTGTAGCCGGAGTTGAAAATGGGATCGCCCTTGCCGCCTTCCTTCCACCAGTACCAGTCCTGCACGATCGCGTCCATGGGAATGTGCCGCGCGCGGTATGCGGCCGCGACGGAGAGAATTTCAGACTGCGTCTTGTAGCGATCTTTGGATTGAAAGAGGCCGTAAGCCCACTCCGGAAACAGCGGCGCGTGGCCGGTCATGGAACGGTATTGATGAATGATGGCGTCCATCTGCGGGCCGTAGAGGACGTAGTAGTCGATTTGCGGCGCGGCCATCGACTCCAGGTTCAGCTCCAGGGGAAAGCGGTTGTCGACGTAGCTGAAGGAGGCAGTGTTCCAGAGGATGGCATAGCCTTTGCTCGAGACCAGCAGCGGAATGGCGATGTCGGTGTTGTTCTGGCCGAGTTCGACCACGCTTCCGCGGTAGTTGAACATGCCGCTTTGGTGCTGGCCGAGCCCGTACAGCGCTTCCGTGGCATCGGGGCTGAAGCGGTCCTCAACGTGGTAGAGGCCCGTCGCCTGGGAAGGTAAGTAGGTGCGCGGAAGATTGCCTCTTTCCCGCACCAGGGTCTCGCCCTCGAGGGTCTTGATGGTGAGGTTGCCATCGCGATCGGAAAGGGAAACGGCGAGGCGCGATGTGATGAGGGTCGAAGCGCCGTTTGCCTGGCCGAATTGGAAGGGCGCGCCGGGGCAGGCGTCGGTCCTGGCCAGCATCCATGGCTGTGCTTCAGCGGCAGCCGGGGCCCCCACGGGCCGCGACGTGACGTGAACCAGCGCGTCGCCGCAAACTGCAACTTCGAGCGTCTCGCGATCGTTGTGCGCCGTGAAGCCCGAAGATGATGGAGCGGTTTGCATGGCGGCGGGACGAGGCGCCGCCCCGGCTGGAGACTGCGCCCGCGCAAAGACTGCGCAGAACGGGAGACAGACCGCTATCCATGCGATGCGAACGGCACGTGCAAGCTTGATCAAAGTACACCTCGAGGATGAAACGTCGTGGAGCAAAGAAAAACGGCCCCCGCGCGGGGCGGAGGCCGTTTGCTGTTCTTCCCAGTACATGCGGCGATCAGTGCATCTGGCCGCTGTTGTCCATGGTAATGCCGCCCGGGCCCTTATTCTTCTGATCTTCGTTGTGCTTGCGCATGTCCATCGCCTTGTGGGTCCAGTCCTCGGCCTGGGCCAGGTCCTGCGCCACCGCCGTCGGGTTGCCGTAATCCACGTCCGCCTTGTTGCGATAGATCAGGTTCAGATACTGCATGGCGTCGTCGTAATTGGGGCGATTGGCAATCGCCATGTTGAGGTACTTCAGGCCTTCCTCGACCAGCGGCGCGTTCTCCTGCGCCAGCGGCTCCATCACCTTCTTGGGCGCCTTCACGTTGCCCTTGCCATCGTCGTTCAGGCCGGCGGCCTGCAGCGCGTTCAGCTTGTTCTGGTGCGCCTTCTTCCAGTCGATGACGCCGATGGTATAAGCCGCCTCGGGATCCTTGGGATCGTAGGCGAGAACCTTTTTCTGCCAGGTTTCGGCATCATCCATATCGTTGATGCTGAAGTAAATGCCCGCGATCTGCTTCATGCTGTTCACATCGTTGGGATTCTGCGCCAGCACCTGCTTGAAGATGTCCATGGCCTGGTTGGCGTTCTTCAGGTTGTCGGGCGTCGTCAGGCCAGGCACCACATTCTGGGCCAGCGCGGTGGCCAGGTAGGTCTTGGCCATCGGTAGCGTGGGATCGAGTTCCGTGGCTTTCTGGAAGTGCTCGATCGCTTCATCGTAGTGACCGGCCTTATAGGCTTCGCATCCCTTGTTCAACTGGTCGCGCGCTGCCAGCTGGTTGCACCCGCTCATGGCAAGCGCCATGCCGCTCAGAATCACCGCGAGCACCCAAAATCGTCCGGGTCCATTCATGTTCGTATCCTTCTCCTTCAGGTTTGGGCCCTGTGGGCCGCACCTGGAATCTCAAGCAACTGGCTGCAGGCGGGAGATACCGCAGCCGGGGTAGCAAAATTGTACTCTTCCCGGTGTTCGGATCTTGTGTCTCCGAACACGGCCGCCTTATTGGCCGGCCTGAATCTTAGGCGTCATCAACCCGATGTGGTCCACGTTGGCGGCCCGTCCAATATCGATGACGTCGGCAATATAGGCAAAGTTGACTTGGTCGTCGCCCCTGACGAACATCACGCGCTCGGCGCGATTGGCGTAGACGTCAGTCAACCTGGGTAGCAACTCGGCATGTGTCACGTCGACGTCGTTAATCTTGTACGTCGGGGCAGCGCCGGGGTGATTGAAGATCTGAACCACGATCGCTCGCGGAGTCAGTACGTCAATCGGTGTTTTGGGCGGCTGGGGCACCAGAGCTTCCAGCCCTTTCGGAGTTACGGGAACGATGACCATGAAGATGATCAACAGCACCAGCAGAATGTCAATCATGGGTGTGACGTTGATCTCCGACATGTTGCCGCCGGAACCTCCCATCGACATTGCCATTGCTTTAGCCCGTCCTTTCCTTACTACCTCAAGAAAACACCTACCGAGC
>Ga0181539_1001738_pt1 | contig 23367 bp, 15 predicted proteins | sample PEATcosm2014_Bin_46_FD_119767 | JGI IMG/M metagenome (GOLD analysis project Ga0181539, IMG submission 119767) | Peatland microbial communities from MTU Mesocosm Facility, Houghton, MI, USA - PEATcosm2014_Bin23_60_metaG | ecosystem: Environmental > Terrestrial > Soil > Wetlands > Peat | place... | reverse complement strand
GCCCAGAGCAAGGAGCAGCTCGCGCCCATGATGGGCTGGGTCGACCGCACCCCGATGTGGCTGGTCCGGGTGATCGGTGTCGTGGAGGTCGCCGGTGTTGCCGGCCTGATCCTGCCGCCCGCGACCGGTGTCGCTCCTGTCCTGGCGTTGGTGGCAGCGATCGGGTTCGTCATCCTGCAGATCCTGGCCAGCGGCGTCCATCTCTCCCGAGGGGAGAAGAAGGAGGTCAGCCTAAACGTCGCGCTGATCGCCCTGGCCGGGGTGACGGTCTGGCTCGCGACAGTCTGGTGAGGCGGGCTACAAGACGAAGCGTCAGCCTGACCCGAAACACCGCCAGACTGCCAGAACTCGCAGATCGCGTGCCCAGTAGGAGGCTTACCCATGGGACTCGGACACGGTGCGATCATGAGTGCCGCAACGCTTGAACGTCCGCGCCTGGCGTCGTCGCCTCCTGGCACCTTGTGCATCAGGCGTGAAACCCGGACGCCCCTTGTTGTGAGCCGATGCAAGCCGTCAGCGCAGGTCCTGGACGTGCCCCGAGGTGATCCTGCCGCTCACTCCTTCCTCATCACTCAGACGTGCCTCACTCGCAGGCTAACAATCACGCCAAGGAGCCGAGGGGTGCCGCGGGTCCATCGGCGGCTCCGCTACCCGCCCGCCGATGTCTCGACTGCATGGGACCAAATCCGGGGCGATGCTCGGCGGCGATCCGTGCGATCCGCCTCGCCGTTGAAACAAAGCAGTAGCGGCATTGGAGACTGGTTCAGCGACCCCATCACCCGTCGAGCGGGCGCGTGAGTGGGCGCTTCGAGAGAGTGGCCTCGCGGATCTTGGGGCGAAGAAGATCGATCAGCGGAACGCCACGGTCCAGCGCCTTGACGATCTCCTCCAGCTCGACGAGCACCACCGTCCGCTGTGAGAGGGCCGTGGCGCAATCCGCGATCGCCGATGGGTGAAAGCCGGACTTCGAGATGAGGATGCCGCCGGCATCCCCACGCCCGTAAACGCTGACCAGATGCGTGGACACCTCGCGCCGGCTCAGCGGCTGTCCCCACCATTTCATTTCGACCAGGTAAATGCGGCTGTCGATCTCAACGGCGCCATCGATCTGTTCGATGACTCCGCCGCCTTCCTCAGCCACCAACACGAACGCCTCTCGGACGAGGATGTCGTGCGCCTTGAAGAGCCGGTTGAGGACGTCCTCTAGGGCTTTACCCCGATGCTGCGGGTTGGTATCGCCAAACAACGCGAAGAGGTCCGTCTTGACCTGAGCTATCGCTTGTCGTTTGGCCGCGACCTCGGCCGCTTGCCGTTGGCCGGCGTCCTGTTGCTTCTTCTGCTCGGCCTCATGTGCCTGTTGGAGGCGCGTGAACGAGTCCTTCTTATTGATCAGCTCGGAGACGACGGCCACCGCGCCCTTGGCCTTGAGCTGGTTGTCGGGGTAGCACGAGCCAAAGTCGTCGAACTCCGAGACCCGTCGTAGCACCTGACGGCGTTGGCCGAGTCCGGCGTCGCCCTGTTCGTTGAGGAACGTCAGCACCTCTTTGGTGACGTGGTATTTGCTGAAGCCCAGATCGGCCCGCACACGGTCGGCGAGGGACGTGAGAAACGCACGATCGACGCCACACCCCTGGAAGAAGAGCACGGCGTCGAGACGCGACCGGGTCAGGAGCGGCACCGCATCCACCACGGCGTTGAACACGTCGGGTGGGAAGTGGAAGGAGGGGTCGGTCGACATGTGATCGGATCCATGATCGCGCTCCGAGGTCTGCAGTGAGCGCAACGGACCGCGGACCATCTCTGGGTGCGGCGAGCTTATGCTTCCGACTCTTCTGACGCATCGGCACTGTCAAAGCGCACGAGTCGGTCGTCCTCGCCGAGCCTGATCCGGATCCATTCATCCGTATCGGGCGGCACACGGTTGTCCACCACGAGAATCTGCAGCTGATCGCCGTAGTCGCGAGACACGTCAGAGAGCAGGTTGTACACGTCGGCGAGACGTGCGGCATCGTACCCTTCGGTTCCGACGTTGCTGCTCGGGCCGTCGATGACGAGCAATCCGGGCAACGGAAGATTCCGGTCGACAGCCACCGTGTGCAAGGCCAACGCGTATGCGACATTCACGAGCACCTGCAGACCCTGGGAACTGAGGCTGTCGAAGGTACGGCCACTAACGATCGGCAGATACGTGTTGCGATCTATGGCCGCGGTCAGGGTTCCCCCGAAGGTCGGCACTTCAAGCCTACCGAGGTACATCAGCAGTCTGGCTTCAAGGGCGCTGATGTTCGATTGCCCGACGCGCAGCTGGGCACTTGCATTCTCAAGCGATTGTCGAAGCGTCGTCCTACGATCGGACAGCTGATTGATCCTGATCGCAGCGTTCTCGGCGCGCTCCAGGATCACCAAAAACTGCGTGTACTTGTCGATCTCCGATCGCACCCGCGCACGCTCGGCCGCAAGCGCCGTCAGCTGTTGCTGATGATCAGAGACGAAGCCCGCCGTAAGGTCGTCAAGCCGCCGACCGAGCTCAGTGCGCTGGGCGCGCAACGTGATGACGTCCTGCAGCAGCGATTCCAGCTCGTTGCGACGATTCGCGATTAGATCGAGTGTGTCGACTACCTGGTCCTCGATGCGAGCTCGCTCCGAGCGAAGCGCATCAGGCAGAACGCCTGCCAGCGGCTGTTGCAGGCAGAGCACGCACGTGTCGTCATCACCTCTGCCGTGTGCGAGTTGATGTCCGCATCGAGGGCAGAGTATGAACTCAAAGTCCACGAGCGCCTCTCCTGCGACGGCTGCTCGCGTCAGCCGCCCCTCTTGGCTACGGAGCTGCTGCACCAGGCTTTCCAGATCGGCTACCTGCGCCTCGGCGGTTCGCGCTTTGGAGGTCGCGTCGGCGAGGCGGTTCGAAACCTCTTCAACCTGGAGGCGCAGCACAGTGCTTGCCGGCTGCGCGGCGGCTGCTGCTGCTGCCAACTGAGCCTCCTCGCGAAGAAGCTCTTCCTGTCGACGCAGTCGGGCCCCTCGGGCGACGCGGACGGCTTCGATGCTTTCGAGTTCTGTCCCCGCGAAGATGCGTGTCGCAGCGGAAGCCTCACCGCGCAGGTAGCTCAACTCGGTCTCCGTCGTCCTCAGCTCGGATTGCAGCTCTGCTAGAGACGAGTCGTACAGGCCATGAACGATCTCGAACACGTACTTTCTTTTGATGTCGCGGTACGGATGAGTGTGGCCGAACACGCAGTTGTCGATTTCATCGCCGCGAAGAACGCACAGATTGAAATAGTCGCTGAAGGTGACGGGCGTCGGATCGCTCTCGGGCCGAGTCGGCGCCGCCGGCACGCTGATCCTCGGCATCTCCAACTGTTGCAACAGCCAGTCTGAGAGGGTCTCTGGATGCGCAGGCGTTGGGCGTCTTGCTGTGACAAGAGCGGTTTCCTCGTCTCCGACAATCTCGACGATTGCCGTGTCCGTCGCTACGAGCCGGCGAAGGATGTGCCACTGCGCCTCTCCGATCCTGCACGTCGATCGCAGTGACGTAACGCGCTCTTGGACTTCCGGAGCCAAGTCGTCGGGGATGGACGTGAATAGCGCACGCAGCAACTTGACGATCGTCGACTTGCCTGTGGCGATCGGACCGAGGACGACGTTCAACCCGGCTTGGAATGCGATCTCTCGATCGCCACCGATCAGCTCAAGCGAGTCAACTTCGAGAAGTCTCATAGCGCCTCATTCCATCGGGCGCTCCCCACTTCCGGGAAGTGCTGGTACACAAAGTTCTTGAGGGTCGACCCAGCGAGATTGAAATGTCGGCGCAGCAACCTCGTCGAGGCGTCAATGGGACGCCAGGCAGGATCGGCGCGCATGTGAGATGCGAGGTCGGAACCGATCGCCGTCGTCTTGTAGCCAATGCCCCGGTTGTACGGGACGACCGTGACGAGTCCTCGGCCTACGAGTGAGCCGAGCAGGGAAAAGTAGCTGGGGTCCCAGGGTCCAAAGCGATATCGGACCATGCGTTGCTCGATGGGGTTCGGCTCAACGAACAGGTCGTCGGATTCGTCGGTGACAATAACGCCGCGAGCCTCCAGTGCCCGTTTCAGGAATGCTGGATAGCGCAGGAGGAAGTCGAGCTTTGCAAGCTTCGTCCTGCCCTCAAGCCCCTGCTGCTGATCGCTGAACGCGTCGATGAGCAAGAGAAGGCGGACCTCGCCTTCGGGAGTTGGCAAGAAGAGTTCGCGGTTCATTATGCGTGCCACGCAAACTTGCATTCATCGGAAAGGCAACAAAGGAGTCCCAACAGCGATTGCCGATCCTGGTTAAAGACGCCGGTTTGATCGGTGTTTTCGAGACCCGCCTCGGCAACAAGGCGCGCCCACAAGTCATTGGGAGGATCCGCTGCTGTTCTGCACAACTGGGCAACTGCCCGAGCGTACAGCAGCACGCGGTTGCTCACGTCGTCCAACTGCCTGAGCTGATGTTCCGGTCCGGAGAGAAGCTCCATCCTCCGCGGCTCGGCCATCGCTCGCAGTTGGCGAGCGTCTAACACGACCTGGTCGTTGGCGCCCGCCGCTAGGAGTTTCTCCTCCAGGGCAGTGAGCGGTCTCTCGTCGAGGACGCGTTGAATCAGGAGGAGCGACGCCGCACTTGGCTGGGATCCCAGCTCCTCTTCGAGTCGCTCCCGCGTCAGGCGCTTGCTGTCCTCACCGACGCTTCCAGGATCCTCTCCATGAGGAAGGAGCGCTGCGAGTTGCGCCGCCAAGAAGTCGATACCGGTCGCGCCGACCGAAAGTCCTGGCGGCAGAGCCTGCTGCGCATCCTCCACGATGTGAAACAGGCGCTGGCACAGCTCTTCAGCTGCCTCCGTCGTGATGCCCGGTACCAGCCGGCTAAGCACCCGGAAGCACTTGGCGTCAATATCGGATTGCGACGGCTGATTGGGGACGACGGTGAGCCGACTGAGAAAGTTGTCGAGTATTTCGTCCGTCACATCCTGAGCGAGCGCTTCCTCTAACAAAGCCTTGATCTTGCTCCGAAGCGATTGGGTCGCCGACGAGCATGACCGGACGAAATCAGTCGTCCCACTAGAGGGGCTCATCGAACCCTCAAGATGCAGACTAAAGAAGCACGGCGCGTCCCTGGCGACGGCGTACGCCCGGCACAGAGAATCGATTCCACCCCCCGACGCGCACAGGGCCTCAGCAGTCCACTGCCCAACCGTCGGCGCTCGCGTCTTCACCTGGATGAAGAGGAAGCGCTCAGAATAGTGGAGCAGGATGTCTTCGATGTGCTCGGCATACACAGCCAGGGGGCCGTCCTCCAGAAGGGTTCCCAACCAGTGCAGCAACGTGAGCCAAGCTTGATACCGATATCGAGCAAACGTGTTGGAGCCACTTGGATCGCCCTCTCCAAATCCAAGCGTGCCCGCACTCATGGCTGATCCATCTGGACTCCGTCGATGAGAATCGGTACTGCCAACTAGAATGCTCCCACAGTCGGGGCAACGGAGTGGATCGTTCTCGTCTTCAGGAGAGACCTCTCATTCCCGGTCTCTGTGCGCGTGGAGAAGGCGTCGCAGCGTTGGCTCCGGGACAAGGACACATCATCCGATCCGCAAGGAGGGGATCTCGTTTAAGCGGACGCCTCGTACGGGAGGGCGCAGCTCACTCCGAGCAGAGTCACCGCCTCCTCGACGGTGAGGACAAGACAGTGCCAGCATCAGCCCGGGATGTCGAGCCGCCTAGGACGGCCTCGCGCAGCGCATTCGCCCAACTCTGGTGGAAACAGCGGGTCATTCAGCCGGCACACGACGGGTTCGCGGGCTATGCGGGAATCGAAGCGGCGCGACAGGTCAGCCAGGATGGCCGGAACGCGCTCGAGCGAGACGTGCGATGACAGGGGCGCAGCTCCGGCGTCGTCGGCCAACTCATGTTGCTGGTCCTGTTCTCGCTTTCGCCAGTTGGCGGACATGAGCGGCATTAAGGCCTAGAAGCGTGGCCGTCAAGTCCGCGCCGATCTCGGCTGCCATCGCAGCAACGGATCGCTCGACCGCTCCCTGGCCTGGGCGAGGGCCACCAAGCTCTCATGCTCAGCAAGCACCTCAGTTCGCCGAGCGCAGGTTCGGTCAAAGTTGGTGACGGCACGCGGTGTTCGCGCCGTCGAGTGCAGCGAGCCTGCGCTGTGCGCCGTCCTTTTGGAGTTCGTAGATGAGGCTCATCGCCACCCCGGTATTGCGGGATTGGCGACAGCCATCCATTCCTGGATGAGGGCCACTAATCCCTTGCCTGTATCGACACGAACCTTGGCCAGCTCCCGTTCGGAGCGGTTGTCCACGCCAGGGCCACCACGGGGTAGGAGGCTCGCGAGCTCGAGGTCGAGCCACAGACGGAACGGATCGGCGTTGGCCCAGCCGTATTTGGTGTCTTGGACAAGGTCCATCCACACGAGCTGCGGATCTGGGACCTCGCCGTCCCTTCGCATGCGAATGACCGACTCGGCGTTTAGTGTCTGAACGACTAGCTGTCGGAAACGTCGGCGGATTTGTCGCTCCCATCGTTCGCGGTGGGCGGCAGCGAGTTCTTTGTCCTGCTGACGAATCAGTTCTGCTGCGAACTTGAGGTCGACGACGGCAAGCTCTTCCGCTTCTCCGGCAGACACGGCGTCGCTAAGGTCAAACAAGTCGCTCAGTCGTCGAACCCGGGCCGGGGGTGTGCGGTCGGCTCTGTAGGCGACGGCGAGGTGCCCGAGCTCGCGCAGGACGAGGGGGCTACGGTCGGTTCCGCCGGTCGCAGCGAGCTTGGCGAGCGCGGGCTCTAGGGCTGGGTGGCCGTAGGTCGCCAATGCTGTCCAGTGCTCGGGGTCGCGGGATACGCGGTTGACATCAAAAGTGGCCGGGCGCCCAGGTGAATCGAGAGTGAGGTCAAGGTCCTCCACGAGGCACGTCCGCAACTCCTCAAGGGTTACGGGTGGTTCGGGGTACTTCGGGTCGGGTAGCGGGTCCTCGTCACTGAGTTCTATGCCAGTGCGTTCGAGATCCTCGGCTCGGTTCATCAGGGCCTCGATGATTTGTTGCTGAGCGTGAGCGCGCTCGGATCGTGGTGTCCGAAATATGCGCCGAAATGCGTCTTCGGTGGCGCCGAGGATGGGTTGGAGCTGCCCGACGAGGCCGGAGAACAGGTCGATGCGGTCGGCAAGTGCTTGGTAGACGGATTCCTCGACCGTTCCAGGGATAACTAAGTTGCGAACCGTGACAATCGGCTGCTGTTGTCCGATGCGGTCGATCCGCCCGATCCGCTGCTCGACCCGCATGGGGTTCCACGGCAGGTCATAGGAGATCAGGTAGCTGGCGGCCTGTAGGTTGAGGCCCTCGCTGGCGGCGTCGGTGGCGAGGATGACCGAGACGATGCCGCTGCGGATCCGCTCGACGAGATCCTGCTTGGAGATACCGACCCACCCCTCCCCCTCGAGCCATTGCTTTCCACCACTGCCGGAGTAGGTGGCGAGATGGGAGCGATAGACGGGATGTAGCCGGTCTCGCAGGTAGTCGAGTGTGTCAGTGAACTGGGTGAAGACGATAACGGTGCGGTTGCCGCCACGTGCTTCATTGAGTCGCTGTTCGAGAATGTCGAACTTTGAGTCGGCAACCCTGTCTAGTCGCCTGATGTATCGCTCGATCTCAACGTGGTCGGCTTCAGTAAGCGGGACAGCGATGCCGTCGTCGATGACCTCGCCTTCGTCTGTCTCGAGGTCCTCTTCTGCTTCATCGAGTAGGTCGAGCTCGAGGGCAAGGCCCTCTTTCGCCATGCGCCGCTCGAATGTTCGTCGGATCGCTGTCCAGGATGATGTGAGCCTGCGCCGGTAGATCGTGAGAACGAACCCGGCACCCTGGCGCTTGCCGTGCGCGGCCATGAGCCGGTCGAGGAGGCCGTCGAGCTCGGCATAGAGAGCTCGCTCCTCCGCCGTGAACGGTACCGGGATGGCTTGCACGTCTCGATCGGCGATCGGCTCCGTCAGGAGCCCCTGATCCCGATAGCGTTTCAGGGTCTGGCGCGAGTGACGAGTTACGAACTCGCCGATCGGGCTGCGCTGTCGCAACCAGGCCCGCAGCTCACGTCGTCCGTCGGCGCCGAGCGCCTCTACGAGCTGCGCACTCTCTTGTTCCGTAGCCCCGAACCGTTCGACGCGGCTTCGCTGCACAGGTCCGAGGCGGGTCTCGATGTAGGCGAGCATGGCTCGATCGGCGCCGTTGAGTGGGGGCAACGGCGTGTCCCTAAGCGTGCGGGCGAGATAGTCCCAGTTCGTGGCCGCGTCGTCATCCTTGCGGATCTCCGTGTAGAAGCGCTCGAACGCGTCGAAGCGTTCCATCGCGCCGGACAACCCGACCTGGCGCAGCAGATCGAGCAGCTCGATCGGGTGGATCTGCATCGGCGTCGCCGTCAGCAACCACATGGCCTTGGTGTGATCGGTTTCGGTGAGTCGATCGAGGAGCTGTAGCAGCCGGCTCGGCCGGTACTCGTCAAGGTCGGCAGCGCGTCGTCGGGCATGGTGCGCCTCGTCGATGACGATCAGGTCGTAGCGACGTGCGGCGAGAATCTGGTCCTGGTGCCGTGGAAGGCGAGCCAAGTGGCTCGACACGAGCAGGACGTCGTTGTCCTCGTAGGGATTTCTGCCGGACGGCACTGGTCTCACGTCGCTCGGGTGAGCTCCACAAATCCTGTTGCCATCGAGGCGTGGCACCCACAGGCCAAACTTCTCGAACAGTTCGTCTTGCCATTGGGAGCACACGTTCGCGGGCGCCATCACCAGTACCCGTTCCGCTCGCCCACTTAGCAGCAGCCATCGGAGTGACATGCCGGCGCTGATCGTCTTTCCGAGCCCCACCTCGTCGGCAATCAACCACGACCGCGGATACTCATCGGTCAAACGCTCAGCTACCTTGCGCTGATGAGGGAACAGCGACACACCGCTCGTGGCCTCAGCCAACGCCTGGGCCCCCAACAGGTGAGGGGCAGCAAGCAGGAACCGACTAAGGGTGCTCCTGTCGGCACGCTCCTCTGGCTCCTCGACATCTTTGGCAGCGGGGGCCTCAGTGGGCGCGTACCGGACAAGCTCAGCCTCGACCGCCTCTGGGAGCGAGAACACTCGGAACCCGGGGACGTCGCCTGTCCAGCGCTGTTCGAACTTGCCGACCCAGAGGTCGAAATGGCCGGCGGTCCCGTCCCAGGACTGGAACACCGAGAATGACTCGAAGTTGTGCAGCCAAGCAGTCGCAGTTTCGTTGGTCGAACCTTGGAAAACGACGCCATCCCCCAGGCGGTCGCGCAGCACCCCGATCTTCTCGTGAAAGTACGGCACCTCCATGCCCGGTGGAGTGGGCACACCGTTCTCATCGACGGCGATAGCCACTTTGATCTCGAGCCGCTTTTCCTTCACAAGCCAGGCCAGAACCTCGAGGCGGCGTTCGGAGACTTCGTCGGAGGGCACCAAGCCAGCAGCGAGCTTCGCTGCGAATGCGGGCGGGATCTCTTGCGCCCCGATGAGGGCGTCTCGTTCCTCCTCACCAACCTCGGCACCGATCAGGAACCGTGAGTGCCCACCGCCCGCGATGAACCGGGAGAGCCCGCGAGCGGCAACCGACAATGACGACACCCGGAAGTAGCCCACTGAACGGTCATAGGTGACCGCTCGGCTCAGCGCCGGCACGTAGAAGTCCCGCAACGCCTGATCTGCCGTGTCGTAGCCGAGACGCAAATCGAGGTCCCGAAGGCCTCGCTCTTCATCGACCGCGACGAGCCCCATCGCCTCCTCCCCCTCTGACTCAGTCCATCTCGAAGAGCTTGGCGGGAGTTTCGTCTGGATCGGCTGGCGCAGCGATGTCGTCAAAAAGGGTGGCTCGAAGGCCTTCCAGGGCCCGGGCTTCGGGGCGGATGAACTCTCCCTTGTTCTTCACCCGAGGGACGGCACGGATCGCTGCTTCGACCAGATCATGGAACCTCTGGTCATCGGCCTTACCCGTCCGGGACAGCCACGCCTTCGCGGCAGCAAGACCCTCCTCCTCGTACACCAGCATCAACGCATGGAGCGCGTCGATCTGTGTCAGCCAAGTGCCGGCGTCAGGATCGAGACCCTTGGCTGTGCGACGCTGTGCCGGTGTGAGCGTTGTCACGGTCCCGCTCGACGCCCGAACGATCTTGTGGACCTTGGCCAAGTCATCCATCTCGAGGTGCATGGCGATTGACAGCTTGCGGCCTTCATCAAATGGAAACTCCGCAGCGCCGAAGTCCGCCCACGCCAATAGGTACCAGTCGGTGACCCGGTCGAACTCCACGTCTCGACCGCCCAGCAAGCCCCGTATCTTCAAGCGGGACACCTCTTCACGGGCAAGATCAAGAGCCACGTCGGGTCGGAGGATCTGGGGATTACCGTCGACATCTAGCTCGCCGGTGTACACGGGCCAGTTCCGGGAAAGCACTGACAGCACCGGCCCAAAAGTGGAGAGCGTGAGGTCAATACCTACCAGCCCATCGTCAGCGAACCGCTCGGCGGTGCGACGGGCAGCGGCGGCGATTTCACCTCGGATGTCTGACCAGTAGGCGGGCGACGTATCACCGCGTTTTCGGCAAGTGAGGAAGATGGTCGAAGAGGCGGCGTTTTTGTTGGCGATGTGGAGCGAGTTCACACTCTCTGTATGAACGGGCCACGATGAGTTGATGGCAAACCCCGCCTCCAACAGGGCATGACCGAGTGTGTCCCAAGCATCGACGCGTTTGTGCGTAAACATCACAGTCAGCGCGCCCGCCGGTTCGAGTACCCGATAGGCCTCCCGGAACGATTGGGTTAGCAACTCTTCATAGTGCTCATCCGCAAGGTCGGCCGCGGACCTCTCACCTTCCTTCTTGTGGCCCTTGCCTGTAGCGACGTCTCGGAACAGCGACGGGTTGGCAACGGCCTCGTCTTGCTTGTCCGTAAGGACCTGGGTTGTGAGATCGGGCCACGTTTCTCGCAGTGCCCGCTTCAACCACACGTAGAAGAAGTCCGACAACTCGGCGTACATGACGTTGTCGTAGTAGGGCGGATCGGTCACGACGGCCGAGACCGATTCACTCTCCAATGGCAACGAGGTCGCCGAACCCCAGATAACTCGCGCCGATGCCTCACGTGCCGGGGAGAACATCGTCTCCTCCTCCACGATGAGAGAGGTGATCTTCTTGTGGTTCATGACGGCGTTATTCACAGCCCAGGGGACCAAAGCCACACCATTAAACTCAGCGAATGACCATTTGATGGAGAAGTCATGCCGATCGAATAAGTTGCGTACCTTGCTTCGCGACGCGTCCCAGCTCGCAAAAGTTGAGTTGTAGTCCAGAGCCTTGTCCAGCGCAAAAGCCAAGTACAGGTTGAGTGCTCGCGCCTTCTCGGCCCCGATCTCACCGATCGCCTCGCCAATGACGGCGCGCAGCTCCTCAAGGGCCGTCACCGCCGTAAGCAGCTGACGAGGCGAGAACATCTGGCGCCACAGCAACATCCCGTGCTTTTGCGGACGGACGTCGGTACCGTCAGGGATCTCCTCCGTAGGAACCAGATCTTCGATCTCCCAACGAATGAGGTTCTGCTCCACGACCTTGCCAGCAGCCTCGACCGCCTCGAAGTCTGCCGTAGATGGTGCACGAAATATCTTGCGGCGATTGCCAGGACGGGTTACGAAGACCGCCAACAACATCGATCCCATCCGTCCAGATTGACCCATCTCGCGGATGTAGTCCCCGTTGAACGTCTCGCCCGTCCATACGCTCTGCCCGGTGCCCCGCTTGTACGTCGACCGTGCGGCTGCCTCTGCTGCAGCATTGCCCTCGACTATCTCGATGTCGATATGGCCTGTGTCGAAGTTGGGATGAAGCCGTAGAGCCGCGTTGTAGGCGCCTCGCGCAAGCCAGCAATCTGGGATCAGCGGCGTCGGGCGTCCGCTCGATGGACAGGGCACGGTCCGAGCCCATACGTAGTCCTCGATGCTCACTTCGTCCTTATCTGTTGGGAAGTAGGCAGCGAGACCTTTCTCAACCCTAGCCGACCACTTCCCACCCCAACTCCTGATCTGGTTGGAGAAGACAAGACCAAGCTCCGCTGGGAGAACGACTGTCCCATTCAGGATGGCCACTGCGACAGGGTTCAGTTCGTTGGCAATCGTGGTGAAGCCCAATCGGGCCGCCTCGAAGGGGATTGCTCCGCCGCCGGCAAACGGGTCCAGAACGGTCACACCAGCTGCGCTTGACCGCGCTTCGGTAAGGCGCCGAGTCAGCTCCAGCGCGGTGGAGTCGGGACTCACGGTGAAGGCGCGATCGTACCCGTAGGGGTTGGCAATAAGGCGCTCGCCCAGCTCATGGGCCGCCTTGGCCTCATTGCGGGCAGTCACTGGGTCGCCCGCAATCCCGATAGTCGCCACGAACCACTTTCGGTAGGCCTCTTCACCCTCAGCAAACTCGGACTTGAGCAACTTCAGGACACGCGCCGTATCAGCGTCGGCGTCGGCATCTGCCTTGCTTGGCCACGCAGGCAACAATGAAGCCAATACGGCCGCTCGGCTCGCGATTAGCGGGCGCCGGGCCCACCACACGTGGAGAAAGTTGATCGGCGGGTAGGCCTTGGCAGAGCCTCGCTCGCGCAGACTCTCCGCACCCACTGCGCCGGCTGGAAACCACTGCTCGATGAGCGGTCGAACCGTCATCGGTGCCCACCCATTAGGAGGATGCGAAGGGCTGGCAGTCCTCCAGCGTGGTGGGACTTGGCGTGCCAGTACGCGGCTTCTTCTCTGCTCATTTTGGCGACACCCTCACTGACCTGGTCAATACGGTCGCCGCGGCGAAGAGACTTGGTGGCGCACAAGAGGAGTTCGACTTGCGCACCGGTCACCTGGTCGAGATAGATCGGCTTGCTCGAGGCCCAGAAGCGACCCTTGATGCCGCCTACTTGGAGGATGTCGTGAACGGCGCTCGCGACTCGGCTAGCCCCGAGTCCTTGAATCTGTATATGGCGCTGCTCGCCTTCGAGGTTAGTGGCCTCGAGCTCGATCGACAGCACCCGTCCATCGTCGTCTCGGTTCACGGTGCAGAGATATTGCTCTCTGCGACTCATTCCGCCTCCGTAATGATGCTGATCGTGACCTTCGACGGCCCGGTGTCGGCGGCACGACGCTGAAGGTCGGCGAATGCCTCGCCAGACAGGTCGAGGACCGGTTCGAACTCGGCGAAAAGCGTTGCCTTTACGGTCGCTTCGTGTTGACGTAGAACGTGGTCGAGGGCCGATTTGAGGGGCTGGAACTCCGGTGGTGGGCCAATGAAGGTGACCTGTAGCTGGTGGGCTGGGTTACCGAGAGTCGCACCAACCCGGACTTCGTAGGTGAGGGTTGCACCGGGGGTCGTGGTGGGGACGACGGAGAGCAGTTTCGCCAACTCAGCGCCGGTACCTTTTCCGAGTTCGTCGATCGAGAGACGTAGCTCTCGCACTGTCGTCTTTCCGGCATCAGCGGCTTTTTGGCGAGCGGCCTTGATGGCGACGTCCGCCTTTCCCACGGCCTCGAACTGACTGCCGACCGTCTTCTTCGGTGGTGGCGGAAGGATGATGCCACCACCCGTGTCTCCTCCATCAACCGGCGGAGCCGATCCGGGTGGGTAAAGAAGGGTGTCGTCGGCAAGGCGTATTGGCACGGTCGGGTTGTCGATAGTGGCCCAGTCTTTGTCGCCCCGTTCCGCATCGTGGTACTCCCAGATACCGTTACGAATACCGGCTCCGACCAAGGCGGCGATCTGGGCCCGGTCGAGGACCATCTTCAGGTCCGGCCGGCGGGCGAAAGCCCGCACGAGCTCGATGGTCGTCAGGGGGCTTTCGAGCTGGGCACCGAGCTTCGATTTGATCCATCCGGGGTCGAGTGGCTTGTCACCGGCGGCAAGGGTCTTTTCCATGGCGGCAAGCCGATCGAGGATGGCGTCGGTCTGGTTGGGCTTCAGGCTTGCCTGCGTCACAACGTCGAGCTCCACGACGTCGAGCCCGCCGACCTGGGGCACGTACAACAGATTGACGTGGTTGCAGACCGCGATCCGGGCTTCGAGATCGCTCTGCTTGGCCTGATCGGCGAGCTCCTTGCGCTTTTCGTCGGGTAGCACCTTGATGGTCTCCTTGCTCCCGGTGAGTTCTTTAAGCGCCAGGTGCCGTCGCACTGTGCGCAGCATCGTCTCATGCGTTGATGCACTCGGAGCGAGGAATACGAGCCGGTTGCGGTACTCGCGGACACCGCCGGCGGGGGTCTTTTCCCAGAGGTCCGTTATCTGAGCGGGGACAGCAACCAGGTCTGTGATGCCGTTGGCGCCACCGAACTCGTCCCAGTGGAGCACAACGAGCCAGGCGTCGTCGTCGCGATCGGGTACCTTGGCGTCCTCCCAGGTACGGCGCACCTTTAGCGCTGAGTCGCGGAACAGCCCTGCCAGAATGTCGGTGGCAGCCTGCTTGGCCTTACCCAGAGTGATCTGCGATTCGGCCTCCTGGATGAGCTTGGCGAGCGATGGTTCAACCGAGAACCGGTAGCCGCGCACGTCCGTGTGCAGATACCAGGCAGTCCCCTCCAGGTTGTCGAGGGCTTTGGTGATGACGTTGGGGTCGTCCCCCGGCGCGAGCACCCCGCCGATCAGTGCAGCGGCCGGCACACCTGGTACGTCGCGCGTCAGTGAGTAAAGGTAGGCGGTTGTTGCCAGTCGGCGGGCAAAGGGAGCACCCATGTGGGCATCGACCTGCTCGGCGTGTGAAGGCTCGCTCCCGGGCTGGGAGGCAATGTCGGCTCGGATAACTGGCTCGAAAGTTGCCTTGTCGAGCCGGCTCGAGAGGTCGTTTGCCAGTTCCTTGTCGGACAGGTCGATGTGGTGGAGGTGGATGAGCTGGGTGTCGTCAGGGCGGGCCTCCCAGAGCAATCGGACTGCCCGGGCAAGGAGCCGCAATGCGCCACGAGTGCGTTGGAAGTTAGGGATGGTGGAGAGCCGCTTGTCCAGTACGGTCATCAGGTCGGGATGGAACGGATAAGTCCGGGCGATCTCGGTGCTCCACGCTGGGCCTGCCATCCGCTCAGGCAGGTCGGTACCGCGACTGAACGCTTCTTGCGCCGAGGCGGCGTACTCGGCTGCTACAGCGCTCGCTGCCGCGGAATCGACTCTGGCAAAGAGTCGGCGACTCACGATCTTCGGGAGGTCGGCTTCATCGGAGGGGTGAAGCACGTGCTCCTTGCGGGCGATCAGCGACTGGGCAGAAACGATGGCCGCCAATATCTTGGCGGTCTCGTCGCCGAACGAATCGGTCACCTGGGTGGTGGTGATCACGAGCGCGGCATGCGGTTCGCTCGCGACAGCTTCCATCAACGACATCAGGAACGCGGTGGTCTGGTCGGCCAGAGTGCTGGCCTGCACTGCCTTGCCTTCTGCGACACCCAGGTAGCGGGCGATCTCGTCGATGAGCACCAAGGTCGCTCGGCCACCCATCATCTTGCGCAACGCGTCGGCACCAGGGGCGGTCAGATCCTCGTCGTCCCGGCGAACCAGCTCATAGGCCAAAGCGCCGCCGAGCTGGAGGGCCATGTAACCCCAGACGGTGTGGGGAGTGACGTCCGCGACTGCTGGGAAGCTCGTAGCGCCAGCGGCCGTACCGACAAACACCGCGATCTGTTCGATCGGGCTTGACGGCAGCAGCGAAGGATCCATGAACTCAATAGCCCGCATCGGATCGAGAAGGCCACGAGCAGCGTGGTAGAGGGCAATGAGGTTGTGAGTCTTCCCGCCACCCAGATTGGTCTCCAACCGGACCACCGGTGCCCCATCTGGGCGGCTGCCACCGAGACGCCCGAGCACCTCGTCGAGCAAAGACCTGAGACCCGCCGACGGATACGTGCCATCGAAAAACGCCGTGGCGTCGCCGTAGGTGTGAGGAGCGGTTCCCGCCACCACCTCGTCGAGACTCGCAGCGAAGATGGAATCTGACAAAACGCCCTCACGCACGTCTTGGCGAAGCTCGACATGGTCGAACAGAGTGTTCGTCATCTCTTTGATGCACCGCCTTTGGATCTCGTTGCACCGACCTGCTGACAACCGGAGGCTACTCGTGGCCGAAGCTCGAAGCTCGGGTAAGTGATCGGTGTGATAGCCCGATGCCCAACGCCGGAGGTGATCGCGAAGGTGCGTAGAAGCTGTTCGGCGAAGACCGGGCGCCTGCAGCGACCTGGCCAAGTGTTCGCCGCCGCCGACGGGACGGCGAACGGACGACCAGAGCCCGGCGGCCGACGGCCGAGGGGGCGAAGGCGAGGGGATTGGCTCTGCTGAGCTGTATTCGGGCGTGCACTAGAAAGCGATCAAGTGAGCTGTCCCCGGCTCCGCCACTGTATGGGGGTTCGGTCGGCCCGGTCCAGGGGTCGTTCGCGTATCTTAGAGGTCGTGGTCGCTTCGACTCTCGCCTGGAAGCTTGAGAGAGACGAAAACGTGGCGGCCGAACTCCGGCCGTCAGAGGGTGGTTACCTGGCGATCGCCAACGACGAGCAGGTCGGTGGACCCTTTACCACGATCGAGGAAGCGGTCGCTGCAGTGCCGGCCCTACGAACACTCGACGTCCCGGGCACCTGGAAGCTCACGACGAGTCTCATGAGCACCGCGGGAGCCTTCATGCTCGAGCCCGCCGAAGGGGTGGAAGAGGTTGAGGTCAACGGAACGTTTTGGAAAACACCGACAACGTCGGATAGGAATGGCCGGCCAATTCATGACCAGAGATTTTTCGTCCCGTGGGACTTGCCGCCGGACGGCATCGACGAGATCGAATTGCTGGATGCCTCGACGAATGTACCTGGTGCTCTCGGGGGAGGCTTTTCGATCACACGGTATGGTTCACTCTGCGAACTCTTTGAATCCGAAGTCGACACCTGGCCGATCTGGATCCGCGAGCCAGACGACCTTCAGGCGTGTCTGGGGCTCATCGGACGCATGTCACAGGAGTTCCCGCTTACGCAACTCAAGTTCCCCTCGCAGCCCAATTCAATTGCCCGCGACCGGACCGGACGAGCAACGTCTGGTGCTGGTTTCAGCGAAGGGGACATCACTCTCATTCTGTCGGCCGTTCCCCAGTTCGGGGAGACCGTCTGGGTTAACGGCACGATGTGGCTTGAATGTCATCCGGCTCCACACGGACGTCAGAGACAGCTGGCGGGACGACCCGTTCGCCTATTCGTACAGGACGTAGAAACCGTTCAGATTCCCACGGGCTCGCGAGGGTGGCATGGTCGTCCCGCCACGAGGAGCGGGCGACGAGCTTTTTGGCGCTCTGGCGCTCTCACGGTCGTCACACCGGAAGACTCTCCGAAAGCTTGGAGCTGGTTCGCGGTGGTATCGCCTGATCCAGGGGTTGCTAGGCGGGTTTTGGCAGCCAACTTCACGGGAAGCGACGTCTACGGGGAGGACGGGATACTCTTCGGCGTCGTGCTTGAGACTCGTAGTTCGAAGCCTTGTATGGGGTTCGTGCTCGGCGATCTCGAGGCCGCCCTGCTATACGCCGGCGCCTTTGGTGGAGCCGTGATCGCGGGCGATGACGCGACATTGGTGGAGGTTTCAGAAGACGGCTCGGTTGTCCGAGCCTGGTCGTGGATCAGTGAAAGGACGGACCCTCCAGCGGTGGCTGTCAACCTTCCGTCTATCGAGGATTTTCGCGGGTCGAGCCTCGTGTATTAGTGGCTTACGCACGTTGCGGGGGCTAACGGCGCCCGTCGGTATGCCGCCATTCTAGAAGTGTCTCATCCAGAGTGACCCGAGGGACCTGGTCCGGCAACCGACCTGAGGCACGGTGCCGACGCCAGGCGATGAGGTACGCGGCGTGAAGCTCTGCAGTCTGGATCGTCACGCTGAAGATCTCGCGTTTTGCATGATCCCGCGCCAAACTGGGGAGATGGATGAAGATTCAATCCCAGTGCCTCCCGAGGGTTCTCCTTTTTTCCCCGACATCAACGAGTTTGCCCTCACCTATAACGCGTACAGTCGGGTCAGTGGGGTTCGCACCGCAGCCCAGATAGGCAACGGGGCCAGGGCGCGGTACAGGAACGATGGATCCTTTCCTGATGACCTTGACGAGCTGAGAGCCGCACTCTTCTTCGAGCAGCGCCGCTATCACCACTTCGGCGAGGGTCCCGAGGGTGCGGCTCTGGATTACATCCAGGCGCTCGTCGGTGCGATCCGTTGCATTAGCGGCGGGGCAGTTCCCGGCCCCGCAGATCCCTTGCCCTGAGGTTGTCGTTTTAGTCGCCGATGGTTTCGGAGAGCCCAAGGAGGGTCGCTGTCTTAGGTACGGGTTAATACACCCTGTCGATATGATTTTCCTGTCTCATCCAGAGTGACCCGAGGGACCTGGCCCGATGACGGTCCGGCAACCGACCTGAGGCACGGTGCCAACGCCAGGCGATGAGGAGGGCACACATGACCCGTCGTGATACTCGCGCGGAGCTGCAGCAGTGGTTTCTCGACGTTGACGAGCTCCTAGCCGCGCAACGGGAACACTCAATCTCACCGTCTACGGTTCCGTCGGCGACGGCTGAACCGGCAACTTGGGCGACGACGTTGAGCGCGCTTCGTGATGACCTCGTAGAGCTGATCGAGCTCCTGGTGAGCAGCCCGGGACGGTGGATCTTCATTCTCGATGCGGGTTGTCCCGGCGGGCGCTACGTGCAGCTACTGGTGTACGAAGACGGCTCGATCGTCGCCGAAGCGTCTTCCAACAACTTCCTCGAGGATTCTGATCGCCTGAGTATTGAGCAAGAGAAGGCGCTCGTCACCATGGGATGGAACGAACCCTGTCTGCCCGGCAAGCCCAATTGGTGGTCGGTGCAGACCACGATCAACCCGGATACCAAAGAGGTCGCCAGCCTCGTTCTCGGGACGTTTGACGTGGTCTTCCAGTTATGCGGCTCCGACCTGGTAACGGGAAGGGTGTTCAGTTCGCCTCGACGCGGCAACACTCCCGCCTCGGGGTGGTAGATCGCCCTCCACCCTCGGCCCTCGGCCGCCGGCCCTGGTCGTCCGCTCTCCGTCCCGCCGGCTGGCTGGCTGGCGGGCCGTTGGCCCACCAACGCCGCCGACTGTCCCCGCTTTCCGTGCTCTCTCTGTCCCTTTTCCCTCTCTCCCCGTCTCTTGAGGTGGGCGCTGAGGGACTCGAACGCCGGACCACCCTGCACCTACAGAAGACCTCCGTACGCTATATAGCCCTATCATGTAGAGAGCGTTGTCCTGGCCAGATGGCGTTCTTGCGAAGTAAGCGACACATGCGAAGTAAGGGTGGACAAACCCCTCGATCTCTTTTCGAGCACCGGCAGATCGATGTACTTATGCTGCGGGGTTGGTGGCGGACGAGACCGATGGTGGAGCCAGTACGACCTCTATGTACGAGCAGGTGGCACTCCCTGACCAGGGACGCACCGTCTGGGACGAAGACCGCCGGACGCGTCACGACTTGTTGTTGCGGAAGGCTCCGCAACTCGGTTGGCTGTACGGGACGGCAGTTAACCTTCTTCCGAACTTCGATCAGCCGGGCTCGATCACGATTATCTCCCACTGCGTTCGTGAGATATACAACCGGCTTCCGGACTGGGAGGGCGTGAAAATCGTCGGCGCCCAAGGTGAGCGCGACAACGCATCGAGCGATCTGGCGGATCTCTGGGCACCCGTCGATCCTCCAGTGCAGAATGCGACATCAGCGTCTGAGCGCGTCGATTCCGACCCGCCCGTCGAGGTCCCGCGATCGCACCACGACGCCGTCAACGCCCTCGTTTACTGGGAGCGAGAAGGGAGCGAGCGGAATCGAAAGCGCGCCCTCTATTTCGTCGGCGGGATCGACGCTATGGAGGCGACAGCCGTGCGGAACTCGAGCGCCGACGCTGTTTCGGCGTGCATCAAATTCTTCGTGGGGCATGCGCATATCGGCCCAAATCAGACACCTCCAGCACGCCGAGCTCTGGAGCGGCAGTTCGTTCGGTTCGAGCGAATTCTCGATCTGCGGCTTCGTGACGCTCTGGAAGCAAGCGACGCGGTCGCCGACGTCCTTCAGCGGGCGAACCGCTCGCGTCCGACAGAAAAGGCCCAGTCGTGAGTGACTTGCCAATGGATCTGGACCAAACCTGGGACGCACCCGACGAGGATGAGGTCGATGAGACGGTCACTTACCTTGGCACTCCCGAGCGGCGCCGTGCCTTCTACGACGGGCTTCTGAACCCTCGGTGGCTGGCGCCCCTCACTTGGCGGCACGTGTTCGATGCGGCCCCCGCCCCGGAGCGCGTTGATGAGCAGTGGATCCAGTTCCCACCGTGGTTCGAAGGGAACTACCTGGTGCGTATGGCGCCAATCGTGCCCTCCGAGGTCGTCGAGATTCTCCTGCGCGTCGACGACCAAGCGAATCCGTGGGCACGCCGACAGATCATCGGCGCTGCGACGACCGTTCCTGTCGCGCTGGCAGAACGATTAGTAGACCGCATCTGCGGTTTCGTTACTTCTGACCACTACGAAATGCTCAACCCTCAGGCACTCGTTCGCCTTGTGGAGCTGATGGCGGACGCACCTACACCTCGAGCGGTGAACCGACTCGTCGAGGCGCTCTACGGGCCGCGCGCACCGGAGCTTCCTAACGACGATCGACGCACTGGGTTTCGGGCGGTCGCGACTGGTTTGAAGGACTACTGGTACGCCGAGACGTTGCCGCGGGCATTCGCAGCGTTGCAGAGCCGCCTGGGCGTGAACGCGGTGCGGGATCTGATGCGCTGGCTGGCAGAGTGGCAGCGCCTCTCGGGGTACACGGACGATCAGGGCAACGACATCTCGTATGTCTGGAGGCCAGCCATCGCCGGCGCGGGGGATGGGGCGCATCCTGTGGGCGACGCGCTCGTGGAGGAGATCCGCGACGCGTTAGCCGACGCCGTCGCCTCAGGAGCGTCGCTCGCCGATCTCCATCGCGTGCTCGATCGACCGGGTCAGCAGATCTTCCTGCGATTCGAACTCCATCTCATAGCTACCTTGATTACCGAAGCACCCACGGATCAAGCGCGAGAGGCAGCGTGCAATCTGCTGCTCGAAAAGGACAGCCTCGATCTCGCCGTTCGGCATGAATTCGCTGAGCTGGCCCGAGCGATCCTCCCCGGCGCCGAAACAGCTTTCATCGCGCAATGGATGGAACTCGTCAAGGGATTCAAAGGTGTCGACGACGCCTCGTTGCGCGAGCGAATCGCAAACGGTCGCGCTGTAGACGAAATCACCGACGAAGAGCTCGCGACCGTGCGCCGTCGCGCCCAGCACGCGATCCTGGCGGCGATCAGTGAGCCGTTCCCAGCACCGGTGGCGGCGTGGGCGCACGAACTCGATGCAGAGTTCGGACCTCGCAGCGCGGAGCCCGACGACACGCCGTTCAGGGTGCAGGTCGGCCCCGTCGGCCCCGTGAGCCCCCTGTCTGACGACGAGTTCGCAGCAATGTCGCCGAGCGAGGTACTGAGCTTCGCTCGCGCCTGGATGCCACCGGAGCCAGGCTTCTGGCCGCCGCCTCCGTCCCCTGAGGGACTTGCGCGGCAACTATCCCAGCGGGTCAAGGAGCAACCCGAGGCCTTCGCCGCTGTCGCTCCCGAGGTGGTGGGACTTGACCCCACGTACGTCCGGGGCATCCTGCAAGGCTTCGAGATCGCCGCCCGCGACGGACATCCGTTCCCCTGGCCTGACGTGCTCGATCTGGTGGCGTTCGTCGCGAGTCAGCAGGAGCGCGACGAGGATTCGACCTCGGCGATGATGCATCACGACGTCGGATGGCGGTGGTCCCATTCTCAAGCTGCCGGGCTCCTCCGCGTAGGGCTCGACGCCATACATCCCCCGGCCGCGGACCAGAACCCTCGGATTTGGAAAGCGATTGCGCTCCTTGCGGAGAGTCCCAATCCCACACCCGCCCAGGAGATGGCGTGGGCCCGGTCAATGGGCCCCTTGGAACGATCGCTCAATGTTGTGCGCGGCCAGGCGATGCGCGCCCTTATGGCACTGGTCTCCCGCCTCCGGCGTGCCTCCGGGGTGTCGCTCGACGAGGACGACCCGATGGTGCGGGCGCTCGAGGCCGTGCTCGATCATCACCTTGACCCCGCCCTTGATCCGAGTCCAGCGATCCGAAGTGTGTACGGGGAGCACCTTTATTCCCTCTGGCAAGCACTCCCCCGGTGGATCGGGGCGAACGTCCAGGCGATTTTCGGGTCCGCCGAGACTCCGGAGGACGTTGAACTCGGAAGAGTGGCGTGGTCCTCCTACATCGCGGCGCACAACCCCTCGCCGGAGCTGTTCGCTCTGCTGCGGTCGCAATACGCAAAGCGCACGGCTCAACTCGGAGAGGCACCGGAGTGGGAGAGTCGAGTGCGCGACATGGAAACCGGTTCTGCCCGCATGGCCGAGCACATCCTGCTGCTTTACACCCAGGACACGATCTCCCTTGACAGTGAGGATGGGTTGGTCAGAACGCTGTTCGATGCGGGATCCTCCGCACTCATCAGCCAGGCGCTCGGGCATCTCGGCTGGCGACTCTTCCGTTCCGACGGGGATCGAAACGATGCCTACATCGCCCGGCTCATGAAGTTGTGGGACGACCGCGCCCTTGCGGTCGAGGAAGGGCGTGCCAACCCCCTCGAGCTTCGAGAGTTCGGGTGGTGGGTGCGCGCGGGGCGCTTCCCTGTGGACTGGATGTTGGAGCGCCTACGGCAGGTCGCGCTCGGGCCGAGCCGGGTCGACATGGTCGAACTCATTGGTGCGGCGCTCGAGCCGTATGCGCGATCGCACACCGCGATATCGCTGGAGATTTTCGCTGGACTGTTACGTCAGCGTGAGGACGAATGGGTCACCACACGCCTCGCGCAGCACGCCGCATCGGCGATTGCCGCCGCGCAGGCTGCCGACAACGAGGAACTTCGCGGCGCCGCGCGTTACCTGATGAGCGCCTTTGTGGAGGCAGGGGTCCTCGACATCCGTGGCGTAGTTGACGAATTTCGCAATGGCGGGCCGGCGACCGGACTCGATTGAACGCGACGAGACGATCGCTCACTATTCCTGACGCACCACTAGCGCCGGTTCTGGCTCCGTTCAGCAGGCCGGACGCCGGTCGCCACGCTCCGGCGACGCCATCAAAAAAGCCGGGCAAGCCGCGATGCCCGGTAAGACACCGTCGAAGTGCGTCGCGAGGTCTAACTGCCGGGAATGTAGCGAGGGCTATCTGGTCCGCGTCGGCGCCGATGCCCTGTCGATGGCGGCGAACTCCTCGTCGCTGAGTTCCAGCGCGAGGGCGCGTGAGTTCTGCCGGACGTGATCGGGT
>Ga0181539_1001730_pt1 | contig 23429 bp, 20 predicted proteins | sample PEATcosm2014_Bin_46_FD_119767 | JGI IMG/M metagenome (GOLD analysis project Ga0181539, IMG submission 119767) | Peatland microbial communities from MTU Mesocosm Facility, Houghton, MI, USA - PEATcosm2014_Bin23_60_metaG | ecosystem: Environmental > Terrestrial > Soil > Wetlands > Peat | place... | reverse complement strand
TCGGCTTCGCCGGCTTCTCGGAATTGCAGGGCGTCTTTCGCGCTCACCTGCGCAACCGCTGGCCCGATTATTCGGAGCGCCTGAAGGCGCTGCACGCGGGCGCCCTGGACAGCGGCGATCCGTTGCGCCTGTTGTTCGGCTTCGCCGATTCGGCGGCCGCTTCGATCACCAAGTTGCGGCGCAACGTCCATCGCGCGGATCTGGACGAGGCGATCGCCTTGCTCGCCCGCGCGCGCACCATCTATGTCGTCGGCCAGCGCCGCTCGTTCTGCGTTTCGCATTATCTCGCCTATGCGCTCGCCCAGCTCGGCCTCGGCGCGGCGCTGATCGACAACGTCGGCGGCCTCGGGCCGGAACAGCTGGCGGCCGCCGGAGAAGGCGACGCACTGATCGCGATCAGTTTTTCCCCCTACTCGCCGTTCACCATCGCCGAGGTCGAAGCGGCGCGAAAGAGGAAGACCCCGGTCGTCGTAATCACCGACAGCGCGCTGAGCCCGCTGGCGGGAATGGCCGACGCGCGCTTCGAGATCGCCGAAAGCGACTTCGGCTCCTTCCGCTCCAACGCAGCGACGTTCTGCCTGGCGATGACGCTCGCGGTGGCGGTCGCCGAAAGGCGCAACGGCGCGCCCGGCGGGGCTGAACGGACCGACGCGCGGGCGCAGCGCCGGACTTCGCGCGCGCCGCCCTCGGCCGGCGGAGCGTCCTCAGGCGCCTTGCAAAAAGCGCATCGTCGCGCAAGCCCCGCCGGTCGGCCTGTTCGATAGGACGAGGCTGCCGCCATGGGCCGCCATCGTGCGCTCGACGATGGAAAGGCCGAGGCCGAGGCCCTCGCCGGGCTTGGCGCCGGACGCGGCGCGCCGACGCGCCTCCGGACCGAGCCGGGCCGGCGGAAAGCCGGGGCCGCGATCGAGAACGGCGATGGCGGGCGCCTCGCTCACCTGCACGGAGACCGTCGTCTGCGCCGGAGCGTTGACGATCGCGTTCTCGATGAGATTGCGCAAGGCGCGGAAAATATAATCGCGCGCGCCGACGACGAAAATCGGGCGTTCGGCGCCGACAACCTCGATGGAGCGGCCGCGCGTCACCGCCAGGGGCGCGAGAAAGGCGGCGGCGCTGCGCGCGACTTCGCTGATGTCGAGCTTGTCGTACGGCTCGAAACGGAGCCCCCCGAGGCGAACCCGGTCCAGAAGCTGCAGCACCAGACGCTCCATCGCGGCGAAATCGTCTCCCAGCGCGCGCGCGACCGGCGCGTCGGAAAGATCGAGCTGCGCGCGGATGATCGCCAGCGGCGTGCGCAATTCGTGCGCGACTTCGCCGACGAACGCGTCGAGTTCGCGATAGCCCGCTTGCAGCCGATCGAGGGCGCCGTTCACCGCTTGCACGAGCGCGCGCACGTCTAGCGGCAGGTTCGCTTCGCTCAGGCGCACCGCGACCCCGTGCGGTCCGATCGTCTCGGCTTCGCGCGCGGCGATGCGCAGCGGCCTCAGCGCGTGCCGCGCGACGATCAGGTTCGTGGCGAGCAGGCCGAGGACGAAGGGAACGCCGATCCAGCCGATGTCGCCGACGAATTCCTCGAGGACCGAGTCGAATATGACGGGATTGCTCGGAAAGGCCACTTGAACGACGACGCCGGGACGGGCGTCGGGGACCGGCAGCGACAGGCCGTACATCGGCTCTTGCCGCCCCGCTATCGGCAGAGTGAAATTACGATTCTCGCCCTTGCCGACCGGGGCGAGCGGGGCGGTGACGCCGGGCGAGGCGGCCAGCACCTCGCCTTTCGCCGACACGATCGCGAAGCGCCCGCCCGCTTGCGCGATGCGCCGGGCGATCGGCGCGAGCGACTCCGAATCGTTTACGCCCCAGGGAAGCGGCGTCTTTTCCGCGATGCTTTCGGCGAAGCTGTACAACGTGTCGTCGCGAAACCTCGAGTCGATCGCGCGATACTTGACATAGAGGTAGGCCGCGCACGCCCCCGCCGAAACCGCGCTCACGGCCACCAGGCCGACGGCGACCTGTCCGAAGAGCGTGGTCGTGAGGCGCTTCATGAGGAGCGGTTGGTCAGGAGGTAGCCGATGCCGCGCAGCGTGTGGATCTCGGCGCTGGCGCCCGCGGCCGTCAATTTCTTGCGCACGCGGTGGATCAACACTTCGACGGCGTTCGACGCCACTTCTTCGCCTTGGCCGTAGAACGACTCTTCCATGTCCGCCTTGGCGACGACCCGGCCGTTGCGGCGAAGCAGAAGCTCGAGCGCCGCGAATTCGCGGCGGCTCAGATCCACGCGCTCGCCGTCGATGCGGACCGACCGCTGCGCGCAATCGAGCGCCATATTGCCTTCGCGTATCACGGCGCCGAGCATCTGGCTCGGCCGCCGCAGCAGCGCCCGAAGCCGCGCCACCAGCTCGTCCATCGCAAAGGGCTTGTGCATGTAATCGTCGGCGCCGCCGTTCAAGCCGTCGATCGTATCCTGCGCGCCGTCGCGCGCTGTGAGGATCAAGACCGGCGCGGTCAGGCCCCGCCGCCTCGCCGTGGTCAATACGGTCATTCCGTCCGCGTCGGGAAGACCCAGGTCCAGCACGATCGCGTCGTAGGTTGTCGAGGCGAGGGCGGTTTCAGCGTCGGCGGCCAGAGCCGCGGTGTCGATCGCAAATCCATTTGCCTTCAGAGCGTCGCCGATCAGGGCGCTGAGACGGGCGTTGTCTTCGACCAGTAAGATTCGCATCGCAGTCCTAGGGAGATTCGAGAGCGGGCGCTCGGCGCCGAACTGTGTCCCTCCTTTAGCGAAGAAACAACCGCGACGCGATCTTGCTGCGATTGGATCGCCCCCGAGCCTGCCGCCCGCAAAATGACCTCGCAATCGACACGCATATACCGCCGGTCCGTAAGTCGCCAGTAAGCTCAGTCAGTCAAAGCTCTGCCGGCGAGCGGCAAGGATTTTCGACGATGATTACAATAATGTTAGGTCCATCCAGTCCAAGACGTAGAGAAGCTGAGGAATTTATACAGAAAGTTTATCTAACGCGACACGCAGCCAACCTGATCGGGTTCCCACCTAATATTATAGCCTGCCTCGACGACAATGCCGCCATGGTATGCGCAGCCGGTCTGCGCGCCGAGCGCGACGGCTTTTTCTCCGAGCGCTATCTCGACGCGCCGATCGAATCCGTTCTCGGCGCCGTTTACGGCCGCCCGGTCGCTCGGGCGAGCGTCGTCGAAGTCTGCAACCTGGCGAGCCGCGCCCCCCGAGTCACTGCCGCCTTCATCCGGGAAATCGCCGAACTCGGCGGGACGAGCCGCTTCGATTGCTCGTTCTTCACGTTGACCCGCCGTCTCAGCGTCATGGTCGAGCGTCTCGGCGTCGATCTGACCTATCTGGCCGAGGCCGATTATCGCCGCATCCCCGACTTCGAGCGCTGGGGCGAATATTACGCCCATCAGCCGAAGGTCTACGCGGCCGCGAAATCCGCGTTCGCTCGCGCTCGTCTCCCCGAACCGCAGGACGTTCGTCATGCGCATGTTGTTTGACGCTATCCGCCAAAACGCCGCGAGCGCGGGCGACGCGGTCGCCGTCGGCGACGGGCGCGAGACGTTGACTCGTCGCGATCTCCTTTGCCGGATTGCCGGCCTCGCCGGGACGCTGCCGCCGCAAGCGCGGGTCGTGGGCCTGTTCGCCGCCAACGGCGTCGACTGGGCGGTTGCGCAGCTCGCTTGCGCGCTGGCGGGGAAGATCGTCGTGCCGCTGCCGACGTTCTTCAGCCCGGCGCAGCTCGGGCATATCGCGCGCGACTCCGGGGTCGAGCTCATCCTCGCCACGCCGGCGACAGCGCCTTGCGCGTCTCCGTCCGGCGCAGCCGTGCGTCTCATCGAGCCGAGCCGTGCGAACGGCGAGACGGCGGAACCGGCCGCCGGCTTCGGGCAGATCGTCTACACCTCGGGAACGACGGGCCAGCCCAAAGGCGTGCGCCACGAAAGCGGGCAGATCGTCTGGTCGGCCAAGGCGCTCGCGGCGGCGACCGGCGCGCGGGAAAGCGACGTCTATCTCTCGGTTCTGCCCCTGCCGCTGCTGTTGGAAACGATTTGCGCCGTTTTCGCTCCGGCGCTGGTCGGCGCACGCGTCCATTTCGAGACCGGGCTCGCGGAGGCGGTGGGCCGGGGCGAGGCCGCGGGTCTCGCCGATGCGTTCGAAGCGCAGAGGCCGACGACGAGCGTGCTGGTTCCCGAATTGCTGAAGAGTTGGGTCGGCGAACTCGCGCAGAGCGGCCGACGCGCGCCGCCGTCGCTGCGCTTTGTCGCCATCGGCGGGGCGCCGGTTCCCGCGCAGGCGGCCGAAGCGGCGTGGCGCCTCGGAATCCCCGCCTACGAGGGATACGGCCTTTCCGAGTGCTGTTCGGTCGTCGCCGTCAATCGCATCGGCGAGCGACGCGCCGGCGCCGTCGGCCGGCCGCTCGACGGCCTCGCGGTGTCCATCGACGCCGGCGAGATCGTCGTCGACGGGCCGACGGTGACCGACGGCTATCTCGGCCAGGCGCCCGCCAAGCGGCCGTGGCGCACCGGCGATCTCGGCGCCATCGACGACGACGGTTTCCTGCGGGTGCTCGGGCGCAAGGACAATGTCCTCGTCACGGCGTTCGGGCGAAACGTCTGTCCGGAATGGATCGAGACCATGCTGCTCGGCGATCCGCGCGTCGCCTTCTGCGCCGTGGTCGGCCACGGCGAAGCGCGACTGACGGCGCTGCTCGTTCCCTCGCGCCCCGGCGCCGAATGGTTCGCGCGCGCCACTCCCGACGATCTCGACGATTTCGTGCGTCGCTGCTGCGCCGGCGCGCCCGACTATGCGAGGCCGCGCGCGACCACCGTCGTTTCGCTCGCAGACGCGCTGCAACGTGAATTGCTCACGGCCAACGGCCGCATCCGCCGCCGTCAGGCGGCCGAATTCGTGAAAGCGGCTTCGGCGCGGATTCTCGCGCCCTCCCCCTGACGACACCACCAACCAACCAAGAGGCGCACAGCATGCCGTTCTACGACCGAATTCTCTCGGAAACCGCGCGCGAGCGCGATCAATTCGTCGCGATACCGATCGTGCAACACGCGGTTCGCTCGGGAGCGACGCGAACGCTCTATCGCGACTTCCTCACCCAAGCCTACCACCACGTGAAGCACACGTTTCCGTTGCTCGCCTTGGCGGCCTCGCGCACTTCCGACGAGCGCTATCAGGACGCCCTGTTCGAATACATGCGCGAGGAGCGCGGCCACGAGAAATGGATCCTCGACGACATCCGCGCCATGGGCGGCGACGCGCAGGCGACGCGGGAGGGAGAAGCGCGAACGGCCTGCCGCGTCATGGTCGGCTATTCCTATTACGCGATCGAGCATGTGAGCCCCTACGCGCTGTTGGGCAGCGTTCATGTCCTGGAGGGCATGTCCGTGCTCCTCGCCGACCGCTTGGCGGACGCGTTGCAAAATTCGCTCGCCGTCAAAGGCGACGCCGGATTTTCCTATCTTCGCTCGCACGGTTCGCTCGACAAGAGTCACGTCGATTTCTTCCATACGCTCGTCGACGGCTTTCACGACGAAGCGACGCAAGCAATCGTCGTCGACAGCGTGCGGATTTTCTACCGCCTCTACGGCGACATTTTCCGCGACCTCGGCGCGCAGGGGGAACTTTCCCATGCCGCTTGAATCGAAACGGGTCCTGATCACCGGCGCCGGTTCGGGCATCGGTCGCGCGTTGGCGATCGAGGCGGCGAATCGCGGCATGAGGGTCGCCCTTTGCGGGCGCCGCAGCGAGGCGCTCGTCGCGACGGCCTCGGCGATCGGCGTGCGCCGGCGCGCATTGATCTTGCCCGCCGACGTCACCCTCGGCGCCGACAGACGCCGCCTCGTTGCGGAAATTTCCGACGCCTGGGGCGCTCTCGACATCCTCGTCAACAACGCCGGGGTGGTCGAAGGCGGACCCTTGGAGAGAACCGACGACGAGACGCTCGACTGCGTCTTCCGGACCAACGTCATCGCCCCGATGGCGCTGGCGCGCGATTTCGCGCCGTTGCTGGCGACGGCGAGGCCGTCGCGCGTCGTCAATATCGGCTCGGTGTTCGGCGACATCCCCTATCCCGGCTTTGCCGCCTATTCGGCTTCGAAATTCGCCTTGCGCGGCTTTTCCATCGCCCTTCGCCGGGAGTGGGCCGAATCGGGGATCGCCGTGACCTACGCCGCGCCGCGCGCGACGAAAACCGACGCGGCCGCGGCCTTCGAAGACCTCATCGCCGTTTCGAAAATGACGCTCGACGCGCCCGAGCAGGTGGCGCGCCGGATTTGGCGCGCGGTCGAGAAGGGCAGCGATTCGGTTTACCCGAAAGGGCCGGAAAAGCTCTTCGTCCTGATCCAGCGTTTGTTTCCGCGCGTCATCGACCGCGCCATGGCGCGACGCCCGGTTCCCGACGCCGTTTGACGCATCCCCCTCACGCATCGTCCAAAGGAAAGGCGCTTCTCATGTTGACAACGGCACGAAGCATTGTGCTCGCAGGCTTGCTCACGGCGGCGAGCCTCTCGGCGCCGACCGCGCTCGCCGCCGGCGACCCGAAGCTCGAGGCAACCGTCCATCATTTGCAATTGGCGTGGGAGCGCATCAAGTTCGACGTTCCCGAGGGCGGCAAACAGACCGAGTTGATGAACGCTCTGGGCGTCGAAGCGGACGCTACGGCGGCGCAGTTCCCCGATAAGGTCGAGGCCCTGATCTGGGACGGCATCATCACCAGCGAGCGGGCCGGAATGGCCGGTCCGTTTTCGGCGCTCGGCCTCGCCAAGCGCGCCCGCGACATCCTCGAGAAAGCGGATGCGATGGACGCCGCGGCTCTCGACGCCGGGGCGCCGACCAGCCTCGGCGTGCTCTATTACCGGGTTCCCGGATTCCCCATCGGGTTTGGCGACAAAGACAAGGCGCGTCAGTTGCTCGAGCAAGCCGCCAACGCCGCGCCGAACGGGCTGGACGCGTGGTACTTCTATGGCGATTTTCTCTATTCGCAGAACGAGTTCGCGAAAGCGAACGCGGCGTTCAAGCACGCCCTGGAGATTCCCGTGCATTCCGATCGTCCCTTGTGGGACAGCAATCGTCGATTGGTCATCCAGGAGTTGCTCGACAAGATTCGCGACAAGTCGTGAGCGGCGCAAGAGAGGACGGGGCGCCCGTCCGGGCGCTCGCGCCGGCCAAGAGGCGATTGTGGGCGGAAGCCGTCGGAAGGCAGTTGCGCTGCCCCGCCGGCCCGGCCGGCTCGCTCTTCGGCTGGCTGATGGCGATCATCAACGCCAAGCCGTACGAAGCCGCGATCACAGCGCTCGATCCACGTCCGGGAGACAGGGTTCTGGAACTCGGCTTCGGCCCGGGACACGGCCTGCTGGCCCTGGCCGCACGCGTCGGCGACGGCCAGGTGTTCGGCGTCGATCAGTCGTCGCGAATGGTCGATCAGGCCGCTCGCCGCAACCGGGCGGCGATCGCCGCGGGCCGCATGCGGCTCGCGCAGGGCCCGTTCAGCCCGCTGCGCTGGGCCGACGAGACCTTCGACAAGATCTTGCTCGTCAACGTCGTCTATTTCTTCGATCGCGGCGGTCGCGACATCCGAGACGTCTATCGGGTGCTGCGCGGCGGCGGGAGCGTCGCGGTCTACGCGACCGATCGCCCGACGATGGAGAAATGGCCGTTCGCCGGACCCGACACGCACCGAACTTTCGATCGCGCCGACTTGGCGCATCTGCTCGAGAGCGCCGGCTTCGGAAGCGCCGACGTCGATGTAACCGCGCAGGCGCTGCCGTTCGGCGTCGCGGGTCTGGTCGCGGTCGCGCGGAAGCGCACACGAGGATCGAGCGTGGAATAGGTTACGCGGATTTCGCCGCCGCCTGCGCCTCGGCCGCTCGCAACGGTTCGAGCGGCGCCGCCGACTCGCGCGCGGCGGCGAGCTGCGCGTTGACCCGCGCGAGAAAAGCGACGAGATCGTCGGTGACGAAATCGACATGGTCGGATTCGAAGCGATCGTGATCGGCCGCCTCGCGATGGTCGGCCTGTCCGGGCCGGGGCGCGACGAGGGTCGTCGTCATGCCGCGCGCCTTGGGCGCCCGGAGGTTCTTGGCCAGGTCCTCGAACATCGCCGCGCAGGCCGGGTCGACGTCGTGTCTCTTGAAGAACGTCTCGTAGGCGAGATCGGCGGGCTTGGGAACGAGCCCCGCCGCGACGATGTCGAAGGCGTCCTCGAACAGGCCTTCGAGGCCGAGCTGCGCGACCGTGCGCAGCGCGTGATCGCGCGAGCCGTTGGTGAAGATCAGCTTGCGCCCGGGCAGCCGCCCGACTTCGCGCGCCAGCGACGGATTGGGCGCGAGCGCGGAACGGTCGATGTCGTGGACGAATTCGAGGAACTCGTCGGCGCTGGCGATGTTCTCGTCGACCAGCCCGCGCAGCGTGGTGCCGTGGCGGTGGTAGTAATATTTCTGCATCGCCCGCGCGGAGAGGCCGTCGAGCCCGCTGCGGCCGATCAGGAACAGCGTGATCCTCTCCTCGATCGCGGGCCACAGGCCGCAATCGGGGGGATAGAGCGTATTGTCGAGATCGAAGACCCACGCCGACACGTGGCCGAACTTGCCGAGCAAGTCGGGTTGGAAGGTCGGCGGCGGCACGATCACGGTCATGGGGTAGGGGCGGCCTCGTCCGATCCGCAACGCCCGCCCGGCCTTCGGACGATGCCGATTGCGGGCGTTGGCGGCTGCGATGGAACGTAAGGCTTAACCATTACCGGCGCGTTGCCGCAACCCCTTTCGGAGCGTCCGCCGCCTGGCGCGTGGATTGCGGCGATCGAGGCGCGCAAGGCCGTTCGCGAGAATCTGTCCGGAAATGAGACACGCCCAGGTCAAAATCGACCGCACGGCGCGGCGCCTGGCGCGCCCGCCGGCACGCGCGCCGGGCGCACGCGCGCTGCCGCGGCCGCAACGGCGGTCGCGCGCGTTCGACGATATCGCCTCGATCGGCTTCGCCTATCTCGCCGCGCTGCTCGACGCCACGGCGATCGTGAGCGCCGCGGCGGTCTCGAGCGCGCTCTATCGCTTCGTCACGCTCGGGCGCATGCCGCCGGTCGAATCGGCGACGAGCGTCGGCGTGATCGTCGGCGTGATCGTGATCGCCGCGGGCGTGCAAAGAGGCGAGTATGGGCTGGAGGGCTACGCCTCGCGCGGCGGCCAATTCTCCCGCAGCTTCTCGGTGTGGAATTTCGCCTTTCTTTGCGCGCTGGCGCTCGGCTTCGCGACGCGAACCTCCAGCGATTTCTCGCGCGGCGCCGTCGGCGTGTTCTATGTCGCCGGATTTCTCGCGTTGTTCGCGGCCCGCCTCGCCCTCGTCGAGACCGTCGAGCGAACGCGACGGGCCGGACTGATCCGGCCGCGGCGCGTCGTCGTCGTCGGCTTCGAGGACGCGCTGTCGCAGCTCGCGTCCCGCTTCGATCCGACCGCCGATCGGATGGAAATCGCGGCGATGATCGCGCTGCGCGACAATCAGGCCTATCTGACCGACGATCTCGCGCTCGCCGCGGCCACCGTGCGGATGCGCCGCCCGGACGACATCTATATCGCGGTTCCCTGGTCGCGCACGCACGTGATCGAGGCCTGCGTCGACGTCTTCCTGCGCACGCCGGCGGAGATCCATCTCGGCGCGGAAGCCATTCTCGAACGCTTCCGGGAAGCGCGCATCGTCCAATTCGGCCGCATCGCCGGGCTCGGCCTGACACGGCCGCCGCTGACGCGGCTGCAAAGGGCGGAAAAGCGGGCCTTCGATCTCGTCGCCGCGAGCCTCGGCCTCGTCGCGCTCGCGCCGCTCTTCGCCGTCGTCGCGCTGTGCGTCCGCTGGGAGGGGCCGGGGCCGATCCTTTTCCGGCAGACCCGTTACGGCTTCAACCAGGAGCCGTTCCGCATCTTCAAGTTCCGCACCATGCGGACGATGGAGGACGGCGCGCAGGTGAAGGCGGCGACGCGCTCCGATCCCAGGATCACTCGCGTCGGCGCCTTTCTCAGGCGCTACAGCATCGACGAGCTGCCGCAGCTCGTCAACGTCCTCAAGGGCGAAATGTCGATCGTCGGGCCGCGCCCGCACGCGCTCGCCCACGATCAGCGCTATGTCGAGCGCATCTCGCGATACGCGCGCCGCCACAACGTCAAGCCCGGCATCACCGGTTGGGCGCAGGTCTGCGGCCATCGCGGCGAAATCCTCAACGACGAGGGCATGCAGGCGCGCATCGAGCACGATCTCTATTACGTCGACAATTGGTCGCTGTGGCTCGACGTCAAGATCGTCCTCATGACGGCTCTTTGCGTGAGCGCCCATAAGAACGCTTATTGAGCGCGCCGGCCTCGACGAAGCGCCGGGCGTGCGCGATCGCCTTCAGCATCAGGCTGGAGAAGCCCGCCGCGTCGGCCATGGCGGGGTCGATCCAGATCATGCCCTCGGCCGTCGGCGGGCTCGAGCCGACCTCGGCGGCGTAGAGCGTCAGCCGCAGGGCGAAGTGGGTGAAGGCGTGCTCGACCTCGCCCGGCAGACGCCGCCAGGACGCCGCGAAAGGCGCCTGGGCCGGGCCGACCTCGCCGCGCTCGGCCGCTTCCCACCGCCCGCCCGGCAATTCCAGCGTCGCGCCGAGCAGCCCCTCGGGCGGGCGCCGCCGCGCCAGGATCGAGCCGTCGGCGCGCCGCACGAAGAACGCCGCGCCGACGCGGGCCGGTCTCGGTTTGACGCCGGCGCGGCGGGGATAGGAGTCGGCCGCGCCGCCGAGCGCCGCCGCGCAGGCGACGCGTAACGGACAAGCGGGGCAATCGGGATTGCGCGGCCGGCAGATCGTCGCGCCGATGTCCATCAGCGCCTGCGCGAAGTCGCCCGGACGTTTCGCCGGCGCCAGCGCCGCCGCCGCCTCGGCGATTTCGCGCTCGGCCTGGGCGATCGGCGCCTCCAGGGCGTAAAGCCGCGCCAGGATGCGCGCGATATTGCCGTCGACCGGCGCCGCCTTCTCGTCGAAGGCGATCGCCGCCACCGCGGCCGCGGTGTAGGCGCCGACGCCGGGCAGCGCGCGCAGCGCCGCCTCATTGCGCGGGAAAAGTCCGCCGCGCCGCGCGACTTCCCGCGCGCAGGCATGGAGATTGCGCGCGCGGGCGTAATAGCCGAGCCCGGCGAAGGCGCTGATGACCTCGTCGAGCGAAGCGGCGGCCAGCGCTTCGACGCGCGGCCAGCGCGCGACGAAGTCTTGGAAATAGGGCGCCGCTGCGCTCGCGGTGGTCTGCTGCAACAGGATTTCCGACAGCCAGACGCGATAGGGATCGGGCGTTTCGCCCGGCGCGGCGCGCCACGGCAGATCGCGCCGGTGGACGTCCCACCAGGAAAGAACCCGGCGGGCGATCTCGCGCGGCTTCAAACGCGCGCCGGGAGGGCTTACATTGTCGTCCATGGAGCGGACTCTACCCTCGAGAGCGCGATGACGAAACCGGCGCGCGGCTTGGCCGCGCAACTCGGCTCGCTGCTCAACGGCGTCGTCGAGCCGACCCTGGCCGCGCGCGGGCTCGGGCAGATGAGCCTCGTCACACATTGGCCGGAGATCGTCGGCGCCGAAATCGCCCGCTACGCGCGGCCGATCCAGATCCGATGGCCGCCGCGCGGCGCGAAGCGCGGCCCGGACGAGACGGCCCCCGCGACCCTGGTGCTGCGCGTCGACGGCGCTTTCGCGCTCGAAGCCCAGCATGCGAGCGCGATCATCGTCGAGCGCGTCAATGCGCACCTGGGCTGGCGGTGCATCGAAAAGATCGCTTTTCGCCAGGGGCCGCTGGCGCCGACGAAAGACAAGCGCCGCGCCGCGCCGGCGCCGAGCGCCGAAGCGCAGGCGCGGGCGAGCGCGCTCGCCGCTCCAATCGAGGACGAGGAGCTTCGGGAGGCCTTGACGAAGCTCGGCGCGAGGGCGATCGACAGGGCGGGGCGGACGCGCTAGCCGAAGGAGACCCTGAACATTTCGACAATTTCCAGCCCGCTGGCGGGCCGCCGCGTCGCCAGGATGAACGGCGTCGGCAACAAGATTCTGGTGCTCGACCTGCGCGGCGCGGCGATCTTGCCGACGCCTGAGGAAATCCGCGCGATCCATCGCGCCGCAGGCCTCGACTTCGACCAGTTGATGACGCTCGGCGACCCGCGCGATCCCTCGAGCGCCGCCTTCGTGCGCATCTACAACAACGACGGCAGCGAAGCGGGCGCCTGCGGCAACGGCACGCGCTGCGTCGCCGACCGGCTGGCGCGCCAGTCGGGCGCTCGGGCGCTGACGGTCGAAACGAAAGCGGGGCTGATCGCCTGTGAGCGCCTGGGTCCCTGGATCTGGCGCGTCGACATGGGCGCGCCGCGTCTCGCCTGGGATGAAATCCCTCTGGCCAGCGAAGTCGCCGACACGCGCCGGGTCGATCTCGCCCTCGCCGGCGCGCCCGACTTCGGCCCCGCCAGCGTCGTCAACATGGGCAATCCGCATGCGATTCTTTGGGTGAAGGACGTCGCCGCGGTTCCGCTCGAAATCGTCGGGCCGCGCTTCGAGACGCACCCCCTGTTTCCTGAAAAGGCCAATATCTCGTTCGCCGAAGTCTTGGCGCGCGACGCGATCGCGCTGAGGGTCTGGGAGCGCGGCGTCGGCGCGACCCTCGGCTGCGGCTCGGCCGCCTGCGCGACGCTGGTGGCCGCGGCGCGCCTCGGGCTCACCGGCCGCGAGGCGCGGATCAGGCTGCCCGGCGGCGAATTGACGATTCACTGGCGCGAAAGCGACGGCCATGTCCTGATGACCGGGCCGGTCGAACTCGAGCGCGAGATCGAGCTCGACCCGGCGCTGTTCGCGGCCGCCGAACCGGCCTGAGCCGGCGGGGGTTGAGAATCGTAACATTTGTGTTATGAATGTAACAGCGCGAGCGCGAACGGAGCGGGAGAGAGGGGCGTGAACGAGGCCAGCCATAGTACGCAATCGCTCGCGCCGGCCGGACACAACCGCGCGCGCAATCCCGGCGTCGCCCTCGACGTCTCGTGGTTCGAGCCCGTCGGGGTCAACGCCAGCGCCGTCGAGCGGCGCGCGGCGAGCCTTGCCGCCCGGCGCTCGGTCAAGAAGGAATATCAGGCCGCGTGGCTGGTCCGGGCGTTGAGCTGCCTCGATCTGACGACGCTCGCCGGCGACGACACGCCGGGACGGGTGCATCGCCTGTGCGCCAAGGCGCGAAAGCCGCTCGACGAGGACATCCTCGCAGCGCTCGGCCTCAGCGACTCGCCGCCGACCGTCGCCGCGGTCTGCGTCTATCCCACGATGGTCGCGCCCGCCGTAAAGGCGCTCGCCGGCTCCGGCATCCCGGTCGCCTCGGTCGCCGCCGGCTTTCCCGCCGGCCTGACGCCGCTCGAGCAGCGCCTCGCCGAAATCGATTACGCCCTCAGCGAGGGCGCGGGCGAGATCGACATCGTCATCACCCGCGCCCATGTCATCAACCGCGAATGGACGGCGCTCTACGACGAAGTGAAGGCGATGCGCCAAGCGTGCGGAACGGCGCATCTCAAGACGATCCTCGCCACCGGCGATTTGAAGACGCTGCGCAACGTCTACTCGGCGAGCATGGTCGCGATGCAGGCGGGCGCCGATTTCATCAAGACCTCCACCGGCAAGGAGGACGTCAACGCCACCTTGCCCGTCAGCCTGGTCATGCTGCGCGCCTTACGCGACTATCGCGATCTTACCGGCTTCGAAATCGGCTTCAAGCCGGCGGGCGGGCTGCGCACGGCCAAGGACGCGCTGAACTGGCTGATCCTGATGAAGGAGGAGCTGGGCCTGCCGTGGATGCAGAACGATCTCTTCCGCATCGGCGCCAGCGGCCTTCTCACCGACATCGAGCGCCAGCTCAGCCACTACGCCACCGGCCGCTATTCCGCCAACTATCGCCACGCGATGGCGTAAGGAGCCCATGATGGCGGCAATCACGGAAATTTTGCGCACGATGGAATACGGTCCTTCCCCGGAAAGCGACGAGCACGTTCGCGCCTGGCTCGCCGCGCATCGCGCCGGCTTCGGCCATTTTATCGCCGGCCGCTTCGCCGCGCCCGGCGCCCTCTTCGACGTCAACAACCCGGCGACGGGCGAGCCCATCGCGCGCGTCACGCAAGGGACGACGGCGGACGTCGACGCGGCGGTCGCGAGCGCGCGCAAGGCGCTGCCGAAATGGTCGTCGCTGAGCGGCGACCAACGCGCGCGTCATCTCTACGCCCTGGCGCGCCACGTGCAGAAGCGCGAGCGCTTTCTCGCGGTGCTCGAAAGCGTCGACAACGGCAAGCCGATCCGCGAATCGCGCGACATCGACATTCCCCTGGTGGCGCGGCATTTCTATCACCACGCCGGCTGGGCCTCGCTCGTCGCCAGCGAATTCCCCGGCCATCGCCCGGTCGGCGTCTGCGGCCAGATCATTCCCTGGAATTTCCCGCTGCTGATGCTGGCGTGGAAAATCGCGCCGGCGCTCGCGGCGGGCAATACGGTCGTGCTCAAGCCGGCCGAGTTCACGCCGTTGACTGCGCTCGCCTTCGCCCAGATTTGCATCGAGGCGGGGCTGCCGCCGGGAGTCGTCAATATCGTCACCGGCGACGGGGCGACCGGCGCGGCGCTGGTCGCGCACGACGACGTCGACAAGATCGCGTTCACCGGCTCGACCGAGGTCGGGCGCGCCATTCGCAAGGCGAGCGCGGGAACCGGCAAGAAACTGTCGTTGGAGCTCGGCGGCAAGTCGCCGTTCATCGTCTTCGAGGACGCCGATCTCGACAGCGCGGTCGAGGGCGTCGTCGACGCGATCTGGTTCAACCAGGGGCAGGTGTGCTGCGCCGGCTCGCGGCTGCTCGCCGCCGAATCGATCGCCGAAAAGCTCATCGCCAAGCTGCGCGCGCGCATGACGCATCTGCGCGTCGGCGACCCCTTGGACAAATCGACCGACGTCGGCGCCATCGTCGCTCCCGTCCAGCTCGAACGCATCAAGCGGCTGGTGGATCAGGGCGAGCGCGAGGGGGCGAAAGTCTGGCGCGCGCCCGGCGCACTCCCCGAGCGCGGCTGCTTCTATCCGCCGACGCTGGTGACCGACGTCGAGCCCGCCTCGTTGCTGGCGCGCGAGGAAATCTTCGGCCCGGTGCTGGTCACGATGACGTTCCGCACCCCCGACGAAGCGATCGCGCTCGCCAACAACACCCGCTACGGCCTGGCCGCCTCGGTGTGGACCGAGAACGTCAATCGCGCGCTGGAGGTCGCCGCGCGCGTCAAGGCCGGCGTGGTGTGGATCAATTCGACGAACCTGTTCGACGCCGCCGCCGGCTTCGGCGGCTATCGCGAAAGCGGCTTCGGCCGGGAAGGCGGGCGGGAGGGCCTCGCCGAATATCTCGCGGCTGACGCGCCCAAGGGCAAGGCGAAGACGCTTCGCCCGCCGGCGCTGACCGCACTGCCCGGTCAGAGCCCGGCGCCGGGCGCCGACGCGGTCGACCGCACCGCAAAGCTCTATATCGGCGGCAAGCAGGCGCGCCCGGATTCGGGCTACTGCTACGCCGTGCTCGATCGCAAAGGCGCCGCCGTCGGTCTGGCGGGCCTCGGCGCCCGCAAGGACATCCGCAACGCCGTCGAGGCCGCAGCTAAGGCGTCCGGCTGGGGCGCGGCGACCGCGCACAACCGCGCGCAGGTGCTCTATTACGTCGCGGAAAATCTCGAGGCGCGCGCCGGCGAATTCGCCGAGCGCCTGCGGGCGATGACCGGCGCCTCGCAGCGCCAGGCGCGCGAGGAGGTCGAGGCCTCCGTCCGCCGCACCTTCTACTACGCGGGCTTCGCCGACAAATACGACGGCGCGGTTCACGCCACCAAGACGCGCTTCGTCACCTTGGCGATGAACGAGCCGTGGGGGGTGATGGGGATCGTCTGCCCCGACGAGGCGCCATTGCTCGGCTTCGTCTCGCTGGTCATGCCGGCGATCGCGATGGGCAATTGCGTCGTCGTCGTCCCTTCGGCGGCGCACCCGTTGAGCGCGACCGATTTCTACTCGGTGCTCGACACTTCGGACGTTCCCGGCGGCGTCGTCAACATCGTCACCGGCGAATCGGAAGCGCTCGCCAAGGTCCTGGCCGACCACGACGGCGTCGACGCGCTCTGGTATGTCGGATCGAGCGAGGGCGCCAAGGCGGTCGAAGCCGCCTCGGCGGCGAACCTGAAGGCGACCTGGACGCGGCAGGCGCCGCTGGACTGGCGCGAGGCGCAGGGCCGCGACTATTTGCGCCGCGCCACCCAGGTCAAGAACATCTGGACGCCCTACGGGGAGTGACGCCGGTCGGCGAAAACACCGTCCGCCGTCAGGGCCGGGCTATTGCGCTCGACGGCGCTCTACGCGCCCTCGTTCTCCTCGAGCCAGGCGACGATGCGCTCGGGCGTCAGCGGCAGATCGCTTAAGTTCGAGCCCAGCGCGTGATTGACGGCGTTGACGATCGCCGCGGCGACGGGGATGGTCGCGATCTCGCCGATTGCCTTGGCGCCGAAGGGGCCGGTCGGCTCGCCCTTTTCGATCAGCACGGTGTCGACGTCGGGCATTTCCGGCGCGTTGACGAGGGAGTAACGGCTGAAACGATCGCCGCGCATGACCCCGGTGAGCCCATCGATGTCGACGTCCTCATAGAGCGCGTAGCCGATGCCGATCTGCACGCCGCCGTGGATCTGGCCCTCGACCAGCATCGGGTTGATGGCGCGGCCGACGTCGTGGACCGCGAGGTAGTCGTTCACGCGCACCCGTCCGGCGAAGAGGTCCACCTCGACCGCGGCGAAATGCGCGGCGTAGCTGCCGGGATTGGCGATCGCCCGGTAGGTGTTGGCCGCGCCCGGCAGCGCCGCGCCCTGCGCCTCGATCAGAGCGGCCAGGTCGGCGAGCGCGAGCGTTTCGCCGGGACCGTAGCTGCGGCGCAGCGCGCCGTCCTCCAGCTTAAGATCGCCGGCGCCGCAGTTCATCAGGCGCGCCGCCTCGGCGAGGATTCGCGCTTTCAACAGCTCGGCCGAACGACGCACCGCCTCGCCGCCGATGTAGGTCATGCGGCTGGCGCGCGTGCCGAGGTCGTAGGGGCAGGCATCGGTGTCGGCGCGGCAGAGATCGAAGCGCGACGGCGGCAGCGTCAGGACTTCCGCCGCGATCTGCAAGAGCGTCGTCGCGGCGCCGCAGCCGAGATCGTGCACCGCGCAGACGATCTCGATCCGGCCGTCCGCCTTCAAGGCGCACGTGACCACGCTTCCCTCGTCGGGGTCGGGATAGCAGCCGTTGATGTGGGTGGCGCAGGCGACGCCGACGCCGCTCGCCTTGCGGCCGCGCCGCCGCGCTTCCTTGCGGCGCCGGCGCCAATGAAAGCGCCGCATCCCGACCGCCAGGCAATCGCGGATGCGGGCGTTGCCGACGTCGTGGCCCTTGAAGGGCTCGACGGCGCCGGGCCAGACGAGGTTCTTGAGCCGCAACATCACCGGGTCGAGCCCGAGTTTTCGCGCGGCGAGATCGAGGTTGATCTCGGCGATCGTATGGATTTGCGGCGAGCCGTAGCCGCGAAAGGCGCCCGCCGGCGGCGTGTTGGTCAAGACGGCGCGGCCGAGGTATTTCTCGTTGGCGACGTCGTAGAGCCGGGTCAGGCGCTGGCACATCGAGGCGGGAAGATGGTCGCCGCCGGTGCAGTAGGCGCCGACGTCGATGAGCGCCTCGGTGTCGCGGCCGAGAATCCGCCCGTCGCGGCGAAAGGCGGCGCGCATCGTTCCGATGACGTTTGCGCGCGTGCGGGTCGCCACGCAGGTCTCCCGGCGCCCGTACTGGATCGTCACCGGACGGCGCAACTGCATGGCGAAAAAGGCGGCGAGCGGCTCGAGAATCGGCTCGGCCTTGCCGCCGAACGAGCCGCCGATCGGCGTCTTGACCGCCCGCACCCGCTCGATCGGGACGCCGAGCGCCTTGGCGACGACGAGCTGCACGGCGAAGACGCTCTGGCAGGGCGAATGGATGGCGATGCGGCCGTCGGCCTGCGGGACGGCGGCGCAGACATGGGTTTCCAGCGCGCCATGGTGGGTCTTCGGCGTCGTGACGCGGCTCTCGACGATCAGGTCGGCCTCGGCGAAGGCGCGCGCGACGTCGCCGACCGAGAAGGATAGTTCGGCGACCGGGTTCTTGAACGTCGGCGCGCCGTCGGGGCCACGCGTCGGCCCGGCGTCGGCGAGCGCGGCGATGGGATCGAAGATCGCCGGCAAATCGTCGTATTCGACCGCGATCAGGCGCGCCGCGGCCTCGGCTTCCGCGAGGCTTTCGGCGACGACCGCGGCGACGCGGTCGCCGACGTGACGCACGACCGCCGGGAACATCGCCTCGTCTTCGAGCGCCTGCTGGCCGGCGACCCAAACGGAGCTGTTGTAGCGGTTGTGCGGCGTGTTGGCGCGCCAGAAGACGGCGACGACGCCCGGCGCGGCGAGCGCCGCGGCGGCGTCGAGGCGCGCGACGCGCGCGTGCGGCCGCGGGCTGAGCACCAGCTTGGCGTGCAGCGCGCCGGCGATCGGGGCGTCGGCGGCGAAGCGCAGGGCGCCGCTGACCTTGTCGGCGCCGTCGAGGAGCGGCAGGCGGCGGTTGACCCAGTTCACGCCGCGCTCTCCATGAGCAGGTCCAGACCCTTCACGCCGGTGATCGCTTCGAGGAGGTCGAGACCGAGGCCGACGACGGCGCGCCGCTTGTAAGGCCGCGAGCCGCGGCCGGGAATGGCGGCGTCGACCGCGCGCAGGAGCGCTCCGGAGAACGCGCGCACCAGCGGGCGGCCGAGCTCGGCGCCGCGCAAAGTCTCGGCGGCGCTCTCCAGCCCCAGCGGCGTCGGCGCGAGCGCGCCGGCGATGAGCCGCGCCTCGCCGAAGCGCCGCGTCGAAAAGTCGAAGTCCGCCTCCATCGTCAGGTTGAGGCGCGAGATCGCGAGATCGTCGCGCCGGCCGAGCTTGACGAAGGCGCTGCGCGCGAGCCGGCGGGCGAGCGGGATTTCGATTTCGGCGATCAGCTCGCCGCGCGCCAGGCTCGTGCGGCCGTGGCCGACGACGAGCGCGTCGAAGGCGAGCCGGCGCTCGCCGCCGTCGCGCCCGAGCACGGCAAAGCGCGCGTCGGCGCACTTCAGCACGGGCAACAGGTCGCCCGCCGGCGAGGCGCCGGCGACGTTGCCGCCGATGGTGGCGCGATTGCGGATTTGCGCCGAGCCGCTCTCGCCCGCCGCTTGCGCGAGCGCGCCGAAGAGCCGCCGGATCGTCGGATCGCGCGCCAGCGCGTCGAAGGTCGTCGTCCCGCCGACGCGCAGCGCCGCCGCGTCGGCGCGGATGAAGGCGAGGCCGGCGGTGCGCGAAATGTCGATGAGCCAGCCCTCGTCGGGCGGCGCGCGCGGCGCGACGAGCAAGTCGGTGCCGCCCGCGATGTAGCAGAGCGGCCCGCTCGTTTCTGCGATGAGCGCCTTCAGCGCGCCGAGGTCGGCGGGGCTCGCCGCGCGCAGCGCCGTCATTCGCCCGGCTCGCGGCTATGGCGTCCAAGCTTCTCGGCGACGGCGCGAAAACTCCCCCCGCCCCTCACCCTTCCCTCTCCCCGCAAGCGGGGAGAGGAGTCGCCGGCGCCGCTCTTCCCCTCTCCCCGCGCGCGGGGAGAGGCAGGGTGAGGGGCAGGGCGAGTGGCTGCAAGCGTCGTGGATTCGGGCGCGGGCGCCTGCGAGCGCACCGCCGCGACGATGGTCTGAAAGCCGGTGCAGCGGCAGAGGTTGCCGGCGAGCGCGTGGCGGATTTCGGCGTCGCTCGGCGCCGGGTTTTGGCGCAGCAAGCCTTCGGCCGCCATGATCATGCCCGGCGTGCAATAGCCGCATTGCACCGCGCCGTGATCGACGAAGGCGCGCTGCAGCGGCGACAGATCGCCTCCAGGGGTCTTCAGGCCCTCGATGGTGACGATCCGGCGCCCGTCGGCCTGGAAGGCGAGCATCAGGCAGGAGTTGACCGCGGAATCGTCGACCAGCACGGTGCAGGCGCCGCATTCGCCTTCCCGGCAGCCTTCCTTGGCGCCGGTGAGACCGAGCGTCTCGCGAATGAATTCGGACAGTCGCTGACGGGGATCGACGTCGAACCCGCGCATGACGCCGTTGATCGTCAATTGGATGTTCATCCCGAGCGGCTTCGTCTCCGGCTCTTTCGCGCGTCGCGCCGACGCTTGCCGGTTCGAACCCGGCTCGCCCGCGACTGTGCAATGGCGGGCAGTCCCGGGCAAGCGCGAAACGGCGCGGGACGCCCTGAATCGGCAGCCTTTTTGGCGGTCGAGGCGACCCGCCTCTCCCCGCTTGCGGTACGGTGTGCGCACATCTCGAAAAGTGGGGCGGCCCCTTCCCCCCTTGCGGGGGAAGGTGGCCGACGAAGTCGGCCGGATGAGGGGTCGCGCCGCGAGGCGCGTTGTCGGTATCGCCGCCACCAGCGTTAATTTATACGCTATGAACGGCCAGGCTTCAGCTATTGTCGAAACAACGCGCCTTACGGCGCGCCCCCTCATCCGTCGGGCTTCGCCCGACACCTTCCCCCGCAAGGGGGGAAGGGGCGCCCGCGGGACCCTGCGACAGGCTTCGATCCGATCGCAACTTGCTCTAAGTTGCCGTCGAATCGCGCCTTGGGGAGAATGCATGGTCGAGCTGCCCGATTCCCCATCCGACGTCGGCGCGTCGGCGCGACGGCCGACGACCGTCGAAGACCTCGCCGCGCGCGTCGGCGGCGCGCCGTTCGTCTCGCGCTGGTTCCTCATCGACCAGGCGCGCATAAACGCCTTCGCCGAGGCGACCGAGGACCGGCAGTTCATCCACGTCGACCCCGAGGCGGCGCGCGCGACGCCGTTCGGCGGCGCGATCGCGCACGGCTTCCTGACGCTGTCGATGCTTTCGGCTTTCGCCTATGACGCGCTCCCCGAGATTTCCGGCCTCGCCATGGGCGTCAATTACGGCTTCGATCGCTTACGCTTTCTCTCTCCCGTCCCCGCCGGCGCGCGCCTGCGCGGCGCCTTCAAGCTCGTCGGCGCGACGCAGCGATCGCAGCGCGAATGGCTGATTAACTACGAGGCGAGCGTGGAGATCGAGGGAACGCAGAAGCCGGCGCTCGCGGCGCAGTGGCTGACCATGGCGGTGATGGCGGGGTAGCCACGCGGCGCGCCGCGAAAGAAAAACCCCGGGCGCGAGGCCCGGGGTGCAAAATCGCGACAGTCTCGCGAAAGGGTCGATCAGAAGCTGAGGCGCACGCCGCCGGTGAAGGCGGTGTTCTCGTCGTGGATGAAGCCGTTGGCCATGCCGCCGGCGACCTGCGAGAACATCACGCCGCCGTAGACGTCGACGCGCTTGACCGGGCGCCAGTCGAGCATCGCCGAGACGGCGTCGGTGGTGCCGGCGCAATCGCTCTTCTTGGTGCCCTGCGGCGTCGCGCCAGGGGCCGCCGCCGTTGTATTCGCGACGCAGTTTGTCGCCGGCGCGATGTCGTAGGTGTTCTGCCACTCGTGATAGTAGCCGACCGCGGCGTCGAGATTGCTCAGCAGGCCGTACTTCGCGCCGATCCACAGCACTTGCAGGTCTTCGGGGTTGACGAACGCGTTGGTCTGGATGACGGCGGGATAGCCTCCGTTGAGCGTATAGACGTTGCCGGCCGGGATGCCGTAGGCGCTGCCAGCGGCGGTGAGATCGCTCGGGCTCGACAACTGCGCGTATTCGTAGCCGCCGTACAGAGTCAGCGCCTGCCACTTGTACTTGACGCCGATCACGCCGGCGTTGACGTCGGCGAGAGTCGCCTTCAGCGTGTCGGGCGCGAGCGGCGACGCCGGCACGCCGCCGTACGCGCCGAGCTTCACCGCGTCCTTGTCGTAGGCGTAGACGGCGTCGACCGAGAAGCCGGCGTAGTCGGCGCCGAGGTCGACCTGATACGCCGCTTCAGCGCCGTTGCCCTGCTCCCAGCCGCCGACTTGGGCGATCGCCGCCGCGCGGAAGCCGTTGTAAGCGACCTGATACTTGAACGAGGTGTCGTAGCGCGCCGTTTCCGTCTCGCCGGTGCCCGCTTCCACCGTGCCGGAGGTGCCGATCAGCGAGAAGGCGTACGCGCCGCCGAACGGATCATAGGCCGCGGAAATGTCGTTGGTGAAGGAATACTGACGGCCGAAGGTCAGCGTGCCGAGCGTCGTGTTGCTGACGCCGAGGAAGGCGCGGGTGTTGTCCCACTGGCCGGCGCGGCTCGAATCGCCGTTCGCGCTTATCAAGTCCTGTCTCGTCGACGGATAGAAATTGTTGTCGACCAGCGACTTCGGCCCGTTGGCCATTTGGAACGAGTAGGGGTCGAAGCCGAAGTCGGCGTCGCCGACGATGAACCAGTTCGGGACGATCTGTTCCTTGATCTTGACGCCGATGTTGGACTGGCTGATGCCGTTCGGCACCGCCTGCCATTTCGCGCCGTTGCTGGTTTTGGAGATCAGCTCCTGCACGCCGTTGGGAAAGTCTCTGTTGAACGGCGTCGCTGCGGTTTCGTAGCCGGCGCCCATGTCGATCGCGCCGTAGACGGTGACGCCCATGTAGCTCAGCGGGCAGTCGGTCGCGGTCGAGTCGAGCCAGGTCATGAAGCTGGCGTAGCAGTTCGCCGGCGGCGGGGCGATCGGCGTCTTCTTGGTGGGAAGGTCGGCGGCCTGCGCCGCGCCGATCAGGACGAGCCCCGCAACGGAACCCAGTAGGATAGTCCCCAAAGTTTTCATACCAGGTCCCCATTCCTCGTTGGCCGCGCCTAACGCAGCGAAGTCTCTTCGCAATCGCCCGGAGACGTCGCGAACCGATTGATTTTCAGCGACTCGAAATTCGGCGCCGTGACCGACGCGACGCATTCCAAACCCGCCTCGCAGGCCGCGGGTTCACCCCGCGCTCCCAGCCCAGCCATAGCCGTCGCATCGTTGTTACTGGCGACGAATGACACATATGTGACACATGCTTGCCGGATTCGCCTAGTCCTCGCGCCCGAGCGCCTTCACGAAAGCAACCGCGCGTTCGACAATGGTCGGCAGGCGGGCCTAAGGACGCGGGAAAATCTTTGTGATTCCAGGTCTTAGCAATTCGAGAGGGCGCGCTCGGGGAGCCCTGGAAGGGCGTCCGAGCGCGCCGACTCGCGTTTTCCGCACGGGAATGTTGGAGCAAAAACGCGACGATGTGCTCTTTTGATCACACAAAAACCATAGGATAAACGTGATTGATACCCGTGCGGAATCGCCAATGTCGAGGCGCGACTGCGGATCGCCCATGCGATAACGACGGCTTCGCCGCGTAAAACTTCGCCCTGGCTCGCCGAGCCTCCCGGCGCCCCCGCGGCAGCGTCGTGCCC
>Ga0181539_1001729_pt1 | contig 23430 bp, 13 predicted proteins | sample PEATcosm2014_Bin_46_FD_119767 | JGI IMG/M metagenome (GOLD analysis project Ga0181539, IMG submission 119767) | Peatland microbial communities from MTU Mesocosm Facility, Houghton, MI, USA - PEATcosm2014_Bin23_60_metaG | ecosystem: Environmental > Terrestrial > Soil > Wetlands > Peat | place... | reverse complement strand
GATCACTTCAAGCACGATAAGAACGCCAGCGTCGCTTCGCTCCGAAAACGATCAGCTTCACCTCGGAACCAGTGACTCGGATCCAATCGGAATCACCAATCACCTTCATCGGAATAGGCAGTCCGATGATTACAATCATTGGTCCTACCCAGAGTTTGTATTGGGGCCAGATTTTGAAGATGGGTTAAACGTTGACCTGTACAATCCTGCCTATTCCCGTTACGACGGGGCCGAGAATGCACATTTCATGTTTCCTTCCGCTCTCCACCATCGGGAGGGAACATTCCACGTCGAGGTGGCGGTCAGCCGCGACAACAGCACCTGGATGCGCCCTACACGGGAGACCTTCATCCCGCTTGGCCACCCGGGAGAATTTGATGAATACATCATCGCCGTGGCTCCCGGATTCCAGCCTGGCGGCAAGGACCACTGCGCGCTCTATTACCGGAGTCGCAACACGCCGCACCTCGGGACGTATGAAAGGTTGCGGCCAAAAGACCGGACTCCTCTTAGCGGCATGGGACGCATCCTGATCAAACGTGACCGCATCGTGGGGATCGAAGCAGGGTCTGAGGAGGGAACCTTCTTGACGCGCCGACTACTATTCGAGGGTAACCGTTTGGTCTTGAATGTTGAGCCAACGGGGCCGGAAGCACAGATGCGCGTCCAGATGGTGGGCGTGGCGACAACGCCGGCTGGAGACGCTACGCATGAAACATTCATGAAAGATGCGCCCATTCAAGGCTACACCTTCGAAGACTGCATTCCTCTTTCGTCAGACGAACTCGATGCCACGGTGCGATGGAGAAATGGCGCAGAAGTCGGGCCATGGGCTGGTAAGCAAGTGCGTCTGCAGTTCCGGATGCGCTCCATGCGCATATATGCCTTCCAATTTATGAGCTAACGAAGGCTCCAGGTTGGGCATTTCTCGAGAGCCCGCGCGGAAAGTGACGCGGGCGCGAAGCGCTGTGCGGCAGCGGGCCAGGGGTCTGCCGTGGCAAGGGAAGAAGACAAAGAAGACCTATGGTGACGCGCAGTGAGGCCGTTCAACCTCCACACAGGCAAAGAAAAAAATCCGATCGCGGCTGTTTTAGACGTTCGGGATGGAAATTGGACCGGTGATCGTGCCTCCAAACTCGTTGATACTGAGTTGCGCCTTAGTAGGCAAATAGGCGAAGCCTTTTACATTCAGAACGCTGTTACGCAAGAATATTTTGCGCGAGAATCGGGTAGTGGCTCAGTTTGGTCTTTTGGAGCGGTGGTCAATAGCCGCCGACTTTTGATTCAATAGAATCTGGCGCTCTTAGTGCGGCGGACTATTAAACTGACCCGTTACCCCCAATCGGAATCTGAGATCGGATTCCGGGAATTGATGAGCGGGGTTGCTACCCGCCAATATAATTTTACGAGGTGTCTACATGCTTGGTAAGCGACCCTCTCGACGCCACTTCCTATGGGCTACTGGGGTGAGTGGCTTAAGCGGTTCTATGCTGGGTGCTGGGTCAATGCCGCTCTTGGCCGAGGCTGCTCCTGGTCCGACGGAAGCAGACCGGAGTGGCGCCACCATCCTGGTGGGAAGTGGCGTCCCATGGGTACGAGTCAAGGAAGCAGTCCTGTTCCCCTTTGATAATTACAGCGTCCCGTTCACGTGGGGATTGAAGTTAGACCTCGTCATGGCTAAGAACCCGGACGCGAGAAACCCGATAGTGGTGCGGCCGGGGCAGCCCGGTGAACCGGACTCCGAAACCGTCCGGTATTACGGCACCGTGATCCAGGTGGGAGACGAACTGCGCATGTGGTACCTCGGCGGAGGTGGAAAGAGCGATCCGATTCCCCATCTCCTACCCCCGCTTAAGGGTTGGCATCCCCTGTACGCTGTCAGTAAGGATGGAATTAATTGGGAAAAGCCCAAACTCGGCCTGATGGAGTACAACGGGAACAAACAGAATAATCTTCTCGATTTTATGGATGGGAAATATGGTGTCGGTGAACATGTCGTGATCTACGAACCGGAGGACCCCGATCCCGCGCGCCGTTTCAAAATGGTCTTCGAATGCGGGAAATACAACAATCGCTTGGCAGTAGCCTTCAGTCCCGACGGACTGCGCTGGACGGAATCGCCCCGGAACCCCGTCGGTCCGTTCCTGGAGGAATCCGGGCTGATAAAATTTAACGGGTGCTATTACGTCAACGGGCAGGGAGGCGGCCAATACGGCAGCGGCCGCAAGATGGTGACTTTCGCCTCGTACGACTTCGAGCATTGGAGCCAAGCTTGCGCTCTCAGCTTCCGCCGCGGACCCATCGTGGATCTGGGACCTGACAAATGGAATACCCTCGAGGAGGTTCACCTCGGGGCATCATTGACTGGCCGGGGGAACGTTATCATCGGGATATATGGGATGTGGCACGGTGATTCCACCGGTGACCGTTCACGCGTAACCATGGACCTGGGACTCATTGTGAGCAATGACGCGCTGCATTTCCACGAGCCCATCCCCGACTTTCGATTCATCCCTGCTCGGGAGGAGCTCGAAGTGCCCCCCGGGAGGGCGGCCTTGGCGCAAGGACAGGGGATGGTCAATCTCGGGGAAAAGACCCTTTACTGGTACGAGGTATGGGGTTCCGGAGACACGACGGGCGTGCGCATGGCCACTTGGGAGCGTGATCGATTCGGCTATTTCCGAGTGTTCTTACCTCCCGACCCCGGCGGTAGAAGCCCTCACCCGCACTTCATTTCCTGCCCAATAAAGTTGGACCGTGCCGGAGCGCGTGTTTTCATTAACGCGGTCGGTCTTTCAGAAAACACCGAATTAACCGTTGAGCTTCTCGACCTTAAATTTCAGGGGATTCCAGGATACTCCGGCGGGGACTGCATCCCGATACGGACTTCCGGCTTTCGTCAAGCCGCCACTTGGCGCGGTAAGGAAGCACTTGAGGCGTTCTCTCATCCGGTCTTTGTCCGAGTGACCTTCGGGGGACTACGGCCGGAAGATGCCAAGCTCTACGCGGTCTACGTTGCGAGCGAGTAGATTCTCAGGAGGAATTCCCCTTCTTCCCCCCAAGATACTTCTGGCAAGGCGTTCAAACTGAGGGTATACGCTGATTGGTGGTAAGACTCTGGAACAATTCCGGCACGGCGAGCCTTTGAGTGACAAATCCGCGTGCTGTCTGCACAGGGCAGGTGACGCAACTTTATGCGTGGTAGCGCATGACTCTGATACGCTACCTTGCTGGTGCATTACAACACCGCAGAGGATGTCGGCAGATTACCGGCGGTGCTTCGCGCTTTGGCTCCTCGCGCTTAACGAATCTACCTGTCAGGCCCGTAATCTCACCGTATGATGAGCAAAACCACTATGCCAGAACGTCCCGCTTGATTGACACCCCCCTGCCATGCGCCGATGATGGATTCCCTTGCACGAGAGCCGAATCTACAAACTCAAACAAATCCCCCTGTAAATTATAAGTAGCCGACCACCACGTGAGCTGGGCGGGCCCAGGTCCGCCAGGATATTTTGCCCGAAGAATGGAGGGCCAAGAACGTAAAAAAAGCCGTGAAAAAAAGCTTGACAGACACAGATTTCGATGAAAGACTCTTGAACGATTCAATGATCGATGTTTAGATCATTAACCGATTGTGTTAGGCAGCGTTGTGCCCTTGGCATCGCCCAAAGGAAGAATGTAGGAGGTGGCGGCATAGATCCGTCCCACCCTCCATTGCGTCGCAAGATTGGGTTCAGAACTCATCAACGGAATTCAGACGGGAGGACTTATGAGTGCAAAGAAGCTTTTTGTCGTGTGCGTAATGGGCATGTGCCTATTCTGTGTTTCGGAATTGGCGTGGGCGCAAGAGAATCGAGGCGCGATCACTGGGACAGTGTTCGACGCGACCGGCGCAGTAGTGCCCGACGTCGCAATCACGGTTACTGATATTAACCGGGGATTGAAATTTCCGGTAAATTCTGCGGGTGCAGGAATTTTTACTGTCCCGTCGCTGACGGTGGGGCAGTATCGAGTGGAAGCCCAAAAGGAAGGCTTTAAGAGATTTGTTCAAGAGCCGGTTACTGTGTTTACCGGGTCTACGACCACCGTAAATATAACCTTGCAACTTGGTACGATTACCGAGGTAGTGTCCGTGTCAGGTTCGCCCTCTCTCCTCCAGACAACGGACGCTACCGTGGGGGGCGTAATGGAAGGCAAAATGTACAGAGAATTGCCTTTAACCATGACCAGCACCGCCGCGTATGGCTCAGGCCGGCGGCAGCCGGAGCAATTCATTCTTATCGAGCCAGGAGTAAGCACCACATCCGAGGGCGATCTAGTAAATAAAACCTTTAATGGTGGGCAGGTTTCCACAGGGTTGGCATACGTCGATGGCGTCACCATGCCGCATTCCTTGATAGGTGGTCAGATGGAGATGGTCTCGCCGCCTTACGAGTCTATGGAGGAATTTAAGGTTCAGACTGCCGATCTTCCCGCGGAATTTGGTGGCGGCTCTGGGCTGGAGCAGCTTACGATGCGGTCCGGTACCAACGCATGGCATGGGGATCTGTTTGAGTTCTTGCGTAACAAGGCTTTGAACGCGCGGGGCTTCACCTCTTTGCCCGTAAAGCCGCAACTAAATATGAACGAGTTTGGAGGCACGATCGGTGGTCCGATTTCCATCCCAAAGATCTATAACGGGCACGATCGGACTTTCTTTTTTGCCAGCGTTGAGGATTATCGGCAGCTGGGAGCACCTCCTTCTACGCCTACTTATACTGTGCCCACTGCGGCGGAGACCCAAGGTGATTTTTCAGCCTTGTTAGTGCCTGCCAACGGGGGAATACAGATCTATGATCCCAGTACGACAACATTCAACGCCGCAACAGGAACGTATACCCGAACGCCATTCACGAATAACATAATTGGACCCATTGTTTCGCAGGCAAGCTATTTTCTCCCGCAGTTAAGGCCTCCTAACCTGCCAGGGACAAATGGCGGAACTCAGAACAACTTTCGGGACAACCAGGCGGCGAGGAAAAGTGATTGGGTCTGGAGCGTGAAGGTAGACCATTCCTTCAATGAGCGCCATAGAATTTCCTGGAGCTATTGGGGAGATAATACCACCGATCTGGCCAACGCCGACTATTATTTCATAGATTCGGGGACGGATATATATTGGTGGCATGGGGGCGGGCACCGCCTCCACGACTACTACAGTTTTCGGCCAAACGTGCAGAACGATTTTTATGCTGGGTATAGCGAAATGACCAACCCGTATGGATGTGCCCCCGGAGCGGAACTTGATGCTGTGAATCCTGCGAAGATCCCAAATCTACAGTATTACTACCCGCAGGGCACCGGCCAGATGCGGTGGGCGGGAACCGCCCCCATCCAGTATTTTCGGAGCGGTGATGGCCTAAACTCTTGCTTTAACATGGGGGTTGCCGGCGTGTTCCGAGGTCAATGGCAAAGCTATATCGCCATTGGCGATCTGGCCGATATTTTACACGGAAGGCATAACATCAAGTTCGGGTTCGAGACTAATCGCGAATACAATACGGCTCGGACACCGCCGGCCGGACAATTTCAATTCGCGGGTTTGGAAACTGGCCTCCCGGGAGTGCCAAAATCCGGGGATGCTTTTGCCAGCTTTCTGCTCGGCCAAGTGGACGCCACTAACGTTACCGGTCCACCCAATTATGTGCAGTATCACAACTACCGAACGTCGGCTTTTGTTCAGGACACCTTCCGCGTAACCACCAAATTGACGATCAACTATGGCTTGCGGTACGAGCTGCCGTATGTTACCACGACAAAAGGCAACACTTTGTCCGGGTTTGATCCCTTGGCATTGAATCCCGGTGCGGTGACCAGCACTGGCCAGGATCTACCCGGCGCCATGGTGTTCTTAGGGAATGGAGTCGGACGGACGGGGACGAGTGTTTTCCGGGGTGTTCATGGAAGCAAGACAGAGTTTGGGCCGAGGCTCGGGATCGCGTATGCTCTGAACTCTAAGACGGCGATCAGGACTGGCTATGCGATGATGTTTACTTACGGAAACGGAACCGCCATTTTGTACGATGAAGGCGGGAATAGTTTCCTGGCTGGGCAGACCCAATATGCCGCGAACCTAGTTTCACCCAACAACGGGGTAACCCCGGCCACGACCTTGATGGCGGGTATTCCAGCCCCAACCCACGGTTTACCCGTCATCAATGCAAGCTTACAGAATGGCTCCGGCATCATGTACTGGGACCCGAATTCGGGCAAGGAGCCTTATATTCAGCAGTGGACTTTCGGGATCCAGCGTTACCTTCCGGCGGGTTTCTTCGTGACTGCGTCCTACGTCGGCAACAAGGGAACAAGATTAACAGGCGACGAGGATAATATCGACCAGCTTCCATCCAGCTACCTCTCGCTGGGATCCTTGTTGACGCAGCCCTATAATTCCGCTGCTGCAATTGCAGCAGGAATTAACGCACCTTTTGTGGGATTTAGCGGAACCGTAGCCCAGGCACTTCGACCTTTCCCTCAATACTCGCTGGTCGGGACTCGTTTCGACGGGTCAGGAATGAACCGCTATGATGCTTTGCAGATGCAGGTTCTAAAGCAAGCCGGAGATTTGCATGTGATGGTGAACTTCACGGGGCAGAAAAACATGGCTAACATGTCATCATCCGCCGACAGCAACACTTTCGGTCCGAATACTTCGCGAGATGCAGCAAACCTCCGGTTGGAGAAATCCCTCCAGTCTCAGACCTTTTCACGACAGTTGGTTGCTTCCTGGGTATACGAAATGCCATTCGGCAAGGGCAAGCGCTACGCCAGCGGTGCTCATGGTGTGGTCAATCAATTGATTGGCGGTTGGCAAGCAGGGGCCATCCAAAACTACCGGAACGGGTTCCCGCGGAGCGTGGGTGGAGGAGTGCCGCTCCCCATTTTCAACGGTGCGACTCTCCCCAACGAGCTTGCGGGCGTTCCCATCCAGCTTCAGAGTTGCAGTAACGTCAATTATGGGGTAACGGTCCTTGCTAACATAAATGCCTTTGCTAACAACGGTCCGTACCAGATTGGTGATGCTCCACGCGTTCTACCAAGATACCGGTCATGCGGCTGGCTCAGCGAAGACTTTTCCTTACAGAAAAGCTTCCCCATTACAGAGAAGGTACACCTGGAGTTTCGGAGCGAATTCTACAACGTGTTCAATCGTCACAAATTCGGAAGCCAAAACCTGACTCTTAGTAACACAGCGACTTTCGGCAAGATCACGAGCATGGACACTGCTTTACAGCCCCGACTCGCCCAATTAGCAATGAAGTTGATCTGGTGAGTTGAGCTGGTGAGATAGTGACAAATTGGATTTAAATTCGCGACTGATTTGACCTCAACTGAGGATAACCCTTCAACCCAGCTGTGACCCTCTCTCCCCTAGGGGAGAGAGGGTGGTAAGTGGGCCTAGAGCAGAATGTATAATGGAGAGGTTGAGGAGGCCGGCGCGCGACTCGGAAGATGCTCCGTACCTTATCGATCGCCCTCTGCCTGCTGGCCGATCCGCGCTGGACTACCCAAGCCCACCAGCGCTTCAACCGAATTCTGTCGCGCCTCGCCAATGGCCGCGGTATCTCCCTTCTCACTGCATTTTCGCCTTGAACGTAAGAAACCAGGAGATGGCAAGATTAAAGAACCGCTTGAAAAGAACACATGTTAGTGGAGCTCTCGCTTAAGATCGAATGATTGATGTTTCAATAATATATTGATTGCGTTTGGCGGCATTGGGCCATTGACTTCGTGCATGAACATGAATAGGGACGAAATCAAACAAGGCACTAACAGCCCCAAGGGCTCGTCGCGACGTGATTTCCTGCGCTCAATAGGGCTCGCTTCGACAATGCCATGCTTTCCACCGCCAGGACCAGCTCAAGAACCAGAGAATTTTGATCAAGGGCGTCCTCCCATGGTTCCGCACCCCGGGAGCCAGTTACTGGTTCGATCACGACGGCAGCTTCTTTGTGACGACGTCCTCATACTGAGAGGATCCCGACCGTCTGATGATTCGTCGCTCTCCCGGGACTGGCCCACGAACATCCAGTGGGGCTTGGGCTCAGTAGAGAAGTCCCCAAAGCCGGTTTTTGTTGGAAGTCATCCATGGGAAGAAGGCACCTTTAACTGGTTTCGCGTGCTATATGACGGAGGGCGTTTCCGTTGTTGGTACAATGCGGACGCGATCGATACCATTTGTGGACACACTCGCCAATACGACAAGGTGGCGTATGCCGAATCGGAGGACGGCATTCACTGGCGAACTCCTGAGCTAGGCCTAATCGAATGGAATGGCTCAAGGAACAACAACCTGGTATTCGATGCTGCCCGCCCTGATGGCTGGTTAGCAGATGGACCTGCTCCCTTCGTAGATCCAACGGCCCGTCCGGAGGAACGCTACAAGATGGTGTATGTGGATTCGACAGGAAGTCCGCACACCCGGCTCATGCTTCGGGGCGCCTACTCACCAGACGGCCTGCATTGGCAGCGTTATCCGGAAGTATTTTCCCCCAAGTTTCACGATACACAGAACGTAGCCACCTACGATCCATTGTTGGGCAAATACGTGGCCTACGTACGGGGTGCTGCTTATTATGGGGGAATTGCGCTTCCGCCCGATCCGATTCCGAGAGCGCGCCGCGGAAGAGCTATTTGGCGCATGGAATCCGAGGATTTTCACGACTGGTCGTCTCCCGAGTCTTGTATCGAACCGGACATCGCCGATCCCTTGGACATGGATTTCTACACTAATGCGTACTCCTTCTACCCATGGGCGGATCGAGTTCACTTTATGTTTCCAGCAGCCTTTCACGCCGGAGCCCAAAAGACGAATATTCAGGTGGCAGTGAGTCGCGATAATCAGCACTGGATTCGTCCCACACGGGAGGTGCTAATCAATAACGGGGTGAAGGGGAGCTACGATGAAGGTATGATCTACGTTACTCCCGGGATCGTGGACATAGGAAACGACCGGCTTGCTCTATACACGCAGGTGGCCTCTCTCGGCAAAGACAGTCTGGTTCGCCAAAGGAGTCCTTACCACGGATTTGCTATGAGTCGCGTAACCTTTCTCCGTGATCGCATCATCGGCATTGAAGCAGGGGTGGAAGAGGGTTTATTCTCGACACGAGACTTAATCTTTGAAGGCGGCCGGCTAGACATGAACGTGGAGCCGACAAGGCCCAATGGTCAGCTTCGGGTCGAACTCGTATCTGCGGAAACCAACAAAGTATGTCCCGGGTATGAATTTGCTGCTTGCGACCCGATTACAGCGGACCGCGTCAATGCCGTTGCGACATGGAACGGGAAAGCGGAACTGGGCGAGTGGGCGAAGAAACCGGTTCGCTTGCGGTTCAAACTTCTATCGATCCGCATCTATGCTATTCAGTTCTTAGGTTGAACACCGACACTGGGGATACCAAAACGTTCCTCGGTCAGCTCAGGTTTAATACCAGATGCTTCGTCGACTCTAGCCCGATTTATATTCTCGGTGATGTGAGTTTTTCAATCATCAACGGTCCGGGGAATAACAATGTGGATTTCAGTTTGTTCAAGAATTTCCTTTTTCCTGAGAAGGTCAAAGTTCAGCTCCGAGCAGATTTCCTCGATGTCACGTATACTCCCCACTTCTTCCTCAGAAGAGGTGTAACCTTGGGCGCGACGACTTTTGGTCAAATCACGAACACAGGAGATGACCAACGGGGCTTGACATCTCAACGATGAGAACGGGTCAACTTGCTCTAAGAATTAGTTTCTGAGATCGACCGACGCTGTAAAGCCGACTGTGTTGCAAAAAAACGGTATGTTGCATAGATTGAAGACGGGCAATGTAGCGCCTCGAACGGTGGGGCAGTATCGCGAGTTCAGACGGCGAGGCCGAACACTCGACCGATGAACCGGCTCTGCACTCGGATGTAGTAGATTGGTTAAGTGCTCATCACCGAACAACTTGAAATCGACTTAATATGAACTCAACCCCGGACAGAGAGCACTCCTACCCAAAACTGGTCCATTGGAGGAATTTCGAAGTGCCCTTCCCAGGGAAGGAAGCGATTATTGGTTTTGTGGTGGTACTCAGTGTATCGCTTCTACTGCATGTGCTTCTGTTATGGCTGTGTTCGTCATTCTCAAGGGGGGTAAGCTGAAATGAACCGTGACGTAGTCGTTTATGGGGGAACCGTTTCAGGTATCGCGGCCGCTCTGGCAGCCAGCCGAATGGGTTGCAGTACTATGCTGATCGAGCGAGGAGACCATTTCGGTGGAATGACCGCTTCAGGGCTCGGTTCAATCGACACTTTGCGAGACAATGCTTTTGGAGGTATTTTTTATGAGTTCTTGAACCGGGTTCGACAATATTACGTTGAGACCTACGGCAACGGGTCGGAACAGTTTCGCCTCACTTACGGCGGTTATTTCATGGAACCCCATGTGGCCGAGCGTATATTGAACGACATGATGGGGTCTCAAGATCACCTCACCACATTGAAAAGGCATGAATTGAGGAGAGTACTCAAGCATGGGGATGCCGTCATCGCCTCAGAATATCTTGACAGAGATTCCGGAGAGATGTTGCGGGTGTCTCACAATGTAGCGATCGATGGAACCTACGAGGGAGATTTGGCCGCCGCGGCCGGCGTAAATTGCCGAATCGCGAGGGAAGGACGCAAGGACTATGGCGAGCGCTTCGCAGGCGAGATTTACTACGACTGGCGATATCACCGCCAGGAGATCCTACCAGAAAGCACTGGGGAGCCGAGCGAGTTTTTACAGGCTAATTGTTTTCGCCTCACCGTAACGGATGATCTGGCGGAGCGCATCCCCTTCTCAAGACCAACTTCATATCGGGACTTCTATTCGCATTATCAATGTCTGATCGACGATCTCAACACCGGGAGGATCCGCTTTCTTCGGGATATTTTGTGGCTAAATACTCTTGCGAACCGAAAATACTGCGTCAACGGCCATATCGAGGCCCTGACAAGCCTCGATCTCGCCGAACTTTCAACCGCCTGGGTCAAAGCAGATTGGGACGGGCGGGAGGAACTCTACCAGAGGTATCGAGCCTATTCGGAGGGCCTGTTCTATTTCTTACAAAATGATCCGTCGTTTCCGACAATCATGCGAGAAGAGGCTCGCTGCTTTGGGCTGCCGAAGGACGAGTATGCTGGCGAGGGCCATTTTCCGTGGCAGCTCTATGTCCGGCAAGGCCGCAGAATCATTGGCGAGTACGTAATCACGGAACACGATTCCATCCCAGAGCCAGGAAGAGAGCGGCCCCCTATCCACAAGGACTCCATCGGTATCTTTGAACATAGTTTTGACTCCCACGCGTGCAGAGATCGGCAGGTGGCCGGTGCCACCGTTCGCGCTCAAGACGGCTTCGACCTGATTGAGGGGGCAATATGGTTTCGGTGTAATCGGTCCAAGAATGCAAAGCGAGTCGTGAATCGACCCGGTACGATACCGTATCGCTCTGTGCTTCCTGAAAACGTTGATGGTTTGCTAGTACCCGCAGCGCTTTCGGCCACTAGCGTTGCATATTCTGCCATAAGAATGGAACCTGCATGGATGTCTACCGGCCAGGCTGCAGGCGTGGCAGCGGCGCTTTCTATTTTCCAAAAAGCCTCCGTGAGGCGGATCGATACCCGGCAGCTACAGAAACTTCTATTGGATCAAGGGCAGGTGTTGGTTTATTTCACAGATCTCCCACTCGACGACTCGGATTTCGCGACGGTGCAGCTGATGGCGTTGGAAGAGAATTGTCCCGTCTATGAGTCCGCAGGCCTAAAACGCCAGGTTTCAAAAGTGAATGGTGCTGAATGACAGTCATGGAATTGTTCAACCTGAAAGGAAAGGTAGCTGTTGTGACCGGAGGAGCCCGGAATCTCGGCTACGATATGGCGCTCGCGCTTGCGGAGGTCGGTGCCGATTTGGTTATCACGAGTAGACAACTCGATGATGCAAGGTCATCCGCCGAGAATATTCGCTCCAGAACAAACCAAAAGGTTTTACCGGTCCAGCTTGACGTCACCGATGAAAAACAAGTCGAAGCAATGGCCGAGGCGGTCATGCGAGAATACGGACAGATCGACATTCTTGTTAACAACGCCGGCAACGTGGGGAAAAGCACGCCCGAATCTGCCCCCTTTGAGAATCGGCATTTGGAAGCTTGGCGGCTGGTTCTCGATGTGAACCTGACGGGCGTTTTTCTCTGTTCGAAGCACGTGGTGTCGCGTGCCATGAGGCCTTCAAAATCCGGAGTAATCGTCAATATCGCTTCCACAGCAGGAATTATCGGAAAGGACCGTCGCCAGTATGAGGGTACGGAAATGGGCGGAGCAACTTTAGATTACCACGCGGCAAAAGGGGGAGTGATTTCCATGACGAGAGACATGGCAGTATATCTGGCGCCGAGTGGCATCCGTGTCAATTCCATCAGCCCAGGGGGATTCTGGCGCAACCAACCCGAGAGCTTCGTCCGGCGTTACTGTGCGAATGTTCCCATGGGGCGGATGGGAGAGGATGGCAAAGAGTTGAAAGGAGCGATTGTCTTTCTCGCTTCCGAGGCGTCGTCCTATGTTACAGGTCACAACCTTGTCGTTGATGGCGGATTGACCGCCTGGTAGCCCTACCGCGGTGGAAAAGATGTTTGAAGATCTGCGCATTTTGTTGGCCGGTTGTGGATCAGTCGGAAAACGACACGCCAGGGTGCTCCAGCAATTGGGTGTGAAACACTTGCTTGCCTGCGACCCTGACCAGGCCCAACTTGAATCACTCTTGCTGAAGAACCCAACTATCAAGTCATGTGAGGCATTCTCTGCGGGATTGAGTTCGGAGCCCGATGCTGTTTTTATTCTTACACCACCAAGGCTCCATGTACCCATGGCTATCGAAGCTGTCAGCGCAGGCTGCCATGTGTTTTGCGAGAAACCGATTTCCGATAGTCTCGAGGGCATAGATAATTTGGCTGCGCTCGCGCAGGAGCGTGGTAAGCAGGTAATGATTGGTCTATGTTTCCGCTTCCACGAAGGAATCCTAAAGGCCAAAGACCTGATAGATGGCCGAGCGATTGGGCGTGTCATCTCCATTCGAGCGCTGATGGGCGAACACCTTCCGGATGTTAGGCCCGATTACAAGAGCCTGTTTTCGTCGCGGTATTCAGGTGCATTTGATCTGATGCACGATTTGGACTTAGCACTATGGTATGCAAACCAACCGGTGCGATCGGCTAAAGGTCTGTTCGGTGGTTACAGTGACATTGGGATTGATGCTCCTGACCTTGTGGAAATACTGATCGATTTTGACGATAGGTGCATGGCGACTGTTCATCTCGATTTTTTTCAGCGTCCCCGCCGCAGGCAAATCGAGCTGATTGGAACGGAGGGAGTAATTTGCGTCGAGTTTGCACGCTGGGATGAATATACGGTCTCTCTCTTCAAGGCTGGTGAAGCAGGCTGGAAGAATGAAACTTGTCAAACAAATCGCGATAGCATGTTCCTTGCCGAGGATCGGGCATTCTTGCTCTCCTTAAACCACGGACGGGAACTCTCTTGCGGGATCGAAGAGGCATGCAAATCACTGCGTGTCATTCTGGCGATTCAGCATGAGACGGCCAAGAGCCGTTAAATTGATTCTCGGTGACTGCCTTCGAGCATGCTTCAGAGCGTCAAGAAATCAACGATTGAAGCCATATCGATCGGATTGCAAACGACTGGACCGACCGCAGGTCTCGAGAAACTGCCTTCTTCTGCAAAGAGAGGAGCCGCGACCATGAGTCTCAACCGCCGCCGATTTCTGGAATCGGCTTCCGCGGCGGCGCTCGGCGCCGCAATTAATCTTTCCGGGAGTATGCGTTCAGGAGCGCCAGTACAAGGCGAAGTTCTCTACAATGGCGTTCGCCTTCCCGCGCAGTGGCCGCCGCACCTGGAGGAGCTTAGTCGCGAGCCCATGAAGGTGCGGCTCTCGAACTACCCGCCGCCGGTGATTCCCGTCGATGTGGGGCGACAATTACTGGTGGACGATTTTCTGATCGAGCAAACCACGCTCGTGCGGAAGTTCCATACCTCGACCTACTATCCTGGTTGTCCGGTGCTCAAGCCGGACGCCCGCAACTGGTGGGAAAAGGGAGGCGAACTTCCGACGGCGGTACCGTTCAGCGACGGGGTTTGGTATGACCCTCAAGAGGGTCAATTCAGGATGTGGTATCGAGGCGGAATTTCGCCGTCTGTAACCTGCTATGCCCAATCACAAGATGGCGTCATTTGGGACAAGCCCGCGCTCGACGTCCGAGAGGGAACAAATATCGTCCAACAACTCGCCGACCGCGACTCGTCAACGGTGTGGCTCGACCAGAACGAGCCCGATCCCCAAAGGCGCTACAAGCTCGCGCTCGTTCCGCTGCACGAGGAGAAAACGAATCGCAGGCATTGGCTGAACCTCTACTTTTCTCCTGACGGCATTCATTGGAGTGATTTGGTGACCCACAGCGGACCCTGTGGTGACCGGAACACTTTTTTTTACAATCCCTTTCGCAAGGTGTGGGTGTTCAGTCTGCGCGCGGGCTTCAAAGGAGTTGGGCGTTGCCGCCGGTACTTGGAGAGCCCTGACTTCATTCGTGGCGCGAAGTGGGTAGAGGGCCAGCCGACCCTTTGGGTAGGAGCCGACAAGCTCGATCCGCCAGACCCCGAGGACCCCAGCTTCCACTGCGAGTTGTACGACCTGGATGCCGTCGCGTACGAGAGTGTCCTATTGGGATGCTTCAGCATCATGCGTGGTCCGAAGCACAAGGGCAACGACATTGTCCTGGGGTATACCCGCGATGGCTTTTACTGGAACCGGCCGGACCGGCGCCCTTTTATCGCCAAATCCCCTCTGCGCGGGGATTGGAATTATGACTACCTTCAGTCGGTGGGCGGTTGCTGCCTGATCGTGGGGGACAAGATCTACTTCTACGTGTCCGGTCGGTCGGATGACTATACTCGCCCCGGTGCGTATCGAAGTACCGGGTTGGCGATCTTGCGCCGCGACGGATTCGCCTCAATGCAAGCCAACGAGGCTGGGGGAGCGCTCTTGACGCGACTTGTGCGGTTTCGGGGTAAGTATCTTTTCGTGAACGCCGATTCTAAGTCAGGTGACTTGCGAGTTGAAGTGCTAGACGAGCAGGGCCGAGTAATTGAGCCCTTCACCAAGGACATGTGTGTGCCCGTGGCTGTGGACAAGACGCTTACGCAGGTTAAGTGGAAAGGAGCTACGGACTTGTCGGGCCTGTCGGGCAAGCCAGTGAGATTCCGCTTCCTGCTTCACAACGCGTCGCTATATGCGTTTTGGGTGAGTCCAGAGGCGTCGGGAGCAAGCCATGGGTATGTTGCCGCGGGAGGGCCAGGGTTCTCGGGTCCGACCGATACTGTCGGGAGCGGTTCTTGTAAGGCGGCTAGGTAAGGAGAAGTGGAGACCACTCGCCGAAGAAACTGTGCTCCGGTTCCGCGGGTGCTTCGCCACAGCTATTCTGGAAAATTGCGCATCGAAGAGAGGATGTGTGCGCGTGCGTAAGCGTCCACCTCCTTCTCGTTACGGCTCTTGAGAGCATCCACCAAGGGTTGATGAGGTACGATGCGTTCTCCAAGGCTATCCCGTTTTGCGCTCATAACGATCATGAGAAAGGCGAAAATAGGCGTGCACAATTGCGTAAGCATTCTCTCTAAAGTCTCGTTGCCTGAAATCTGCCAAATTTCTTGGTGAAAGGCAAAATCTGCTCGAGACACGTGATAAAAGTCGTTGTTTGTTACGAGCTGTTTGATCTCGGCAGCTCTTAACTGTAGGCTATTAATATTAATTGGCGTAATGTTTCGACAAGCCAAAACCATTGCGGTCGGTTCGAGAAGGAGGCGCACGTCAATCATATTTTTGAATCTGGCGGGCGAGAGGTCGGTCACATAGGTAGCGGTATTGGCCGTCCGGTTTACTAGCCCTTCTCGATGCAATTGTTGGAGCGCATCACGGATACTGGCCAGACTGACGCCGACGGCGTCGGCTACGTGGCGCTCCACCAGTCGGTCCCCCGGTTTGAATTGACCTGATAAAATGGCGTCGCGCAGGGTAGAAGCCGCTTGTTCGGCAACTGAAACGGGCTTTGCCTTCTTTAAAAGTGGTAATCCTTCGCTATGCTTTCGTGGGCTCATGCATTAGGTGATGATGGAATAATCCAAGCATCGATCACCGGCCAGTATTTTCGCATTAGGGTGAAGGTTTGTCAAGGGGGGGTACCTCGGCCCAGATTTGGAAGCACCAGCTTTCTGTAAAGGCACAAGAGACCACAAGCTGCAAGAAAAGCGTTGACAAAACCCCTCTTTGATGAAAAACTCTCTGATGATTGAATGATCGATGTTTAGTTGATAGATTGATTCTGCTCGGCAGCATTTCGGCCCTTCGATGCAGCAGGGGAATTCGGGCTCAAGGCCATCCATTGGGAATAGACTTTCAAGGGTTTTCGATTAACGGGGCCGTTGTACCGATGGTCACTCCCGTCGACGACTGTGGCGAGATCGACATTGCTGGTTCGGTCCGGCTTGCCAAATGGCTTGTCTCGAAACGCGTCAATGGAATCTTCGTTGGAGGGACTACCGGCCGCTTCTCCCATTTCGCTTCTGAGCAAAATGCAACACTCTGCACCGCGATAGCGGAAGCCGTGGGCGATCAGGTTACTATTTATGGGGGAATTTGCGATAGTGGTGTGCCACGCATGCTGAGGAATGCCGCGCTAATGAAGAGTGCAGGCGCCGACCTTGCGGTGGCAACCGGGCCTTACTATTTGTCCCGCCTTCAGGAAGAGCGGGAGGGGGAACTTGAGCTATTGGCGGATCGAAGCCCACTGCCGGTAATGTTTTATGACATCCCGGAATTCGTCGGCTACAGACTAAGCGCTTGTTGGCTAGAACGCATGGCGGATCATGAGAATGTAGTGGGATATAAGGATTCGTCCGACGATTGGCGCCACCACCTCGATGTTTTGGCACGTACACGCTGTAAGAAGTTTGCAGTGTTGATGGGGAAAGAGTTGTTATTGGCCGACGCACTTCAATCAGGTGCTCAAGGACTGGTAGTCTCGCTTCTCCAAGCCGACCCAGAGCCATTCGTAGTTATGACCGAGGAGGCGACTAAAGGTAACTGGGAGGCAGTGCGGCAACAACAAGGTCAAGTCGGCAAGATCGTCGACGACTTTCTGACCTGGTATAAACCACGGCCCGTATTTTCAACACTGCTGCGCTATCTTGAGTTTAAGCTCCGAGCCAACGGCTTAGACATACGGCTTGAATAGTCGTTTCATCTGGATCAAAGTACTGATCCTTTGTGGGTCGATTTCTGGCAGTCGAGAATATCCACAGCGGTTTGACCGACTTCGATCCAAGGCACCAGAAGGGTTATACTTATCCGTGTTCCCATTCAGGGCACAACCTTTCTTCAGAAGGAGTCACTGTCGGTTGAGTTGAACTCCATCGCACGACCGATGTGGAACGGCGACCGCCCGAGGGGAAGGGAATGAATCTGGTCTCTACCCATAACGCACTCCTGCATCTGGAGCATGAGGGTCTGGCCATCACGAGGAGTCCTACCCTCCATACGAAACGAGGCCTTCGCCTTACAGCTTCTTCCATTCTGGCCGGCTTTTGTTGCTTTTCCATCGATTATGATGAGGGTCCACGCACCGAACCTCAACAGCCGCGCCCAGTCTCGTTTGCAGGAACGGAGACCAAGTACAAGTTAGGGGAAATGCACCACACGCTTCTCGATCAGTTGCAACTCCCTGTCTCTTGGGGTGCCTCGTTGTGATCGGACTTCATTGGCTAGATATCGTCGTGCTGGGCTGTTATTTTGTCGTGATCACAGCTATTGGAGTCTTTGCCGCCGGCCGAGTGAAGGGCGTGGAGGACTACTATATGGGCGGCCGGCGATTCGGGAAGGCAATGATGATCATGTTTGCTTTCGGCGCTGGCACCCACGCAGACAGCGCAGTGGGATTAGCAGCACAGACATACAAACTTGGCATGGCCGGGATATGGTATCAGTGGAGCCAGCTCTTCAATACGCCAATCTACTGGCTGCTAAGCCCTATCTTCCGCCGCGCGCGTTGCCTGACCACCGGCGACTTGTATGAATTGCGGTACGGCCCTCCGCTTGGAATCCTGTATGCTTTTTGGGGGATTGCTATCAACATTGGGCTCTTGAGCGTGACGCTATTTGGCTCAGGTAAACTTGTGGAGGCACTAACGGGTGGCGGAATTCCCGTGCATTGGAGCGTTTTCTTGATGACATTCGCATTTATCTCCTACAGCTTGCTGGGAGGATTGATCGCCGCGGTGTGGAATGAGTTTTTCCAAGGGATATTGACCATTGTAATGTCCGTATTACTAATCCCTTTTCTTTGGCACGCGGTGGGGGGCATTGCCGGGTTCCGGTTGACCGTTCCCCATGCCGAGAAGTTCTTCCGGATGACTGCCCCAGGCGAAATTGGATTGTTCTGGATCGTGATGGTGTCGATGAACCAGGTTCTGGGCTTTATTGCGCAACCTCACATCATGAGTAACAACGCAGCAGGTCGGACAGAACTGGATAACCGAATTGGATTTTGCGCCGGCGTTACTTTAAAACGTATGTGCAGCGTTGGGTGGGCCTTCGTGGGAGTCCTAGCCATTGCGTATTATGGCTACGGCAGGATACAGCCGGACCATGTTTTCGGATCGCTCATTCGTGACCTATTGCCGGCCGGGTTCGGTGGCCTGATGCTCGCTTGTGTCATGGCCTCGGTGATGGACATAGGCTCTGTTCTAGTACTGAGCACATCCGCGCTCTTCACTAGGAATTTATTTCGAAGGTTTAGGCTTACAGAGGACCAGCATCCGGAGCTGCTGATCAGCCGAATCTTTTCGTTGTTTTTTGCTTCCGCCAGTATCTGGTTGGCTTTGTCCTTTCGGGACGTACCATCCGCAATTCGATTTATGTGGGAACTACTTCCCATGATCGGCATCCCCTTTTGGCTCGGGGTGTGGTGGAGAAGAGCTAACCGTTTCGGGGCCATTGCGAGTTGTCTCGCAGCCACGGGGGCATGGGTTGTGGGTCTGAAAGTGTTCGGATGGACTGGGGATGCTGGACTTCCTTACGTTATTGCCTTTTACGTGATAATAGGACTAGCTTTTGGAGTTATAGTTAGTATCATGACAAAAGCCGAATCGAAACCTCTCCTGGACCGCTTTTATCTTACTATCAACACACCAATCGGGCAGGAGGCGAGGTTGACTCCCATTGGAAATGCGCTTGCTCAAGCGAAACTTACTTAACCCCGCATTTCCCTTTTGAAAAGTCACAGATAACCTCCCGGGCCGGGTGCGAGTTTTTATCCTTGGGGGGTGGGACATGGTCAATCCCCTCGGGATGCCCATACTCAATGGGAAAAGGACAAAATGAGCCATTCCAGGTCTGTTAGGCTCACATGATTGGAAACCCGTCTCAAGAAAGGCGCGCGTTCGAATTCTGGGAAGTCTTCAGCGCGTGGAACAGGCGTGATCTTATTATTCGGCGTGAGTGGAGGAAGATGATGGATGGAAATATGTCTAGCGGAAAATCAACGGTGGTGCTCGCTTGCATCGCATTGGTGCTCGGCGCGGCCGATTTGCGGGCGGAGGTGAAGTTGCCCAGCCTGCTTTCTGACGGCATGGTGCTCCAACAGGGTGTGAGAGCGGACATCTGGGGGACCGCCAACCCTGGCGAACATGTGGCCGCGACCTTGAACGATCAGCACGCCACTGCGGTTACCGACGGCAAGGGCCAGTGGCACCTAAAGCTGGGTCCGCTTAGCGCCGGAGGGCCGTTCACGCTGACCATCGTCGGCAAGAACACCATCACGCTGCATGATGTGATGGTGGGAGAGGTCTGGGTGTGTTCAGGGCAATCCAACATGCAGATGCCTGTGGGTGTAAACCCGGAGGGATGGAGCTCAGGTGTGGACAACTTTCAGGACGAGATCGCACGCGCCGACTATCCTACGCTCAGGATGTTCACGGTTCGACATGCCGTGGCGGACAAGCCTCAATCAGATGTCCAGGGCTATTGGGTGGCAGCGCACGGGCAGGCCGTTAGCGATTTTTCGGCGGTGGGCTACTTCTTCGGCCGTGACCTAGTGAAGGTTCTGAACATTCCCATCGGTCTGATCCACTCGTCCTGGGGAGGTACGCCCGCGGAGTCTTGGACCAGCCGGGGCACTCTCGAATCCGAGCCGGAATTCAAGTCCATCCTTGAGGATGGAACGAAACTCCTCTCCTCTTACCCCAAGGTCTTCGAAGATTTCGAACAACGATTGGCCCAGTGGCGGTTGGAATCTGATAAGTCCGAAGCTGACGGCGCGCCGGTACCACAGCCTCCCACAGTGCCCAAGGACCCGAGGGCCAATCCCTGGCGCCCGGCTAGTCTTTACAACGCCATGCTGATGCCGCTCACGCTTTATTCCATTCGAGGCGTCATCTGGTACCAGGGAGAAGCAAATGCCGACCGGCCCGCCCAGTATCGCAAGTTGTTTCCCTCGATGATCCACGACTGGCGGCAAGCGTGGGGCGAAGGCGATTTCCCCTTCCTCTTTGTTCAGCTCGCCAATTGGGGTGTTCACAGCCTGAAATGGCGTTGGCCCGAATTGCGCGAAGCGCAGTTAATGGCACTTTCGCTGCCTAAGACAGGCATGGCGGTGACCGTTGACATCGGCGACGCCTCCACTGTTCATCCCAAGAACAAACAGGAAGTTGGCCATCGACTCGCGCTGGCCGCACAGGGCATTGCCTATGGTCGCGACGTGATCTATTCCGGCCCCAGTTATGAGTCCATGGCCGTCGAGGAGGGAAAGATCCGCTTGCACTTCCAGCATGTGTACGGAGGTTTGGTGACGAAGAGCCTGGCAAATGTCATCGTCTCGGGCTTCGAGATTGCGGGGGAGGATCGCAGATTCGTGGCGGCTAATGCCAAGATCGATGGCGACTCGGTGGTCGTCAGCAGCGAGAAGGTTGCGCACCCTGTTGCCGTCCGTTATGCGTGGGGGATGAACCCACAGCCCAGCATCTACAACCGCGCGGGGTTGCCGGCATCTCCATTCCGCACCGACAACTGGGAAGACTCGTCGCCGGAAATGTAGGGTGATGCGGGTCGCTCGATGCTGAGCGGAAGCCCACGTCTGGCTGCAAACCCTGGCGGCAGGGTGGTTCCTTAGCGCCCCACACCAGGCATAAAGCCGCCGTCCTTAGTGAAGAATCGCAACCCGGGATGAAAAACGCCGGCTGGCAGAGATTCGAACGCGTGAGCGGCCGATTCTGCGATGCTCCTGAAATTGCCTAGTACGGCGGGCAACTGCTCATCAGTTCGGCTGATGATTTTCGGGTCTCCCTTCCCTTTTGCCCACGGCATGACAAACTTGTGCGCAATCCCCAGGGTTGGCGGTATAGGTCTGATGCATTCTTTCGGACGAATCTCCGCAAAATTGGCAACAGGGCCGTCGATGTTCACCCGGTTCGTACCCAACTACTATGTCCGAGGTCGCCATATATGAACCGAACTATTTTTTTGCTCGTTGCCCTCCACGCATGCGCGTTGAGCGAGACTGCTGGAGCTGCCAGCGTCACCGGACTACACTGCGAATATCAAAAAGAGCCGCTCGGCCTCGACGTCGGTCGCCCGCGCCTGAGTTGGATCATGAATTCCGACCGGCGCGGCGATTTCCAAAGTGCGTACCAAGTATTGGTGGCGAGCACGCCCGAGAAACTTTCGCTGGGGCAGGGGGACCTTTGGGACAGCGGCAGAGTTGAATCGAGTGACAGCGTCCACGTCCCCTACTCGGGAGTTCCACTCGAGTCGCGCGCCCGTTGCTATTGGAAAGTGCGAGTGTGGGACAAGGGGGGACAAGCCTCGCCTTGGAGTGCGGCTGCTTTCTGGACAATGGGCCTCTTGAAACCGGAGGACTGGAAGGCGCGCTGGATTACGGCTTCCCGCTGGTTCGTGCCGCCTGCGCTGCGTCCGAGGGGCTTTGAGACACCTCTGTCAGATTCGCAGGACATATATGCCTGGGCCGACGTGGACCTGGGCGCTTCTTTAGTCGCCGATGTCGTCCAGTTGTATTCTCCGGAGGCGGCTTCGTTCCCCTTGCGGTTCAAGATTGAAGGCAGCGACACGCTGTATTTTGATCACCCGAAGATCATCGCAGACCGTAGTGCAACGGACTATCACGTGGCGGGTGACGGCCCCCAAGATTTCTCGGGTCAAGGGATCCGGGCGCGTTATGTCCGACTGACGATTACCCGTTCACCCGAAACGGCGCCCGGATCCGGGAAATACCGAAGCATCGTGCGGCAAATGGCGGTCCTGTCAGGTGGACGGAATGTCGCGCTGATGCGGCCGACGCGGGAGTTCGGAACTGCTTGGAATTCCGGGCACGCTGTATTCATGGTGGACGGTATACCTTCGGGCAATGAAGGCGACACGTGTCCCATTGACGCCCTCCCGATCACCGCTGCGCCACTCGTGCGCAAGTCGTTTCGCGTGGATGGCGCGGTGAGGCGCGCGACTCTGTATGTGGCCACGCTGGGAATGGCTGATGTCACGGTCAACGGACAAAAAGTCAGCGATGACGTATTGTCGCCGCCCTTCACCGACTACACGAAGCAGACCGTCTATCTGACGCGGGACATTACCGCGCTATTGGGGCGCGGAGAAAACGTTGTCGGCGCGACTCTAGGGAACGGATTTTTCAGCACGCCGGGCCGCGGCTTCGGGGAGCGGCATTCGGGGCACGGTCCGCCGCGACTGCTGGCGCAGATCGAAATCGAATCGACGGACGGCAGACGCCAGACAATCGTAACCGACGAGACTTGGAAGTGGGCACCGAGTGAAATCACTTTCAACGACATTTGGCTCGGCTATCGGGAGGACCGGACCCTTGCGAAGCCCGGTTGGGACAGGCCCGGATGTCGCGACGCCGGCTGGCGCGCGGTCAGCTTGACACAGGGACTGGGCGAAGCGCTGCGCTCCCGGATCGGTCCGCCCGTGCGCGTCGTCGGTGAGTTGAAGCCGGTTCGCGTGGAGGGCAACCGTGCGTTTTTCGACGTCCTGACGGCGGGGTGGCCCAGCGTGCGGGTGGTGGGAAAAGCCGGGCAGACCGTGACGATCTCGGGACGCTGCGCCAAAGATTATGGTCTGCCAGAAATGTCGTTCAAGCTGGGGAGCGAGGGTCCCACGGTGCTGGAGCCGCGATTCATGGTTTTGTCCGGACCGCTCGAACTGAAAGTCGACGGCCTTCCCGGACCGCTGACGCGCGATGCGGTCAGCATCCGTATCGTGCACGCGGACCTCGAATCGGCGGGGACGTTCCAATGCTCAAAT
>Ga0181539_1001725_pt1 | contig 23457 bp, 22 predicted proteins | sample PEATcosm2014_Bin_46_FD_119767 | JGI IMG/M metagenome (GOLD analysis project Ga0181539, IMG submission 119767) | Peatland microbial communities from MTU Mesocosm Facility, Houghton, MI, USA - PEATcosm2014_Bin23_60_metaG | ecosystem: Environmental > Terrestrial > Soil > Wetlands > Peat | place... | reverse complement strand
GTTGTTGCCGATCATTGCTGCGAAGCTGTCGGCATAGCCGGGAAGCGCGAATGCAATTTGAGACCCGAGCTGATACGAATCGCCGGTCCAGGACTGAGTCGGCAAACTCGCCAGCATGCCGTTGGCGACGCCGTTCTGGTCGAAGGTCATGTATTGGCCGGTGGCTGATTGGGCGACCACGCCGCCGTCGGCGGTGGCGATGACGGGGGTAAAGTTCGGCACGCTCCAAAGCACATTCCCGTTTTGGTCGAAGTGATCCATGGAATTAGCGCTGGACAGCCCCACACCGAAGTAATTGCCATCCTGCCCTTGCAGCATGGGAGTAACACCGTACTCCGGATCACCCGCCGTCAGCAAGGTGTTGGAAGCGACCGAGCCCCCGGAAACAGCGATCAGCCGGCGCTCGTAGGTGCCGTCCACGCAACCGGTCATGACCGGCGGGTGCGGGTAGCTTTCGGACCTCGTATAGGAGCAATATCCCGGCAGGCCATACTGCAAAGCCAGCACAACCCCGGAGTCCGCATTGGTCACGATATTAATAGAACCGTTGTAGAATTGCGGCAATTGTCCGTTTTGGGTCCAGATGTCATAGACACTATTGCCGTTATAGATCGTGGTTACGCTATTCGCCACGTTCCAATCCCCAATCACAATCTTCTGGGCATCTCCGCTCGGGTCAACCTGGAGCAATCTCAAGTGCAACTGGTCGTAACTTGCTGTGTCACAAACGCCGTTGTTCTGCAACTGCTCTGAGGTAGAGTACTGCGTGTATTGATAGATAAGGTAGGCATTGCCATCGCCGACGATGATCAACTGCCCGGTCACGGGGGGCGAGCTCGATAGCGTGTCCGGTTCGCTATAGCAAGCGTTGGACTGGTCGGAGGTGGACTGATCCAAGGGGATGGTGAATATGGGGGTGCCCGTCGCCGGATTTATCCCGACCAACGAGCTGCCATCGACGGCGAAGATCGTGCCATTGGTATGAATGGCCACGTTGGACTGCGGAGTCCCCGCGTAGGTGTACTGCGAATCCATCTGGCCCGTCATTCCGTCCAAGCGCTGGATCGAAGTGGCCGAGGCCACCACCAAGCCGCCTTGAAAATCCGGGAGAAGAGTGTTCCCGCTGCCCACGCTCGCCGTCCAAGCCACGCTGCCATCCGTCGTGATGGCCTGTACGTTGCCGGAGTCTTGCAACGCAAAGACATCCGCCACTCCCGTCGAGCTGGGAACGGCGGGCAGAATGCTGGCCACCCCCGTCCCGTCACCCGGCGCCGACCAGATCACCGTTCCTGTCGGCAGCGCGTAGCCCGAGTAGACCGTCACATCGGCGGAAGCATCCCCGGCCGTGATGGAAACGTGCCCCGGAGCCAGCGCCGTGATGATGGGCGGATCGTCCGTCGAGAGACTCACCACCGTGGTGTCGCTCGCCGTCCACGTCAGCCCTGTGAGCACCGCCCCGCTGGCATTCAAGGCCTGAAGCTTTTCGCTGTCAAAAGGGGAGGAACCGCGGAGCTCAAGAACAGGTCCGCGCTACTCACTCCTTGGCGCTGCCGGTTCAGGGCTTGGCAGCCTCTTCACGTAAAAAAGCCAGGCGAATCCGGAACCTGGAAACACAATATAGAATAACTTAGGCAAGAGGAGGGGTATCCCATAAAAGGTCCACAGCAATTGACCTGTCCACAGAGTGTAGTGTACCAAGAGGACCATCGCCCCGAGGTAGGGCTGGTAGCGGGACTTTCTTGCCAAAAGAATGAACGCGCAAACCAGCGTCAATTCTACGACGGAATATAGGAATTCTGGAGAGCCCCAAAAGGGAAACTGCCACCACTCTAGAACATGTAGATAAAGCATCGGAAAAAACGCGATTGCTGCCAGCCCACCTATATAGGGTTGGTCGCGCCACTTCTTTCCCGGGAGAAAGAACGCGCAGACCAAGGCTAACTCTAGGATTGAAAAAGGGTATATTAGAGATTTCCAAAATGCATAGGGCATCCTCCTCGACTGTAGGACGATCAGATAAAGCAGCGGAAGGAAGACCATTGCTGCCAGCCCACCTATGTACGGTTGGCAGCGCCGGTGCCTTGCCAAGAATAAGAACGCGCAAACCAGGGCCAATTCTACGCCGGAAAGAGGGAATTTTAGAGAGCGCCAAAATTGATACGGCAACCCTCCCGACTGGCAAACGTGTAGATAAAGCAAGGGAAGAAGCGCGATTGCTGCCAACCCACCTAGGGGGTAGAGCACAGCGCGGATGAGGACAGTCCGGGCAATGAGGCGCAAGACAAGAAAGACCGTTACCGCAATGACGAGTATGGACGCGCAAGAGACGATCTCATAACCCACATTGTTTCCCACCTCCAGGTGCAGGAGCCGGTCTATATGCTCCGCCCAGGAATACAAACGGCGTACCGCCGGGTCCAGGAAATAGATTGCGGGCCAATTTAGTGACAGGGTTCCGTAGGCAAACATCAAGACAGCATAGGCGGGTGCGAATCCCACATTCAGTGAGAAGCAAGCTTCGTGCAGGACTTGCGCAAGCCGGCCATGGCGTTTCAGATCTTCCTTCATTGATCCCCCCAATCACTTTTGCAGAAGCTTCTGCCTGGAAAACCGGAGACAGGAAAACCGGGGACAGACGAAACGTTATACAAGTTATTTTGTCCCACACCCCAGGAGCCTGTCGGAGATAGATTTCGTTGCGCGTAGAATCAATAACTTAGCAAGATCGGAGTATCTTTAAGTCATTGATTTTTCGTTGAGAAAATATTATTCCCGACAGGCTCCTAGAGGATTCCATCATCGCGTTAAAGTAACAGCCTTGGGAATTTGGTGCGCAGGGGTTTTTCTTGGGCGGCCACCCTTTGGTGCGCTCAAGCGCCGATGGGTAACCTGTTCGAGGCGGGCGATGAACTCGACCGAGCCGAGCGGACGCCCGGTATAGGTGCTTCGCCGGAGCGCCCTCAACTCGGATTCGCTCTCACCCTCTTGCAGATACTGTCGCCAGGTTGCAGCGGTCCACCGACGCTTCCACATTTCCATCGCCAGCACCGACTCCGGGCCGGCCATGCCGCAGTGCGCCGCGGCGCTCGACCACGCCCAAGCCGCAGCGTCGTCCACCAAGCGGGCGCGCACCGGGTTCAATTCCGTGTAACGCAGCGCTGGCCACAGGTGACCTTCATCCATGGGGCAGGAATAGAACCGCCCCTGCCAGGCATGTCCGCAGGTAGTGTGAGCGGCATTCCAATAGGCGGCGTATCGCCCGTGCGTCGCTTTCAGCGCCCTGCCCAGCGCCTCGCCTTCCTCCGGGATCAGCACCCAGTGCACGTGGTTCGACATCAGGCAGTAGCCCACCACCGATACCCCGTGCCGATGCACGGCCTGCCGCAACAGGTCGAGGTAAACCCTCCGCTCGCAGTCACTCGCCAGAAGGAATTGGCGCCCCTTGCCGCGCTGCGTCACGTGGTGCGCCGCGCCTGCCACCACCACCCGAGCGAATCGAGCCATGGCCCGAAACCCTACCAGAAATTACTCGATCTGTCGAGAAAAAGCAGGGAACTTCTCGTCTGTCCCCGGTTTCCCGCCCCCGGTTTCCCGCCCAAAGTTGAAGACGGCAGTTGCTGACTGATCGCCGGCGGCCTTTGAATCAGCCCATGGCGCGAATCGCTCGGGTGGCGGATGCGGCGTAGCTGCGAAACCAGAAAACGTGGTGAGCGTCCCCGGTTTTCCCCGGTTTTCCGGTCGCTCTCTGTGTTCATGGATTTGATTATAGTCCATTCTAATCCTCGTCTTCATCCACTTGTGGTTTGGGATTTACCGGTGCCGGGCCTGTCCCCTTGCTCTTTTTGAAGCACTCCCAGTGAAACCCTCCACGCTCATCGTCGAGGTATAGGTAAACATCTTTGTCGATACGCGTGACCACACCTGTATCTCCTGGTTTCAGGCGTACCCGATCAAACGTGGGCCATATCCAGCCAATAATTCGCTCATCCGGTGTGAAGATCACCAGATCCCCCACCTTGAACGGATTGCTCGTTTGTCTTTCTGTCATAAGCACTCCTACTCCGGCGGTATCGGCTCGGGTGGACCTACTGTTCCCGGCCCCCCAGTTTCAAACCAGAAGTCAAGCAGATGAAATCACGCCGACCTTAATCGATGATGCGATGGCGTTCAAGGCGATCTGTGGGACGATCCCTCCGAAACCCAGAAGCAGTCCGTCACAGTACCCTTGCTGGTTTACAGTCACCCATCCCCAACCGAATGGTTTTCCGACGATATTATTCCACGGGGGCAATTGACTTCCATCGACACCCCCGACAGGGGCCGGCCCATTCGGCCCTGCAACCGCAATATCGATAGAATCATCGTTCTCGTCGGCGGCGACGATCAGTGAAATCTGACCAAAATCGAAAACGAGCTTATCCATGGAGCCTTCTGTGTAGACCTGCCAGACAGCACGGAGGGACCGGTCACCGATGGAGTGGAACATGGAGAGCATTGGAGCAAGCGCCTCAGCTGTCCTGGTTTTAACCGTTGTCATAGATCCTCCTCATGCTTAATACTGTTGGCCCAGCCGCCCCGCTTGTTTTGCTATTTTGATGGCGGTCTCGGCAGTTGGATCTCCTTTAACAGCTGCTTGAGCTGTTTCTCCGAGGGTTTTATCAGCCCGCGGGCCAGCTTGGTTCACGTTTGCGGCCATCCCTCCGCGACTGCACAGGGACTGCCCGAACCTCACATCACGACGGACCAGAATCCCGGGGCAGGTCAGATTGGGCAGATTCGGCAGGTTCCTGCGGGCCGTAGTAGGCGAAGCCGAGCGAACATTCGAGATTTAATGCTGCGAGAACGCGCATTTGCTCCGGCCACAGCGTGGGACCACCAGTGCCATAACGTGACCACCATGGGCACTCGACGGACATTCGCACACCTGGACCTGCTTGAAGTTCTCGTAATACCTCAGAATTCGGTTCCAGCTTTGCCAGCAACCAGTCGAGGTGACGACGTACATCCTTCGATTCCACGAATTCTTCCGATGAAAGGAACCAACCATTTACCTTACCAACCCGTTTCAAGCCTAGGCTATTGGGTGGACTCTCCTCCCCCAGCACGATTTGGTGCGTCGGCTTCAAACCCAGTCGCTTTGTTACCTCCGAAGGATGCATGTCGCCGCAATAAAGCCGAAGCACCGCGCACGTCCTCTCACACGATCGATAGGCATCGTCCAGTGGCGTCAACCGCGATAGGGTTCTATCGTCTTTTGGGCCGGTCATGGTATGAACTCTCCAAGGTTGCCGATTGTCTCGCCGTCCACTATCTCGTCAAGCTCCTCTTCAGGGTAGTAGGTGAACTCGAACGAGCACTCCAGATTCAGCGCCGCGAGACCCTGCATCTGCTCTGGCCACAGCACGGGACTACCATCGCCGCACCAAAGGCAAAAGACAGTCATGCGGACGCCTCGCCTTGATTGAAGTTCGCATAATGCTGCGGAATTTGGGTCCAGTTTTGCGAGCAACCAATCGATGTGACGACGGACGTCCTTCGATTCCACCTGCCCTTCGGATGAAAGGAACCAACCGTTGGTGTTACCGGCTCGTCCAAATCCTGAGCCGCTGCCAGGGCCGGCCTCTCCGGGCGCCACTTGGCTTGTTGGGCTCACCCCCAGCAACTCCGTCACCCTCGACAGATGCATCTCACCAGGGTAGATCCTCAACTCCGCCCACGTCCTCTCACATGGTCGGTAGGCATCGTCCAGCGGCGTTATCCGTGACCGAGTCTTATCGTCATTTGGTGTGATCATGTTAGTGTGCCCACTGTACGATGTTGCCGATTGTATTGCCGTTTACCACAAAGTCTCCATTATCCATGATTTGTCCGTGAACATTGTCTGGGATTTCGACACTCCTCTTAAGCTCTTCCAGGGCTCGTCCCCACTCGCGCGGGAGCAGGTCCTTGCCAGAAAGCTTATTCAATGCATTCGCCGTCCGAGATGTTATTGTAGTTGAATTTCCAGACTGAAGGGGTCTCGGCTTCTGCCCACCACCGCCACCCCCACCGCCTCCACCGCTGCTTGCGGCGCCTCCCGAACAAGCGGTCAGTCCTGTAGCCACACCCGCAGCGGCTCCCCACAGCGCGCCGCCGATTGAAAAAGTGGGCACAGTCGCTTCCGCAAAAGGACCCCCCGCAAGGCCGACCTCTCCGCCCCCTGTTCCGCCAGCTATTGCGCCGCTTCCAGCCAGCGCACCCATACACCCAGGCCCTCCAGGCGTGTTCATGATGTGGGTGAACTGCTGGCCCACTTGCGACGCGAAATTCGCGAGAGGAACGTTTCACTGTTTCTCCCAGACAGTGGACTGACGCGGATGACGGTTTATTTACTGAAGGTCACGGATTGCTGCCGTTGGTCCGCGCTGGGTTTGCGCCTGAGAAAAATTAGCTTATATGGTGCCTGTCCCGTTTTTCCCCGTAGTAGGAAGAAACGAAAGTTCATCCAGCTACTCGCCCACATTTTGGCGGAGGAGGAGGCTTTATGCCCATTTTGATTAGAGCGTATCGAATTCCACTCGCTGAAGTTATCGCTCCGTTGATGCAGTCCGCCTTTGGTAGCATTTCTTCTAGCTTAGGAACCGCTGCTTTCGCAGCAGGCCCGAGATTTCCTAGGGCCGTCGCAACCCAATAGCGCACTGAATCATCAGGAGAATCGAGCAGAGACGTCATATCTGTCACGAGCGCCTCTGTGACTTCTTTGCTGCTGATTTTTTGTGTGAGGCTTGCAAGATGCTCTGCCGTCTCCGTTCTGGCATCCACAGTCTTATCGGATCGAACCTCCGCAATAGTCTCTTTGATCTGCTTCATACGTGCAGGTCCTCCGCTTGTCTGAGCTATCCCAGCCACTGCCGATAACACAAGACAAAAAGCCACAGAGAACAATCTGGAAAATCGCATTTTCATATCTCCTCATTTCTCCGTGAATCAAGGGGCCATCCACGGCCGGACATTCGGGGCCGTGGCGTTCTGTGTTGGAGGGTTTGGATTTGTAGTCGTTGAGCGCAAAATACCTCAGCGGTCGGGACGGGAGCAGGAGTTCGACGCTGGAAGGTCCGGCCCACACTGCTTCCCAAGCCCGCAGCCACTCGACTTGCGCGGCGGCGGAGTGCTCCCCTTTCTGACAGCGCACGGTGAAGGCGCTTCTCTCGCTCTCTTTTTTCTGAATGACCAGCAGCGCGTAGGCCAGGTTCTTGATCTTCAGCTTATCCAGGTGGGCGCGCCACCGACCCTTCGCGTCTCCGCCCTTATTCCACCAGTCGCCGCAGGCTCAAAAACTTGAGTTCCTGTTGTGCTTCTGTGGTCGCCATGGGGGAATAGTAATAGAAGAAGTCTGCTTCCACCTGGGTGCGGACGCCCTGCGGAACCTGGAAAGTGAAAGTCTCCTTGCGGGTCACGCCGGGGGGGATGCGTGTATCGGAAATCTCTTTGGCGCCCTTGATGAAGGCCTGCGGCTCGCGCTCGATGGTGGCGCCTTTCGCGTCCGCCACGGTGCGGCGGAAAACGCGGCGGTCGCTCATCGGCGCGCCACCATAAGGGTCGGCGTGGACTTGCAGGATTAGCTGCCGCATGGGAGAACCCGTCGGCACCGAGTGCCCTGCGCCCCGATTCGTGACCTCGACAACGATGCGGAGCGAGCCGCCCTCGTGCGTGGCGGAAAGCTGTGCGTGGAGGGCCTTCTCCAACTGCTGCATCGAGTGGCTGCCGGGAATCTGATGGAGATTGATGCCGACTTGCGCGATCCTTTGGACGCGCGGGTCCACCACGTTCCCCTGCACCTGGTACATGTGGCACGACTGGCAACTTTGATGGTTGGCGCCGTAGGCGCTCTTGCTCCACTCCGAGTAGGTGGTCAGAACGGGAAACCCCTGCGAATTGCGGTATTCGTGGCAAGAAGCGCAAATCAGCGAGGAAGTGTGCAAGGCGGAAAAAACCGTCCCGTGCGCAGGCGAGCTCACGTCTTTCCAGGGGCCGCTCTTTACGAGCGAGTAGTCGACGATGGCCTTCGGGTTCGGTCCGGTGAGCGTCACGTCACGCATGGAGTGGCAATAATCACAGGTGATGCCTTCCCAACTCACCTTCTTGACCAGCGCCATGTCTCCGCTCTCGACGGCGATGGGTGAATGGCAACTCAAGCACTTCTTGCGGGCCGAGACGCCGTAGTCCGCCTGGGCTAGCTTCATGGCATCCTGGAAGAGGCGGCTCTCAACGGCTTGAGAGTGCGCGGACTGCTTCCAGCCTTCTTCGATGGCGCGGTGGCAATCACCACAGAACTCCGCGCTGCTGGGAACGGGAAGCTCCGCAGACCAACCCAGGGATGTGGCAAGGAATAAAAGTGAGACCAGATAGAGTCGGCGAGACAAGCTTCACCTCCTGCGTATTACAGAGGGACTGGACGCTAGCCGCGGGCTGGCTTCGGGTCAAACCAAGCCCGCATTAGGGGCAGATTGTACAACAGTTGTTGTCATAAGCAACTGTTTTTCCAGGCCGCAGCGACTCTTTGTCCCTGCCTCCCCAGCGACTTCATGTCCGTGTCGCCCCCGCGAAGCGAGCCTTGGCGCACGTCGTCCCACTTGGAACCGGACCGAGCCACGAACCCACCTCAAAAATTGGGGAGGGCAAACCGAAAGTAAGGTTTGAAATCTGGCCCATGACTGGCGTATGATTGCCGCCCGAGCGAGGTAGCGAGGGAGTAGTGAAACTCCAGCTCCAGATGGTGCAACCTGTGGGGAGCACTCGCGGTTAATTGCACATGCCCGAGTTTCGAGTTTCGATGTGACGGTTAGGAGAACGCGATGAGTTTCGAGACGACGAGGATCAAAGTTGGCGCCGCCAAGTTTTCGAGGGCGTTGCTGATGGCGGCACTGGCGCTCTATGCGGCGGGCGCGGCGCGGGGCGAGGAGCCGCGCTACTTTGCCATTCGCAACGCGCACATCGTGCCGGTTTCCGGACCGGAGATCAAGAGCGGGACGGTGGTGATCGCCAAAGGCCTGATTGTGGCCGTGGGCGAGAAGGTGACGATTCCGCCAGAAGCCTGGGTGATCGAAGGGCGCGGCCTGACCGTGTACCCCGGTTTCGTCGACGCGCTTAGCGACCTCGGCCTGGGTGGCGGCGCGCCGGCGGGTCCGGGCGGTGGTGGCGCAGGCGGCGGACCGGGCCGCGGCCAGATGCAAGCGCAGCCCGTCTCGCAGGGTCCGCAGGATCGCCCGGCCACCACTCCGTGGGTGGATGCCGCTGACGAACTCAAGCCCGACGACAAGCGCCTGGAAACGTGGCGCAACGCCGGGTTCACTTCCGCCCTGGCCACTCCCATGACGGGCATCTTCGCGGGCCAGGGGGCGGTGGTGAACTTGGCGGGAGATCGCGCTGGCGAGATGGTGGTGGCCGCACCCGTCGCGCTCCTGGTTACGTTGCAGCCCCCGCGGGGCTTCGGAGGTTTCCCCGACTCGCTGATGGGCGTGCTCTCCTACGTGCGCCAAGTGTATCTGGACGCCAACTGGTACCACCAAGCGGAGGCCGTTTACAACGCGCACCCGCAGGGACTGGAACGTCCCGCTTATGACCGCACCGAGATCGTGATCGACGAAGCGTTGCACGCCGCGCGTCCGGTGCTTCTGCCGGCCAACACCGCACAGGAAGTGCACCGGGCGCTGGTGCTGGCGGATCGAATCGGAGCCCGAGCGGTGATTTACGGTGGCCAGCAGGGCTACGCTGCCGCCGACGAGCTGGCGGCGGCGAAGGTCCCGGTGCTGGTGAACCTGAAGTGGCCGGAGAAAGAGAAGGATTCCGATCCGGAAGCGGAAGAGGTGTTGCGCGAGCTGCGCTTCCGCGATCGCGCGCCTTCGTCGCCGGCGGCGCTGCAAAAGGCGGGCGTGAAATTCGCCTTCTATCTCGAAGGCACGGGCTCGCCCAAGGACGCGCTGAAGAACGCCAAGAAGGCTATCGACGCGGGGTTGGCTAAGGACGCCGCCCTGCGGGCTTTCACCCTCAGCGCGGCGGAGATCCTGGGCGTGGGCGACCGGTTGGGCTCGATCCAGGCGGGCAAGATCGCCAATCTGGTTGTGGCTGACGGCGATCTGTTCAACGAAAAAACCAAGGTCAAGATGACTTTCGTGGACGGCCGCCGCTACGAAGTGCACGAGCCCGGCCGTCCCACCGAACCGCCGACGATCAAGTTGACGGGCAAGTGGAAGCTCACGGTGAACGCGCCACAAGGGGCGCAGGAAGCCACCGCCGACCTGACGATGGCGCCGGACGGCACGCTGAACGGATCGGTCACCGGAGCCTCGGGCGAGATCATGGGATCGATGGGTACCGTCTCCATCTCCGACGGCTGGGTGAGCGGCAATAAGTTCAGCTTCACCATCAGCCTGGCGATCGAAGGCAGTCCGGTGGATGTGATTTTCAGCGGCACGCTGGAAGGGGACCAGATGAAAGGCACGGCGAGCGGCGGCGGGATCTCGGTGGATTTCACGGGCGTGCACCCTAGCGGAACCAGCACCGGGGCCGCTGATCAGGAGGTAGAATAAATGATGCGGGCTTTGGAGAACGGTCCGTCAGTTGACGGACTGTCGCTTGGTTTTCATCGCGCCTTCTGTTCTCGTCGCAGTTTCACGTGGCTCACCGGGAAAAGCGGCGGCTTGCTGCCGCTCTCCACAGTCGCGGGGGTGGTTCTGCTGGCCATGTGTGCCCTCCCAGTGCAGGCCGCCGATGTGACGCTGATTAAGAATGGCACCATCCTCACCGTTACCAATGGGACGATTGAAAACGGCGACGTCCTGATCCGCGACGGCAAGATCGCCGAAGTGGGCAAGGGCCTGACGGCGCCCGCAGGCGCCAAGGTGATCGATGCGACGGGCCAGTACGTGATGCCGGGCATCATCGATTGCCACTCGCACATCGCCGTGGCGGGCGGCGTGAACGAGGGCAGCGTCAGCGTATCGTCGATGGCGAATATCGCCGACGTGCTGAACCCCGAGGACATTGATATCTACCGCGACCTCGCGGGCGGGGTCACCGCAGCCAACGTCCTGCACGGCAGCGCCAATTCCATCGGTGGGCAGACTGAGGTGATCAAGCTGCGCTGGGGCAAGCCGGCCAAAGACCTACCGTTTGAGGGCGCGCTGCCGGGCATCAAGTTCGCACTGGGTGAGAACCCCAAGCGCGCCGGGGGCGGCGGTCGCGGCGGGACGCGACGCTATCCGGCCACGCGCATGGGTGTGATGGACGTGATGCGTGAAGCCTTCAGCGAGGCGGTGGATTACAAGAAAGCGTGGGACGAATACAATCGCCGGAAAGCCGCGGGCGAGCCGAACCTGATTCCTCCCCGGCGCGACCTTAAACTGGAGCCCCTGGTGGAGGTGATGGAAGGCAAGCGCCTGGTGCACATCCACTGCTACCGCGCGGATGAAATCCTGCAAATGATCCGCGTGGCCGAGGAGTTCCACTTCAGGGTCGCTACGTTCCAGCACGTGCTGGAAGGCTATAAGGTGGCGGACGAAATCGCCAAGCACGGTGCGGGCGGGTCCACCTTTTCCGACTGGTGGGCTTACAAGATAGAAGCCTACGACGCGATTCCTTACAACGCTGCGCTGATGACCGAGCGCGGAGTCGTGGTTTCTATCAACTCCGACGACGCCTCGGAAGCCACGCACCTGAACCAGGAAGCGGCCAAGACCATGAAGTGGGGCGGCCTCTCGCACGACGAGGCGCTGAAACTCGTGACGCTGAACCCCGCCATTCAGTTGCACATCGCCAATCGTGTGGGTTCGATCGAGACGGGTAAAGACGCGGACATCGATATCTACGACAAGGACCCGCTCAGTGTCTACGCTGTAGCGCAGAAAGTGCTGATCGACGGGCAAGTCTATTTCGACCGCCAGCAGGACCTTGCGCATCGCGCCGCCCTGGAAAAGGAAAAGAAGGCGTTGATGGAAAAAGAAAAGAAAGCGGCCGAGGCGGCGAGGCCGCAAGGCCCCAGGGGCCCCGGGCGGAGGCCAGGACCGCCGCCGGGGGCGGCCCAGCCACCGGGCGCACCGCCGAAGCCCACGGTAATCTAGGGTCGAAAATCGAACTTCGAAGCTCGGAGGGTTTTCAAGTTTCGATTTTCGATTTTCGAGTTTCTAATTTCGAATTTCGAGTTTCGAAAGGGACCGACGAAGATGAAACCCCGACTCATACCCTTTGCAGTGGCGGCAATACTGGCCTTCGCGCCCTCGCTTCGCACGCACGCGGCGGCCGGAGCGGGCGCAACATCCCCAACGCACGTCTATGCCATTCGCGGCGCCAAGGTGGTGACGCTGGCCGGGCCGCCCGTGGAACACGGCACGGTGGTGATACGTGACGGCAAGATCGTCGCCGTCGGCGCCGGCGTTGACGTGCCCGCCGACGCGCAGGTGATCGAGGGCAAGGGTCTCGAGGTGTATCCCGGTCTCTTCGACGCCATCACTGACCTGGGATTGACGGAGATCGAAGCCGTGAACGCCACCGTGGATACCGCTGAGGTCGGTACTTACAACCCGCAGTTGGTGGCGATGACGGCCGTTCACCCAGCGAGCGAGTTGATTCCGGTGGCGCGCGCGAATGGCATCACGCATGCGCTCGCGGCGCCGCTCGGGGGAGGGGGCTTCGGTGGCGAAGGTGAGGTGATCTCCGGACAGGCTTCCGCCATTAACCTCGCCGGCTGGACCATCGAGGAAATGCTCATCCGCCGCTCCGTGGCCATGGTAGTGAACTGGCCGACGATGCAGACCCGGAGCTTCGACTTTTCGACGTTCAGCATCAGGCAGCGCCCCTTTACTGAGGTAAAACAGGAGTACGACAAGAAGATCAACGAACTGGCGGACTTGATCGCGCGCGCGCGGCATTACGCACAGGTGATGGACAAAGGGTCGGTGGCGAACTACGATCGTGACCTTAAACTTGAGGCCCTAGCGCCAGTGGTGCGAGGCCAATTGCCGCTGCTGGTGATGGCGGAGGGTAAACGCGAGATTCGCAGTGCCGTCGAGTTCTGCGACAAACAGAAGCTTAAGATGATTCTGGCCGGCGGCTCGGAATCATACAAGGTGAAGGACCTGCTGGCCGCCAAACACATTCCTGTGATCTTGGGCCCGACGCAATCCCTGCCGCGGGAGGAAGACGCGTCTTACGATCAGTCGTACGTCACGGCCGGCCAGCTCGCCGCCGCCGGCATCAAGATCGCTTTCGCCAGCTTCAACGCCTCCTTCGCGCGCCGCCTGCCCTACCAAGCCGCCAATTGCGTGCCTTACGGCCTGCCTTACGACGAAGCATTGAAGGCCGTGACGCTGTATCCGGCGCAAATCTTCGGTCTGGCCGACCAGCTCGGCACCATCGAGCCGGGTAAAATGGCCGACCTCATCGTCACGGACGGCGACCCCCTCGCGATCCCGACGCAGGTGCGTTATCTCTTCATCAACGGTGAATTGACGTCCACGGATAACAAGCATCTCCGGCTTTACGAGGAATACCGCAAACGCCCCCGAGAACAAAAGTGATGAGTGGCGGGCGGTGAGTGACCCGATCATCAGGCCTGTCTAGCTAGACGACCGGTGCTCCGATCTTCACTAGTACCTTGCGCAAAGCTGCGCGCTCTTCCTCCGTCAGGGAACGGGAGGGTGCCCGCGAAGGTCCGCCGGGCCTTCCGCAAAGCTCCAAGGCAGCCTTTACGGTGGGGGCTTCGCCGGCAGTTTTTCCCGCGATTACACCTCGAAACGTTTCCCAGTCCCAATCAACCGCACGCATGGAGTCTAACGCTTCCTTGTACTTCCCGGCCTGCGTCAGCTTTAGGAGTTCTACGCAGTGTTCAGGCATAATGCTGGCCAAGTGCGAGATGAACCCCGCGCCTCCCGCCATCGCGGTAATAGGCCACGCGTCGGTATTGTCGATTACGGCGATTCTGTCGCCATATCGAGCGACTCCCATCAGGTAATCAAGATTGCCGTTGGGGCTGGCCCATTTCAGGGACAAGACCCTGTCCAGATCCACCAGCTTGTCGAGAACCTCAAACGACATGTTGTATCCTTCCCAAAAGGTGTTGTACACCATCAGCCCGCTTCTCTTCATCCCCGCGCTGGCGGCGTGGTAGAAGCGAATCACATCGTCATCGGAAGGATGAAAATAGTATGGGGGACTCATTTGCGCTGCGTACATGCCCAGGTCTTCGGCAACGCGCCCTAATTCCTGACTGACCCGAATATCGGTTGCCTGAGCGGAGAGAACCAGGGGGACTTTTCCATTCGTCACCTCCGCGGCCACCTGTGCCAATGCAGTTCGCTCTTGAACTGTAAGCATAGGGAAATCACCGCCGGCGCCAGCCACGAGGAAGGCGCCCTGCCCGGTCTGGATTCCATGATCCATCAAGTACCGAAGATTTTCCTTATAAGCCCCGAGGTCCAAGCTGAGATCTCGGTTGTAATGCGTGACCAGTGGAATCATTGGGCCGCAGAGGATCTGCCGGCTGTTACCTTTTTCGGCAATGCCAGGAAGCTCCGAAGCGGCATTGGGCACGGCGTTCCCCAAACCGGTTCGCGCGAGTCCAGACAGTGCCCCAACCGCAAGCACACCATTGGTTATGAATGAACGCCTGTTAACCCCTACGCCTCTATCAGCCAGATTGTGTTTTTTCATCCCTACCCCTTTCTTTTGTGGTCGACCGAGTATTCCCAAGCACGGCTGTCCCGTCGATGAAAAAATATCACCTATCCTTGGCTGGGCAAGAATAGGTATTCCTGTTCGCTTCTGGAAAACTTCTGCACCCGCATCCCGTGGTTCACTTCCCCCACATAAACATCTCCAGACTTTCCGACGGCAATGTCATGTCCCCAGAATATTTGCCCGTCGTAATTCCCGAATGATGACCACTGCTCCAGAATGTTCCCCTCCAGGTCCAACCGGGTGATGCGTCCGCGAGCCGGCAACTGCGGCGACATGTCACCACCGTCGACCATGTAAAGAAAATCGTCAGGGCCATAGGCGAGCGCCCAGGGGCATCCCAGCGCCTCACTCTTCCACTCGGCAATGAATTTGCCATCGCCGGTGAACACCTGGATGCGCCGGTTAATGCGGTCGGTTACGTAAACACGCCCCTCCCGGTCGAGCACGACGTTATGGACCTCGTTAAACTCCCCGGGCTTGTCGCCCGCCCTGCCCCATTCGAGCAGAAACTTCCCTTCATGCGAAAATTTGGCGATGCGCCGGTTCCCGTAGCCGTCACTCACATAAAACCCATCGCTGGCCACCGCCACATCCGTCGGCTTATTAAAGTGCAGGTGATCCCATCCCGGAGTCCCGGCAACTCCCAGCGACATCCGGAGAGTTCCATCATGACTAAACTTGAAAACTTGGTGAAGGTCCAAATCGGTGACCCAAATATTGTCCCGATCATCCACTCGCAGTCCGTGCGGGACTCGAAACACATTCGCCCCCCATGAATCCAGGAGCTTGCCCGTTGCGCCATCAAAGCACATCACCACCGGCGACGCGATAGGGCCGCTCGTTTTTCCGCCGGAATGGTCGGCACGGTGAAAAACAAAAACGTGCTCATGCGAATCCACACCGACGCCTGAAACCTGTCCGAGTACATAGCCTTCCGGCAGAATTGGCCATCCGTGCACAACCCGATACGGCGCAAGAACACTCATTGGTTTGCCCCCTTCCCCTCCCTTTCAACAGTCACACGGCGAAGACCACGCCGCAAAGAATTGAAGCGGAAATCACGAAATCCTCTTTGCAGGCCTCCATAGATTTTCTCTCTTCGTCGTTCATGTCAAGGTGCTTATGCGACAGGCCGGATCTCATGGGCTGCGGATGCTTCCCCACAGGCATCAGGATCAGGAGGCAAGCCGCGCCGGACCGGCACGGGCCAGCGGAACGCTCCGTGCCGCCTACTGCTTCAGAACCTTCACCACAAAGTAACTGATCGAATGCGGCACGTCCTTGAACCAATGGGGAATCCCAGCGGGGATGACAATTACATCGCCCGCGGTCAAATGATGAACTTGTCCCCCCACAATGTCGGTTCCAAGCCACTGGCCGGGAGAAGTCACTTTGCCTCCCACCATCTTCCCTCCCGTGACGAATGTCGCCTCGCCATCGACAATGTAGAAGACGTCGGTCTCCTTTTCATGAAGTTCGACTTTACCGTCTTCCCCGCGGTGAGCGCCCATAACGAGAAAATCAGAAGCCTTGACCAAAGGGCCGCTGTGAGTCTGACCTTTCAGTGCGGCGTCCACTTTTTCGTGGCCGATGTAGGTGACCGGAGGCGCCCCGTCACTCCCCGTCAACAAAGCAGCCGTTGTCAAAGACGCCAAAACTAATAGTGAAAACCTCATCGTTTCATCTCCTTTTCGTGTCTTGTCGTTTCTTTTGAGCAGCCCACGCAGACAGGAGATCATTACGCTGTCATGCCCTTCACTTCATCGATGACCTTCATCACCCGCACACACTGCTCCACTGTGATGGGGAATTCCCCGCCCTCGCGAATCGCTTTGTAGACTTCGTTCAATATCTCCCGGTGTGGAGGTCGCACAGAAATCGTTTCCTCAATCCATGGAATGGTAATGCCGCTACCAAAGGGCGCATCCACATTGGGACTCTCGGCGCGAGCGGCGCGGGGAACGACCTTTCGAGGATCGTAGTATTTCACGCGGATGGTCTTGCCATCACAGGCAAGAGCGCCGTGCTTTCCATAAGCAGCGTAAGAAACTTCGTCCAACGCCGCCCCACCGGAAATCTCGAGATCAACCACCAGGCCACCTTCTCCTCTGAAAATGATCTTCGCATGATCCTCCGCGTCCCCCCTGGCCGCAAGCAACTTCACATCGGCCCAGAGGGACTCGTATTTCCACCCAAGAAATTCCAGGCAATGGTCAATGAAATGAGGCCCCACATTCAGCAACATCCCACCGCCACGTTCCTTCAAAGTCTGCCAGTCGTCTCGCAAGTCGTACTTCAGACATCGCACGCGGATCAAGAACACTTCCCCGAGCAGGCCAGAATCAATGATCTCTTTCACCTGAACGAAGTCACTGAAGAAGCGCCGATTGTGGCGGACGAGGAGTTTCCCTAGTGATTGTTTCGCCGCCGCCTGTAGCGCCACACCCTCAACGTATGAAACGCTAATGGGCTTTTCCAGAAAAACATGTTTACCCGCATCCAGCGCCGCGATCGCCATCGTGGCATGATCGACGGAGGGCGTGACAATATTCACCAGTTCCACATTCGGATCCTTGAGAAGGTCCCTATAGTCGCGGTAGATCGCGCAATGATACTTAGCCCGCGCCAGCTCCTGCCGCTCCTTGCTTCGAACGCACACGGCGACCACCTGAAACTTGTCTTTCAATGCCTCCAATTCGCGTGCGTGCTGTTGCACAGCGGCCCGGCCATAGCCGATCATACCCATCCTTATCGGACCCTCGTGGCCCATCATTATTCGCCTCCTGAAACCCTTAATCGGGATTTCTCACCACTTGTGCGGGCTCAGCCCGCTTTGCTTCGCATCCACGCCCGACCGGTTTTGCAAACATCCAAAATTCACGGGATGTAAAGCTGGGCTCCCATCCTTGACCAAGCCGGACAGGGTTGTCAAGAAGCCACGCGCCGGTCTCGAAAGGGCGTTGACCGCATCTCATCAATGTATTTGACACCCCACCGCTCCCCCCTTAGGATTCTGCCCGCAATATCAACCTTGCTTGGCCGAAGCCTCTTCATGCGTTGGGATGCAAGCGATTTTTGAATTCGACGGTAAACTGGATGAAAGCGGGGTTGCCCGCCGCATTTGCAGTTCTGAAAAACGAAGGGAAACGATGAGCCTCCTGAGTGAAAACCGGGCGAATGCCGACAGAGCCTTCCGCGTAGTTGATCTGACGGCCGTACTCAATGATCAAATTCCCTGCTACCCCACCGATCCGCCCTTCACCAGGTCCTGGCATGTTCTACTCAGTGAACACGGGTTTTACGTGTCGAAGCTACAGATGGGCGCCCACTCCGGCACCCACGTGGATGCGCCGCTCCACTTTCTCGGTGATGGGTTTCCAGATGTGGCGGGAATGCCTTTGCAGCTTTTTATGGGTGAGGCGATAGCTCTGGAAAGACCCAAGCAACCCGGCGAAGATCTGGCCGTCGCAGATCTTGCGGGGGCGGACATTCGCTCCGGTGACATTGTCTTATTTCGGACCGGCTGGGACAAACGCATGGCGTCTCCTGCATTCTTTCAGGATGAATGGCCCGGCCTCCAACCGTCGCTTATCGAGGAATTGATTCGCCGCGGCGTCAAGGCGATAGGTGGCGATATCGCCTCCGTCGACAGCCCTGCCGCCATTGCCGCCGGAGCCCCCGCGCACAAATTGGCCGGACGCGCTGGGATGCCTATTTTCGAGGCTCTCGTTAACCTGGAGCAAGTGACGGGACGGCGATTCTTTTTCCTCGGTCTACCCCTTAAGTTAGAGGGAGGCGAAGCCAGCCCTATTCGGGCGGTGGCTCTGCTCCCGAATCTTCACCCCTCAAGTAATCCCCCTCAAAAAGGGTGATGTCATGGCACCGGGTGTATAATGGCGGCCTCCTTGGCGTAATTCTTCCGGGAGGCGCGCTGCGGGTTGCAGGCGATTTTCCCCCCACCGGGGGCTCTCAAACCCAGCGTAATCAAGTCGACGAGGGACATATGAACACGACTGCTCATCATCCGATGCCGGCAGGACGCGCGACATCGATTTCTTTTCGCGCCATCGCATTCATGACCGTAATGGCCATGGCGATCGTGCTTTCGGCAGTTTCCGCCATCGCGCAAGACAAATCAGCCGCGGGGCAAACGCCCACCGTGCCTGCCGCGCACGCGGGGCCCGACCTTACCAAGCCGACCCTTTACGTCGTCGGCTACGCCCACTTGGACACCGAGTGGCGCTGGGAGTACCCGCAAGTCATCAGCGAATTTCTCCCCAAAACGATGCACGCCAATTTCGATCTGTTTGAGAAGTATCCGCACTACATTTTCAATTTCAGCGGCGCCAATCGCTATCGCATGATGAGGGAATACTTCCCGGCTGATTACGAAAAGCTGCGGCAATGGGTCAAAGCGGGCCGGTGGTTCCCGGCGGGCTCGTCGATGGAGGAGAACGACGTGAACTCACCTTCCCCCGAATCGATTATCCGCCAAGTCCTTTACGGCAACGAGTACTACCGCCATGATTTCGGAGTGGCGAGCGCCGAGTTCATGCTGCCCGATTGCTTCGGCTTTCCTGCCTCCTTGCCGAGCATTTTGGCGGCGGCGGGGGTGAAGGGATTCTCCACGCAAAAACTGAGTTGGGGCTCATCCGCCCCGGTGGGGGGACCGACGTCCCCGGAGCAGACCCCGAAGGGCATTCCCTTTAACGTCGGGATTTGGGACGGGCCGGGCGGCAAGAGCGTGCTGGCCGCATTTAACCCGCTTACCTACAGTGGAACAATCTACTACGACCTCAGCAAGAGCAGTGCTGAGTTCGGCAAGCAACATTACTATGTCGACTGGCCCAAGCGGCTTGAATTAGACGCCAAGGCCACCGGCCTGCCCGTCGATTATCACTACTACGGTACCGGCGACATCGGCGGCGCCCCATCGGAACCCTCGGTAAAACTCCTTGAAGCTATTGTGACCAAGAGCCGCACGGCTCTGCCGACGGCGCTCGAACGGACGGATTTGGACGAGGAGCAGGACGCGCAGGCGCACGGCGCCCCAATTCAAGTGGGCGACGGCCCCGTGCGCGTGATCTCGTCCAAAGCCGATCAGATGTTTCTCGACATCCTCCGATCCGGCAACGCCGGACACCTGCTGCATTACAAAGGCGACCTTGAGCTCACGAATCACTCGGCAGGCTCGCTGACCTCCGAAGCGGAGCACAAGCGTTGGAATCGCAAGAACGAGTTGCTGGCTGACGCCGCCGAGCGCGCCTCGGTTGCCGCCGCATGGTTGGGCGGCCCTCCCTATCCTTTACAGCGTATGAACGACGCGTGGACACTCGTGCTGGGCGGACAGTTTCACGACATCATGGCCGGCACCGCCACACCCAAGTCGTACGAGTTCTCCTGGAACGATGATGTAATCGCCCTGAACCAGTTCGCTGGCGTACTGACCAGCGCCAGTTCCGCCATCGCCTCCGGCTTGAACACGCAGGTTGAAGGTACGGCGCTGGTCGTTTACAACCCTTTAAACATCGAGCGCGAGGACGTGGTGGAAGCCAACCTTCACTTTGCTCAAGGCGTGCCGCAAGCCGTTCGCGTGTTCGGCCCGGATGGCAAGGAAGTGCCTTCGCAGTTTGTGGGAGGCCCGGAGCCCTGGCGCGTGCTGTTCCTCGCCAAAGTGCCTTCCGTGGGCTTCGCGGTCTACGACGTCCGCCCTGCCGACAGTCCTTCGGCCGCCTCTTCCGAATTGAAAGTCAGTGAATCCTCACTTGAAAATGCCCGCTATCGCGTCACCATCGACGCGAACGGCGATGTGTCGAGCATTTACGACAAGAGCATCAAGCGTGAATTGCTCGCGGCTCCAGCGCGGCTGGCATTGCAGACCGAACACCCGCACGATTGGCCCGCTTGGAACATGGACTGGGCGGATCAGCAGAAGCCGCCGCGCGGTTACGTCTCGGGCCCGGCCCAGATTCGCGTGGCAGAAAGTGGACCGGTGCGCGTGGCCGTGGAAGTAGCCCGCGAAACCGAAGACTCCAAGTTTGTCCAGACGATAAGCCTTGCCGCAGGCGATGCCGGCAACCGCGTGGAATTCGCGGACGCCATCGACTGGAAAACCAAGGAGGCCGCCCTCAAGGCCACCTTCCCCCTTACCGCCGCGAATCCCCTGGCAACTTACAACTGGGGACTGGGCACGATTCAACGCGGCAACAACGACGAAGGGAAGTTTGAAGTCGCTTCGCACCAGTGGTTTGACCTGACCGACAAGAGCGGAGCTTACGGCGTCACTGTGCTCTCCGACTGCAAAACGGGATCAGATAAACCTGATGACAATACCCTGCGCCTGACCCTGCTCTACACCCCCGGCCTGGGTGGCGGCAACGGCCACGATTACGCCGATCAAACCTCGCAGGATTGGGGCCACCATGAATTCGTTTACGGCCTCGCCTCGCACGCCGGCGACTGGCGCCTGGGGAAGACCGATTGGCAGGCGCAGCGCCTGAACGCTCCTCTGATTGCTTTTCAAAGCACTAACCACCCCGGAGCACTTGGCAAGAGCTTTTCCTTCCTGCGCGTTGACAACAATCACGTGTTCGTGACGGCGGTGAAGAAGGCCGAGGAGAGCGGCGACATCATCGTCCGCATGGTCGAGATGCGCGGCGAAAAGGCCCCGAACCTGCACGTAGCCTTTGCCGGCCCGGTTACGGCCGCGCGCGAGGTCAATGGCCAGGAATTTCCGCAAGGCGAAGCCACGGTGGTAAAGGGTGAGTTGGAAACATCACTCGAGCCTTATGGAATCCGCACGTTCGCGGTGAAACTGGCACCGCCCGTCAAAACATTGCCGCCGACGCACTCGCAGCCCGTCGATTTGAAGTACGATCTGGCCACCGCCAGCGAAGACGGCGCTCAGTCCAAGAGTGGCTTCGACGCGGCCGGCCAGAATCTCCCGGCCGAAATGCTTCCCACGACTCTGCCCTTTGGCGGAATCACCTTCCATCTCGGACCGGCGTGGACGGGTTATCCCAATGCGGTGGTCGCTCGCGGCCAAACCATCCCGCTGCCCTCAGGCAAGTTCAACCGGGTTTATATCCTGGCTGCTGCCGACGGGGATCAAAAGGGCGCCTTCCGCTTAGGCGATACTAGCGTTGACCTGAGCATCCAGGATTGGCAGGGTTACATCGGCCAGTGGGACACGCGAACGTGGATTGACCGCAAGGTGGAAATCCCCACACCGCCTGAGCCCGCCGCGGACGATCACAGTTGGCAGGCCGAGAGAACCCGCAAAACCCGCGCCTACGTGCAAGAGCATGGACCCATCATGCGCACCGTAGCCGAATACACGGGACTTAAACCCGGCTTCATCAAGCGCGCCCCCGTGGCATGGTACGCCTCGCATCATCACACGGCACAGGGCAGCAATGAGCCCTACGCCTACTGCTACCTGTTCGCATATTCATTGGATATGCCCGAAGGCGCAACCATTTTGACCCTGCCGGATAACGATAAGATCCGAATCATGGCCGTCACCGTGGCGGACCAATCCGGAAAGCTTCACTCCGCCCAGCCGCTCTATGACGTTTTGGGGGAAGCAAAACAGTAAACGGTAGACGGTGGACAGAAACACGGGTGGCGCATACATCGCCGACGCGCGGATCATCAGAAGGGGTACCTGGTGAAAATGAAACTACCGGCTCTCATTTTCGGTATTTTCATTCTTCAGCTCATGGCAGTGGAAGCTGGGCTTAGAGTCGCACCACCCTGCAAAGCAAAAATCCCTCTGTTAAGGGGAGGTGACAGGAAGCCCTTGTGGCTTAAGACTCCGCAACTGCTCGAGCAGGCCAGTCATTGCGAAGCACCCGGGTTTCCGCTGCTGGCTCAGAATATGAGAATTGAGGGAACGGTCACCCTGTCCATCCTCGTGGACGAAAAGGGAGAACCTATTTGTATCCAACTTGTTACTGGGCATCCACTGTTGGTGCGGCTCGCCATCGACGCCGCCAAAAACTGGAAATTCAAACCAATGACCCAAAACGGCAAGCCAGTGGGCTTCTTCGGCGTATTGGAATTTCACTTTTCTACCGGTAATGCTGATGCCAAACGCAATTCATGTTTGGAAGCCCACTGGTAATGAGTATCCGCGGGGGTCGGCTCCCATACTGTGGGGTCTCGTCAGTGGATGGGGCGCATACAACAAAAGCAATGGATGCGCCACACGTGTTAGCCCAAGCGGCCGGCATACGCCAGGGCGCCAAAGCCCAATATCAAAAATAAAATCGCTCCGAACATTGTGTTGAGCGCCTTGCTACCGGATCCTTTCCATTCGCCGGTGGCAAGCCCCCAAACATTGGAGGCGGTGATGATGGCCGACATGAACAGAGGCCAGCCGAGGACTGGGCCCATGCTCCCGAGCCGCGCCGTGACCGCACCGTAGATTACCGTGCTACCGAACCACAGCAACCCCATGATGGCCCCGAAGAGCCAATTGCGCCCCGTCCCCGGGGCGCGAAACAGTCTCGCCGTGTTGTTCTTCTTCCAGAGATACATGCGGAAATCCGGGAAAACCGGGGACGCTCACTTCGTTTTCAGGTTTCGGAATCATGCCACATCTTCCCGTGATGGAGCGTCAGAAGTTTCGGTCTGTAGCCTTCGTAGCGTTTTTGCGCGGGCGGCCTCCTTTCAGGGGCGTTAGCCGGCGTTGGGTACCGGATTCGAGTTCCTTAATGAACTCCGCCGGGCCGAGAGGACGTC
>Ga0181539_1001717_pt1 | contig 23559 bp, 19 predicted proteins | sample PEATcosm2014_Bin_46_FD_119767 | JGI IMG/M metagenome (GOLD analysis project Ga0181539, IMG submission 119767) | Peatland microbial communities from MTU Mesocosm Facility, Houghton, MI, USA - PEATcosm2014_Bin23_60_metaG | ecosystem: Environmental > Terrestrial > Soil > Wetlands > Peat | place... | reverse complement strand
GGGTGACGAGCTGTGCTGTCTGCGGAACAGGTCGCGCCTCGGCGCCGCGCGGGACCCGTCCGGCAAGGGCGTGCGCAACGGCACCCGCGGCATCATCCAGGCGATCGACTGCCAGTCGCGAGAGGTCACGCTCCAGACGAGCGACGGCCGCAGTGTGCGGTTGCCCGCAGAGTACGTGAAGCGCTCCACCGACTACGGCTACGCCTGGACGCTGCACAAAGGACAGGGCCAGACGGTCGGCCAAGCGCAGCGGAGCGACGAAGATGAAGTGGCACGACGCAGGGGTCGGGCCTTCGTCTTCGGCGCGGAGGGCCTGAGCGCTGAGGCGGCGCTTGTGGCGGCGAGTCGTGCGACGGACTCGACGGAACTGTTCGTGCTCACCGAGCCGGACGAGACGATGAGCACGGGCGATGGGGACGAGGAGCTCGGCCGGGCGTGGAGCCGCAGCGAGCAGCAGCGACTCGCCCTTGACGAACTCGAGACCGAAGCTGAGATCGCCCGTCTCGCCGGCACTTCCCGGGAAGCGCTCGGCGAGGAACGCGACACGCTCGTTTCGTTGATCGGCGCCGGTCCCGCGGTGGACCTGACGACACGCCAAGGCGACGCCACCCGTGAGCTTGGCGTTTCCCTCGTGCAGCGCGACGAGGCGCATGAGGAAGCGGGAGTGTTCGCGACGATGAGTGCCACAAGCGAAGGGATCGAGCGCCGCAACCTGCAAGGTCCCTACACAGCCGCGCGACGCCGCCTTGTTAGCGCGGAGCGCGACGTGACCGAAGCAGCCGAGCTGAGCGAGGCGGCTGATGCGGCGCTCTTTGCTCAGCAGTCGGTGCGCGCCGTTTTGGGAACTGACGTGCGCAGTGCCCTCGACCGCCTCGAGATCGTCGATTCCGCGCTCGCTACGCTGCGACGCCGAGAGATCGCGGCGTGGAGCTCGGAGCCAGCCGAGTATGTCGTCGCCCTGCTTGGACCCCGCCCGAGCGACGAAGGCCGCGCACAACGGTGGCAGCAGGGCACCGTCGAGATCGAGGACTGGCGACGCTCCGTTGACCTAACCGATGGCGCAGATTCGCCTAACGCGTGGACGCGTGCGCTCGGCGCGCCGAGCGAGGGTTGGGAGGGCCGGCGGCGGCGACGCGTCGTAGCGAACCTCGTGGCGGTGCGACGCGACCTCGGTCTCGAGGGGACCGAGCGTGCTCGGGCCGTGAACGGCGGTCCTTTGCTCGATCCGGCGACCGCCGCGGTGCTCGCGCGAGGTAGGAGCGGTGAGTCACCGTCTGCTCCTCGGGTGCGGGATGTTGCGCAGCTTGGACGTGGAAGGTGAAGTCCGCTCGCGTACGCTGTGATTCGTCGGAAAGCACTATGCACCAAGACTGGCTGTTCCTTGAACGGCGACGAGTCCAGCCTGATCTCGTGGGTGTGAGCGGGGCAGATCACTCTAGGATCATTGCGTGCGAAGGTGGTGGAGCAGGGGCGACCCTCCCAGGACAGGCCCCGTTTCTGAAGCCCTTGACCTCAACCTCTCAAGATGGGCTTGGCGTCGCAGCAGGGAACAGGTATCTGGATCAAAGATTTGGAGGTGGATCGGACCTTTTGGGGCGGGGGCTATCGCGGCCGTCCCTGGTCTTGTCCTCCACGACGAGATCGGGGCAATTGCGGGGGGTGGCGCAGCGACCGTCTTGGGGGAGTTACTGCCGACAGCGGTTGTGTTTCCCGTGAGATTGCTCATGGCCTCGGGGGAGCAGCGGCGCACTCTTCAGCATGCACTTCGGCCTGAGCTGGATGACCCTCAGTTCACCTGTAGGTGCAGTCTTGACAAGACGAGCGTTGTCCTCACGGTCGGAAATGAGAATTACCAGGACAACGTGCTTTTGTGGGTACGAGTCGAAAACGAAGGACCTGCCGGGGACTTTTCGGCACGCCTATTGAGATTCCGTGGGCTTCCTGGTGTCGCTGATCGGGATTTTGAAGTTTCCGAGGTCGCATGGGAACCCAGCCTTGAGAAGTCGCTGCACCTAGTGCGAGGTGGGTTTGCGAGACTGCGGATCGGGGCTTTCTCGCTCAATCCCCGCGCGCTGTGGTTCTATGCCGCTCGTTCTGCAACCTGGGCGCAGGCTTCGCACCAGGCAACTCCGCGGTTTTCGGACTACTACGGAGAATGTCACTTCGATTTGGTGGTCCACAATGAAACTGCCGACCGAACCCGGACTTTTCAAGCGACCATCAGCGTGACCACCGATGGCACACTCGGATTTCGGATTGACGAAAACGGTAAAAATGCTGGGTTACACGTTATGGCTCCAAACATGCCAGTCCTGGGCGGCGCAACGGGAGTCGCTGGGGTGCTTGAACCAGCCAATAACCTGATGGGTCGAGCGGGAGTCCCTAAAGGTGGCCCAACGGGATCAACCGGGCCGCGAATGACCGCTGACGAGAAGTCGGGAGATGAGAATGTTGCCCGGTGAACCTCTTCATCAAACAAGTGCGCCGCTGCTGCGTGGCACCTTCCTCTAAGGATAGATCGTGACGTTGTCACTTGAAGATCCATGGCGGAAGTTCGAGAGGGCCAGGGCACACTACGAACCTCTCGCCCGCGAGATTGAGACCTTCGAGCAGTCGCACCCGTACCGCATCAGGTGTGAGGTCAACAAGCAGACATGCCAGTACTCCTTTTACGTCAACGGCCTTGCGTCGGTGGGCAACGACTGGGGCCTGCGTATCGGAGACGTTGTGCACAACCTCCGATCGAGCTTGGATCACCTCGCCGTTTTGCTCGTTGCCCTCTGTACAGGGGAAGAACCGTCCAGAATTGAGCACGTCGACTTTCCTATCTTTGATAAGCCCGGAAAGTTCGACAACTGGAAGTCCAATTTGCTGGGTGGCACGAGCAAGCCGAAAACCCCGGTCCCATTGCTCCCCGGCTACGTGACACGACTGGAGGAGTTGCAGCCCTACAACGCTTGGGATCCATCAATTTGGGGGGCCGCCAACACCGGCTTCGTCATCCTTCCTTGGATGCTCGAACGACTCTCGAACTTCGACAACATCGACAAGCATCGGTCGATACACCCGACCTGGCACCAAGTTGAGTGGGTACCCGGCAGATTCCAGCTCCCGAAGTTCCCGGACGGCTTTGTGATGATCGGAAGCAATAGCAGCATGGAACCGCTGGTAGAAGATGCACAGGTCGGCGGTTGGCTCTTCAGATCCCCATTGCCCTTGGAGTGGCAGCCCACTCAAGTGGAGATGAAGAGCGCATTTCCGCTTCAGGTATGTCTGAACGATCCCTCGCTGGTGAAGGGTGTACGCGAAGTACTCGGAAACTGCTTCCAGGCCGTGGCGGGAGTCCTCAATCTGTTTGAACCCGTCTTCGCGGGAATCCCCGCGCCGCCGTTGCCTGTCTTGAGTCTTCTCCCCACCTATGGCATGCGTTGGCCAAGTCCCGGTACCCGGCGCGCGTAGACCACTCACTGGATGAAAGTCCCTGAGGGGAGGCCACAATGGGCAGAGCCGGTCGGTCCCTGGGAGCGTCTCGCTGGACTCCACTGCGAGATCCTGTTGCTCGGCGGCTCCAATGTTGCCCGGAACCTGACGGCATCGCCCGACGGCCTGGACATGGTCCTGCCAGTTGTCAGGCGAGTGAGGTTCCCCGGGGTGGGCCATACGGCTGCGGATAACGCCGCCAGCCGACCTTCGTGGCGGCAGAGCTGCGGGCGTTCTTTGCCTAGTTTGCGCGATCGTGAGTGCCGCGAGGCTCGAACGTCTGCAGCTGGCGTGGTCGCCTCATGGCACCTTGTGCATCAGGCGTGCTGCCCGATACACCCTTTGCGGACCGCTGGCCAACCCTCTCACCTGACCCTTCGTTGCGCCGACGAAGCGTCAGCCACTGGACGTGCCGAATACCGAGTGGACCCTAAGAGTTTTCCCTGAGGGATGATTGTGTGGTGGATCTTCCTGCCTCACTGACCAGATCGCGGATCGTCTTCCTGACTGGCGCGGGCGCGTCAGCACCCCTGGGTCTTCCGACCACGGCGGGGTTTCTCAAACGTTTTGTCGATTCGGCGATGAGCAGGCGCCTTTTTGGGATGCCTGAGGGAGTGTGGCGTCTAGCTCGCGAGCGGCTGTCGCAACGGCAGCCGACCGACATCGAGGTGGTCCTCCAAGAACTGGAAGCGGTTGGAGTCTGGTCCGATCGTTTCGCCTCGGACTTCTCGTTCTTTCAGAGCGCGATGGATGGGTTTCGCCCGACGCTCATGGAGAAGGGCACGCCCGAGATCGAGGCAAACGGGCTCGCTGACTTACTGGCGCGCGACGCCCAGACCACCTTCGGTGAGTTTGCCGAGTGGAATCGACGTCTTGCGGAGGCGATCTACGACGAGGTCGTCGCTTGTTATGGCACCGTCGACTCTGGCGCCGCAGCGGATCTCTACCGTGGACTTTTGGGTGTGATGGATCAGTTCGATGTTACGGACCCGATTAGAACGGTGCCGTTTTTCACCCTCAACTACGACATCGCAGTCGAGCACGCTGTCGAGGCGCTCAGTCTCGGGCTCGTCGATGGATTCGATCGAGGCCTCGCGGGTCGGAAGTGGTCACCTGCTGCGTACACGGGCTACATCGAGCACCCAGACTCGATGACCGTCGTCCTTGTGAAGCTACATGGATCGGTCCGTCTTGGGCAGACGGTAGATGGCCGCCTGATCGAGCTCCCGCAGGGAACGCATCGAGATCCGGCACCCCACCGACACGCACTCCTATATCCATCGCTTGGACCGAAGCTGCTCGATGCGGAGCCCTACCGGACGAACTATTCCATTTTGCGCTCTTGCTTGATGCACGCCGAACTCTGCGTCGTGATCGGCACGACGCTCCGCGACACCGAGCTCAACGTTCTCATTGGCGGTTGTCTCGAGGAGAACGAGAAGCTGTATCTCATCGTCCTTGGACCCGAGGCGTCCAGCGCTGATGTCGCTGATCGAATCGGCTGTGATCCAACGCGTATCGGTGGTGCGGTTGGGCGTTTCGAGATTGAAGATCCCGAGGTTCTGAGACAAGGCCAGGGTCGCACGCTCAACGCCATACGACGTTGGTGGATGAGCCGGAGTGACACCGGTCCGCACCGCTTTGGAACCGACGTCGAGTTCTAGTTGAGATACCCCAGCCAGCGTTACTGAAGGCACGTCTGTTCAGCAGGCCATGACCTCGTCGAACGTGGAGCAGGGCCCCGTTGGCTCGGTTGCGACGTGGTCGTTTTCGAGGTGACCACCAGCCCAACGAAGCGCAACTGACACGATCTCGCGAAGGCGCTCTACCTCGAAGTCCTCGAGGTAGTGGGCGCCATCGTGGACGACGCGGTTCCGATTTCGGTAGAGGTCGATGATCCATGCTTTCAGTTGGTCGGCGGTAAGGCCGGGACGACGAAATCGTTCCGACACCCGTGCGGCGATGTGCTCGCTCTTGTGTTCTTCGTGTCGATCACGCACAAAGAGCACGTCGAGCGCGGTCATGCAGTCGGCGAGTGCCTCGGAGGGCCACCGACTGAGCTCTGCATGTCGATACCACCGCGCGGCGGATACCGTCCGAGCTTCCCAGTCGGTGCGGTCCTCGCCCTCCTTTCGAGCGGCGTGCTCGACGCCGCGGAGGCTGAAGCCGAACTCTCCTGACGGAGAGAGCCCCTGTGGGATGTAACTCTCATCTCGTGGGCCAGCTATGAGCTGCTCGGATCCGAGGATGAGGTGTCCCGGGCGGGGCGTCGAAAAGCCCAACGTGGCCAGCAGAAGAATTGCGCGTGCCTCGTCGAAGCGATCTTCCGCGCGTGCGACAGCCGAGTCTCGGTCGCGAGCCGGTACCTCTGCGACGAGGAGCGGGAAGTGTGGGTCGTGATCGGGGAGCAGTGCCGAGCTGATGCCGTCGGGATCACCCGGTACGTCCTCAGGCCCACGACAAATCGCGGTCCGGCCTATGACGCGAAGGGGGAGAGGAAATACTCCGCGCACCGCCTCCCCGACCACCCAGGTGGACAGTGGACGTGCGAGCTCCTCGTCGAGTCGCGCCAGTGCCTGCCCCTGGCCCTCGGCAAGCCAGACGCGGATGGTCCCCACCACGAGAGTCTGTGCCTCTTCCCAGCCGAAACCACCCGCTGCGAGCGCGGAGCTCGTCATTGTCGACGTGAGGTCGCGCAGCATCGCAAACGTCTCGCCCTCGAAATTGAGTGCGGCGGGACCATAGCCGAAGCTGGCGAAGGGCCGATCGAGCTCGCGCCCTGGGTCGCCTCGTCCGACCTTCTCGATCAGCTCGGCGAGTTTTGGCTGTAGGTCGCCCGCGTTCATGTCATGTCATCTCGCACATCGCCAGCTTCGCACCCGGCTGCGACGCCAGGCGTCGGGGTAGCGCGCGCCGGTCAGTTAGGCGGTGGGCTCGAGCTGGAGGCCACCGCCTGGACGCGGCGTGAGAATCCAATGGGTGAGCCGGTAGAGAAGGTAGCCGATGCCGGCCGCGAAGCCGACAGGAAAGAGCATCGTCGCAAGGACACCTTGCGCCATCCCTCCACCAATCAGGCCGCCCAGCGCCGCGAGACCCGACGTCAGGCCCGCTGCGCTGTAGCCCGCCACCCCCATTGCCCCGACGGTGTGTACCGCGACACCAACTCCAAACGCTGCTCCGCCGACCGCGCCATACCGTCCAGCACGTCGGGCTCGTCGCTCTTCGTCTAGCAGCATGGGCTTGTCGCGAAGGGTCAGGTACATCGCGCCGCAGGTGAGAATCCCAGATGCCCCCCCGAGGAGCATCATCCCGCCGACGACGCTGCCCCCAATCGTGGCCAGTCCCGACATGAGGTTCGGGCCGCTCATTGCCGCCGCACCGCCGAAACTTGTCACAACGCCGACGCCGAGGGAGGGAACAACGGCACCGATACCGACAACGCCAGCAGACGATGCCGCAGCTTCGACCTGGGCGCTGCTGTGCTCTCCGGCGACGCACCACGTTGCAAAGTGTTCGCAATTGTTCGTGAAGAGGTCGTACCCAGACTGGCCAAGCATCGACTCAGCACGGGCGACGGCCTCGTCGGCACCGAAGCGCTGGCCGTAGGCGCGAACCTCGATCTGGCCGCCACCGGCGAAGTCGTCGATCCGTGCCCACCCGATGACGGCACCGCTCTTCTTGCCGTCCGCACTCGCGAAGTGGATCACCCATCGGTCACCCATTTCGATGCCGTGATGGGTGATCAAACCCCGGTCGACGAAGATGTGATCCCCGTACGCCATCGCTGAGTTCCCTTCCCAGTGTCACTACTCAGGCGTCGGGGTGACGGCCTGCGCTGCCTAGAATACTTTCGATGAGGCCAGACTGATCAGGTATTTGGGGCGCGAGTGGAGATCGCAAGATCCGAGGGGTCATCAGTGGGAGTACAAGATATAGACGCTCTCACTGAGGGTACTGAGCGCGTAACGACAAAAGACCTGCTGACTGCAGGCAACGACCCCGCGGTCACGACGAGGACACTCGAGTACTGGAGGCACGAGGGTCTGCTTCCAAAGGCTGAACGCACGGGCCAGCAGGGGAAACGCCCGGAGTGGACGTACCCGAGCGAGACGGTCGACCAGCTGGTCGCATTGCTCCGACAGCGAGCGAAGACGAAGGATCCGGACCTACTTCGCGTCTGCTTGTGGTTCGACGGCTATCCGATCGAGGTTGGTCTTGTCCGTTCCTCCATCGCGACCGTTCTCAGGGGCGCGCTTGATGCCATGACCAAGGAGATTGAAAAGCGGCGCGAGGTCGGGGCGACAGGCGAAGACGCGAACTGGGCGGTGCTTGAGCGTGTCGGCCGAACGCTTGCCCGAAAGCGCGGCCCAAACGCGCTCCCTCGTTACGGACGGCAACCACAAGCCGAACGGGAACGAGCGGTGGCGCTGGCGCTCGGACTTGTACTTGGGGATCCAGGGGCATCGGCTCGACTTGAGGAGGACGCACCTCGTGTCGAGCGGATGATCGGCGTCGACCGAGGTCGGCGGCCGCATGCGGGCCTTCCTGCATGGTTGGACGGGCCACCGGACGAGGGTCTTCAGGGATTCGCAAACTTCGGCAGTTTGCCGGCGCTCATCGAGACGATGAGGACCGCCTCTGACGAAGAACTCGTCGCCAGTCGAGGACTTGCTCGCATCGTGCTCGATGGCATGGCAGCTTTCGCTCGGATTGTTGATGCGTTCACCGGTATGGACAACCCGGCTGGTTTCGGCGCAATCTCCGTCTTCCGTGATGATCCGATGGCCGCGGTCTGGTTGGTGTCGTTCGTCATTGCCGCGGCGAGGTCAAGCGAACTGAGCGAGGGACTCCGGACGGTTGTGGAGTCGTTGAGCAGCCAGGTCCTGCCGGTCGATGCGCGAGCTCGTGAGCTGGCATCGCTCGGGGACGACGAGCTACGCATTCGCCTCAGCGACCTCGGAACGTTGCCGTTCGTCGAACAGGTGCGGTTGAAGCGGTTAATCGCGGAGTATCGCGGTGAGGTACCTCCCGCCGTTGCCCTTGGCAATCCGGGCGGGCGTTGACAGTGAGCGACGACACTCTTCCTGCGTTGCTTCATCACTACACGGACCGCGCTGGACTCGTCGGCATCGTTGAGAGCCGAACGCTCTGGGCGACAGACATTCGATTCCTTAATGACGAGACCGAGGCGCTCTACGCGCGGGAGCTATTCGGCTCCCTTGTCAAGCGTCTGCGATCCGAGCTCGGAACGAACTGGGCTGGCAATGTTGTGTGCGACGCCGTCGAGGCGCTTGCGACCTCCGGGGACTTTCCCGACACGTTCGTCGTCTCGATGTGTGGGGACGGTGACAACCTCGGCCAATGGCGTGGTTATGGCGCGCAGGGAGGTGGATACGCGATCGGATTGGGTCGGGACCGTCTCCGCGCGATCGCTGGCGCTCAAGACCACTCGCTGATTCGCCTCATTTACGATGTCGGTGAACAAGAGGCGCAACTCGAGCAAGCACTACGAGAATCCATACCGATACTGGCTGATTGGGGCGCCAATCCGGCGAGTGCACCTCCCGCCGCTCAGCAGCTCATTCTTCTTGGCATAGGGTTCACTATCGCGATGTTGTCGATCAAGAACCCGTATTTCAGAGACGAGCGGGAGTGGCGCCTCGCGCGCCTGGTTGTTCCGGGCATTTTCGAAGATCGAGCAAAGGTGCGCATACATCACGGCGTGGAGACGCGGTACGAGGAGATCGCTCTGGACGAAGATGTGTTCGGAGACAGCCCAATTGTCGAGATTGTCATAGGTCCGACGGCGCGGTCTGATGAAGCAGTGGCGGGCGTCCGAGACCTTCTTGATCGCAATCATCTGGAAGATGTGACCGTTCGAACATCAGTCGGCCCACTTCGGCATTAGCCAGACGACATGACACAACCACTCGACGCGTTCAGCGCGTGGCTAAAGGACGACCACTACCAACTCTCATGGAACCTTCCCTACTTCCACCCTGGCCGAGTTCGGCGGCCGGTTCAGGCAAGATCCCGAGGCAGCCGCGATTCCAAATGCAGGACCAGTTAGAGGTGAGGAACGAGCGGTCGAAGCGCCAAGTGGTGTCACCGTCGGAGATCTCGGTGATCGATGGGTCCAGCGGCATAAGGGTCAGGCCGTGCCAGCGTTTGTGTATCCCTACGCCGCCGCAATTGCGCCGGACACAGACGCCGCACGACTTCGTGGTTACTGGGATCGGTAGTATGCACAATCCGTGACCGTGGTCGTCGAAGCCGAGCGCATCTCTATGAGCACGCCGGATCGAGTCTTGTTCGATCAGCTTTCGCTTACCGTCTCGGCCGGTCAACGAATCGGAGTCGTTGGTATCAACGGCGCTGGCAAATCAACGTTGCTCCGCGTCCTCGCAGGCGCCATCGATCCAGAGTCGGGGTTGGTCCGTCGAGGGCGCGGCGTGCGTATCAGCTACCTAGATCAGGACCCGGTACTTGCATCGGGAACGGTGCGCGACGCGATTGGCAATGGGTGGGAGTCCGAGGCCGTTGCCCAGCGCCTCGGCATGGGCGCCGAACTGACAACCGACGTCTCGAGGCTGTCCGGAGGACAAGCGAAGCGCGTCGCCCTTGCTCGCGCACTCGCGCGGCCGGCTGAGCTGCTCGTGCTCGACGAGCCGACGAACCATCTTGATCTCGGTGCTGTCGCGTGGCTCGAGGATCAACTCCTCGCATTTCGAGGCGGACTCGTGATCATCAGCCACGATCGCCATCTCCTCGATCGCGTCACGACACGAATGCTTGAGCTCGATCGCGGTAGTCGCTACCTGCATGAGGGCACATACGCTTCGTATCTCGAAGCTCGAGCCGAACGCGACGAACGTGCCTCGTCTGCAGAGGTAGTCCGACGAAACCTCGCCCGACGCGAGCTCGCCTGGTTGCGGCGGGGTGCGAAAGCGCGCACGAGCAAGTCGAAAGCCCGGGTCGACTCCGCTACCAAGTTGCTCGAGACGCATGCTGCGCCACCGGCACGATCAAGCGAGCTAGCGCTCAAGATCGGCACCCCCCGCCTAGGGGACAAAGTCATCGAGTGCAAAGACGTCGCGTTCGTTTATGGACCCAATGAGGATCCGGTGCTCCGCGGCGTCGACCTCATCCTCGGGCCACGCGAGCGTCTCGGGATCGTCGGGGCGAATGGCACCGGTAAGTCGACGTTGCTCGATGTCCTTGCCGGGCGCAAGCGCCCGACCACCGGGACCGTCGATGTCGGGACGACCGTCATGATCGGCTACTACGACCAGACGGGCGGCGAGCTCGATCTAGGAGCCCGAGTGCAGGACCTCGTCGCGGGGCCGACCCGCACGCCCGGTTCGCTCGAGGACATTTCACTGATGGAGCGTTTCTGGTTCACCGGCGACCTTCCCTTCGCACGTGTCGGCACGCTTTCGGGCGGGGAGCGCCGCCGACTGCAGCTTCTGATTGTCCTCGCGAGACAACCGAACGTTCTCCTCCTCGACGAGCCTACGAACGATCTCGACCTCGACACCCTCCGGATCCTCGAGGAATTCCTCGAGGAGTGGCCGGGGGCACTCGTAGTCGTGAGTCACGATCGGACCTTTCTCGAGCGCACTTCCGACCGGCTGATTGCTATGAGTTCGAATGGCGCCGTGCGTGGGATCACGGGAGAGCTCGAATCTTGGATTGCCGCGGGCCAGACGGCTCATGCTGGCAAAGCCTCATCGACGCGATCTGCCCGTGGGCCTGACGAGTTGGGGGTGAAGCGAAGCGGTCGTTCCCCGAGCACGATCTACTACGAGACGCGACGCAATGAACAAGATATGGCGCGCCTCGAGAAACGTCGCGAGGAACTCGCCGCTGCCTTCTCGAACACAGTCGAGCGCGAGGAGCTCGCACGAATCGGTTCGGAGCTCGCAGAAGTTCACACCAAGCTCGCCGAGGTGGAGAACCAATGGCTCTTGCTCGCCGAGGAAGCAGAGCGATCTCATTGACGTTGGCGCCAATGACGAGACACGACGGGCGCGGCTTTGGGCGTCGAACCGAAGGCTGTTGGCGGGGCGTCACTCGGCCTTCGGTGTGCTTGATCGACCTCTACCCTGTCAGTCGCAAGCTGGCTTCGAGCATTACCGCAGGTAGAGCGGTAGTAGCTAACGCGGATATCGGGCCGCCGTTTTGAACTGCCAGCTGCACGACCCGTCGTACTGGTTGGCAGCGAGCGTCGAGAACGTCGTTGCCGCGATCCGTTCGATTTCGGAGACGTTGTCTCGGTTGAAGAAGGAGCACGGAATCGGGCATCGAGACATCAAACCCGGCAACCTCTTTGAAATCGATAGCCAATATCTCGTGGGCGATTTCGGCTTGGTCGCTTTGCCCGACGCCTAGCCCTTCACGACCGACGCTCGGCCCATGGGCTCCCGCCACTACATGTCTTACGAGATGTTCACGAAGCCCTCGACGGCAGACCCATACGCCGTTGATGTTTACTGCCTCGTCAAAACCCTCTGGGTACTGCTCACCGAGCAGAATTATCCGCTCGAAGGTCATCAAGCCGCGGGATCCCGGCACTTCAGTCTGGTTGACCAACGACCTCACCCCGGCGCGGTGGCCCTCGATGGTCTCATCGATCGCATGACGCTCCCGGATCCGGCGACACGACCTTCGATGGAGCAGGTTGCTCGAGATCTTGGTGCCTGGATGGAGCTCGCTCCCGGAACTCGGCAGGAGATTGTCGACGTCTCTGACCTTGTTACGAGGTTCCGCTTAGCAGTGGCCGACGAACTCGATGCCCAGGACGAGCATGCCCGGCAGATTCAAGGCGCAGCGAGCGCGATCGAGCTGGTGAGCAACCTCACTCGTCGTTACGACAATGCAATTGGAGAGTTGCGGGTGCCTCGAACACGACCCGGCGAACTGGTCGAATTACTTCGACGTCTTCGAGGCGGTGAGGCGCACGCTCCCGGGTAAGAGATTGCTTAGCGAGCAACAGGTAGTCAAACGAATGTCTCGGTGAGAGTTCCCCACAGCTCTTTCGCTCATCCGGCATCGGCACCTTCCAAGCAGCAGGTGTCAAAGCACAACAAGCAGGCCGCGCAGATATTAGAGCGAGTGCAAGTCGTCACAGCGACCTGACTACGTATCGCACATTCGTCGCACCGCCTCGCGTAGAGCTGACCGTGCCTCTAGTGGCGTCAGATGACCGATGCCTTCAAGGACGTTGAGGCTGGCCAGATCGTCCCGGACCAGCTGGATTGCGACACCTGCTTCCGCGACCGGCACCACCGTGTCGGACGCACCCCAGACGAAGTCAACGGGAACCTTGAGACCTTGCAGCTGTTCCTCGTAGTTCTCGTTCACCGCCTTCACGAGAACGTCCCGCATGACTCCTCGAGCGCGGCGGTAGTCCTCGGAGCCATGTCGCTTCTTCCAGGCCTCCAGCCGGCGCTCCGTGATCAATCCAGATTTGCGCAGCGTTCGAATCATGCGGAGTCTCGCACCGGGTCTTGAAGCCGGGCGGGCACAGAGCTGGGGAACGCCGGTCAAGACCAGCGCCCGAATCAGCTCGGGTCGAGTCGCGGCGAGCTGGAGTGCGATGCGGCCGCCGAAGGAGTGGCCCAGCACGACGACTGGATCGGGAAGTTCCTCTAGCACCGGTAGCAGCGCTTGGGCGTAGTCGGCCGTTGACCAGGCAGTTGGCGGCGGCCGATGGACTCCGCCAAAGCCGGGAACATCGACTGCCAGAGCTGGAAGGCCGTGGAGCACGGATTGGAAGTCCGCCACGGTCCTCATCCATCCAGGGAACGCGACGACCTGGATCGGTTCCTCGCCGTACTGCCACGCGAAGAGGTCACCAGCTACACGGCGGAGCACATAGTCATTCTTCCGCAGGCGGCGGTAGGTGTCAACCTTTCTGAGACGGATTTCTCACTGATTTGATGAGTCGGCGGGTTCCTCCTTCGGTTGGTTGATCCACGCCACCGCCGGAAGGGCCAGAGGTGTGGGCGGTCTGCGGACGAAGCGCTCGGGATGCTCGGCGTAGGCGTCGAGCAGAACGACACCCCGCTGGCCGTTGATCGCCTCGGCGCGGCCGTAGTGGACGTCGGCCGGCGTGTGAAGGCCAATGCCGGAATGACGGTGGTCCTCGTTGTACCAGCGGAAAAAGCGGCCGCAGTGGGCCCGGCCGTCCTCGTAGCTGCCGAAGCGGTCGGGGAAGTCTGGTCGGTACTTGAAGGTGCGAAATTGCGATTCTGAGTATGGGTTGTCGTTCGAGACGTGCGGGCGGCTGCGCGACTTGGTGACCCCGAGGTCGGCCAAGAGATGGGCCACGGGCTTCGCGATCATGGGCGAGCCGCGGTCTGAGTGCAGCGTGAGCTGGTCTCGTCTCACGCCCTGTCGTTCGATCGACTCGGCGATGAGCATCCTGGCGAGTTCGGCCCGCTCAGCCCGGGCGAGCATCCAGCCGACGACGTAGCGGCTCCAGATGTCCAAGATCACGTACAAGTAGAAGTAGGTCCACTTCTCCGGTCCATGCAGCTTGGTGATGTCCCAGCTCCACACCTCGTTCGGCCTCGTGGCGATGAGCTCGGGCTTCTTGTGGGCGGGATGGGTCGCCTGGCGGCGGCGTTCTCGCACCTCGTCGTGTTCGCGAAGGATCCGGTACATCGTGGACGGCGAGCACAGGTAGGTCCCCTGGTCGAGGAGCTTCGCGTAGACCGTTCTCGGCGCTTCGTCGACGAACTCGTCGGAGTCAAGCAGAGCCTTCACCTCTTTTCGCTCGACCGAGGAGAGCGCACGGGGCTGGGGCCTTGGGACTCGATCCGGTCTCGGCGGCGCCGGGATCGTCCGGTGACGCCGGTACCAGGTCGCCCGGTCGACACCGACCGCAGACAGCGCTGGTGTCCGCCCGACGATCGGGGTGAGCTCGGTGACCGCGTCGTCGATCATCTCTGTTCGCCGTTCTCTGTCGCGCTGTCCGAGGCGAGCTGATCCAACAGCGCGGAGAGTTTTCCCTGGATCTCGATCACCCGTCTCGACTTGTCGAGCTCGCGAGCGAGGCGGTCGTTGTCCTTCCTCAGCCGGGCGATCTCTCGATCTCGAGGATCGGCGCTCTGGCGACCCGGCGCTCGTGCAAGCGCCGTTGTCCCGCCCTTCTCGCGCTGGTGGCGCCAGGTGACGATCAACGAGGAGTAGAGACCCTCGCGGCGCAACAGGGCACCCCGCTCGGACCGGTCGAGAGCCTCGTACTCGGCGAGGATCCTCGTCTTGTACTTGGCCGAGAAGCGGCGTCGCCCAAACGAGCGGTCACGGACCTCGGAATCAGGTGGAGTCAAGTCGGTCATCGCACCAGAATCCTGGCGCGTCGTCACGGCGTGGTCGATTGTCGATGTCATCGGAGAAGCTCCTTCTCCGCCCTCTCAGCTCATTGATTCGTCAACGCGAACCGTCTCACTGGAGGTTGACACAGAGGGCGGAGGCACGAGACGGTCGAGTCTTTCGTCAGTGTTCCTCGAACGTGCTCCCTGACCTGGGTCCACGGCTCTCAACTGGTTCACAGATAAGGGGCGCCGAAGAGAGGCCTGCTCCGCGAGAGTGGAGGAGCTGGTCCGGCAGTCTGGTCCTGGCTGTCTCGTGCATCGGATGGACGAGCGAGCGCGAGAATCGTGTCAGACCCAGCGCCGTCGACATGGCGCACGACCGGAGCCCCTTTCATGCTTCTCACAATCTCAACGACGCACGAACCCGCCACCGATCTCGGCTATCTCCTGCATAAGAACCCGGATCGCCATCACACGGTCGAGTTCGGCTTCGGCACCGTCCACGTCGTGTACCCAGAAGCGACAGAGACGTCGTGCACAGCGGCGCTCATCGTCGACGTCGACCCAATCGGCCTCGTGCGAGACCGGCGCGGTCCGGCGGGCAACGACTTTGCCCTCGCTCAGTACGTGAACGACCGCCCGTACGCAGCCTCGTCGTTTCTTTCGGTCGCGCTGGGAAGGGTGTTCGGTACGGCGATGAGCGGTCGGAGCAAGGAACGCCCCGAACTTGCCGACACTGCGATCCCGCTCGTCGCTCGTCTGCCGGTGGTGCCGTGCAGGGGCGGCGAGGTAGTGCTGCGTCGGCTCTTCGAGCCGCTCGGGTATCTCGTCACAGCTGCTCCGATCTCACTCGATGAGCGCTTCCCCAACTGGGGTGCGAGCGAGTACCTGGACGTGTCGCTGACCGGCTCCATCCGGCTCAAGGATCTCCTCGAGCACTTGTTCGTGTTGGTGCCGGTGCTCGATGACGACAAGCACTACTGGGTGGGTCGGGACGAGGTGGACAAGCTCCTTCGAAAGGGAGGGGCCTGGCTTCAGGCCCATCCCGACCGCGAACTGATCACGCGGCGCTACTTGCGCCACGACCGCCTGCTCACCCGCGAAGCTTTCGCCCGCCTGATGGAGGACGACACAAGGGATCCCGATGAAATGGCCGCCACCCATGTCTCCGAAGAAGAGGCTGTCGAGCGCCCGCTCCGGCTGGGCGAGCTCCGGCTCGCGGCGGTCGTTGATGCCATTCGTCGAAGCGGCGCGCGGCGCGTGCTCGACCTTGGCTGCGGTTCGGCGAAGCTCGTTGAGGCGCTTTTGAAGGAGACGGGTCTGGAGCGGGTGGTCGGAGTCGACGTGTCCTATCGCGCCCTCGAGGCGGGCGCCCGGCGGATACATCTCGACGACATGACCCCACGCCAGCGGGCCCGGGTCGACTTGCTGCAGGGCTCGCTCACCTACCGGGACAGCCGATTGGCGGGTTTCGACGCGGCAGCCGTCGTCGAGGTGCTCGAGCATCTCGACCCGTCACGTCTGGGCAGCTTTGAACGGGTGCTCTTCGGTCACGCGCGACCGGCGACCGTCGTGCTGACCACTCCGAACGCCGATTACAACGTGCGATTCGAGAGCTTGCCTGCGGGCGAGCTTCGCAACCGCGATCATCGTTTCGAGTGGTCCCGCACCGAGTTTCGCTCCTGGGCCGAGAGGGTCGCTGGCGCACACGGTTACGAGTTGCAGATCTCGCCCGTTGGCGAGCAGGACGAAGAGGTGGGCGCCCCGACACAAATGGCGGTGTTCACTCGATGAACCCGAACAAGCCGATCAAGATCCCCGAACTTTGCCTGGTCGTTCTCGTCGGTGCCACGGGCTCCGGCAAGTCCACGTTCGCGGCGCGCCACTTCCTCGCGACCGAGGTGGTCTCGTCCGACTTCTGCCGCGGGCTCGTCGCAGACGACGAGAACGACCAGAAGGCGACCGACGCTGCCTTCGAGGTGCTGTACCTCATTGCTGCGAAGCGACTCGATGCGGGTCGCCTCACCGTCGTCGACGCGACGAACGTCCAGCCCGAGTCGAGGCGGGGGCTGATCGAACTGGCAAAGGCCCACGATGCACTTGCGGTCGCCGTCGTCCTCGACCTTCCTGAGCAGCTGTGTGCTGCTCGCAACAGCTCGCGCCCGGACCGACAGTTCGGTCGACACGTGCTTCGCAACCAGCGAGAGCAGCTGCGCCGCTCGCTGAAGGCAATCCGGCGTGAGGGCTTCCACCGCGTCTTTGTCCTGTCGAGCGAGGAAGAGATCGCGGCGGCCCGGTTCGAGCGCGAGCCGCTGTGGAATGACCGTAAGAGCGACCACGGCCCCTTCGACATCATCGGGGACGTCCACGGTTGCCACGCCGAGCTCGTCGAGCTCCTCGCGAATCTCGGCTACGAGGTCGACAACGAAGGTTCCGTCGCCGTCCATCCCGACGGGCGTCGAGCACTCTTTCTCGGCGACCTCGTCGACCGGGGACCAGCGACGCCGGCCGTGCTCCGCCTCGCGATGAACATGGTCGCCTCAGGCAGTGCAGTCTGTCTCGCCGGCAATCACGAGGTGAAGCTGCTCCGCGCCCTGCAGGGTCGCAACGTCACGACCGGACACGGTCTCGACCGGAGCCTCGAGCAGCTCAGTGTCGAACCAGCGGAGTTCCGGACGCAGGTGGCGGAGTTCATCGACTCGCTCATCGGCCATTACGTGCTCGACGAGGGACGCCTCGTTGTCGCCCATGCCGGGCTGCCGGAAAAGATGCATGGACGCGCGTCGGGAGCTGTTCGTGCTTTTTCCCTCTACGGCGACACGACCGGAGAGACCGACGAGTTCGGTCTGCCGGTTCGCTACCCCTGGGCGCAGGACTATCGCGGGCAGGCGATGGTCGTCTACGGCCACACGCCCGTGACCGACCCGGAGTGGCTGAACAAGACGATCTGCATCGACACCGGCTGTGTCTTCGGCGGCAGGCTGACAGCTCTCCGTTACCCGGAAAACGAGCTCGTCTCCGTTCCGGCACGGGAGGTGTACTACGAGCGGGCGAGGCCGGTAGCGCCCCAAGCCGAAGCGGTCCCCACGCGTGAAGCAACCGACCTCGACTTGGAGGACGTGATAGGGAAGCGCATCGTCGCCACCCGACTCACAGGGAAGGTCACCATCCGGGAGGAGAACGCAATTGCCGCTTTAGAGGTGATGTCGCGCTTTGCCGTCGATCCGCGCTGGCTCGTCTATCTGCCACCGACCATGTCGCCGCCGGCGACGTCTGATCGGGAAGGCCTCCTTGAGCACCCCGATGAGGCGTTCGCCGCCTACCGGGCAGCTCGCGTCGCTCGGGTGGTGTGCGAGGAGAAGCACATGGGCTCGCGCGCGATCGTCGTCATCTGTCGTGACGCCTCGGTCGCGGACCGGCGTTTTCGGATCGACACGGGAGAAGCGGGCTGCATCTACACCCGGACGGGGCGGCCTTTCTTCGCCGACTGCGCGATGGAAACAGCGCTGCTCGCGAAGGTGCGGTCCGCACTCGACGCGGCTGGGCTCTGGGAGGAGTTAGGGACCGAATGGCTTGTGCTCGACTGCGAGCTCCTGCCCTGGTCAGCCAAGGCTGAGGACCTGTTGCGCCGCCAGTACGCCGCCGTCGGCGCATCGGGCTCGAGGGCGCTCCGTGCGGAGGCGGCGGTGGCTCGAGCCGCGAGTTCACGTGGCGTCGACGTCGGCGACCTCGACGATCGCCTAACTGAGCGAGCGGCAATGCTGGAGGACTTCATCACGGCATACGGTCAATACTGCTGGCCGATCGAGAGCATCGAGGATCTCAAGCTCGCGCCATTCCAACTGCTCGCTGGCGAGGGCGAGACCCTGGCCCTACGTGACCACGAGTGGCACTTGGAGGTGCTGGGCCGGCTCTGCGAGACCGATGCGTCTGTCTTCCGCAGGACGAAGGCGGTGACGGTCGACGTCAACGACGACGTTGCCGTCGAGGCAGCCGTTCGTTGGTGGGAGGAGCTCACCGCCACCGGGGGAGAGGGCATGGTCGTCAAGCCCGTCGACGTCGTGTCTCGCGGTCCGAAGGGCCTCGTCCAGCCCGGTATCAAGTGCCGCGGGCGCGAGTACCTGCGGATCATCTACGGACCGGAGTACACGGCCGAGCGCCACCTGTCGAGGCTTCGTGCCCGCGGTCTCGGACACAAGCGTTCGCTCGCCATCAGGGAGTTTGCCCTCGGCGTCGAGGCTCTGCAGCGTTTCGTAGACGACGAACCGCTCTATCGCGTGCATGAGTGCGTCTTCGGGGTCCTTGCGCTCGAGAGCGAACCGGTCGACCCTCGCCTGTAGGCGCTGTGCGGCGCCGCGTCTGGTGGTCGGGCCCGATCGGTACCCTCCTGCCGTCGTACGTCAATCAGTTGGCAAGACGCGCGGGCCATGACCGTGGCGTTCTTTCCAGAACCAAACCCCGTGGCGCGAGCGCGACCGCTTCGATCAGGATCGTCGGGATGATCCCTCCGATCAGATGATCATCGTTCGAACCCACTACCGACATCAACCGTGCTGATGTGCCAGGAAGACTCGAGACTGCCTCTTCGCTCAGGATGCGTTCGCGTCAGCTCGCACCCAGTACAGGCGGCGGTGGTGGGGCAGGGAGAGAGGCGATCGAGGGCATCGAATCGACGACACTCGAGCCGAGATACACGGTCCAGGAGAAGACAGTGCCTACCGGATAACCAAGGCTTGACTCCGAAGCGACGACCGTCTCGTCCTCTCCGAGGAGCATGCTCGTCGCCGGGTCGAATATCAGGTCTGTGCGCAGCCCGTCGGTGATGAAGCCGAGGCCGACGCCGGCTCTCCCGTCGTGGTCGCTGACAGTGCCGAGCGCGACGACACCGGGGATAGTCGCGGCGTACTCGAACAGCGCCGTCCGCACTGCCGGCGGGGCGTCCGACTCTCGTAGTAGGTCACCGACCTGGACGAAGTCCTCCGCAGGGCCCGGAGGGCCGCTTTCGATGCTGCGGCTCGAGATCTGCTTGCCGAGCGCCACGGGGTCGGTCGGCAGGGTGGGGATGACCGAGTAGAGGGGATCGGGTCCGAGCTTGGAGGCCGAGGTTCCGGTCGGTATCGAGGGGCTGCCGTCCGCTACCCACGCAGCAGTGTCGGATGGGCTGAGGAAGGTCGGTGGGCCGAGGTTCTCGATCCACTCTCCATAGCGGCTCGAACTTGCCCACACCTGCTCACGATCGATCTGGAAGTAGGTGTAGCTCTCCTGCGACCCGTGCGATGGGCTGGCGCCGATAGCGGCCGTAGGGGCCTTGTGCAGATAGCTGCTTTCGTACTGCAAGTAGAGGTACTGGCCGGGCCCGGGTACAGCGACCGGGGACTGGACCAAGGCGACTCGCGCGAGGCGGCGCAGTACCGACGCGGCAGCAGACGAGGAGCCGCTTAGCAGATTGCTTGTCACACCGAAGGCCGCGGCGGCTAGGACGACCACCATGGCGACGCCTACGAGCACGCGACTGTGCCGGCGCGATCTCCGTGACTTCTCCGGCGCCTCGTCGTCTGTCACCGGTGCCGATACGCGGGCGATCTCGGCTTCCAGCATCGCAGTGGCGTGAAGCAGTACTGCTTCATCGGGTGCCTCAACTGCTCCGAGATGTTCGAGCAGCTCCAGGTTGTCCATCTCAGTTCTCCTTCAACAGCTTGTCTTCGGCGAGCAGGCTCTCTGCTCCGAGCTCGGCGCGCATGGCGGTTCGCGCACGGTGCAGGCGGCTTCGAACCGTTCCCGGCGGAACACCGAGCACGAACGCGATCTCGGCCTGACTCAGTTGTTCCCATGCCACGAGGAGGAGAACCTCGCGCTCGACGTCTGTGAGACTCTCAAGGGCCCGTTTCAGCTCCGGCCGGCGTGCCTCGGCGTCGAGCTGGTCATCGAGATTGGGCCACGGATCGCTTGCCGCAGTCGGGATTCGAGGTGCCCGCCGCGCGGTGGCACGCCAGTGAGCGCGGAGGACGTTGCGAGCTATGCCGTAGAGCCAGGGTCGTGCGTCGGGCCAGGCGTGGTCGTAGGTGGCGCGTGCCCTGAACGCCTGGACCCATACCTCACCAAGAAGGTCGTCTGCCTCGGCGCGTCCCGCCCGTCGGCTCAGATACCGGTGGATGGCAACGCCGTGACGCCAGGTGAGTTCGACGAATGCGCTCGCGTCGCCGATCGTCGACCAGCTGACGATCTGCGCGTCCGTCTCTTCCATCGGCTGCCTCCTGACCATTCCTACCTGGTTATTGCGCGTCTCGGTGGAATGTGTTCGCCGGCGGTGGTCATTGGCAGGTTTCGTATCTGCGCGATATCCGCAAGAAGATGTGCTCTGCACCTTCAGCCGGGCGGCCAACCTGCCGCTTGCGTTGATGCGGTTGGCGAGTCAAGTGAGCGCGCTCGCTCGGGATAGCGTGACCACCATGCGCACTCTCAGGCACCCCATAGCCATGTTTTTCGTGGCCGTGCTGGTCGTGATCGGCATTGGCGTTGGGGTGCTCGCTCTGAGCGGTGCCCGCTTGCAGCCTGCGACGACGCTTCAGACCCCTGCGTCCATACTCGCCCTGGCAAAGCTCGGCACCGAAGGGACTTTCTCCGCCGTCTATCAGCTCAGCGGCGGGCCGTCGAACACCAAGAACGAGATCGCGACGGTCACCGTCGCGCAGCGATCGCCGGCAGGAACCTCCCCCTCGTTCAGCCGCGGGCTGGGGGAGTGGTCGTACCGGCTGGCGACCGCAGACGGCACGGACGTGGAATGGGTCGTGCACGGGAGCTCCTTGGAGGACTGTATGGCCCGGCGCCCGTCGGGGTCATGGGAATGCACCGGCCCCGTAGGCTACGGGGAGGTCTATGGCGGCAACGGTTACATAATCGCCATCACCCCGTTCCTCCCGGAGACGGCGCTCGAGTCGATTAGCTACGCGGTTGAGAGCATGCCGCCGCACCAGCGTTTGGCGGTCCGCACGGAACAGTCAGGCTTTGGCCCATTGACCTGTGTCACGGTCAGCGATGGACAGGACACCTGGTGTCTGATGCGCGACGGGCGCCTCGCCAGTTTCAACGGCATCGGTTACGTCGCCTTCCTCTGGGGCAGATATCGACTTGTCAGCGAGCAAGCGACCGCCCCGGCGAGCGACTTCGACCTCTCGGGGATCCCGAGGGAGCCGTTCATACTGCCGATGCCGTAGAGGGCGGTCAGCTATCGGCTCACCTCGGGCACGTGGTGGAAAGGCAGCTAAGCCATGGGCGGAACGGAACCACTCGTACCTCCGATAGAAGTACGACGGATCTTTTCGGAGAAACATGCGCCACGAAGTCGGCGCCTGGCAAGATTCGGTCGGGTCTGTACACGATCGCGAACGGCACCGACCAGCTTCGGCTGGTTCCGCATATGTTTTCCGCCACGCCGAAGTCCTCGGTTCTGTCCAAGAAGCTCGGCGGCTGGTCACCCAAGCCGCCTCGCATTATGGTCAGAGCTTCTTTGGCGGCGACGGAATCGCCGAGAGCCCGAGTGGGGTCATCTACGCGGACGCAAGCCCGTTCCCTTTCTTGGCCTTCTACTGCATCGTGGAGCCGACTCCATCCGGTACCGCCAAGGCTCTTTTCAAGTCGTAGTCTCAGCCCCCTCCCTCGTCGTCCGTGCGTTCGGCCTTCTAGGAGCGCCGCCCAGTTGTCAGGCCCGCCGCGCCGCCGGCGCCAATGTCGGCGTTAAGCGAGCCCAGATCCGACCGCCGTCTGAGGTCCGGTAGGTGGGAGACAGTCCGAGGACGTCACCCGCTTGGATCCAGATGATCCCCGCTTCCGGGCTGACGAAGTCGAAGGTCTCCCATTGGCTGAATCCGATGTCGGAGTGAACGGGCGTCCAAGTCGCGCCTGCATCGGACGTGGCGTACAAGACATGACCGGTGGCCCCGCCCTCAAGACCCCCGGGCACGACGAATCCATGGCGTGCGTCCACGAACTGGACGATCGAGAATCTGGCGAGGTTGGCCGGCAGGGAGATCCGAGCCCACGTCACGCCGGTGTCATGGGTCACAAAGAGCATCGATGCGCCACCGACGGTGAGGAACCCCGTCGAGCCGAAGAATGTCGGCGGTGACACGCCACAGCCGTCCGAGCACGCGGACGGGACTGGGAGATGCTGCTGGGTCCAGGTGGACCCTCCATCATGGGTTGCGAAGAATCCGATGGAGCCTCCGTTGCAGTACTCCGTGATCCAGCCGTCGCGCGGAGTGGCGAACACGATGCCGTTCTTGTCGCAGTCCGTAGTCAGTCCTCCGAGGCTCACGCCGGATCCGACAAGACTCGGTGTGCGAGCAACTAGGAACCATCTCCTGCCCCCGTCGGTGCTGCGGTAGATCGCTACGGCGTCCTGACCCATGGCGGCCCCGAGGTCTTCCATGTCCCAACCGTCCTGGGCGTTGACGAAATCGAGCGACCCGAGGTGGTCAAATGTGGACAGGCGGGTCCAGCTCGCTCCGCCGTCAAAGGTCGAGTAGAGCGTCGTCCCGATGTCCAGCCACGCCCTTTCGGCATCAAGGACGAACAGGTCGCTAGCTGAGTTGGGAGTAACCCGCGTCGTCGACGGCGTGACGTCGGTCCACGTGATCCCTCCGTCGGTCGTGCGCGCCGGCACCAGCAAGGACGGTGCAAGCGACCCGGGGTTCGAAGTCCAGCGAAGGGCCCATCCGATCCGGGACGAGACCATCTTCAGCGAGTCGAGCCACAGCGG
>Ga0181539_1001706_pt1 | contig 23625 bp, 17 predicted proteins | sample PEATcosm2014_Bin_46_FD_119767 | JGI IMG/M metagenome (GOLD analysis project Ga0181539, IMG submission 119767) | Peatland microbial communities from MTU Mesocosm Facility, Houghton, MI, USA - PEATcosm2014_Bin23_60_metaG | ecosystem: Environmental > Terrestrial > Soil > Wetlands > Peat | place... | reverse complement strand
CGACCCGCGCCCAACGGGTGCGGGTGCCCCTCCTATAAGCGGGGGCCGGAGAGATTTTCGATGGATGGGGCGGAAGCCGGGGAAGGCGGGAACCGGAGCATACATGGGCCGGGTACCCAGCCTCCATATTGCCTTGGCTGGGTGGCAAGTGAGGAGTCACGCCGAGTCGGCGACCGCGCCAGGCGCGAAAAGATCCCGGTCCCCCCCCCTGAAACTGTCAACTTTTGTGCACTTTTGTAAACCCCCCTTCGGAAAGGCCTGGGAGAGAGGCGAATCCGGAAAGGGGTGTTGAGACGGTCGGTGAAGAATGCGTGCCAAAGAGGGTAAAATCAGTAAAACATGCCAAAAAACGACCGGTTTTGTGCGTGTTTGTGCACCCTTCCCTCCCTACCGGTCGGGTGGGTACCCGGGCGCCCGGCCCACCGAGGAGACGTTGATCCCTGCCGTGCAATCCAGGTTAAGAAATTTTGATATCCTGCCGACTACACATAGAGAAATGCCTGATCGGATTCGGAAACTCTTGAAGAACTTTGATCGCTGTCGTTTCACCACTGATCCGCAAAATGCTTGCAAGGCAGGTAGCCGGGAGCCGCCCCTGCCGCACGATGACGCCAAGCACGACTTTCAGGCGGAGCGCACCCGTCTTCTCCGCGTCACCTTTTCCTATGCGATGGTTATCGCCGCCGCCGCCTTTGCAATATCCGTCTACCGGTCGGTGCATTATGGCTGGTACCCGATGCTCACCTGGCATTTGGTCGAGTATTTCCTGGCGGCAGTACTTTTCGTATGCTGGCGGCGTCTCCCTCCCTTCATTATTTTTTGTGTGCTCCTTGGGCTTATCGGAGGCGATGTCATCGTTTCTCTTCTCTTCGCGGGACTTGCCAGCTCCGGCATGCTCAGTCTCATCGCGGTCTGCGCCTTCGCCGGGGTTTTTATAGGGAAAAGGGCGGGGTTGGCGTTCTTTGGCGTGGGTGCGCTCTTTGCGTGCCTTATCGGCGCAGGATTCTGGACCGGCACGATCACTGTGTGGCCTGGCATGCAGGACTATCTCTCGACACCTGTTGCATGGTTACTCCAACTCGCGTTAGTCACTCTGTACACGATTCCCCTTGTCCTGGCGGCAGGCGGGTTGCATGAGAGAATGAACCGCACTCTCGGCGAGCTGATCGAGACGAATGAGCGGCTGCAGGATGAGATGGCAATGAGGAGGCTGGCGGAGGCGGAATTGCGTGTGAGCGAAGAAAAATACCGCCATATCTTCGAACATGCCGCGGAAGGCATTTTCGTTCTTTCGGCTGATATCAAATTGCTGAGCGCCAATCCCGCCCTCGCCCATATGGCCGGGTGCGCCACGCCGGAAGAGATGATCATCGGTTTCAACGAGACCGGTCCCACTTTTGTCAACCCGGAAGAGAGGATTGCGCTCGGAGAGATCCTGAGAGGACAGGGCCACGCGGAAGCCGTGGAGTGCCGGATATACGCCAAAAACGGGCAGATCCAGTGGGTTTCCTTAAATATCCGCAGTGTCCGTGATGATCAGGGATGCGTGGTCCGGTATGAAGGGACGGTAGAAGACATCACGAAGCGTAAACACGCTGAGGCGGCGCTTCGGGAATCAGCGGTGAAGTACCGCACGGTCGTAGAAAACTCCCTTGTCGCGTTATGTGTTGTTGAGGAAGGATATTTCCGATTCGTCAACAACAAGTTTTGCGACACTCTCGGATACGCCGCTGAGGAGATAGTCGATAGGATGACGCCCGACGATATGGTTCATCCCGACCACAAAGAGGTTTTGCAGGAGAACATACAAAGAATGGCGGTCAACGGGCGTGGCGATTTCGAGATCGAGCTGAAGGCGGTGCGGAAAGATAAAGGGGTCATCACGCTCAAGGTCTTGGCCAGCTCCACCGATTGCGGCGGGCGGATCACCTACCTTGGGACGTTCATCGATATCACAAAGGAGAGGATGCTGGAATCCAAACTGCGCCAGGCCCAGAAGATGGAAGCCATCGGCACCCTCGCTGGCGGTGTTGCCCACGATTTCAACAACATGCTGACCGTTCTCACGGGATACGGCACGCTTCTGAAGATGAAGCTGCAGCCGGCCGACCCGCTGACACACTACGTCGACCAGATGCTGCTCGCCTCCAATAAGGCGACCAGCCTGACGCAAAGCCTGCTGACCTTCGGGCGGCTGCAGCCCATCTCCCTCAAACCGGTAAATATCAACACCGTTGTCAGAGACACGGAAAAGCTTTTGCGCCGGCTGATCACCGAAGATATAGCTCTGACAACTTTCTTTAGCCGGGAAGAGATTATCGCCATGGCAGATAGTACCCAGATCGATCAAATCCTCTTCAACCTCGCCACAAACGCGAGGGACGCCATGCCGCATGGGGGAATTCTGACCATCACGACAAGCCTTGTGGCGATTGACAACGATTTTATCCTTAACCACGGTTTCGGGGAAATCGGCAGATATGCGCTCTTGAGTGTCACCGACACGGGCATAGGCATGGACGAAAAGACGAAAGAGAGGATATTCGATCCGTTCTACACGACAAAGGAAGAGGGTAAAGGCACCGGCCTCGGCCTGTCGACGGTGTACGGGATCGTGAAGCAGCACGGTGGCTACATCACTGTATGGAGCAAGCCGGGGAAGGGCGCGAATTTCAGGATTTACCTCCCGGCTGTGAAAGCGGCGGCGGACGCGCTACTGCATCCGGAGCTCGACATCGTCCGCGGCACGGCAACGGTTCTCGTTGCCGATGACAACGCCGAGGTAAGGAACCTCGTGAGAGATATGCTCTGTTACTGCGGCTACACGGTTATCGACGCGGTGGACGGAGAGGATGCCCTCAATCTGTTTAAAGGAAATGCGGATATCGCCCTGGCGATCCTCGATTTTGTCATGCCGGGGAAGAACGGGCGACAGGTGTATGAAGCAATGAAAGCCGAGAGGCCGGAGATAAAGGTCCTGTTCATGAGCGGCCACCCGCGCCAGGTGATCCTTGACAAGGGGATTGAGGAGAACGACGTCGATTTCATCGAAAAACCTCTCCCCCCTTATGAATTCCTCAAAAAAGTTGAAGGGATGCTCGCGACGGGGTAAAAACGCGACGGCGGGGACGTGGTTCCACATATAACCCCCTGTTCTTCCATGGGCTTTTCATTCACCGAACGCGTGCGCGTGTGCCCTGCCTTGTCCCTCGTCTTGGGTACTAGTTGGCGGTGTTTTTCAGCTTCAGCGTAACCTTAGTGACTCCGCCGGCAAGCCACTGCGTAGTGAACCCTAACTTCCTGGCCAACTTGAGCATTTTCTCGTTTTCCGCGAGCACGTTACCGACGACTTCTTCAAGCCCCCTTTCCCGGCCTATCCCGATGAGCATTTCCACAAGTTTATACCCGAGGCCTTCACGCTGATACCGATCATGGATGACAATCGCAAACTCGCCGGACTGAAAGTCGGGCTCCATGACGAGCCTTCCCACCCCGATTATCTTTCTCTTCCCATTTTCGGTAATCTCGGCAACGATCGCCATATGCCTGTCATAGTCTATGTTGCAGAAAAGGATGAGCCATTCGTGGTCAGCTTCTCTAAGAGACGAAAAAAGCCTCATCCTCATGCTCTCGCGAGACAGGGAACCGGTCATCTCTTGCTCCAGGGGCTCATCCTCAGGCCTTATCGGCCGGAGCAGCACGTCCATTCCGTTCGGCAGCTTCCAGGACGTGATATAGCGGGTCGGATAAGGCGTGATGACGAGATGTGGGTATCGGGATCCGTACTCGATATAACCTTTGTCGATCACAATTCTTGCATCGAGGGCGTATGTCTTGCCATCTGCTATGGCCAGGGGATTGATATCAATCTCGGCTATTTCAGGAGAATCGACGATCAGGTTGGAAAAACGTACGAGGATCTCCTCCAGTTCTTTAAAATTCGCCGGTGCCTTGTCCCGGAAGCCTTGCAGCATCTTATACACCTTCGTCCTCTGCATTAACATCTTCGCCAGGGTCTGGTTGAGCGGTGGCAGTCCGATAGAAAAATCCTTGACAAACTCCGCTGCTGTCCCGCCCATTCCAAAGAGGATGACCGAACCAAAATCCTTGTCTCTCTTGGCCCCAAGGATGAGTTCGTAATCCACGTTCTCAATCATCCGCTGAACGGTCACACCCTGAATCGCTGCGTGCGGGGCGCGTTTCCCTACCGTTCGAACAAGGGTCTCGAATGCGTGCTTCAATGTGGCGCTTGAGTCGAGCCCCAGCATCACTCCACCCACATCGCTTTTGTGAGAGATATCCGGCGACACAACCTTGATGGCCACCGGGTAACCTAGTGTGTCGGCTATACTCACTGCCGCGTCAGCGTCTTTCGCGCACTGAGGCACTGTGGCAGGAATCCCGTACCTTACGAGAAGCCTTTTGGATTCCTCCTCGTTAAGACGCGTTCTGCCTTTAAGCAATATGTCCCGGATCGTTGCTTTCAGTTGCTCCCTGTCGGGTGGCTCGTGGACCGGTAACTCGGCCGGAGTCTCATAGAGGTGGTCCAGATTCCGCCTGTAATTGTACATGGTAAGGTAGGTCCTAACCGCCTCTTCCGGGGTTTCGTAAGTAGGAAGGTTGTTTTCGATGAAGATTCTTCTCCCCTTCTCTACCGCTTTCCCGCCCATCCAGGTGGTGATGACGGGTTTCCAGGTGCCTTTGGTCAGCCGGGCAACTTCCCCGGCAAGCTCCTCAGAGGATGCGGATTCTCGCGGCACGTAAATAACAAGAACCCCGTCTACCATGGGGTCGCGCAGGCACGTGTCGAATGACTTCACATACTTGGCGATATCCGCATTCCACAGTACGTCAACAGGGTTGGCCTTGCTCCAGTAGGGCGGCAAGAATGAGTCGATCTCTTTTATGGTTTCATCGGAGAGCTTTGCGAGCTCCCCTCCGAGGTCGATGAGCACATCGGTAGCCATTACGCCCGGACCGCCCGCGTCCGTGACGATGGCGAGCCTTGGTCCGTGCGGTAATCTGTCAGAATCGAGAACCTGGGCAGCGTTGAATAGGTCTGCTATCTCCCTGACCCTCACGACGCCAACCCTCCTGAAGGCTGCATCATAAACCGCATCGTCCCCTGCCATAGCGCCGGTGTGCGACCGCGCCGCCTTTGCGCTTTCAGCAAACCTCCCGGGCTTCAAGACGATGATGGGCTTATGACGCGCAAATGCCCGCGCGGCACTCATGAACTTTCTCGCGTTTCCTACGCCCTCCATGTAAATCAAAATGCTTCTCGTGGTATCGTCTTCACCGAGAAAATCGATCAGGTCGCCGAAGTCCACGTCTATCATGGACCCAACCGATGCGATCATGCTGAAGCCTACACCAGCATTTGCCGCCCAATCCACGATGGCACGGCCCAGCGCACCACTCTGCGAGAGGAAAGCGATATTTCCCGGAGGTAGATCACCTTTGAGAAACGTCGCATTCAAGCCAATACCGGGCCTTACGAACCCCAAACAGTTGGGTCCAAGGACACGCATTCCATACTTTCTTCTGCTTTCGTCTAGTTCACCTTCCAACTTTCTTCCCTCTTCCCCGATTTCTTTGAATCCCGCAGAAATTATCACCACCCCGTTCACGCCGGCCTTCCCGCACTCCTCAACTACTCCTGGCACAGTACGGGCTGGGGTTGCGATGATCGCAAGATCCACGTGTTCGGGGATGCCGGCTATATCCGGATAGGCGTCGACCCCCAAGACTTTTTTCCGGTTCGGGTTTACGGGATATACTTTTGCCTTGTTCGAGGGCAGAAGGTTCTCCAGGATTGTTCGTCCGATAGCCCCTTCTTTTTCAGTCGCACCGATAAGCGCCACCGCTTTAGCGCTTAGCATGTTTCTTAAATTACCCATGGTGTGCCTCCTTTATGCCCGCCCCCCTTCAACCGCCCGGGTCAGCTTTGCAGTGGACGCACAATAACCCGGGCCGGCGCCGCCTCTCCGCCCTCCACCCGCAGGGGCAGGCAGATACATTCGTACAGCCCGGCCCCGACATGCGAAAGGTCGAGCCCCTCGATGACCGGTATGGATGCACAGAGCAATGTGGCATGCGCCTTTAACTCATCCTGGCCGAAGGCGTCGATGGAAAGATAGTCTATCCCCACCGCGCTTACACCTTTTTTCACCAGGTATTCGGCCGCACCTGCAGAAAGTGAGACATAGCTCGCGTAGAAGCCCACCTGCCGCCACAGGGCGGAATTGCGCGTCTTGAAGAGGACTATGCCGCACCCCTCGACCAGATGGGCCTCGACCTCGGGGCGCGTGATCGATGCCGCGTCAGGGATGTCGATCACTTGCGCCGTTCCTATCAGGGCAGCCAACGGAACCCGGTCGACAGGCAGCCCCTTTTCGAATAAATGGAGCGGCGCGTCAACGTGCGTCCCTGCGTGGAGGCCCATGGAGAGGCGGGAGAGGGTCACCCGGTCTCCCCTCGCCACATCGCAGGTGCGCTCGATCAGCACGGGCGAGTCGCTCGGGTAGACGACCATCCCCGTTTTCAGCGGTACGGAAATATCGATCCATCCTGCCCCTACGCTTTTCGACGGTCCCTTCATGCTTTTTCTAGCATAGCACATTTTTCAACGTAGAGCTTCAACGACTTGCCTATCCCGGCCTTCGGTCCCTTTCCCGGAAGCTCGATCAGATTCTTAAGAAACGCCTGGAGCTGATCGGGGAATTTTCCGAAAAAGGGATGGAGCCCGAGGCCGCAAAACCTCCCATTTGATTGACAAACCGGGGGCGGGGAACAATACTTAGCAAAGGCTGCTGACGCATATTTTTCGCCCCGCAGGGAAGGAGCATCGTGGAAATTTACGCAGGACAGACAAGGCTTTGGCCTCTCGCCGTATATTTTGGGGCCGTCCTTTGCCTCGCCGCGCTCATGCTCGTTTTATCGCACCTGCTCGGCCCGCGCCATATGGACAGGGGGACAGGGCAGCCTTACGAGTCGGGCATCAGGCCCACGGGGTCGGCATGGATCCATTTTGACGTAAAGTATTACCTCATCGCCATGTTCTTTGTGATCTTCGACGTGGAGAGCGTATTCATTTATGCCTGGGCCGTCGCGCTGACGAGCGCGGGGTGGCAGGGATTTGCGGCCATGGCGGTCTTCGCCGGCCTGCTACTCGCGGCCCTCGCCTACCTCTGGCGCATGGGTGCGCTCGACTGGGCCGTATTCTCGAAAACCGAAAGGAGGAGCCAAAAGGTATGACGGGGATGCGTGGGGGGAGCGATGCTGCAGGCGCCGGCGGGCGCGGGGCCCTGCCGGGGGTGCCCGGAGTCATCCTGTCGCGGCTTTCGGACATTGTTGCGTGGGGGCGAAAAAATTCATTATGGCCCCTCAACTTCGGCACGTCCTGCTGCTACATCGAGATGGCCGCGAGCGTCACGCCGAAATATGATATTGCGCGGTTCGGCGCGGAGGTGCTCAGGGGAAGCCCGCGTGAAGCCGATTTGCTTATCGTAGCCGGAACGGTCTTCATCAAGGTCGCCCCGGTGGTGAAGCAGCTTTACGAGCAGATGATGGAGCCCCGGTGGGTAATATCGATGGGCTCGTGCGCCAATTCGGGAGGCATGTACGACATCTACAGCGTGGTGCAGGGCGTCGACACCTTCCTTCCCGTGGACGTCTACGTGCCCGGCTGTCCGCCCCGTCCCGAGGCGCTTCTTGAAGGGCTCATGATGCTCCAGAAGGTGGTGGCGGGCGAAAAGCGGCCTCTCAGTTGGGTGGCGGGTCCCCGGGAAGTCCTCAGCCCGGAGATGACGCCCATGAGGGAGATCAAGCGCACCGGCCGCCGGATGGCGACGTTGCTCGACCCCCCTGACAGGATATGACCGGGGCGCCGGAATTGACATGCATTTATGCCTCTTCCTTTTTATGAGGGGGAGGACCCGCACGCTGAGGTACCCCGGCGAGCTTGCTCGCGGAGGGGGCGACCGCGGGGCACCCACGCAGTGGGTCGCGCACAGCGGGTGTCCCGGTAATTGAGGAGACACATGGAAGACGAGCTGCAACCCGTGATCGAAGAGCTGCAAGACCGCTTCGGCGAGGGGTCGATCAACGAGCAGGCGACCTGCGACGGGGTACCGACCGTCTGGGTATCCCGCGACCTGCTGCCGGGCGTGCTCGCCTGTCTGAAGAACGACGTAGCCGAGCCTTTTCGCATGCTTTACGACCTGACCGCCATTGACGAGCGGGTCCGCGTCCACCGACCGGGCCAGCCCGAGAGTGCATTTACGGTGGTCTACCATCTCCTCTCCTACGGGCGCAACGCGGATATACGGCTGAAGGTGCCCCTTCGGGAAGAGCGCCTCTCCCTATCGAGCATAGTCGGCTTATGGCCTTCAGCCAACTGGTACGAGCGTGAAGTGTGGGATATGTTCGGCATCACCTTTGAAGGCCATCCCAACCTGAGGCGCATCCTTTTGCCGCCCCTCTGGAAGGGCCACCCCCTTCGGAAAGACTATCCCGCCAGGGCCACGGAGGCGGGTGTCTTCCGGCTGCAAGGACCGCTGCAGGAAACGGAGCAGGAGGCCCTTGCGATCAAGCCCGAAGAATTCGGCATGAAGCGGAAGGGACCCGATACCGATTTCATGTTCCTCAACCTCGGACCTCATCACCCCGGCACGCACGGCATATTCCGCCTGAAACTGGAGATGGACGGCGAAGAGATCCTCGACGCAGTGCCCGACATCGGGTACCACCACCGGGGCGCGGAAAAGATGGGAGAGCGCCAGTCCTGGCATACTTTCATACCGTACACGGACCGGGTCGACTACCTGGCAGGCGTCATCAACGAGCTGCCCTATGTCATGGCCGTAGAGCGTCTCGCGGATATCGACGTCCCTGAAAAGGCAAAAGTAATCCGGGTGATGATGTCGGAGCTTTTTCGCATCGCGAGCCACCTCGTCTGGTACGGGACGTTCGCCCAGGACCTGGGTGCGCTTTCCCCTGTGTTCTATACCTTTTACGACAGGGAAGTGATCTTCGGGATCATAGAGGCCATCAGCGGTTTCCGCATGCACCCCATATGGTTCCGCATCGGGGGGGTCGCCGCCGACCTGCCGAAGGGGTGGAATGACCTCGTGGCTGACTTTTTGGCTTACATGCCCAAGCGACTCAAGGAATATGACACCATCGTTCTGGGCAACCGCATCCTGAAAGCGCGGACAAAAGGCGTCGGGACTTTTACCCTCGACGAGGCCATCGAATGGGGGTGGACAGGGCCCAGCCTGCGCGCATGCGGTCTGGAGTGGGATTTCCGCAAAAAAAGGCCCTATTCCGGCTACGACCGGTTTACCTTCGACATCCCGACAGGCGACCACGGCGACTGCTACGACCGCGCGCGGGTGCGGGTTGCGGAGATGCGGCAGAGCCTGAGGATCATCGAACAGTGTCTTAAGAACATGCCGGACGGCCCTTACAAGTCGGAGAAAACCCTGGCTACACCGCCATGTAAGGAGCGGACCATGCACGACATAGAGACGCTCGTTACCCACTTCCTCGGCGTGAGCTGGGGTCCGGTTGTCCCGGCGGGCGAGGCGGCGGCGGCAGTAGAGGCGGCAAAGGGTAACAACACGTATTATCTTGTGAGCGACGGGAATACCACCTCCTACAGGACGCGCATCAGGACGCCGTCGTTTGCGCATTTGCAGACAATACCGCTCCTTTGCAGGGGGCTCATGGTGCCCGACCTGATCGCCATACTGGGGAGCATGGATTATGTGATGGGGGACTGCGACCGGTGAAAATGGAGGTGCGCCCGGGTGATGTATGCTGACTGACGACGAAACACGCCGGATCGAAGAAGAGCTTCGGAACTATCCGGAAAGGCGGGCGGGCTGTGTCGAGGCACTCAAGGTAATCCAGCAGCGCCGGGGATGGGTTGCGGACGAGCATATCGCCGACCTTGCGCCCATGCTCGGCATGACGGTGCACGAGCTTGACGGGGTTGCGAGCTTTTATCCGTTCATCTTCCGCAAGCCCGTGGGCCGCCACCTCATCTTTGTATGCGAGGGCTTAAGCTGCTGGGTCATGGGATATGAGGCGGTTATCGAGGCGTTGACGAAACGGCTTGGGGTTTCCTGGGGGGATACCACAAAAGACGGCTGTTTTACGCTCCTGCCCGTCTCGTGCATGGGCGAGTGCGACCGTGCGCCGGCCCTGAAGATAGACGGCGACGTCTACGGGGACGTCTCCCCGGAAACGATAGAGACGATATTGGAGAGGTACACGTGAGCGGGCTGAAAGCTCTGAGTAGATCGATCCGGGAACGTTTTTGATAGGTCTCATGGGTCCTATAAGTCCTGCTCTTCAGAAGCCGCTGACGGGGACCATGAGAAGCGATGGGAAACCCCTGACACTCAAGGAATATGAGGAAACGGGCGGGTATGAGGCGCTGAGGACGGCGCTCGGCTCGATGACGCCAAAAGAGGTCCAGGAGGCGGTATCGGCGGCCCGCTTAAGGGGCCGGGGCGGGGCGGGCTTCTTCACGGGACTGAAGTGGAGCTTCGTCCCTCTGGGGGATAAGGCGCCGCACCCGAAGTTTCTTGTAGCGAACTCGGACGAGATGGAGCCCGGGTCCTTCAAAGACCGGCTGCTCATAGAGCGAAATCCCCATCAACTAATCGAGGGCATAATCATAAGCGCTTACGCCATCGAGGCCGATACGGCATATATCTTCCTGAGATGGGAGTACGGCCGGGCCGGGGCACACCTGACCGCCGCCCTCGGAGAAGCATATGGGGCCGGATACCTGGGCCGGGCAATCGCGGGTTCGCGATTCGGTCTCGACATCCGTCTCCATACGAGCGCCGGACGCTACATCTGCGGCGAGGAGACCGCCCTTCTCAACGCGCTTGAGGGGAAGCGCCCCGTCCCGAGGACAAAGCCGCCTTTTCCGCAGTCATGCGGGCTCTGGGGGAAACCCACAGTCGTCAACAACGCGGAGACCCTTTCGAATGTCCCCCACATTATCAGGAACGGGGCCGACTGGTATAAGCGCCTCAGCCTGACAGGTGACGGGGGCACAAAGATCTACGCGGTGAGCGGGAGGGTAAAAAGGCCCGGCTCCTGGGAGCTGCCCCTGGGGACAACTATACGGGAGATCATCGAGGAACACGCGGGCGGCATGAGGGAAGGCCACGCCGTAAGGGCGGTAATCCCCGGCGGCGGCTCCACCGAGTTCGTCCTGCCCGAGCATTTCGATACCCCCATGGCATTCGATATCATGGAAAAACAAGTAGGGAGCCGCCTCGGCACAGGCACCATGATCGTCCTCGACGATGGGACCTGCCCCGTGGGCGCGGTCCATAACCTGGAGCGGTTTTTCGCCCGCGAATCCTGCGGCTGGTGCACGCCCTGCCGCGACGGCCTGCCCTGGCTCGCGAGCCTGCTCGGTGACATCGAAGAGGGCCGGGGACGGCGTGAAGACCTGGACGTGCTCGAGGAGCATACGCGACTCATCAAAATGCGCCATACATACTGCGCCCTGGCGCCCGGCGCTATCGAGCCGCTTCAAAGCGCGCTTGCGTTTTTCAAACGCGATTTCGAGCGCCACATAGAGGAGAAGGCATGCCCGTACCGCCTATGCCGACGATCTACATAGAGAACAGACCCTATGAGGTGAAACCGGGCGAGAACCTGCTCCGCACCTGTCTGAGCCTCGGCTTCGACCTCCCCTATTTCTGCTGGCACCCGGCGATGCATTCCGTAGGCGCGTGCAGGCAGTGCGCGATAAAACAGTTCAAGGACGAGCATGATACGAAGGGCAGTATCGTGATGGCCTGCATGACGCCGGTGCAGGACGGGATGCGCCTGTCCATCGACGACCCGGAGGCGAGGCGGTTCCGCGCCGGCGTGATCGAGTGGCTCATGACCAATCACCCCCATGACTGTCCCGTATGCGACGAGGGGGGGGAGTGTCACCTCCAGGACATGACGGTCATGACGGGCCACGGGTACCGCAGATTCCGCTTCAAGAAGAGGACGCACCGAAGCCAGAACCTGGGGCCTTTCCTCGCCCACGAGATGAACCGCTGTATCGCGTGTTACCGGTGCGTGCGGTTCTACAACGACTATGCGCGGGGGGACGACTTCGGCGTGTTTGCCTCCCGCAACCATGTGTTTTTCGGGCGCGCCGCGGACGGCGCGCTGGAGAGCGCGTTTGCGGGCAATCTCGTGGAGGTCTGCCCCACCGGCGTCTTTACCGACAAGACCTTCGCGGCACACTATACGCGCCCGTGGGACCTGCGAACAGCTCCGTCCGTCTGCGTCCATTGCAGCCTTGGATGCAACACCATTCCGGGCGAGCGGTACGGGACGCTCAGGAGGATACGGAACAGGTATAACAGCGAGGTAAACGGCTATTTCCTCTGCGACAGGGGGAGGTACGGCTATGAGTTCGTGAATAGCGACAGGAGGGTCCGTGAACCCCGGGCGAGGAGCGCAAGGGAGGCCCGGCTGGAGCCTGCACGCAGTGAGGATGCGATCAGGCGGCTCTCGGAGCTGCTCGCCTCCTCGCGGCACGTGTTTGGCATCGGTTCTCCCAGGGCGTCTCTTGAGGCAAATTTCGCCCTCAGAACGCTTGTCGGTCCGGACAGGTTCTATGCGGGCGTTTCCGGTACCGAGCAGCAGCTCGTCACTTTAGCCATCGACATCATGAAGGAGGGCCCCGCCCGTATCCCTTCCTTACGCGAGGTCGCAGCCTGCGACGCCGTGCTCGTCCTGGGAGAGGACATAGGGAACACGGCCCCCATGCTGCACCTCCAGGTGCTCCAGTCGCTGCGCCGGAAACAGGTGGAGATGGCGGGCAAGGCCGGGATCAACTATTGGGATGACAGGGCGGTGAGGGTGGCGGCAGGGCACGAGTCGAGCCCGCTCTTCGTGATCACCACGGGCGCGACGGGCCTTGATCCCCACGCAACCGCTTTTTTGAGGCCGCCTCCCGCGGATATCGCGCGCATCGGTTTTGCCATAGGCCACGCGATCGACAGGCTGGCCCCGCCGGTCAACGGTCTCCCACGGGAGGCCGCATCGCTCGCATCCGCCATCGCCTCCGCATTGGAGCAGGCCGAGCGGCCCCTCATCATCTCAGGGTTGAGCTGCCGGAGCGAGGCCGTGCTCAAGGCGGCGGCAAATATTGCATGGGCCCTGGCAGCCATTGGCAAGAACGCCTCTCTCTGCCTGGTGATGCCGGAGTGCAACAGCTTCGGCCTGGGTCTCCTGTCCGGCCAGGGTCTCGACGCCGCCTTTGGGGACGCGCACGCCGGGGCGGATGTCGCCATCGTCCTCGAAAACGACCTCTACCGGCGCGCAGAGACGGATCAGGTGGACGACTTCCTCCGCGTCATCCGCCATCCGGTCGTGATCGATCACCTGTTTCACCGGACCGCCCTGAAGGCGGACATGGTGCTGCCGGCGACGACCTTCGCAGAAGAAAACGGGACGCTCGTCAACAACGAAGGCCGGGCCCAGCGCTATTTTCAGGTATTTCCTGCCAACGCCCAGGTCCGGCCAAGTTGGCAATGGCTTCAAGGTGTCATGGCCTCACAGGGGCATCCAGCCGCGTTGACCTGGCACAGCCTCGATGCTCTCATCATTTCCATGGCACAGGCGATTCCACTACTCGGTCAGGTGGCTGACGCCGCGCCGCAGGCGGATTTCCTGGTTGCGGGCATGAAGATAGCCCGCGAGCACCAGCGGAGCAGCGGAAGGACGGCCGTGAACGCAGCCGCGACCGTGCACGAGCCGCCGCCCCCCCACGATGCGGACGCGCCTTTCACCTTTTCCATGGAGGGGTACGGCGGAAGGCCGCCTTCGGCCCTGATACCCCGCTTCTGGGCGCCCGGCTGGAATTCCGTCCAGTCCGTCAACAAGTTCCAGGCCGAGGTGGGAGGCCCTTTGGCGGGCGGCGACCCCGGAATGAGGCTGATCGAGCCCGCCCGCACGCAAGGTGCGCGCTATTTTGAGGAAATACCGGAGCCGTTTGTACACGAATCGGGCCTCTTCCTCGTCGTGCCCTTCTCCCACGTGTTCGGGTCCGGCGAATTGAGCATGTTGACCCCCGGGATCAGGGAGCGCGCGCCTGCCGCCTACCTTGCCATGTCGGCGCGCGACATGGGGGACGCGCGACTTACGGACGGCGATGCAGCGGTGCTTTCCATCGGCGGGCGGTCCTACGTGCTTCCTGCAAGGACGGCCCCCGGGCTGCCTTCCGGCGTCGCGGCCATCCCCTGCGGCGTGCCGGGCGCCCCGGTGCTCACGATCCCTGCCTTCGGGCAGGTGGAAAAGGCGGTCCCATGACGGCGATCACCCTCCCCCTCCTTCTCATAGCCACCGTCCTTTTCGCCGTGCTGACGGTCTCCGCCGGCCTCATATGGCTCGAGCGAAGGCTCCTCGGCCTCTGGCAGGACCGCTACGGACCCAACCGGGTAGGCCCCTTCGGCCTCGCCCAGGTGCTCGCCGATATGATCAAGATATTCTTCAAGGAAGATTGGATCCCGCCCTTCGCCGACAGGCCCGTATTCGTCATCGCCCCGGCCATCATCATCGTGACCGTCCTCATGTCTTTTGCAATCGTGCCGTTCTCGCGCCATATTATGGTGGTCGACCTCAACATCGGCGTCCTCTTCTTTCTCGCCTTCTCGTCTTTGGGCGTCTACAGCGTGGCCCTGGCCGGATGGTCGTCGGACAACAAATACGCCCTCCTCGGGAGCCTGCGGGGCGTTGCCCAGATGCTCAGCTACGAGGTCTTCATGGGGCTTTCCCTCATGGGAGTAGTGATGCTCGCGGGCTCCTACAACCTGTCGGCAATTGTGATGGCCCAGGAGCGCGTCTGGTTCGTTATCCCCCAGTTCATAGGGTTCGTCACCTTCCTGATCGCGGGGATCGCGGAAACAAGGCGCCTGCCCCTCGATCTGCCCGAGGCGGAGAGCGAGCTTGTGGCGGGCTACCACACGGAATATTCCTCGCTCAAGTTCGGCATGTTTTTTGTGGGCGAGTACATGGGGGTTACGCTCATCTCGGCCTTCATCACGCTCTTGTTCTTCGGCGGCTGGAGGGGTCCCGTGCTTCCCGGCATCGTCTGGTTCTCCCTGAAGACCTGTACCTTTATCTGCTTTTTCATCCTTATGCGGGCGGCGCTGCCAAGACCGAGGTACGACCAGCTCATGGCGTTCGCCTGGAAAGTGCTGCTGCCCCTGGCTCTTGTAAACCTGCTCGCGACGGGAGCGATAGTGCTCGCATTTTTTCGGTGAGGTCTTACGTATGTGGAGCATCGTACAAACACTCTGGAAGGTCTTTCTGCACGCCGCATCGAAGCGCAGGACCGTGCTCTATCCTGAGGTCAGGCCGCGCCTGCCTGGTCGCTGGAGAGGGCGGATTGTCCTCTCCCGCGACCTGTCCGGGAAAGAGCGGTGCGTCGCGTGCTATCTGTGCGCGGCGGCATGCCCCGTCGACTGCATAGCCATGCAGGCGGCGTACGACGCCTCGGGGAGGCGTTATCCCGCGTTCTTCCGCATCAATTTTTCCCGGTGCATCTTCTGCGGCTACTGCGAGGAGGCCTGCCCGACCTACGCGTTGCAGCTCACCCCCGACTTCGAGATGGGCGAATGGAAGCGGCAGAGCCTTGTCTATGAAAAGGAAGACCTGCTCATAAGCGGACCCGGCAAGTATCAGGACTATAATTTCTATGAGGTCTCGGGCGTGGCGATTGAGGGTAAAGACACGGGGGAAGGCATCGATGACGAGCCGCCCGTCGACATAAGGAGCCTCCTGCCGTGAGCTATAAGGAGCAGGCACAATGACCGTCGCATTTTACATTGCCGCCGCGGTTTCGATTGTCGCCACCTTTATGGTGATCACGCGCGTTAACGCGATCCACGCTCTCCTCTATTTCGTGGTCTCCCTGCTGGCCGCGGCGCTTATCCTTCTCCTTCTGGGCGCGCCCTTTGCCGCGGCCATGGAAGTGATCATCTACGCCGGCGCGATCATGGTGCTCTTTGTCTTTGTCGTGATGATCCTGAGCGCGGGACCGCGGGAGGCGCTGCAAGAACGGCAGTGGCTCCGCGTCTCCACCTGGATCGGCCCGGCAATCCTGACCGCCGTCCTCCTCGGTGAGCTCCTCTACGTCATGGCCGGCGCAACTGGTGCGCTCACTACGCCTGCGCAAGTGACGCCCGCTCAAGTGGGCGCCTCCTTGCTCGGCCCGTACCTCCTGGGGGTGGAGCTTGTCTCGATGCTTTTGCTGGTCGGCCTGATAGGCGCCTTTCACCTGGCCTACCGCCTCGGAAAAGGGGAAGCGTCAGAGGAAGCGGGAGGAAAAAGATGATCAGTCAGGTCCCCTTCGAGCACGGCATGATATTCGCGGGCGTCCTCTTTTTCCTTGGCCTCGCGGGCGTCCTCGCGCGCAGGGACGCGGTCTTCATCCTCCTTTCCCTGGAGATCATGCTCAATGCGGCCGGGCTGGCCTTTGTCGTAGCCGGGGCCCGCTTTGCCGCGCCTGACGGCCAGGTGATGTTCCTCTTTGTGCTGGGGGTGGCGGCTGCCGAGGTCTCCCTGGGTCTTGCCCTGGTGCTCTGGCTCTATCACTGGCAGAGAAACGTCGATATAGATAACGCGCGTTCCCTGAGAGGCTGATGTGCCCGATCTGGTGTGGCTCATTCCGGTACTGCCCCTGGCAGGCTTTCTGACCCTGGCGCTCCTCGGCGGGAGGCTGAAGGCAGGTGTTGTCGCCGCAGTCGGCTGCGGCTCCGTCGGCCTCTCCATGGCAGCTGTGCTCATGCTGCTGGCCGGTTTCATCCATGCCCCTCCGCCGACCTTCAGCTATTCCCGGACCTTGTGGACCTGGTTTGCCGCCGGCGGCCTTGCGCCCGGTATCGGTTTTTACCTCGACGGCCTCTCCCTTGTGATGGTCATGGTCATTACCGTCGTCGGCTTCCTCATCCACCTCTACTCTGTCCGCTTTATGGAAGGGGACGAGGGCTATGCACGCTTCTTCGCCTATATGAACCTTTTCGTCGGCGCCATGCTCATCCTCGTACTTGCGGACAACCTGCTCTTGCTCTATCTCGGATGGGAGGGGGTCGGCCTCTGCTCCTACCTCCTCATCGGCTTCTGGTACCGGGAGGCCGCGAATACCCGTGCGGCGATCAAGGCCTTCGTGGTGACCCGCATCGGGGATACCGCACTTGTTATCGGCCTTTTCCTGCTCGCCTCAGGCCTCGGCACCCTGCAGATACAGGAGATCGCGCTGCGGGTGGGCCGGTTGTGGGCCCCAGGATCGCTTGCGGCATCCGCGGCTGCGGCCCTGCTTCTCGGCGGCGCAGTCGGGAAGTCGGCTCAGCTCCCGCTCCAGACCTGGTTGCCCGACGCCATGGCCGGTCCCACGCCGGTGAGCGCCCTCATCCATGCGGCCACCATGGTGACTGCGGGTGTCTACCTGATCGCGAGAATGCATCCGCTCTTCATGCATGCGCCCGATGTCCTGCTCGTTGTCGCCCTGATCGGCAGCCTCACGCTCCTTGTCGCCGGCGCGAGCGCCCTCGTGCAGAAGGACATAAAGCGCGTCCTTGCCTATTCGACCATGAGCCAGGTCGGCTACATGTTCCTGGCCCTGGGCGTGGGCGCGTGGTCCGCCGCCATCTTTCACTTCGTGACCCACGCCTTTTTCAAGGCGCTCCTCTTCCTGAGCGCCGGGGTCGTGATCCAGGCCCTCGACAACGAGCACGACATTTTCAGGATGGGGGGACTGAAGAAGACCCTGCCCATAGCCTTCTGGACGTTCCTCATCGGCGCGGCGTCGCTCTCCGCCCTACCCTTCGTCACCGCGGGGTTCTACAGCAAGGAACTGATCCTGCGGGCGGCCTGGCTATCGGCGCGAGGCGGCGCGTGGCTCTGGATTGCGGGCGTCGCGGGCGCCTTCCTCACCTCGATCTACTCGTTCCGCGTGGTGTTCGTCGCGTTCCTGGGACCAGACAGAACAATCGCGCGGAAAACCCCCGTCTCCATGACGCTCCCTCTCGTGGTCCTCGCGCTCTTTTCCATCGGCGCGGGATTATTGCCGGCAATCTTCGGCGGCCTGACGCGGCTGGCCCTGCCGGCCGGGCCGGCTGTGCCTGTCGGCATCGAAGTGCAGGCCATCGCCGCCCTCATCCCGGTATTGGGTATCGCGGCGGCCGCTCTCCTCTATCGGGGGCGGCCCGCATATGCGGCGGCCCTCGCACGCAGACCCCTGGTCGCGGCGCTCCACGGGTTCCTGCTGTCGGGCTGGGGGTTCGACCGGCTTTACCAGGCCCTGGTCGTCGGCCCTTTCCTCCGGCTCGCCCGCATTAACAGAGGCGATTTCATCGATCTGCCCTTTCGCGCCCTCGCGTGGACGTGCGGGCTCGGCTCAAAGATGCTCGTCGCGACCCAGTCGGGGAAGGTCCGCTGGTACGTGATGGGGATAGCCCTTGGTGGGGCGGTTTTTATCGCGATGGTGGTGTTCCTGTGATACTGGCGGCGATACTTTTCATTCCTGTCTGCGGAGGGGTCATCGCGTGGCTCACCGAGTACGTGAGCGCAAAACTGCCCCGGTGGATCTCCCTCATCAGCCTGGCTATCGATTTTCTCCTCACTGCCGGTCTATGGCTCGGCTTCCTGCATCAGCCGGGAGCCCACGGCCCATGGCTCGCTTCTTTTCGCGCCCCGTGGCTCTTCCTTCCCGGCGTCAGCTTCCATCTGGGCGTGGACGGGACGAGTCTGGTCCTTATCAGTCTGACCGCCTTCCTCGGCTGCATGGCAGCCGCCGCGTCCTGGAACGAGATCACGGAGAGAACGGGCTTTTTTCACCTGTGCCTCACCTGGACAATTGCGGGCGTGCTCGGTGTATTCCTCAGCCTCGACCTCTTCCTCTTCTATTTTGCCTGGGAGTTCATGCTCGTGCCCATGTATTTTCTCATCAATTGTTGGGGCCATGAAGACCGCTTCAGGGCTGCCGTCAAATTCTTCCTCTTCACACAGCTCAGCGGCCTTCTCATGCTCGCGTCCATAATCGGTCTCTACTTTGCAAACGGGCGCGCTACGGGCGTCTACACCTTCGACTACGAGGCCCTGCTCCATACGCCCGTCGCAGGACCGGTCGCCCTCCTTTTGCTGCTCGGGTTCCTCGCCGCCTTTCTGGTGAAACTCCCCTCCGTGCCTTTCCACACCTGGCTGCCGGACGCACACACCCAGGCCCCGACCGCAGGCAGCGTCATCCTTGCCGGCCTTCTGCTCAAGACAGGGGCCTACGGGCTGCTCCGTCTTGCAATCCCCCTCTTTCCGGCAGAGTCGACCGCGGCGGCGGCGCCCCTCATGGTGCTAGGCGTTGTCGGGGTGCTCTACGGCGCGCTCCTCGCCTTCAGCCAGGACGACCTGAAGCGCCTCATCGCGTATACGAGCGTCAGCCATATGGGTTTCGTGCTCCTCGGGCTCTTTGCAGGCAGCGGGCTCGCCTTCCAGGGCGCCATGATCCAGATCGTCTCCCACGGGCTCAGCACGGGGGCGCTCTTCATCCTCGCCGGTACGCTCCAGGAGCGGCTTCATACCCGCTCCTTAAGCCGTATGGGCGGACTCTGGCAGGTCGCGCCCCGTCTGGGCGGCGCATCGATATTCTTTGCCCTCGCCTCTCTGGGCTTGCCGGGAATGGGCAATTTCGTCGGCGAATTCATGGTCGTCCTCGGCGTCTACCCGGCGCACCCGGGCCTCGCCGTCGCCGCATCGTTGGGCTTCATCTTCTCCACCGCCTATGCCCTCCGCATGATACAGCGCATATGCTTCGGCGAGAACAGGGAGGGCTGGAAAGTCCCCGACCTCTCTCTCCGCGAGATGGGCATAATGGCGCTGATGATGGTCCCCCTTTTGTGGCTCGGCCTCTCCCCGCAGCCGCTTATCGACCGGGTAGAGAAGCGTAACCCGTCCGTGCGCGAGACCACGGTCGGGCCTCATGCAGAAATAATGCCGGGCGATCCCCTGCCCCCGGGGAGGCGGAAGTGACGTTTCCCCTCCTTCCCCTGCTGCCGCTAATGATTATTGCCGCAACTCTGGTCCTTTCCATGGTCGCGATCTCAGTCCGGCGGAGCCACAGGGCCACCTTTTGCCTGACCTTATCGGGCATCCTCGCGGCCCTGGCCGGTCTTGTCGCCCTTCTTCCCCTCGTCCCCGCCCAGGCGGGTCTCCTCTTCCTCTTTGACAACTTTGCCCTCTTCTACAGCGCCCTCGTGCTAGCCGCGGGGTTTCTTGTGGTCGTCCTCTCTTACGACTACCTGGAGGGACGAAACACGGCCCCGGAGGAATTCTACCTCCTCTTGCTGGGCGCGCTGCTCGGGGCCCTCGTCCTTATTGGCGCCCGCCATTTTGTCTCCTTTTTCCTGGGCCTCGAAGTGCTGAGCATCTCCCTGTATCCGCTGATCGCCTACCTGCGCGCCAAACCCTCTCACACGGAAGCGGGCATAAAATATCTGATCGTCTCCGGCGCTTCGTCGGCCTTTTTGCTGTACGGCATGGCGATCATCTACGGTCTGACAGGCACGATGGAATTCAGCCTCCTCGGCCCGAAGATAAGCGGCCTTGTCGACGGCCGGGCCGCGGCGACGGCAGGGATGGTGCTCCTCGTCACCGGCATAGGGTTCAAGCTTGGCGTTGTCCCCTTCCACATGTGGACGCCAGACGTTTACGAAGGCGCGCCCGCCCCGGTGACCGCTTTCATCGCCACTATCTCCAAGGGCGCCGTCTTTGCCCTCTTCTTGCGCTATTTCACCGACGTGAGCCTCCGGGACCACCCCCATCTCCTCCTTGTCTTCACGGTCATCGCCATCGCGTCCATGGCCGCGGGGAACCTGCTTGCGCTTTTTCAGCATAATATCAAGCGGCTCCTCGCCTATTCCTCCATAGCCCATTTCGGCTATCTCCTCGTGGCTTTCATGTCAGCCGGTCCTTTCAGGGTGGCGGCCGTCACCTACTACCTCGTGGCGTATTTCGTCACGACCCTGGGCGCTTTCGGCGTGGTGATCCTACTCTCCCCTTCGGTGCGGGACGCCGACGCACTGTCGGATTACGAGGGGCTATTCCGGCGGCGGCCCTGGCTCGCGGGGACATTCACGCTCATGCTCCTGTCCCTCGCGGGGATGCCGCTCACCGCGGGGTTCATCGCAAAGGCATATGTCGTCGTCGCGGGCGTCGGCTCTTTCCTCTGGCTGCCGGTGATCATCCTGGTCGTCACCAGCGCAATCGGCCTCTTTTACTACCTGCGGGTCATTGCCGCCCTTTACAAGGATGCTCGGCCCGCGCCCGCCATAGCCCCGGCGACGACGCTCAAAGGGCGGGCCGTGATGGTGCTGCTCTTCATCCTCCTCATCTGGTGGGGCGTCTACCCCGGTCCGCTCCTCTCCCTTATCAGCCGGATCACCCTCGCGCCGTAAGCTCTTCGCGCTACGCCTTCTTTTTCTTTCTTTTTCTATGTCTTCTCTTTCGGTCGGCCAACGGCATGTTTGGAAATCTCCCTCTGTGGCGCTCTACTCGCCTTGTGACGCTCCGACGTACGGCTCTGTACACCTCCGGTCTACAAGGCTCATAGCGCATCCCGGGTACCCGCTTGCGGGTGATGAAGCATTTCCAAGAGCCGCCGATGACGCCTGCCTGGCGCAAACCTGCGGCCTATCGTTCAAATTTTTCTTGACAAGAAGCCATTAAATTGAGTAAGTACTTAGTCAATAATAATGGCTGACTGTTTTAGTGAATCTTGTGGAGGAGTTTCTTGAAGAAGAACGGGGAGTCTATGAGGCAGAGAATAATAAAAGAAAGTGTAAGCCTCTTTCTTCGGAAAGGCTTCCAGGGCACTACCATGGAGGAAGTGACGAATGCCGTCAATTTGACCAAGGGTGCTATTTACTGGCACTTTAAAAGCAAAGATCACCTTGTCGAAACGATTCTGGAGGAATGGGAAAAGGCATATCTTGATGGATTAATTGCATCAGTCAACGCGGTTGAAGGCAGTTTCATAGACAGATTCAGGAATTACCACAGATATGCGTGGGGATTTGCAGGCAACAATCCTCAACTGTGCATGGTGTGGACAAGCCTTGCAGCAGAGATTGGAGGAAGCGGGCTTAAGGTTGAAAGGAAGTTCAGGGAAGGCCTCGAAAGATATATTCATTTCTTGAGCGGCCTGATCGAGAGTGGAAAGGCAGAGCATGTGGTTAAGGAAGATATGGATTCATACGTACTTGCCAATTCTATCATCGGAATGCACAATGGACTTTTTCTTCAATGGTATTTGAAGCACGGCACGATTGAAGGTACGCAGCTCGCGAGGACCTTCAGCAGCATCTTACTGTCGGGGATAACGGTAAAGGGTGGGTAGCTATAGGGGACTTGAGAATTTTCCGTTGTTGTTCCAGTGAATCTCATACAGGGAATAGCCACGTAGAAAGGTAAAGGCAAAGGAGCTGCGAAGAAGATGGAATTGACGGCATGCAAAGAGCTGGAGACCAAAGTTATACAAGAGAATCTCTGCACCTTCTGCGGGGCTTGTACGGGAATGTGTCCCTATTTCGTTGCCTACAAAGGAAGGATCGTAGTGAGGGATACCTGTACTATCTCGCAGGGACGCTGCCATAACTTCTGTCCCCGTCTTTCTGTTGACTTCAACGGTGTTCACAAGGCGATCTTCGGGACATCCTACAGATGGGATGGTATGGGAAATGTCCTGGAAGTGTATATAGCCCGTTCTTCCGATAAGGCAATTCGATCAAAGGGGCAGTATGGCGGCGTGGTTACCGCCCTCATGTCCTTTGCGATGAAAGAAGGGTTCATCGATTCAGCGGTCTTGACCTGTTCAGGGAACGATAGGTTACCTGAAGGCGCGCTGGCCACTACAAAAAAAGAGATACTCCTTCGTGCCGGTTCAAGCTACATTGCCGCGCCAACGATAGGGGCGTTCAATAGTGCGGCGCAGTCCGGTAACAAAGGGAAAATGGGGGTCGTGGGAACGCCGTGCCAGGTATTGGCTCTGGCAAATATGAGGGCTGCTCCTTCAGACATGCAGGATAATGTGAAAAAATTAGGCCTCACAATCGGGCTTTTTTGCACCTGGGCACTCTCTTCGGAAGAGTTTATCCGGTTTCTGGAAAAAAAGGTTCCTCTTTCAGATATAAAGAAAGTTGATATACCTCCTCCACCTGCAAACGTGTTTGAGATCTACACCGCCTCAGGCCGCATATCGGTCCCTCTTGATGAAATCAGGAGGTTCATCAGACCGGCCTGCACTTATTGCACCGACATGACAGCGGAGTTTGCCGACATCTCTGTTGGTGCTGCCGAAGGGATAGAAGGATGGAATACCATCCTCGTGAGGAGTGAAAAGGGCGCGGAACTGTTGAGAAAAGCAAAAAGGAAAAAGGTTCTGGAGATCGATACGATGCCGGCGCAGAATTTGGAGCACCTGAAAGAAGCATCTTTACTGAAAAAGAAGAGGGGATTAAAGAATATTATTCAAAAAACAGGAAATGCGGATGACCTTCTCTACCTTAAGGCCGATACAAAGACCGTGAAGGAGTTTCT
>Ga0181539_1001701_pt1 | contig 23683 bp, 26 predicted proteins | sample PEATcosm2014_Bin_46_FD_119767 | JGI IMG/M metagenome (GOLD analysis project Ga0181539, IMG submission 119767) | Peatland microbial communities from MTU Mesocosm Facility, Houghton, MI, USA - PEATcosm2014_Bin23_60_metaG | ecosystem: Environmental > Terrestrial > Soil > Wetlands > Peat | place... | reverse complement strand
CGGATGACATGATGCCCGAACCGCCCGGGAGCGGAGTGCAAGTCCGCCCGCGGGAACCGCTCTCGCCCCGCCCACCCGGTATGCCTCCGAGAGGGCGTCCTTTACGGGAGCGAGATGATTCGCAATATGTAATCGAAACAGGGACAAATGTCAAGTGTCATGTCGCAATATTAATGACAATTACTAGGGGTAGCGGCAAAGATCGGCTTTGCAACCTGCGCGAATAGGGTTAATCGGGTGGGCGGGAAGGGGAACGGGCGAGGATGCGCTCACGCCGCTTTCAGCCGCGCCATCTCGGTGTCGAACTCGAATCGCAGCTGGGCGGCTTCCTCCTCGGGCAACCAGCCGGCCATGTGCGGAAAGATCGTCCGGTAAACCAAGACCTTGTCGGAATCCCACGGAAGCTTTTCGGCGGCGCGGGCTTCGGCCAAAATCTTGTGCAGCTTGGCGCGGACCTCGTCCGGATCGGGCCGATAGGCCGGAGGGGGGCGCATCGCGCCCGTTTATTTGAAGCGACGGGTTAAGCGCATTTTCTACCTCTTCCCAATGCTGCTTTCCGCGCCTCGCAGGATTTCCGCTATGCAACTCTTTTCAGCCGTTCAATTTCCTGTGCGAACTCGAATCGCAACTGATCGGCCTCCTCTTCGGGTAACCACTTTGCCATGTTCGGGAACACAGTTTGCCACATGTTGGCATCCCGCTCGGACCAAGGCATTTTTTTGGCCGATTTGGCTTTTTCAAGCAGAGTTCTCAGGCGTAGACGTATAATCTCCGGGTCCGGTACTGAGCGTTGCTGGGGTGCCTGTAATCGGTCTTCTCCGACACCAAATAGGCTTCCTTGTGCCGGGCTTTTTCCGAATAGATCGACTTCATCCGTCATTTGCGTCTTGTTCCGCGGCCACGAGGCCGAGTGCCTCGCGAGTAAGAGTTCCCTGGAGGGTCGCCTCTAGAACGATATCGGCTTGAGTGAACAGATCAATCAGTTCTGCAATGCGCCCACAGATATCTCGTAATTCCTGCATAAGATTGAGGTCCGCCGGCAACCCTACTCGCGCCTCAAGCCAACGCGGTACTATGCGGTATGCGCTAACCGAGAAGTTCCACACGGCTTCCGGCAGCCCCGTGATTCGGCCACCGCCATTATCGCACAGAGTAAGCGCGCCATCCTCATAGTTGACAGGCGCCAGTGCACCTCGCGGCTCGGTGGTGACGCGCACGAATTCGCGTCGGCGGTACGTTGCATTCGGCTGACGAGCAAAAGTCTCGACCGCCCTGATCTCGCGGCCTAGACGAACGGCATTTTGGAAGATTGCGTGTTGCGCGGGAAACGGGACATGAGGGAATACGTCCTCAAGGTCTTCTGCAAAACGAAGCGTGTAGGAAGCCGCGGACAATATGCAGAGGATTGCGTCAAATACGTCCTCAGCGGTCACCTCCTCGCCGTAGGCCGCGCTCAGGCTTTCAATAATCGCGGGTGCGACGTTCGGAGCATTGATGTTCGGACGCCGATCATACAGTGGAAATGCGTAGCCGCCATAACTGCCGCGAAACGCATGATAATCGGGAAGGAGACCGTGGCACCACACCGCCGGTCCCGCACCTGTACCGTTCGGCAGAGCGTAGAGGCATATATTCTCGGTGCCCCAAACTGCCTGAAGCTCCGGCCTCGGGCGGTCGATAAAGTTGGGATCATTGTAAAGCCATCTGAGATCAAGTGGTCTATAGGACACCCTTTGCAACCGCGCCTCTATAAACGGCTGTGCGCGAGCAATATTCCAAGGGCACGCGGACGTGTGAGCAAATACCCGTCTTGCAACTTCATCGGATAATTGTCTAAATTCTGTTAGCCGGCTGATCAAGACTCTCCGCACGGGAGAATAAATGAACTGATCTCGTTTCGTTTGAACGCCGCTCCGCTGAAATTCGAAGCAAGACGCCAAACTAATCCATTCTCCATTCTGAAATGGCATCGGCCTCATATCATCGAGGAGGCCGCGCACAACCGCTATTGGATTCGATTGTGTGCCTGAATCCGCCCGGCTCAGAAGCCAGTCGAACTTGGCCCGCCGCGAGAACAGTCCTTCCGCCCAGCTGTCCTGGTAATAAACGTCGGCCGCCTCCCCATCCGCCTTGCTGCCATCGGCGATAGCGAGCGTAATCGCCGTACCGACCTGAATGTTAAAAACGCCTTGATCGGCATCGACGCCGGCTCGCTCACCGCGCCGCACATCGCCGCGCAAATCGATGATCTCGATGCGATCGAAACGTTCACGCATCATTTTACGCAAGCCGGCGTAAGGCCAGCCGGTTAGATACTTGCGATTACTGATGAAGGCGACCACGCCTCGCCCCGGTGCATTGTCTGCCTCGAACAGCTTCCAGATTGCCCAACGCCAGAAGGCGACGGACAATTCAGGAAACGTATTGAGCTGGTTGCCTTGACCGGCATTCCGCACCGGCTCCTTGAGGTCGTCCCAGATTTCGTCCATCCAGTCGCCGACCAAGGTGTGATTTTCACCTTCGAGTAGCCGCCTATAGGGCGGATTGCCGATGATGGCCAGAATCGGTTGCTCTGCCTTTATCCGATTGGCCTCCCGCCGCTCGTCGGCGATCCCTTCCGCGACGAATCCGAGCGGCCCCGCGGGCGCGGCTGCGCCAGGCTCGGCCAAAGTGTCAGCCAAATAAACGCCGAGCCGCGGCAGTTCGAGTGGCGGCCTTTGCTCGCCATCGTCAGCGCGAGAATGGCGCAGCGCGTGATGAAGTCGGTAGTGGGCGACCGCATAGGGGCCCACCAACAGTTCGAAACCAAACATTCGATGCGCGAGATTTTGCAGGGCGAGCGCGGCCATTCCTTCGCCAGCCTCCGCCTCCTGTGCCCGCACGCGCTCTGCGATCCCGAGCAGGAAGGTGCCCGTCCCCGTCGCTGGATCGAGGATCGTCACGTTTGGATCGCGCAGCCCTTGCGTCGCAAGATTATCGCGCACCGCCCGATCGAGCGCACTGTCCATATATCGGACGACCTCGACCGGGGTGTAGTAAACGCCGAAGCGTGTACGTGCCTCCGGATCGAACGTCTGTAGGAAGTTCTCATAAAAATAAAGGATAGGATCATAACCGCTTTCCGGGACAGCAAGAATTTCGCGTGCAAAGCTGTTCACGGTATCGCGCATGACGTCAAAGCCAATGCCGACATCATGGACGACCTCGTCGAGGCTAAGCACACGCAAAGCCGTCCGCATCAGCGGATGCTCCTCCGGCATGTGCTGCCATGCCTCAGTCCCGACCGCTTGTCCCGTTCCCTCGCGAACCAATAGCAATCCGAAGGCAAGTGTTTGAGCAAAGGCGGCCGAAAACAGAGCGTCAAAATCTCGCGCGGCGTAGCCTCCTGCCTCGGGATGCGCGTAAAGAACGTCGCGAAATTCTTGCCTCACTTGCAGAAGGGGGTGTCGCGGATTGTCCCCGTGAAGTTCCGCCAATCGATCGCGCACGATCCCGCGAACAAGGCGCGCCGAATAAGCCATCAACTCTGCAAGGTGTTCAGCATCGCGAGCGCTCGGCTCCTGTCCTGCGCTGGCCGAAAGTTGCTCGATTAAATGAAGAAATTGATTTGAGTCATGTTCGGCGATCGCACGATTTGCGCGTGCGTCACTCTGGTCAGCACGAAGAGTTCGCTCGGGAAGCACAACGGCAGTGCCAAGTTCCTCGTCGCGCTGAAAAAGACGAAATTCAGAAAAATTGCACGTGGCCCAGCAACTGAGTTCGCTAAATCTCTCGAACTGTCGTTTGTCGTGGTCGCGCCAGCGCGTAGGATCGGCTGGCTTTGTGGGCGCCTTAAGTTCAACAAAGGCGCGTGGAAGAGCTCCTTGTCTCACGAGAGCGATGTCCGGCCGCCCGACACCTTGGTTTAGATATTCGGGTACAACGATCAATCGTGGCGCTACAGGCAATAGCGAAAGCAATCCTTCCAAGAGTTGCTGAAACGCCGGCGCAAGCGCCGTCTCGGGAACGTTCGCATTCGCTCGACGAAGCTCCCTGATCCGATGCGCATAAGTTTGCAGAAGTTCGGTAGCGCTCATGGGGTCTGGGCAAGCCGCATTTCCCGCGGCGTCCTAAGGACTGTGTGTTGGCGTGCTATGGCGGAGAAATCCAATTATCACAGTTATGCTTGTTTGTAACACCTATCCGATCGGAATTGGCTACTTTCCTACCGCATTTCGCTGCCCAGACTAGGGCTGCAGCGGAAACTTACTGCACCGCCTTACCCCCGGTGGGCGGTATCTTCCAGCAATTGCATGTTGGTGGCGATGTAGTGGTTGGACGGGTCCTGCGCCTGCTCTCACACACGAGCAAAAGCAAAGCCTGAGCCGCAGGGGATAGCTTTGGGGATATTCGCACGCCGCCCTCGCGCCGGCCGGCATCCTCGCGCATGATCCGCGCGATTCGATTTCGAAACGTGTGGACCATGACCGCTGCCCGCCAAGGCGATCTGTTCGGAAACGATGGGCCGGACCCGTCGGACGAGGATTTCGAAACGCCGGTCTACCGCGCCGATCCTGACGAGGTGCGGGCGGAGCTTTACGAAATCCTGACGCAAGCGCGGGCGGCGAAAACCATGCCATGGGACAGGCGCCGCGTCGATTTGTACCGCACAATCTTCCCGCAGATGACCAATTGGCTGCCGGAAGAGGAGGGGGCGCAATTGCGCTTCGAGTTCGAGACGGAATTGGCGCGGCTCGAGGCCGCGTGATTTTTGGGAAGCGCGCGAGCCATGCCCGCTCCCCGCCAAGGCGATCTGTTCGGAAACGACGGGCCGGATCCGTCGGACGAGGATTTCGAAACGCCCGTCTACTACCCCGATCCGGACAAGGTGCGCGCGGAGTTGCACCGAATTCTGGCCGAGGCAAAGGCGGCGCAATCGCTGCCTTGGGACGCCCGGCGCACGGCGCTCTACCGCACCGTCTTTCCGCAGATGACCGGCTGTCTGACCGAGGAGGAAGGCGCGCAACTGCGCTTCGATTTCGAGACGGAATTGGCGCGGCTGAAGGCGGCGTGAGGCAGTGGGCAGGGCAGAGCGGCGGAGCGAAAGCGTGGCTGTTTTCGACGAGCGCCGCGCGCGATGCGGCACGAGCGTGCTCCTTCTCCCCGCGTGCGGGGAGAAGGTCGGGATGAGGGGGCCTGCCCGCTAGATCACGTTTCGATCGAATACAGTCAGTACCCTATCCGCTCGTCCCCGCGAAAGCGGGGACCCAGTTTCTTTCCCGCACTCAGCGCTGGATTCCCGCTTTCGCGGGAATGAGCGGAACATGCTCCAGGCTCAGAATCGCGGAGAGGCCCCCTCACCCTCGTTCCCCCCGATCAAGTCGGGGGTCACTCGACCTCTCCCCGCGCGGCGGGGAGAGGTTGAATTCTGGCCCCTTGATCCGGCCCCCCGGTTCGACGTAAGTAGCGTGCCATGAACGAAGCCGCCGCCGATAAGTCCGTTGCGCGCCGCCCGCGGCGCATCCTGTGGCTCAACGTGCTGACCGTGGTCAGCGCGGCGATCCTGATCAGCGCGGAAGTCTTCGGCGCGGCGTTTGCCGGCAGCTGGGCGATCGCCAACCTGTTCGCGCTCGGCATGATCGGCGCCCGCGTGCTCGACGGCATTTTCATGCTGTGCGGCATCGCGGTGATGGTGCAATTCGTGCGCGCGGCGCACCACGTCGAGCGCTTCACCGCCGGCTGAAAGCGCGCGCCGGCGGCGGCGCGAAGCCACGCCCGCGCTTTACCAATCCTTAAGACTAAATCGCTTGCACGCGTGAGCTGAATCGATTATTGCCGAAATGCCCAATTTCGCACGTGCCTGTGGCCGTGTGTCGGTCGGTGGGCATCCGGACAAGAGGCCGGACAGCCGCCTAAGGAAGAGCGCTCCAGCTTGGCGCCTCCCTTCCTTGCTCCAGCGACCGGCAGCCGGAGGCGAAACCGGCAATGCCCGCTCTCCACGGGCGACGCGGCTTAAAGCAACGACGGAAGGGCTTTTTTGGGTCTACTTGCCGGCGCCAATGCCGGGGACGCCGAAAGGGCTTGTCCTTCTTTGCCAGCAGTGCGGAACGGGATCTCCCTCATCCGGACCAAGGCAGCAATCACAGTGGCGCATCGCGCTCCGCAATGGTGCGGAATCGCGCGCGTCGCAGGAGGTTCACATCGGCGGCTACGCCGCCAGCCGGATCAGGGGAGCTGGGTTGATATGACCGCACGCATCCGCGAATTCCTCAAGCAACGCACCGACCAAGGACCCTGCCTCGTCGTCGACCTCGATGTCGTCCGCGAGAACTATCAGCACTTCGCCAAGGCACTGCCGGACACCAAGGTGTTCTATGCGGTGAAGGCCAATCCGGCGCCGGAAATCCTCAAGCTTCTCGCCGGCCTGGGCTGCTGCTTCGACGTAGCGTCTATCCCCGAGACCAATGAGGTGCTGGCCGCCGGCGCGACCCCCGACCGCATCTCCTACGGCAACACCATCAAGAAAGAGCGCGAAATCGCCGAGGCCTTCCGGCTCGGCGTTACGCTGTTCGCGGTCGACTGCGAGGCCGAGGTCGGGAAAGTGGCGCGCGCCGCGCCGGGCAGCCGGGTGATCTGCCGCATCCACTGCGACGGCTCCGGCGCCGAATGGCCGCTGTCGCGCAAGTTCGGCTGCGAGCCCGCCTATGCCGCCGATATTCTGGAGCTGGCCCACAACAACGGGCTCGTGCCGCACGGCATCTCGTTCCATGTCGGCTCGCAGCAGCACAATGTCGAGGCCTGGGATCGCGCGCTCGCCTCGGCGGCGGCGGTGTTCCGCAGCTGTGCCGAGCGCGGCATCGGGCTTGCGATCGTCAATCTCGGCGGCGGCTTCCCGGCCAAATACATCCGCAAGACGCCGAAGCTCGAAAGCTACGGCAAGGCGATCTTCAAGGCGCTGCGCAAGCACTTCGGCAACAACCTGCCGAACACCATCGTCGAACCCGGCCGGGGCCTCGTCGGCAATGCCGGCATCATCGAAGCCGAGGTGGTGCTGATCGCCAAACGCTCGCCGGAGGACGAGGTCCGCTGGGTCTATCTCGACATCGGCAAGTTTCACGGCTTGGCCGAGACCATCGGCGAATCGATCCGCTATCCGATCCGGACCCCGCACGATCGCGACGAGATGGCGCCTTGCATCGTCGCCGGTCCGACCTGCGACTCCGTCGATGTGCTCTACGAAAAGACGCCGTATCCGCTGCCGGTTTCGCTCGCCATCGGCGACAAGGTGCTGATCGAGGCGACCGGCGCCTATACCGCGACCTATTCCTCGGTCGGCTTCAACGGCTACCCGCCGCTGCGGCAATATGTGATCTGAGCGTTAGAGCATGATCCGGAAAAGTGGACGCCGGTTTTCCGAAAAGATCATGCTCCAAGTGAACATCTAGACCCTGATCCAATTCAATTGAATTGGATCAGGGTCTAGTGCCGTGACGAAAGCAAAACCCCGGCGCCTCGGCCCGGGGTTTTTGTCGACGCCGCCGAGTTGAGAAGCGGCCGCGGAAATGATATGTATCACGGGTACATATCATTTGGGAATGGCGCCCATGGCTACCGCGAAGCGGTTCAAGACCGGCCGCAGCCAAGCCGTGCGGCTGCCCAAGGAGTTTCGTTTCGAAGGCAAGGAAGTGCGCATCCGCCGCGTCGGCCAGGGCGTGTTGCTGGAGCCGATGAACACCGGCTGGCAAGCCGTCTTTGACGAAATCGAGCGGCTTCGCGGCGATCCGATTTTCCCGGAGGGGCGGGTGCAACCGCCGATGCAGGAACGTGATTTCTCCGGCTTCGATGAATGATTCTGCTCGATACCAACGTCTGCATCGCGGTCATCAACGGTCGACCCGCCTCGGTGCTGCAACGTCTACGCCGTACCGACCCGCGCCGCACTTTGTCCAGGATTTCGACAATAAGCGTTTTCGAATTACGTTACGGCGTAGCTAAAAGCGCGCGGAAGCCGATGAACGCCGAGGCCCTGGAAGCCTTTCTCGGATCTGTCGCTATTCTTTCCTTCGACGATGAAGACGCACGGTTTGCCGGAAATATCCGCGCCGAATTGGAACGGGCCGGAAAACCTATCGGTCCATACGATTACCTCATTGCGGCACAAGCGCTTCGTCACGATTTCACTCTCGTCTCAGCCAACGAAAAAGAATTCTCACGCGTTCCCGGCCTGCGTTGGGAAAACTGGGCGGCGTGACCCGCCGCACATTCACGCGAGATCGATGACGCCGGCTTCGCCGCTTTCGGTGCCGAAGGCGAGGAGCGTGCCGTCCGCGCTCCAGGCAAGCGCGGTGACCGGCGCGTCGCCCGGCTTCTTGGCCAGAATTTCGGCGCCGTCTTCGACGCGCACGAGGAGCACAAGTCCGTCGCCATAGCCGATGGCGACGATATCCTGCTTGGGATGGCAGGCGACGACGTCGACGCGATGCTCCGACGGCGCCAACAGCCGCGGCTGCTTGCCCATCGGGCCGTCCTTGCTCTGGAACGGCCACAGGATGAGTTGTGTAGCGCCCGAGGTCGCAAGCCAGTTGCCGCCGGCCGTCCAGCCAAGGGATTTTACGCGGGCGGAATAGCCGGACATGCGCATGTGCTGACCGTCGGCTATGCGCCAGCCGTGCAGCATCGGCTCCTGCATGGTGGTGACGAGGAAACGGCCGTCCGGGCTCACGGTGACGCCGAGATGCGAGCCTTTCCATTCCAGCTTTGCCGGTTCGGCGCCGGCGGCGTTGGGAAACCACAGCGTGGCGCCATTGTAATGGGCGATGGCGAGCCGAAAACCTTTCGGCAGGAAGGCGAGGCCGCCGACGGTCGACGGCGCTTCGAACTGCCGCCCCCTCCCTTCCCTCCCCCGCTCGCGGGGGAGGGAAGGGAGGGGGTGCACGAAAGCGGTCTTACCGGCAGACCAGGCCACCGCGCCGTCCGGTCCGAGCGCGACGTGATCGATCCAACGATGCTTCGGGTCGGTGGCAAGCACGCGACTAGCCCCGATGTCGGTCACCACGACCTTGCCGTCGTCGCCGGCGCTGACGACGCGCGCATCATCGGCCACGGTCGCCAGGATGGCGCCGTCATGCACGGCCATCCGTCGAACTTCGCCGCTCGGCTCGGCGAACAGCAGAGCCTCCTCGGCCAGCGCGAAGACAACGGTGCGGCCGAGAAAATGCGCGCCGACGATTGCACCGCCCGCCGGCACCGAGCGCGTGCGGTCGACGACGGAGACGGTGTCGCTGCGGGTGTCGGTCATCGATCACGCCATGCAGCTCTCGAAGCCTTCGGTGATCTTCTTGCCCGGCAGATTGCGGCCGATGAAGATGATGCGGCTTTCCCGCTTCTCGTCGTTCTTCCACGGCCGCTGGTGGTCGCCGTCGAGGATCATGTGCACGCCCTGGAAGACGAAGCGCTGATCGTCGCCCTTGAACGCGAGAATGCCCTTGCAGCGCAGGATATTCGGACCTTCCTTCTGCACCAGGTCCTGGACCCATGGGAAGAATTTGTCCGGATCGAGCGGCTGGTCGCTTCGCAGCGAAATCGATTGCATGTCCTCGTCGTGATAATGCTTCAAGCCGCCGTGATGGTGCGCGTGCTCATGCTCGTGGTTCTGGCCGTGATCGTGATGATGGTCGTGAGCATGGCCGTGGTCATGATCGTGGTGCTGATCGTGATCCTCGCTTTGGAGAAATTCCGGCTCGATATCGAGGATGCGATCGAGATCGAAGGCGTTGCGGCCCAGCACCTCGTGCAGCGCGATTTGCGCGCGTTCGGTTTTGTGCAGCCTGGCATAGGGATTGATGCCGCGGATGCGGGCCTCGACCGCGCTCAATTCCTCGGCCGACACCAGGTCGGTCTTGTTGATCAGGATCACGTCGGCAAAGGCGATCTGGTTCTTGGCCTCCGGCGCGTCCTTGAGCCGGTCGTTGAGCCAGCGGGCATCGGCGACCGTCACCACGGCGTCGAGCCTGGTCCTACGCCCGACATTCTCGTCGACGAAGAAGGTCTGCGCCACCGGCGCCGGATCGGCAAGCCCGGTGGTCTCGACGATAATGGCGTCGAACTTGCCCTTGCGCCGCATCAACCCGTCGAGGATACGCACGAGGTCGCCGCGCACGGTGCAGCAGATGCAGCCGTTGTTCATCTCGAACACTTCCTCGTCGGCGCCGACGACGAGGTCGTTGTCGATGCCGATCTCGCCGAATTCATTGACGATCACGGCGTATTTCTTGCCGTGCGGCTCGGACAGGATGCGGTTGAGCAAGGTGGTCTTGCCGGCGCCGAGATAGCCGGTCAGCACGGTGACGGGAATCTTGTCGGATTGAGGCGCGTCGGACATCGGTTTGGACATCGGTTCGGACATGGGTTCTGACCTGCGATCGGAGCTGGGGCCGATCCCTCTTGAGGAGCCGCAGATATATTGAGTGGGAACGGAAAACGAAACCCCTCGCCCGCCGATCAGGCCTCCAGTCAGGCTTCGAGGTGGCGGCCCGGAAAGGCCCGCCAAACGAGCCCGCCGATCCGCCCGAACAGCACCGAGCCGGCATAAAGCAGCCCGGCGACCAAGGTCACCGCCGGGCCGGATGGAATTGCGGCATCGAAGGCGAACAGTACTCCCACGCAGCCGGACAAGAGCGCGCTCGCCACCGCAAGCACGATCATCATCGAAATATCGCGCGTCCAGAACCGCGCGATGCTGGCCGGGATGATGACGATGCCGACGCCGAGCAAGGTGCCGAGCGCGTGAAAGGCATTGACGAGGTTGAGCACCAACACCGCCAGAAAAGCAAAATGCGCAATGCCGTCGGCGCGGCTGATCGCGCGCAGGAAGCCGGGATCGACGCAACCGAGCACCAGCGGACGGTAGATCAGCGCCAGCGCGATCAGGCCGATCGTGGCGTCCACGTCGATGACCAGGAGCTTCTCCGCGCTCATCCTGGCTGAGGTCTCGCCGAACAGGAATGTGATCAGGCGTTCGATATCGATGCCGTTGACGGCCACGATCACGACGCCGAATGCGAGCGACACCAGGAGAAACACCGCGAGCGATGCATCCTCCTGCAGCTTCGTGGAGCGGCTGACCGCGCCTGCGGTGAGCGCGATGAACAGCCCGGCGACCAGGCCGCCGAGCGTCATGGCAAAGACGTTCAGTCCGGCGACGAGAAATCCGATCGCCACTCCCGGCAAGATGGCGTGCGACATCGCGTCCCCGATCAGGCTCATGCGCCGCAGCATCAGGAACACGCCGATCGGCCCCGCGCTGAAGGCCAAGGCGAGGACGGCGGCCAGCGAGTGCCGGACCGAGGGGTCGCCGAGCGGCGCGATCAAAAGTCCCGACAGCATGGCGCTACAGCATGTCCCGCAAAAGTGGCCCCCGGTTTTGCGAAAAGGACATGCTGAAATAAAAAGCTAGAGCAGGATGCCAATTCAAGGAATAGTCATCCTGCTCTAGCCCGGTTCCGGCACCGCGCATGCGATCGCCTCTTCGTCGAAGGCCTCGCACATGTGGCGTGCCTTGTCGAGATTGGCTGCCGTCAGCACGTCGGCGGTGAGGCCCCACGCCACCGGCTCGCGCGCCAGCAATAAGGTGTGCGGAAAATTCGCCTTCACCAGCGCGATATCGTGCAGCGCGGCAAGCACGGTCCGGTGTTCGCCGTGCCACCGCCGCACCAGAGCCAGCAGATCGCTCGCGGTCCGTTCGTCGATCGCGGTGAACGGCTCGTCGAGCACGATCAGGCGGGCATCCTGGACCAGAACCCGCGCAAACAACATGCGCTGCATCTGCCCGCCCGACAGCGTGCCGATGCTGCGCTCCTCGAATCCGGTCAGCCCGACCGCGGCGATGGCCGATTCGACGACGGCGTGATCCTTGCCGCCGATGCCGCCGAACGAGCCCCTGGTCCGCCACAGACCCATCGCTACCATGTCGTAGACGTCGATCGGGAACGAACGGTCGATATCCGGCACCTGCGGCAGATAGGCGATGTCGCGGGCGTCAAGCCCGTCGCGCTCGATCGAGCCGGCGAGCGGCTTGATCGCGCCGACGACGGCCTTGAATAGTGTCGACTTGCCGGCGCCGTTCGGGCCGACCACCGCCAGGAGCGCGCCAGGCTCCACCGCGCCGTCGAGGTGGTGCACGGCCGGATGGCGCTCGTAGCCCAGCGTCAGATTGCGGAAGCTCAGTCCAGGCATCGCACTCCCCATGCGTCAGCGCGTCGCCCAGAAAAACGCCACCCAGATCAGCGCGATCAACGCTCCGGCGAGCGCCAGCCGGCGCGGCATCGACAATCGCAGGAGGGAGGGCGATATCGCCGGCGACGGATGCGGCCCGCCGGCATGATGATGCTGCGACATATAACCCGGTCCCGGGGTGAGCTAAGCTCAAATAATGTAATACTATAACATTGCGTACGGATTGTACCAAACCCGGTCGGTGTCGCTGTCGGGGCATCGGTTTGGCCGCAAGCACCATTGCCAAGGCTTCCGCCGCTGAGCATGGTCCAACCGGTGCCGCATGCGCTTGAGGGCGTGACAACCGAGCGAGTGATATGACCGAGAAGAACGCCCGCGCCATCTGCATCGGCGAAGCCGTGATCGAGCTGACGCGCGGCGCCGACGGCAAGTTCGCGCTGTCTTCCTCCGGCGATACATTCAATGCCGCGATCTATCTCGCCCGCGCCGGTATCGATGTCGCCTTCGCCACCGCGGTCGGGGACGATTCCTATTCCGACGGCATCGTCGCGCTGGCCGCCGCCGAAGGGGTCGCCACCGATCTTATCCTGCGCGTGCCCGGCCGATTGCCCGCGCTGTGTCTGGTCGAGAACGGACCTGCGGGTGCGCGCAGCTTGCGCTATTGGCGGGACGGCGCTCCGGCCGCCGACTTGTTCGAACTGCCGGATTGGATGAAGCTCGCCGAAGGCATCACCACGGCGCGGCTGATTTATTTTTCCGGCATCACGCTGTCGCTCTACTCGAACCACGGTCTCGGCCGGCTGTTCGCCGTGCTCGAGGTGGCACGGCAGCAAGGCGCCAAAGTCGCCTTCGACGGCAATTTCCGCCCGCGCGGCTGGAAGGGCGACCTGCAGCGCACCCGCGCGGTCTTCGTCGAAGCGCTCAAGCGGGTCGACATCGCGCTGCCGACCTTCGACGACGAAGCCGTGCTGTGGGGCGATCCAAGTCCCGAAGCCACGGTAGCCCGGCTGCAGGCCTTCGGCATCGGCGAAATCGTCGTCAAGAACGGACCTAATAGCGCACTCGTCGCAACCGGCGGCGCAGCGGAATTCGTGCCGGTTCCCGAAGTGCTGGTGCCGGTCGATACGACCGCGGCCGGCGACGGTTTCAACGCCGGCTATCTCGCGACCCGGATTTCCGGCGGCGAGCCTCGACAGGCGGCCAGCGCCGCGCATCGCCTTGCCGGTAACGTGATCCGCCATCCGGGCGCGCTCGTGCCGCGCACGGCCGCAGCGATGCATTGAGCCGGCAATGGCCGCTCTCCGATTCGCCTGAGACAAAGTATGGCATTGGCCGGCCGCTCCATTCGCGCTATGAAAAAGCCAAGTTCAACGAGCGGCCGGACAACGGCCGCGACGAGGAGGAAGGCCCATGAAATGCTTGAATATTAAAAGCGCGACGGTTGCGCTTGGCGCGGTGCTGGCCGCCGCTCTGGCTTTGGCGCCGGGTCGTTCCGCGCTGGCCGATCCGATCATCATCAAGTTCAGTCACGTGGTGTCGCCGGATGCGCCCAAGGGCAAGTCGGCCTTGCTGTTCAAACAGCTCGCCGAAAAATATACCGACGGCAAAGTGACGGTCGAGGTCTATCCGAACTCCTCGCTGTACAAGGACAAGGAGGAGCTGGAGGCCCTGCAGCTCGGTTCGGTGCAATTGCTGGCGCCGGCGATCTCCAAATTCGGCCCGCTCGGCGTCCGCGAGTTCGACGTCTTCGATCTGCCGTTCCTGATGAGCGACGATGCGCGCGCGCATCAGATGATGGCGAGCCCGATGATGGAGGACTTCAACAAGAAGCTGGAAGACAAGGGCGTCAAGCCGCTGGCCTATTGGGACAACGGCGCCCACGTCTACACCTCGAACCGGCCGCTGATCATGCCGGACGATTTCCAGGGCATGAAAATGCGCATCCAGGGCGGCAAGGTCCAGGATGCTTCGGCGCGGCAGCTCGGCGCCATTCCGCAGATCATCGGCTTCGGCGAACTCTATCAGGCGCTGCAGACCGGCGTCGTCGACGGCGAAGATAACGTGCCGTCGAACATCTGGACGCAGAAATTCTATGATGTGCAGAAATACCTGACGGTGTCGTACCACCAACGGCTGACTTATTCGCTCATCACCAACGCGAAATTCTGGAACTCCTTGCCGGCGGACGTTCGCCCCGGCCTCGACCGTGCGGTGAAGGAAACCACCGACTTCTTCATCGCCACGGCGGCGAAGGACAATGCCACGGCGCTCGAACAGATCAAAGCGACCGGCAAGGTGGACATTCACGTCCTCACCGATGCGGAGAAGAAGGCCTGGATCGCCAAGCTGATGCCGGTGCACCAGGAGATGCAGAGCCGGTTCGGCAAGGAGTTCATCGAACGGGTCTACAAGGCTTCGGGTTTCGTACCGCCGCAGTCCTGAATTCGCTTGCTCCTCGCCGGACGCGGCGGGGCATTGAGCTCGCGGGGCCCCGCCGGTGCTCGACCGCATCCTCAATCGGCTCGAAGAGTGGATCGTCGTCACGCTGATCGGCGCGGCGACGATCGTCACCTTCATCGCCGTGGTGCATCGCTACGGCGCGAGCAACTCGGCGAATCTCGCCCGCTGGGCCGGTGCGCATCACCTCGTCCTTCTGCAGCACTATGCGAGCGCGGTCTATCGCTCGCTCGCCTCGATCAATCTGTCCTGGGCCAATGAACTCGCCACCTACATGTTCGTGTGGATGGCGAAATTCGGCGCCGCGCTCGGCGTGCGCACCGGCATTCACGTCGGCGTCGACGTCTTCGTCAAGAACCTCTCGCCGGCGGCGCGCAAGCCGGTGATCGTGTTCGCGCTGTTGTGCGGCGCCTTGTTCACCGGCGTCATCGGCACGCTCGGCGCGTTCTACTGCTACGAGCTTGACCCGGACCAGGTCTCGCCGGAACTCGAATGGCCGAGCTGGATGATCTATCTGTGCATTCCGCTCGGCTCCTATCTGATGTGCTTCCGCTTCCTGCAGGTGATGTGGCGTTACCTGCGCACCGGCTTTGTGCCGCATCAAGGCCACGGCGCCGACTACGAGGCGCCGCGCGACGCGCCGGCGCCGGCGAGCGAGGCGGCGCGATGATCGCCTTGTCGCACTCCGCCAAACAGGCGGCGCCGCGGCCGTTCGCCGCCGCCGTGACGTCGGCCTTGATCGTCGTCATCCCGATCGCGCTGGCGGTCGTCTGCTTTGCCGCCCGGCTCCATGTCATCGACCTGTCGCACACCGTGCGCGCCGAACTGTTGTTCGCGCTGCTGCTGGCGCTGATGGCGTCCGGCATGCCGATCTCGATCGCGCTCGGTCTGTCGGTGCTGACCTATCTGTTCATTCTTTCCGATGTCGATCCGAAAATGGTGGGGCTGAAGCTGTTCACCAGCCTCGATCGCTTCGAGATCATGGCGATCCCGTTCTTCATTCTGGCCGGCAATCTCCTCACCGCCGGCGGCGTCGCCCGGCGCATGATCGACTTCGCGGCCTCGCTGATCGGGCACTGGTATGGCGGGCTCGGACTGGCCGGCGTCGTCGCCTGCGCGTTGTTTGCCGCGATCTCCGGCTCGTCGGTCGCGACCGTCGTCGGCATCGGTTCGATCATCCTGCCGGCGCTGGCGCGGCAAGGCTATCCGCAGCGCTTTTCCGCCGGCGTGATCGCCACGTCCGGCGCGCTCGGCATTCTGTTCCCGCCGTCGATCAATCTCGTGATTTACGCGGTGGCCACCAGTGGGATGCAGCCGCGCGGGCCGAGCGGTGCGATGGTCGATTCGGCCTCGATCGGACAGTTGTTCATTGCCGCGCTGGTGCCCGGACTGATCCTCGCCACCATGCTCGGCGCGACCACCTGGTACCGCGCTTGGCGCAATGACTATCCGCGCATGGTGCGGGCCAGTTGGGGCGAATGCTGGCGCGCGTTCCGCGAGAGCGTCTGGGGCCTGTTGCTGATTGTCTTGGTGCTCGGCGGCATCTATTCGGGCCTGTTCACGCCGACCGAAGCCGCCGCGGTGGCCGCCGTCTACTCATTCATTATCGCGGTGTTCGTCTACAAGGGCCTGAAATTTGCCGACGTGCCGGCGGTGCTGCTCAAGGCGGCGTCGCTGAGCGCGATGATCCTTTATATCATCACCAATGCGGCGGTGTTCTCTTGGCTGCTGACCTCCGAACAGATTCCGCAGTCGATGGCCGAGTGGATGACGGCGCAGGGCTTCGGCATGGTGGCGTTTCTCCTCGTCACCAATATCGTGCTGCTGGCCGCCGGCAATTTCATGGACCCGGCGGCGATCACTTTGATCATGGCGCCGATCCTGTTCCCGATGGCGGCGGTGCTCGGCGTGCATCCGGTGCACCTCGGCATCCTGATGGCGGTGAACATGGAAGTCGGATTGTGCCATCCGCCGGTCGGGCTCAATCTGTATGTCGCTTCCGGCATCACCAAAATGGGCATCACCGAACTGACCATCGCGGTGCTGCCGTGGCTTTTCACCATGCTGATTTTCTTGGCGATGGTGACCTACATCCCGGCGATCTCGTTGTGGCTGCCGCATGCTTTGGGGATGCTGTAAAAGATCGTCTGGAGCCGGGCTCTTTTTTGTCGGGAGGCGGCGGTAGCCTGCCACCGACTCGGTTCGAACATCCGCTCGGTCATCGCAATACGAAAACGTCGCGGATTTGATCTGGAATAAAATATCGATAATGCGGGCTGGTATGAACGCGGCCGACGGGGCGGAAAACGCCGGTAAATCGTCGCGATAGGGAGCGTTTCATGACCGCAGCATCCGGCGCAACGCCGACAGTCTCCGCCGCTACGCCGGCGAAACCCTGGTACAAGATATTGTACGTCCAGGTCCTGCTGGCCATCGTGCTCGGTGCGATCCTCGGTTGGCTGTTTCCCGATTTCGGCAAGAACGACTGGGTCAGGGCGCTCGGCGACGGCTTCGTCAAGCTGATCAGGATGGTGATCGCGCCGATCATTTTCTGCACCGTGGTTTCGGGCATCGCTCACATCACGGAAGTCAAGAAGGTCGGCCGGGTTGCGATCAAGGCGCTCGTCTACTTCGAGATCGTATCGACCTTCGCGCTCCTCATCGGCCTCGTCGTCGCCAATGTGCTGCACCCCGGCGCCGGTTTCTCCGGCAAATCCGATGCGGCGGCCGTCGCCGGATTCGCCAAGCAAGCCGGCGAGATGAAATCGGTCGACTTCGTCCTGCACATCATTCCCGACAGCGCGGTCGGCGCGTTCGCGGCCGGCGACATCCTGCAAGTGCTGCTGTTTTCGGTGCTGTTCGGCTTCGCCTTGATGGCGTTGGGCGAGCGCGGCCACACGCTGCGGGCCTTGATCGACGACTTCGCCCATACCGTCTTCGGCATCATCGCCATTGTCGTCAAGGCGGCCCCGGTCGGCGCCTTCGGCGCGATGGCCTATACGGTCGGCCGCTACGGTCCGACGGCGCTCGGCAATCTCGCCGGCTTGATCGCGACATTCTATCTCACGGCGTTCCTGTTCGTGGTGGTCGTGCTGGGAATCATCGCCCGTCTGGCGGGTTTCTCGATCTTCAGGTTCCTCAACTATATCAAGGACGAATTGCTCATCGTGCTGGGCACGAGTTCGTCCGAGAGCGCGTTGCCGCAATTGATGGAAAAGATGGAACGGCTCGGCTGTTCCAAGCCCGTCGTCGGCCTCGTCGTTCCGACCGGCTATTCGTTCAATCTCGACGGCACCAACATCTATATGACGCTGGCGACTTTGTTCATCGCGCAGGCGCTGAACGTGCCGCTCAGTTTCGGCGAGCAAATGGTCATTCTCGTGGTCGCGATGCTGACGTCGAAGGGCGCGAGCGGCATCACCGGGGCGGGCTTCATCACGCTTGCGGCGACGCTTGCGGCGGTGCGGCCGGAACTCGTCCCCGGCATGGCGATCGTGCTCGGTATCGACAAGTTCATGAGCGAATGCCGCGCGCTGACCAACATCACCGGCAACGGCGTCGCCTGCATCATCATCGCCTGGTGGGAGGGCGAGCTGGACCGCAAGATGCTCAATGCCGGTCTCGGGCGGCGGGTCGATCCGAGCAATCTCGAAACCGCGGTGACGACCGGCTGAGATTCTTGCGCTTCCTCTCGCTGAGGCGCCCGGCGCGGAGCTATCCGCCGAAATCCTCCGCGCGGAGTTCGATCGGCGTGCCGTGCGGCGTGCGGGCGCTCGCGCGGCGCCAAGCTTGCTGGGTGCGCGCGAGCAGGCCCGGCTCGGCGAGGCCTTTGGCGGTGATAACGCGTTCGAGCGTGGCGAGCCAGTGGTTATAATAGGTCTCGCCGGTCTCGGGATCGCCTGTCGCTTGCGCCTTTTTGATCTCGTCGCCCAGCGTGGTTGCCCATTCCGCCCAGGTGAACACGCCGCGTTCATGGAGCGATATCGCCAGCGCGAACGCCTGCGCCTCCCAAGGTTCGCGGAACATGGGGACTTGCTCGTCATTCCGGCCGAACGAGGAACGCGAGTCTGCGTCGGTGCTCATGCCGGCTCCAGATAAGGCTCAAACGCCTCGATCGAGATCTTGAGCGTGGGATCAGCACTGTCGCCCCATAATTCGCGGCCGTCGAAGAGCACAGTGTAAAGCCATCGCGGATGGTCACCTTGGCCGAGCGACGACGTGTCGGGAAAGACGTGACAGCCGCGCAGCGCTTCGACGACGCCGATGCGGCCGCGCGCGTAGCGCGGCAGCCGCGTATGGGTCGCCGGGTGAATGTTCTTGGCGCGCACGCGATCGCCGGGTTTGAACCGCGCCGGTGTCGGCGCCGGACGGAAGAACGATCCGCGCGTCAGCGAGTTCGCCACCTCGGCGACGGTGAGCTTTCGCGGCAGCGCTTTGCCGGGATGCCGTCCATAACCCGCTTTGATCTCGTCGGCGTCGGCAAGACCGAGCTTGGCGACGAGGTTTTCGATCTGCAAAGCCCATCGCTTGTAATAGGAGCTGGAAAGATAAACGTCCGGCGGCAGTGCCTCGATGGCGGCGCGCATCTGGTCGATATTATAGCCGCCGGCATAGGTCATGGCGCGCTGCAGCGCGAGAACGTGGCCTTCCCACGGCGCGTGGAAAACCGGTTCGTTCTTTTCGGGCTCGACTTTGCCGAAGCCGTGCATGCCTCCCATATCGTGGATGCCGTCCATCACGCGACCTCACTTGGCTGCTTCGGCAGACCAGTGCCGATCATGCTGTCGCGCGTGACGAGACCCGAGAGCTTGTCCTCGCTCCAGCCTTCGGTGGCTTGCGGGCGCATCGGCACCACGATGAAGCGCGTCTCGGCGGTCGAATCCCAGACCCGGATTTCGGTGTCCGCCGGCAGTGTGAAGCCGAAATCCTTGAGCACACCGCGTGGATCGTTGACCGCGCGCGAGCGATAGGGTGCCGATTTGTACCAGACCGGCGGCAGGCCGAGGACTTCCCAGGGGTAACAGGAGCACAGCGTGCAGACGACCATATTGTGCCGCGCCGGCGTGTTTTCGACCGCGATCAGGTGATCGCCGACGCGATCGACGAGTCCGAACGCCAGCACCGCCTTGCTGGCGTCGGCGATGAGCGCCCGCTTGAACGCCGCATCGCTCCAGGCCTTGGCGACGATGCGCCGACCGATATGCGGGCCGACCTTGGTCTCATAGGCTTCGACGATCGCGTCGAGCGCCGACGGGTCGATATAGCCTTTGGCCGCCAGTACGGTCTCGAGCGCGCGCACGCGCAGTTGCATTTCGGAAAGCTCCGAGCCGTGTTCGTGCCGATCGTCGTGCTCGTCGTCGTACTTTTGCGCCATGACGTGCTCCGCATTTCCGTAACGCCGCAACCCCCATTATAGTGGGCCGGGGACCCATGAGAAACACGCTCCCGCGTCTTGCCGACGCCATCGACCGCATCAATTCGGGCCTCGGCCGAGCCGCGACCTGGTGCTGCCTCTTCACCGTCTGCGGCGAATTCGCCGTGGTGGTGATGCGCTATGCGTTCGGCCTGGGGTCGATCCGCCTGCAGGAATCGGTGCTTTACGCGCATGCCGGCGTGTTCATGCTGGCCGCCGCCTGGACGCTGCAAGTCGACGGCCATGTGCGCGTCGATATTTTCTATGCGCAGGCGAAGCCGCGTACCCGCGCCATCATCGATCTCTTCGGCGCGATCGTTTTCCTTGCGCCGTTCGCGACAGTGCTGGTCATGCTGTCGGTCCCCTACGCGGCGCGGTCGTGGGCCATTCTCGAAAGCTCGCGGGAAACCAGCGGGCTGCCCTTGGTCTATTTGCTCAAAACCCTCATTCCGTTGTTCGCCGTCCTGATCGGTCTGCAAGGCCTCGCGCAAGCGATTCGCGCCGTGATGGCGCTCGTCGGAGCGAGCCCCATCCTACCCTCTGCCGCAAGCGGGGGCGGGTAGGATGGGCGCGTGCCGATGATGGGCGAGGCGTTGGCGATTGCGATGGTCGGCGCGGTCTGCGCGCTGCTGCTGGTCGGTTATCCGGTCGCGCTGACGCTGGCCGGCGTGTCGCTCGGCTTCGCGGCGGCAGGAACCGCTTCCGGCGCGATGCATCTGTCGCTGCTCGGCGCGCTGCCGGAGCGCATTTTCGGCGTCATGAGCAACGACGTGCTGCTGGCGATCCCGCTTTTCATTTTCATGGGCGTTATGCTGGAGCGCTCGCGGATCGCCGAGGAACTTTTGGAAACCATGGGCCGCCTGTTCGGGACCCTGCCGGGCGGTCTCGGCCTTTCCGTGATCGTCGTCGGCGTGCTTTTGGCGGCCGCCAAGGGCGTGGTCGGCGCCACGACGGTAACGATGGGGCTGATCGTGCTGCCGACCATGTTGCGCCACGGCTACGACAAGGCGCTGGCGGCGGGAACGGTCGCGGCGACCGCGACCTTGGCGCAGATTTTCCCGCCGGCGACGGTGTTGGTGCTGCTCGGCGACCAGCTCGGCAATTCCTACCAGGCGGCGCAATTGGCACAGGGGAATTTCGCCCCGCAGACGGTTTCGGTCGCCGATCTGTTCGCCGGAGCGATCCTGCCGGGGCTGCTGCTGGTCGCGCTCTACATGGCTTATGTGATCGCGGTCGCGATTTTGTTTCCGAACAAATCGCCCGCGATGGCGCCGGACCCCGCCGGGCCGCACGGTTTCGCCTTCGCGCGCCGGCTCATTGCGGTTCTCATCGCGCCGCTTGCGCTCATTCTCGCCGTGCTCGGCTCCATTCTCGGCGGCATCGCGACGCCGACCGAGGCCGCGTCGGTCGGCGCCGTCGGCGCCATCCTGCTCGCGGCGCGACCGCGGCCTCTGCTTCACCCGCAGAGCGGGGACGGAAAGGGAGCGGCCCAAGGCCTGCTCATGCCGGTATTGGTGCGCACGACGCAGATCACCAGCATGATTTTTCTGATCCTGATCGGCGCCACGCTGTTCAGCCTGGTCTTTCGCGGGCTGGGCGGCGACGTCATGGTGGAGCGCGTACTGACGAATTTGCCGGGCGGCGTCGCCGGGGCGACGCTTGCGGTGATGGCGGCGCTGTTCGTGCTCGGCTTCGTCATGGACGCGTTCGAGATCATCTTCGTCGTGGTGCCGATCGTGGCGCCGGTGCTGTTGCAAATGCCCGGCGTCAATCCGGTCTGGCTCGGCATCATGATGGCGGTGAATTTGCAGACCTCCTACATGCACCCGCCGCTCGGCGCGACCTTGTTCTATCTGCGCGGCGTCGCGCCGCCGGAAGTGACGACGCGGCACATTTATCTCGGCATCGTGCCGTTCGTGCTGATCCAGCTCGCGATGCTCGTTGCGCTCTGGTACCTGCCGGGGCTTGCGACCTGGCTGCCGCACAGGCTTTATGGGACTTGAACGACAAGGGGGGAACGCATGGCGGCAGCGGACATTTTCGATCTTTCCGGCAACGTCGCTCTGGTGACCGGCGCGTCGAGCGGACTTGGCGTGCGTTTCGCCGAGGTTTTGGCGGAGCAGGGCGCTGCGGTCGTCCTGGTGGCGCGGCGGGTCGAGCGGCTTGCCGCGGTGCGTGAGAAAATCGAAAAATCGGGCGGCAAGGCCATTGCGGTCGAGGCCGATGTCGTCGATCGCGCCGCGATGGCGCGTGCCTTCGATGCCGCGGAGAAGGCCTTCGGCACTGTCACGATTCTCGTCAACAATGCCGGGGTGGCGCATGCCGGCCGCGCCGTCGACGTGACCGAGGAGGAATGGCGGCGGGTGCTTTCGACCGATCTCGATGCGGTGTTCTATTGGGCGCAGGAAGCGGCGCGCCGCATGCTCGCGGCCCGCAAAACCGGCGCCATCGTCAATATCGCCTCGGTGCTCGGTTTCGGCGTCGACAAAGGCGTCGTCGGCTATGCCACGGCCAAGGCCGGCGTCATTCAGCTCACCAAGGCCTTGGCGCTCGAACTCGGCTTCAAAGGCATCCGCGTCAACGCCATCGCGCCGGGCTGGATCGTCACCGAGATGAACCGCGACTATCTCGCGAGCGAACGCGGCGCGGCGCTCAAGCGCGAGATTCCGATCGGCCGCTTCGGCGAGGAGCGCGATCTCGACGGCCCGCTGCTGCTCTTGGTGTCCGACGCCGGCCGCTTCGTCACCGGCGCGACCGTCGTCGCCGACGGCGGCCAGATGGTGGCGCTGCGGGGTTGAGGCGAAGCGGGCGCGGCGCCGCACGTAGGTTTGTTCGGATCCGGGTTTTGCATCAAAAGAATGTGTGCCGGGCGCTCCCTTGATGACAACCTGGTGCTCCTTCTCCTATGCGATTAATCACGGCGGAGCGCACGCCGGCGACAAACCGACGGGACGATCATGACGCTGTTGCTATTGGCCTATCTCGGTGGCGTTCTGACCATCGTCAGTCCGTGCATATTGCCGGTGCTGCCGTTCGTGTTCGCCCGGGCCGATCGGCCGTTCGCGAAAAGCGTGCTGCCGATGTTGATCGGGATGGCCGTAACGTTCGCGGCAGTCGCGACATTGGCCGCCGTGGCCGGCGCCTGGGCGGTCGAGGCCAACACCTATGGCCGCGACTTCGCCATGGCGATCTTGGCGCTGTTCGGATTGACGTTGCTCTTTCCCGCGCTTGCCGACCGCGTCATGAATCCGATCGTCGGCCTCGGCGTCAGAATTTCCGATAAGGCCGGCGGCGCCGCGGGCCCGCAGGATGCGGCGATCCTGCCGTCGTTTCTGCTCGGCATCGCGACCGGCTTCCTGTGGGCGCCGTGCGCCGGACCGGTGCTCGGGCTCATTTTGACCGGCGCGGCGCTGCACGGCGCCAATGTCGGCACCACGCTGTTGCTGCTTGCCTATGCCGCCGGGGCGGCGACCTCGCTCGCACTCGCTCTCGCCGTCGGCGGTCGGGTCTTTGCCGCGATGAAACGCGCATTGGGTGCCGGCGAGTGGATCAGGCGCGGCCTCGGCCTTGCCGTTTTGGCCGCCGTCGTCGCCATCGCCT
>Ga0181539_1001692_pt1 | contig 23790 bp, 21 predicted proteins | sample PEATcosm2014_Bin_46_FD_119767 | JGI IMG/M metagenome (GOLD analysis project Ga0181539, IMG submission 119767) | Peatland microbial communities from MTU Mesocosm Facility, Houghton, MI, USA - PEATcosm2014_Bin23_60_metaG | ecosystem: Environmental > Terrestrial > Soil > Wetlands > Peat | place... | reverse complement strand
TGCTCACCAGATACCTGTACAGTGATGTCCGTGTTTCAGCAAACAATTGCGCGATCTGTCGACGGCCACTCAGGTCGTCCCGCTCTTCACCCCTAAGCAGGCCACTGCGAACCTGGAGGACGGTACCTCCGCCATCCCTACTTTCGACCCCGAGCTCCACCACCTTCTTCATTCGCAATGCTCCGGACTACGCGAGAATCTCCAAAAACATCGCTATCACCTAAAGTATGCGCCTATTTTTCCCGGTGAAAATAGATTTTCTTGTCAGCACTGGTTTGGCTGCCTTTATTGCCCCTCCTGGACAGTGCCTGCGGGTGCTGGCGCCGCGACCATCGTAGTACCAAGATCGCGCCTGTCGTACATCACCAACAGTGTTACCACGGACCCCAGGGCTTGGAGCAGCGCAAAGATGCCGTTTTGCTGCTCGGGAAGCGTGCAGGGTAATTCAGGCGGCAATTCGCCCCCGAGCGTTACCCCATAACGCAGTCGTGTGCGTCTCGTTTTTCTGCAGCTTGAGTCTCCCCCAACCCACATTCTCGTCCGTGAAGAACTTGATTTTCTTGAAGCTGCCGACTTGCGATCATCCGAGCCCCTAACCGTGCCTACGAACTGAAGGGCGGGAGCTGTTTTGTTCTCCAGGGATTTCGAAGATCCGCACCTGTGTTTGGCGAGCGGCATCCGTGAAATAGTCGACACTTACTTGTTTCACAGGGCCGCATCTTCTTTAAGACTACCGGGGCGCTGTTGCTGCCTTGTGCTAAACCAACCACCACGTCCCAATCTTCCTCTCGAGCGCCCGGCTATAAATCAACGCTGCCGTGGCGATATCCTCGAGTGCGAGGCCGAGATTGCACGCGACCGTGCGTTCCCATGGGTTTTGCCTGCCCGGTTTACGGCCGGTCACAAGTTCGCCAAGGTCAGCGTGAACCGGCGGGATGTTCTGGAAGTAGCCGATTTCGCGGTAGTGCTCAAGTTGTGCCGTGTCGTCAGTGCAGAATTTGCTCGCTTCCCGTAGCGCATCGGGATGCCAGTAGGAATCGAAGTCTACCAACGACGCAAATGCGCCCTCCTCAAACCAGCCGCGTTGAATCGTGGCGTGTGGCTTGCGAAGAATGGGTCCAGCCGTAACCACGATATCGCAACCGACGACAGCCTGCTTTGGATTATCGACCGCAACCACTTCGATGCCTGCTCGCGAACTCATCTCCCTCGCATACGTCGCGCTTTTGTCGTGGCTCACGTCATAGGCAAGGACCTTCTTCAGCGGGAACAAGATCTTCAGGGCTTGCAGGTTGCTGCGGCCTTGCACACCGCAGCCAAGGATGCCGACGTTCTCCGATTCCGGACGTGCCAGATACTTTGCCGAAATCGCTGTGGCAGCCGCCGTTCGCGCGGCAGTGATCCATGTGCAATCCATGACCGTAAGCGGCACTCCGGTTTCCGGGTCATTCAGAATGAGTAGTCCGGTGATGTAGGCCAGCCCGAAGTTGCTGTTCTTCGGATATCCGCCAACCCACTTCATCCCCACCGCCTTCTGCGCGGGAATGTAGGCGGGCATGGCATGAATGAAAGCATCGGGCGTGGTGTGGACTCCAATTTTGGACGGCATCTCCACGCGGTCTTCACCCTTCTCGCGAAATGTTGCCTCTAGCGCCGGCATGATTTCCGACATGGTGAGGCCAACGGCTTGCACGTCAGCCTGTGATAGATACAGCAACTTCGCGCCAAGGCGAGCGTCCACTTTCTGTCCCTCCCCCAGTTTTTGCTGCGGCGTACAGCACAAGTGCGCAGAGAATCCTCGAGCCTTTCCCAATTGCCGCGACAGTATCGACGTGCATTCCTTCGTGCCTTTGATGGTCTAAGACAGAATCTCCGTCTTGACGTCTTAAGTCGGCGGTATTATACGCTCGCTTTCCTGTTTCCGAACCTTCCCCGCCCATCGGTACTAGCTGAATTTGTGTGGGTCGGCTGAAAAGCACGAAAGTGCACTACGAAGTGGATTCTTTTTTCGCTTGTTGTTTGGCTTTGTGACGCTGTTCTTTTTCTTTGACGACCGGCCGGAGGTGGAGACTGACGGGCGTCTTTGGGTTATATCAGTCGAAAACGGTTGCACTTTCATCGTGCGCTTCCCCACAAAAGACTTTTCCACCGGAAAAATAGCGCCGTTGAGCGTCTCTGGAGTAGAGCGATTGCCGCGGCTCTGGGAGATCTCAGCGTACTTAGAAGCACTTCGAACGCAGGCATTCGCGTCTAGGACAAAGAACAGCGTTTTCTTGCGATGATGTCCTAGTGCTGGAACGTTCGGGTTTGTTCATAGACTCACGAAGCGGAATATGTGTGTACGCAACACCTGAAGACCCAACGGTCCTCAAAGAACAGAACCTGGAGGAGGCGGCGTGTGAATCCTAACAAAGCGTTGGCCATTATTGTTTTGTGCGTGTCGATTGTTATCCCATCGGTCCTATATTCGCAGACTTCGACATCGGGCCTAGTTACTGGTACCGTGAGAGATCCAACCCAGGCAGTGATCCGAGGCGCCGCCGTCACGTTGGTACAACAGGGAACTAACGCGACCCAGGCGACAGTAACCGACTCCGGAGGACGTTTCACTTTCCCGTCCGTCTCTCCGGGAAACTACACGCTTAAGATCAGCGCTGAAGGCTTCCGGACCACCGAGGTCGGCAATCTTACGGTTGCGGTTGCCAAATCGGCTACCGTGGACGAGAAGTTGGAGATCGGACAAGCGTCGCAGTTCGTCGTAGTGAAAGCCTCCCCTATGACGGAACTGCAAACCACCGATTCCAGCGTAGGAGAAGTGTTGAGCGGCACGCAATTGAACCGGATGCCCATCCTCGGGCGCAGTGCTGCGCAACTGATTTTCCTCCAGCCCGCCGTCGCGCCGAATGATCCACAAAACTCGGCAGGTTCGGGGGATATAGGGGGCGGGCAGATCGCCGGCGCCCGCAGCGAACAGATCACGTTCACCGTAGATGGCGGCGATGCCACCAGCGACCTCGACGGATCCAACGCCTATATTTCTCCAGACCGCGAGTCGCCAGCGGTATCACCGATAGTCCCAGTGCCGCAGGATTCGGTCGAAGAATTTCGCGTCACTACCAACAACGCGAATTCGACCTTTGGACGTTCATCCGGTGGGCAGGTTTCTTTCATCACCAAGTCGGGTACCAACACCCTCCATGGCGCCCTTTATGAGTACCACACGGACGATGGGTTGGATGCCAACAGTTGGAGCAACGACTTGCTGAAAATCACCAAGCCGCCCAGCGTGGATAACCGCTTCGGGGCCGCGATTGGCGGTCCGATTCTCAAGAACAAGTTTTTCTACTACGCTTTCTACGAGGGACGCCGCTTCCACGACAGCACCCAGTTCGAGAGGATCGTTCCCACCGACACGCTCAAGAAGGGCATCCTCCAGCTCGGAGGCGTCTCGTACAACCTCAACCCGGCCAACGGGTCTCTCGCTGCTAACTGCGGTCCAGCGCAGAATCTTCCTTGCGATCCTCGGGGCATTGGTGTCAGCCCGGTGATCATGGCGCAGTTAGCTCTTTACCCCACCGGCAATGATCCCTCACAAGACGATGGCCCGACAATGGCAACTTCCAACGTGACCGGGTTTACGCTTCCGGTGGCCACGCCGATTATCACCGACGTCAGCAAGCTGAAGCTCAACTACCTCTTTAATAGTAAGTGGTCCGCCTTCGCCACCTGGCAGTATTCCTCGACTCAGCGCGTCGGTACGGATCAGGTTGACATTCTGGGAACTCCCAAAGCAGCCAGTGGCGATCCGTACTATGCCAATTTCTACACGTTTCAGGTTGAAGGTCTGGTTAGTTCCAATTTCCTTGCGGTTACGCACGGTTCCTTCCTGAGGAACTGGTGGGGGTGGACACGGACGGTGCCACAGCCACTCGTTTCGGGAACGGATGCAGCGCTGCAGGTCGGCGGCGAAGGAATGGGAAGCTCATTCGGTCTCTCCAAGCTCCTGGCCGACCCCATCAACATCGACACTCATAGCGCTCGCGCACGCGTTTGGAATGGTCATGACTGGTACATCGCGGAAGATATGACTTGGGTGCACAATAGCCACACCTTCCAGTTTGGCGGAGCCGGTTATATCTGGCACGACTATAATCTCCGTAGCGATACCTCGATCGGAGGTCTCAGCAGTGCTCCGATCTACTACATCGGCTCTAACCAACAGTACGGCGATTCGTACGTGAATGTTACCGGGATAACTCCGGGCTCGCTTACCGGCGGAGGCGCAAAGCACTGGGGCGGATTTTACGCCGCGCTGCTAGGAATGGTGGACCATTCTGCGCAGATTGAGACCCGCAACGGCAGCTTCCAACCAAATCCGCTCGGTACCCCACTCTTCGACAACGTTACCATTCCGTCGTTCACCACCTACTTCCAAGACGTTTGGAAGGCTCGTCCGAACCTGACGATCACGGCCGGACTCAACTGGGGTGTACAGCTCATACCGCACGAGCAGAGCGGCAAAGAGGTGGTTCTGACCTACGCCGCCACCGGTGCCGCCTTGGATGTTCAACAGTATCTGCAAACCCGGAAGGCAATGCTGGGTTCAGGGCAGGCCTATAACCCGGATTTCTCGCTAACCCCGGTGAATTCCTTGCCTACGCCTTTCCATGGCAAGATGCGGAAGACCGCGTGGAACGATATTGGTCCGCGCATTGCTGCGGCGTGGGAAGTTCCGTTCCAGAACAAAATCTTCGGCAACCACCAAACTGTGATCCGTGGTGGTTATGCTCTAGTTTGGGACCGCACCAGTGCCGTGAATGAGGCATTCACGCCACTGATAACAGGGGGTTTGGCGGACGTGGATCAGTGTGCCGGGGCGGCGGCTCCCAGCAGCGGCCTGCCTCTGTGTGGCAACGTTACCGGAACCGACCCCAGCAGTGCCTTCCGCATTGGGGTGGACGGCAGCAGCGTTCCGGTTCCCGCTCCGGTTGCGGAGTCAATCCCCTTCATTCCCTCCGCTCCGTTCGGGTTGTACAATTCAAATTCGCTCGATCCTTTTGTCACCCCGGCCCACACGCACCAGGTGGACTTCACCGTTCAACGGGCGCTGCAACACAATGTGTACCTGGAGCTGGGCTATATCGGCCACTTTGGCCGTAACCTACCGCAGGGTGAGAACCTGAACTCTTCGTATTACTTGATGAAGGACCCCAAGAGCGGGCAAACCCTGGCTCAAGCCTTTGACGTTCTTCAGCAAGAGATTAACAGCGGCTCGGCAATTACATCTCAACCGTTCTTTGAAAACCAGATCGGGCCGGGAGGCACGGCAGCTCTTGTTAGCACCGCTGGGGGCTTTATATCCAGCTCCGATCTGGAAGATACCACACTGTACGGGCTGAACTTGCTGGCCCCGAAATTCGTGGACAATATGCAGGTCAACCATTTCGACGTCCAAACCGATCGGGGATTCTCCGACTACAACGCTGGGTACGTGACCATCCGGAAAGCGATGTCTCGCGGGCTGCAGTTCCTGTTCAACTACACCTGGAGCCACGCCATTGGCAATCAGGGGGTGAACCAGAGCGATGGGAACTACAGTAATAGCCCTTACAACTTGCAGCTCGATAAAGCGTCGGAGTTTTTCGACCATCGGCACAATTTCAACTTCTCCTACTACTATGAGTTGCCGTTTGGTAAAGGCAAAGCATTCAACACCGGGAGCCATATCCTAGATCGCATCATTGGTGATTGGCATACGGCCGGGATTCTGTCGTACTACACGGGGTCGCCGATGTGTATCAATTCCGACGGCAATTATGGGACGACCGTTGCAAACTCGTGCGCTATCCCTACTGTCCCCTTGCCAAGCATGTCGGTGCATCGCGGCGTAGCCGGTTCCAACGGAGTCGGCACCGATGGCGATCCTGCCGCTGGCGGCAGTGGCATCAACGCCTTTGCTAACCCCAGTGCGGTCTTCAGTGCTTTAAGGTATCCGCTGTTGAGCATAGATAACCGGGTTCCTTTCGATCAGCTGCGGACCTTTCCTTATTGGAACCTCGATGCTTCTCTCGGGAAGAACCTGGCTGTGACGGAGCGCTTTAAGGTAATTCTGACGGCCGATGCCTTCAACGTGTTCAACCATCCCATTTATGCCGCGCCGAACGAGGAAACCGGCAGCCTCGACATCGGAGTTCCCTCCAGCTTCGGTGTTGTGAGCAGTGCGGCAAACACCGCACGGCAACTGCAGCTGGGCCTGCGAGTCGAGTTCTAGAGCAAAGCCTTGCAGAGACGTGCGTCATCCGCCAACCTGAGTGCTGCGCTCCAGATAGCGCAGCGTCGAATAGCAAGTGCTTTTCAGCCGTAACGGAAAGGAGATTCTGGTATGAATGGCAAACGCGCTTACGCTTGGGGACTCACAACATTGCTGATGGCCCTGGTCTTGGTAGGGGCGGAGGAAAAGAGCCATCGAGAAACGGCACGCGACAGAGTGGTTTCGTTGAGGCAAGATCTCCTCCCCGTTCCCGAGATAGCACCTCTTTGTGAAACGCTCAAGGCCAAGAAGAGCCGGGTCAACATCGACGGTGCTGAGCTGTACGTTGAAGTCGAAGGGCGCGGGACGCCGATGGTCCTTCTGCATGGCGGTCCAGGGGCAACTCATCATTACTTCCACCCGGAGTTCTCGCGAGCGGCCGAGTTCTCTCAGGTCATTTACTACGACCAGCGCGGCTGCGGGATATCGGACTACAAGGCGGGCACAGGCTACAGTGTGGAACAGGGGGCCGATGACCTAGATAAGTTGCGGAAGGCACTCGGCATCGAGAAATGGGTGGTGGTCGGTTCGTCATACGGCGGACTGCTGGCGCAGTACTACTCAGTCAAGTATCCGGATTCCCTTATCGGCCTGGTTCTGGTCGACGCATCGGAGGCCGGTCCGATCAAGCTTGAGCCGACGCGGCAGTACGACTACATGTCGAAGGAAGAGCGGGCACGCATCAGGGAGATCTATTCAGACAAGCAGCTGACCGAAGCACAGGCTGTTTTCAACGGGCACTTGAATGGTGACTGGAAGCGGCAAAACTACTACAAGCCCACCATTGATCAGCTCTCGCGCATGGCCTTGTATGAGTGGAATCACGACCCGGCATTCCGGCCAGCCATGGAGGACTCGATAAACCGCATCGATCTCTTGGGAGCCTTTGACAAATGTCCCATCCCGACGCTGATCATTGAGGGGCGCTGGGACCTGACGTGGAACACCGACAAGCCCGGCAAGCTCCAGGGAGAGCACCCTGGCTCGAAGTTGGTGATGTTCGAGCAATCGGCCCACCTTCCTTTCTCCGATGAACCGGAGCGGTTCTTCGCGGTATTGAAAGAGTTTGTCAGCTCTGTGCACGCCCCTTCTGCTGGGCAAATTGCTGCCTGGAAGGAACAGCTATCGGCATGGAGGAGCGCAAGCGAGCGAAATCCTACCTATATGCTCACCACGCTTGGCAACGGCCATGCGGCCTATCAGCGAATCGTGGAGCACTATGAGGACTCTTGGATGACCCAACTGAATGACAGCGACCTCTTGCTGCAGCTCGGAATGGCGCTCTATGACATGAGGCGATATGAGACCGCCTTGGAGGCTTTCCGACGAGCCCAACGGCAGGCCGAACAGGACCATAATCGTGAGTATGCCGGGGTAGCGCTGCTGTGGCAGGGACAGATGCTGGATTTGTTGGGACGACGAAAGGATGCGATCGCGGTCTACGAGGCCGTTGCCAAAATGGACCTTACGCATACATACACGATTCCCTGGTTTGGATTGAGCTATCAGCCCAGTGCCTACGCTCGCCAACTGATGACGCAACCCTTTGCACGTATGGAGAGCCAGTGAGGCCTTTGGCCGACTAAGGATTCTGCATGCGGACACTCGTAATTGGCGGAACGCGAAACCTAGGTCCCAGTCTAGTTGCGGGACTCATCGACCGGGGAGATACGGTTTCGGTTCTTCACCGGGGTCAGACCGCCTACGCGTTTTCCGCAAAGGTGGAGGAGCTCTTCGCCGATCGAAGTGACGCAAACCAGCTTCGTTCAGTGGTTGGCACGCGCTCTTTCGACCTTGTTGTTGACACCACTCTATACAATGCACCGGATGCTGAGACAGCTATCTCCTTGTTCACCGGCCGGACCGCGCAGTACATCGTTCTTAGCACCGGGCAGGTCTATTTGGTCCGAACAAACGTGAGCCGGCCATCTAGTGAGGGGGAGTATGACGGTTCAACCATAGCAGCTCTCCCTCTGGAGCATCCTGACTTTAAGCCCTGGAGCTATGGCATTCACAAGCGGGCCGCCGAGGATGCCTTGTTCGCAGCCCATCGGCAGGCTGGATTTCCGGTCACAGTTCTTCGTCTCCCTATGGTCAATAGTGAGCGGGATCACTTCGGCAGAATTGCAAACTACCTAGCCAGAATGGAGGATGGTGGACCTATCCTAGTCCCTAGCGGTCCGCACCTCAATCTCCGCCATATCTATGGCGGCGATGTTGTTACGGCTATTCTGGGTGCTTCCCGGATGTCACAGTCTATCGGCCAAGCGTACAACATCTCACAGGATGAGACGCTTTCGATTGACGATTTTCTCTCCATACTCGGAAAGCTGATCGGTGTAACGCCCCAGATCCTTCGCGTTTCACGCCAAGTCCTAGTAGAGAAGGGACTGATGCCTCATGCCTCACCATTTAGCGACCCTTGGATGTCTGAGCTGGATAACCAGAAGAGCAAGGCGGATCTAGGGATGGTCTATACACCTCTAACTGTGTATCTGAGGAACCTGGTAAACGATTATCAGGCAAAAGGTCGTAGACCAGAGGGATACCAACAGCGCCCTGAGGAAAGAAAGCTTGTCGAGAACGGACAACAACCGCGCTGTCCGACTGACAGGGAGAAGGAGATTTCACCAATTATCGCGGGGGTGAACCCTCTATCGCGGCAACAAAGCTGAACGGGCAGTGGACGCCAACGACAAGTCGCCTAATTCCATTTGTCACCACCATTCCCCGCGGATAAACGTCATTTCTCAGACTACAAGGAGGGTAGTTTGATGGTCCTATTAAGGAAAGTTCTCATTGTGTCGATTGTATGCTATGCCGGTCTCGCTCTGGCACAACAGGTTTCCGAAGGTCGCCTACTACGTTTTCCCGATATCAACAAAGACAAGATCGCCTTTACGTACGCTGGCGACATATGGATCGTGTCTAGTTTAGGAGGCGTCGCACAGCGGCTCACAACTCACCCTGGGCGCGAGTTATTTCCCAAGTTTTCGCCCGACGGCAATTGGATCGCCTTCACTGGGGAATATGATGGCACTTTTAATGTCTATGTGATGCCCGCCAACGGAGGACAGCCCAAGCAGTTGACTTTTTACCAGGGTGGACCTCCTCTCAGTGATCGTATGGGAATCAACAACGAAGTTCTCACCTGGACTGCGGATAGCAAGCGCATCTTGTTCTTGTCGTGCCGCGATGCGCCCTACGATTCGACGAAGCGGCCTTTCAGCGTGAGTATCGACGGCGGTTTGGCAACACCTCTGCCGATTCCGGAAGGCGGACTTACGTCGTTTTCTCCCGACGGCAACAAGATCGCTTACAACCGATTCTTTCGCAACTTTCGAACGTGGAAGCGTTATACAGGCGGATTGGCGCAATCCATCACGATCTACGATCTCAAGAACAATACTGTCGAAGGTGTTCCACACACCGAATGGACCGACACATTTCCCATGTGGCACGGCAACACAATTTATTTTGCGTCGGATCGAGGGGATGAACACAGATTGAACCTTTACAGCTACGATTTAGGCTCAAGGCAGATTGAGCAACTGACACACTTCACCGATTTTGACGTGATGTGGCCCAGCATAGGTCCCGATGCGATCGTGTTCGAGAACGCCGGGTATCTTTACACCTTCGATCTTCAATCCAAGCAAGCAAAGAAACAAACAATCTCGGTAACGGGCGAGCGCGACGCGAGCATGAAGCACTGGGCCAGCGTAAGTAAGTACATCACCGATTTCGATATTTCGCCAGAGGGAAACCGCGCCACGTTTTCTGCGCGAGGAGATGTATTCACAGTGCCCGCCAAGGAAGGCAGCATACGCAACATCACACACACGCCGGGTATTCGCGAACAGCTGGTCTCGTGGTCGCCGGACGGACGGTCGATAGCTTACATTTCCGACCGCACCGGAGAAGACGAAATCTATATCGCTCCGCAGGACGGGATTGGAAAGAAGGAACAGATTACCAGCGGGTATAGTGGATTTAAGTCCAGGCCTGTATGGTCACCCGACAGCAAGAAAATCGCGTGGGCCGACAAAAATCTGCAGCTATGGTACATCGATCTTGAAGAAAAAAAGCCAAACCCGATCGACCGCGCGAAATATGGGGAGATCACGAACTACGCGTGGTCGCCGGACAGCAAGTGGCTCGCCTACGACAAGGCCGAAGAGAGCAACTACTCCACTGTGTACCTTTGGTCTTTAGCAGAGCACAGAATTACCCCCGTGACTAGCAGCATGACCAACAGCTACTCTCCGGTCTTCGACCCCGACGGCAAGTATCTGTACTTTCTTTCCGATCGCGATTTCAATGAGGTCCTGGGTAACCTTGACTTCGAGTTTGTGAATCCCAAAACCACCCGCGTCTATTTGATTGCTTTGCAAAACGATGAACCTTCTCCCTTTAAGCTGCAGAGCGACGAAGCTGGAGTCAAGAGGGATGAACCTGCTCCGACTGCGGAAAGAGCAGAACTCGACAAGACCGAGAACAAGATGGATAGCAGCAAACAACAACGCAAGGAGAAACAAAAACCAAAGGAATTACGCATTGATCTTGAAGGTATTCAGGGCCGTGTAGTAGCTCTGCCCACCGATCCCGCGGTGATCAACACTCTCTCTGCAGCCAAGGGCTTCGTCTACTATTCGACTAAGCCGGTTAGCGGTCTCTCAGGTCCGATTCCGGGCGAGTCCTCAGCGATACATGTATATGACCTCAAGGAGCGCAAGGAGAAGGTTTTGATTGAGCACGTCGAAAGCTTCATCCTATCCTTCGACGGCTCTAAACTGCTTTATGAAACTGACAGTTCCACTGCCAAGGTATATGGAATCATCGATTCCAAGGCCGGAGACCAGCCAAAGAAACCCGGCGATGGTATGTTGAACCTCGATGCCATGAAGGCAGAAATCGACCCCCCTCAAGAATGGAAGCAGATGTTCAATGAGGCTTGGCGGCAGGAGCGTGATTATTTCTTCGAAGCTGCCATGAACGGGGTCGACTGGCAAAAAGTGAAGGACAAGTATGCACAGCTTTTGCCATTCGTTGCTGACCGCTATAGCCTCACTTACATTCTTGGCGAAATGGTCGGCGAGCTCTCGAATTCGCATACCTACGTTGGTGGCGGGGATTATCCGGACCTGCATCCGGTAAATGTCGGCTTACTGGGAGCTGACTTCGAGTTGGATCAAGCCAGTGGTATGTACCGCATCAAGAAGATCTTTCCCGGGGAGAATTGGGACGATCGTCTTCGTTCCCCGCTCATGGAATTGGGCGCTGACGTACAGGAAGGGGATTACTTGGTAGCGGTGGATGGTCGGTCGTTGCGGGCACCGCAAGATCCTTACGAATTGTTCATCAATACGGCAAACGAAACCATCACCTTAACCGTCAACTCCAAACCGTCGGAAGACGGCGCTCGCCAGCTGCAGGTCAAGCCGATTTCGGATGAAGGCCCATTGCGCCAACTCGACATGGTGGAGACCAATCGCAAGAAGATCGACGCTGCCAGCCACGGGCGGGTGGGATACATCTACCTTCCTGACTTGGGCGGGGAAGGGCTGAATGCTTTTGTGAAGCAGTTCTTTCCGCAGATCCGCAAGGAAGGCCTGATCATTGATGTCCGCTACAACGGTGGCGGGTTTGTCGACCCGCTCATTTTCGAGCGGCTGCGGCGCGTCTTGGCCGGCATGTTTTCCCGGCGCAACCGGACGGGCGTTACCGTTCCAATGGATGTGTTTCACGGATCGATGGTCTGCATCAGCAACCAATGGACTGGATCTGACGGTGATATCTTCAGCTATCTGTTCAAGTATTACAACCTCGGACTGCTCGTCGGCGAGCGCACCTGGGGCGGGGTGCGCGGCGTGTATCACCGACCGCGACTGCGCCTAATAGACGGCGGATATGTCTCGCGACCGGAATTCGCGATGTACGACCTCAACAGCAAGTGGATTATCGAGAACAAAGGTGTTCAACCGGACATTGTGGTGGAGAACCGTCCTGATTTGGTAGTGAAGGGGCAAGATCCTCAACTTGAGAAGGCTCTTGAGTTGGTGATGAAGGCGATCCAGGAAAACCCGAAGAAGTTGCCGGCGCGGCCTCCGGATATGCCGGCATATCCGGATGGTCCCGGAATGTAGCTACTACACCTTGCTAAGCGACAAGCATGGATATTGCACATAAAGCTATTAAGAAAAAGTTTCGCGGCAGAGTGCTGGAAGTTGTGGGCCCAGTAGTTGCAGTAGCGGAAACCGTTCCCTCGAACAGTATTTGCCCGATTTAGAGCACTTCAAGCTCTTGGAGGGGAGTGAACAAGTTTCATCCAAAACGGAGGAATTGCAAACATGAACGGTACAAGCGCCCTAAGGGTTTTGACAGGTCTCCGTACGAAACCGCTGTTTGTGCTCAGCAGTAAGCACGTCCTGTTCCTGGTTTTTGTTGCGACGTCCGCCTTTGCCCAAGAAGCACCCATTAGAATCACCGCAGACCTGTCCGAAGCGCCGCGCAAGCTATTCCACGCTGAGGTCGACCTGCCGGTGACAGCTGGCCCTCTGGTGCTTACCACGCCGAGGTGGATTCCCGGGGAACATCGTCCGAGCGGTCCAGTTGCAGACATCACCGGAGTCGTCTTTACGGTGAATGGAAAGACCCTTCCCTGGCGACGCGACGACGTTGACCTCTATGAGTTTCACCTGACGATCCCAGCGGGCGCCACTTCACTCCATGCCCATCTAGACTGCATTACGACCAGCGTTACCAACAATCTGGCCGTGCTTGAATGGGAGCAGCTTCTGCTCTACCCCGCGGGCATTCCGGTACGGGGGATTCCGATTCAGGCATCGGTGCATGTGCCTGCAGGCTGGGGAATTGGTACATCGCTGACGCCGATCTCCCAGTACGATCCTCAGCACCCGCAAGGTGGCTTGGTTCACTATGCCGCTACGACAGTCGAGATGCTTGAGGACTCACCTGTCATGACCGGAGCCTACTTCCACGAATATGCATTCGCACCTGAGATCACGCCCCGGCACTACCTGGACGTTTTTGGCGATGCCGCCGAGGACGTGGAACTCCGCCCCACGGTGCTCGACCACCTGAACCGATTGATCCACGAAGCCAAAGCCATGTACGGCGCTCCGCACTACAGGAGCTATCACTTCCTTCTCGCACTCAAAGGTACGTCTGGAGGCGGTGGCCTCGAACACCACGAATCCTCCGATAACAGCCTGCCCGAGCGTGCGCTGACTACTGACGAAAATGAAATGGCGTCCAGCGATCTTCTGCCGCACGAATTGACCCATTCGTGGAACGGGAAGTATCGGCGCCCCGCCGGCCTGGCTACAATCGATTACGCAACCCCGATGAAGGACGATCTGCTGTGGGTCTACGAAGGGCTGACCGATTACTTAGGCAAAGTACTAGCCACGCGGTGCGGGTCTATCTCGCCGGCACATTACCGAGAGGCCATTGCACTCGATGCCGCGACAATGGACTACACCTCCGGCCGCGTGTGGCGCAGCACTGAGGACACCGCCATAGTAACCTCTGTGTTTCACGGCGGCTCTCCGTGGGCGAACTGGCGTCGGAGCTCGGACTACTACCCGGAAGGCAACTTGCTCTGGCTCGACGTGGACACGACAATTCGAAAGCTCACCGGCAACGAGAAGAATCTCCGTGACTTCTTGGCTGTTTTCCTCGACAAAGGTGGCAGCACCACTCCAACGGTAGTTCCTTACGACTTCAATGAGATCGTGACCGACCTGAACGAGGTGGTGAAGTACGACTGGGCCGGCTTTCTGAACGACCGCGTCAAAAACATTACCCCCCATGTCGACCTGGAAGGTATCGAGCAAGGAGGCTACAAGTTGGTTTACACGGACAAGCCGAGTGATTACGAGAAGGCGATCTTCAGTTTGCACAGTGGAGGTGCGGCAAGAGACGTATGGTTTTCGATCGGCGTCGCTTTAGATCCCGATGGCACAATCTCGGACGTTCGTGTCGGCGGCCCTGCAGACAAGGCTAAGTTTATTCCCGGCGAGAGGATCATAGCGGTTGGCGAAAAAGTATATTCGAAGGACGCACTGCATGCAGCCATTCGGCAGAGCAAGACGGGATCTACGCCGCTCCACTTTATCCTGCAGAATGATACGCTCGTCACCCAGGTAGATCTGGACTACCACGACGGGGAACGCTATCCCACTCTTGTCCGCAGCGAAGGAACCGCTGCGTACCTCGATGACATCGCAAAGCCTCTCGTGAAGACCCCGGTATCCAGTCTCCGCCTCCCGAGGCAAAAAGCAGTCGCGCTGGCGATTACGCAAGATCGCCAATGCGGCCAATTGCCAGAAGAGCAGAAGCCGTTGTGCGTCCGCAAGGTTGCAGAATCTCGGGTGACGCCACGTTACGTGGTGCTTTTCGGTACGTTCGGCCGCGAATGGCAACTCGAAGCCAGGTCGAATTGAGGCAAATCTCGGCACGCAGATTTGTACTGCCTTGCTTGGCTCAATTTTGGCTGCAATAAAGAGGATAAAAACAGGCGGGAAGTCTGGGTTATGGCTTGCAGAATCAATAGATAGCTTTGGGTAACTACAGCCCTGAAAAGGCTGGCGTCGGCGGTTCAACTCCGTCCCTGGCCACCACATTTCAAAGGACTTAGCTCACTTCAGCAAAAACTGCTCAGTCCGCTCTCAGTCCGCTTTCGTCCGTTCCGCTGCCCAAAATAGCTCGCAGCATGGACCCCTGCGCCGCCATCCGGTCTTCGCTCACGCTGTGCGAGTAGAGCTGCAGCGTGGTCTTGACATCGGAATGTCGTAGCAAGGCTTGCACGGTCTTGGGATCAGTCTTCGACCGCACAAGATACGACGCGAGGGAATGCCGGAGGTTGTGAAAACCGAATCGGCCATCCCAGTCCGCCGCAATGACTCCCGCCTTTACCGCGGCGCCTGAGGTGATCGGAGACGAGCATATTGGCTACGCGAGGCTGCTTCCCTTTCAGCTTGAACGAGGGAAAGACCCAATCACTCGGCCGTGCGTAGGGCGTCTGTTGCATCCATGAGCGCACAAACTTTGCGAGCAATGGATGCATCGGAACAGGAGCCTGCGAAGCCCTGCTCTTAGGAAGTCCCACCTTGCCCCAGGTCCACGTCCGGCGAACACGGATCCACGATTCTGCGAAGTTCACATCCTGCCATTGCAGGCCCAGGCACTCCGAGATTCGCAGTCCTGTGCCAGCAGCCAGCAGCGCCAAAGTACGCTCCGGCTCCGGTAGATGCAGCAGAACTGTGAACGCTTGCTCGGGTGTGAGGATGATCGCCTCGTAGTCACTCTGAGTCTTGCAGCGCACGAACAGCAGTGGGTTCGATTCCTGATTACGCGGAATCAGTCCGTACCGCTGCGCGTGCTTGTATACAAGGCTCATCACTCTTCGGGCTTTGTCGAGCGTGGGATTCTCTAAACCGTCTTCGCGCTTCACGGCTCGCAGCCAGGTTTCGATCTCCAACGGTTCGATGCAAAGAGCAACGCGATCTCCCCAACGTGGAAGCAGGCGATTGCGGAGCACTCTGCGGTAAGCGCCGATGGTTGTATGGGACTTTGGGCTAACGGATTCGGTCTGCTCGCCCAGCTCATGCTTCATGTAGTGATCAGCTAGATCTGCAAACGTCACGCGTCCCCGAAAGTCCGTTTCGTTGATGTGAAGATGCTGTCGTTCCACCTCTCGCCATGCGGAAGCCTTGCTCGGAAGTCTCTTGACAAGCCCGATTGGAGTTTTATTCTCCACCCGCTTGCCATCGGATTCCCGCAGGGTGCGGAAGTACAGCATCCAGGTTTCGCCTTCTTTGCGGCGCTCTTTTTTGAGCCAGCCGCGTTGATGTCTCTGTGCCATTAAATTTCCTCCGGCACGTGAGACCGCTGGCGGGAGTGTAGCATTGCGGTTGCCAACTCCGAGAGACGGAATCGCCAGACCTTACGCATTCCGTCGCCGATCGCATATGCAGGAATTTTGCCTTGCCGCGCCAGTTGCAGAACACGGCGGGGTTGCAGTTGCAGAAAGTTTCCAGCCTGTTCTGCATCGACGAAGGGCTCGGGATGAGTCATATCATTTCCTTCCGGGTGCCTCCCTCACCCCAAATTTGCCTTTATTACTTCAGACTGCGTGAGTGCACATGAAGGGGGTGGGGCAAAATGTTGAACACCGATGCCTAGCGCCCGCAGTAGCCCTTTTATTTACACAAACAAGTTATTTCTCAATTTGAGACGAATGGAGTAATGCTCCCGACGCCTGTTTCCGATCCCCACCCATCCCAGCTCTAATGCGGGGACATGGCCAGGGATTTTGCAACCGGTGCAACCCGTTCCCCCGACCTTTTCTGTACGTAGGCATTACTAACCCTTTTCCAAATTTTTTAAAAAGGTTGGGGAAGAGGGTTGCACGGGTTGCAAAACCGTCATTTGCCAATCTTGACGACCGGAACACCCGGAACCAACCGAACGCCACGCCAGCCCTCCTTACGATGGCCGTCCCGCATGATATTGAACGCCGGTTTACCTACTCTCTCGGCCAGCAAAGCGGTCAGTTTATTCATGTCAAACAAACAGGGGTCGCGTCCGTTCTCCCGGAAGAACGATTCCCCGAATGCCAGCATCTCGCCTTTGGTGATGTCATACGATTCAGGGCCAAACTGGAGCAGATCAACCAAGCGGCTGTGATGATCGGCCTCATGGAACATGGCGGCTGTAGCCTCGCGGACAGCAGAGGGCATATTGCCAAGCTCTTCCCCGTTGGTAATGAATCTCTGCGCGGCCTGAATCCACTTGTAGAGAATCCCCTGCCGTTCTTCCCGCAGCATCGTGGACAGACGGTGCGGGGACTCACGGAGGAAGGGAGGCGCGTTCTTGCGCTCCATGGCCAGTTCGATGCAACCCGGATTCACCACCTCATCAAACCGCGCGCGAAACGGAAACACCTGCACACGGCGCTTGAATGCCGGATCCGGTTCGATATGCGGCGCCTCGTTCATCAGCGATACCAGCTTGAACTTGACCTCGCCGTGGACTTCGGAGCGGTACAGATCCGCCCCGATGATTTCACCGCCCCCAGTGAGCTGCTTGATCGTGCTGGTTTCCAACACCCGGGTAATCCCGCTCGTCTGCCCCATCTCCTCGACCAAGGCGACACGGCTTTGAAGCAGTTTGAAGTTGAGCCTCTTGGTGGTGTTGTCCCCCCCGCGTTCATCGTGAGCCAGTTCCGACCACCGCACTACCGCGCAGAAGTCGCCCAACGTGCTTTTGATCAGCCGGGCGTTTTCGGACTTCCCATTCCCCCCGACACCGGTCCACAGAGGCCAGATGTGGAAGTTGTAATGGCCGATCAGGAAGTATCCATGTAGCAGTTCGAAATGGCTCATCCACTCCAGGTCCGCCGGTTGGTCATTGGCGCTGCTAATCGACCGCAGAAAGTAGTCGTAAACAGGTGTCAATGTGTTTGTCGCCACCAGGCGCAACCGCTTGGTCAGGAAATCAGTCCGCTTCATTTTCTGCACTAGCCCGGTTCGTAAATCAGCAACCATGCCGCCCGGCATCCCGATGAGATAGGGACTCGCGTCCAGCTGGTCAAACGGACGACTCCCGATTGGGGCTTTAGCTGTCCAACAACGGCGGTGCGAAACGGATGACTTTCTAGGGTGCGGCGGTAATCATCGTGGGGCACGACCATGTCTCCAGGAGGAAACATGTCGTACCTTAATCGATCGCACACCGGTTGCACGGCCTTCATCAGAAGCAAATCGTCCTGTTCCACCAAGTCCCACCGGGTCCCAACGAAGGTTGTTCTCATCTTCTTCGTGTCGTAAACCCGGAGATGATTCTTGAAAATGTCCAGCCCAACGAAGTAAGCAGCTATTTTCGCGTGAGTGACATCGTCTGGAATTCCCGGCAGCTGGTCGCTCATCAGTCCTTTCGGATCAACCTCCTTGCGAAAATCGCTGAACCTGTGAATGCCTCCTTTGGCATTGTGCGAGCTGCAACTTCCATGTAGGCACTTAAAACCGTAACCCGTCTCCCGCTCATACGAAACAATCGTTGACGTATCACCGGTTGTGCTGCCATGCGAAGCTGCGCGAGGGCAGACAATATCAAAGACGAAATACTTTCCCTTCCGTCGCTCGCTGAGTATCGCCACTTGGCCGACCTCGCATAGCTTCCGCAGCCAATCCGTTTTACGGATGGCGTCGTCGGTCATCTCTCCCATCTTCGTATCGCGCGGGACGGGCAACTCAGCAACAGCGGCCTCAAGGAGCGCACGCGGGACCGGCTCAAAATCCACGTCAACCACCGTCTCCCGAGCGTGACCTGCCTGCGCGGGCAGTTCCGTATCCCGTGTCGGCACTTCAAGAACAGCAGAGCGACGCCACAAGCTCGGGTCATTCCCTTTTCTTGCCACGGTTCCATATAACTTGCAGATTCGGTTGGCATCGAAGTTGCCCGTATCGACCTGGGAATCCTCAGTGGAGAACTTGACTGACAAGCCCGCCAGAAAGTTCTTTATCAGGGTTTCCGTGGCTTCGTCATTCGGTTCATTGAGCGCGTAGAGCAGATGGAATCCGTTCCCTGAGTCGCAGAGAATAGGCTCGGGGAAGCCCAGGTTTTGCAGGAAGTCCCGAATGGCTAGCACCTGAACCTTTGCCGCCGCCTTCTGCTTGTCGGTGGATGCAGTATCGGCCAGCCTCTTCGGGTCGCAGTCCACCAAAAGCAACTGCCTGCTGGGATAGTCTGTCTTCTTGAAACGACCGCTGGCCTTGTACAAACGATTCGGCTCAAAGCCCGCAGGAACTCCCGGACAGATGTTCAGCGAAAACCAGACCGCGCGGTACTCACCATCGTCCGCGACGCCCGCCAGCGCCTTGGTTATATCTGTGAAGTAGCCCACCCGGTTGCCATTCGGATCTTTCACGAATACTTCGCGGAGTCCAGGAAAAAGATTTGTCATCCCCTGTACTCCCAATCAGAATCCGGGAGCTCATCGAATGGGTCACTCCACTGAATTTCGTCTGCATGCTCCGACGCGAATTGCTGCCAGGTGCGGCCATCCATCCAGACCAACCCATCAGCTACACTCGCTCGAACTCTGAAGAACCCCACCAGGCGGGGCTCAACCATCTGCACCGCCCGCGAGTAAAAGGAAACCCATCTTGCGTTGATCTTGAATCTGTCGGTACCCCGATCTGTTTCGGTATCTCCCCATCGGGCATCTCCCAGGAGTTGGCCGACGCTGTATTCATTTCGCCCCTCAGCTTTCTTCGCCAATGCTGCTTGAACCAACCAGTCCAACAGGTGCAGATTGTCCTGGTGGAATTTCAAAAAGCGGGCGTTTTCATCTGCGGAAAGACGTTCGAAATCCTCATCTCCCAGCACGCATCTCAGTCGCAAGGGGTTCTTGAAATACTTGGCGAACGGATGATCTATCGCTTTCTTGTCAGTGAGAGTCCTGCGACATCTCACTGACCACTTGACCCAGTGGACCTCGGGGTGGTCGTCCACGGTCTGCAATGACAGGTCCATGATTTCGAGATACTGATCGCGCCGTTACTTCCGGCTTGCCGACTACTCGTCCGGAATCTCGTTCCTGTTTCTCGACCTCTCTCGGGCCGTTGACATTGCGAACGCGCGTCACGGAAAGGCGACACCATGATACCTGCCGCAAATGTGGTTGTGCTCGTCGGAAGTCTTCGCAAGGATTCGCTGAATCGCAAAACCGCGCACGCGCTGATCGCGCTAAACGCCGCGCCGCTGAAATTCGAGATCGCGGAGATTGGACACTTGCCCCTGTACAACCAGGATCTCGACGGGGAAAATCCGCCCCCTGCGTGGGTCTCTTTTCGCCTGCAAATCAAGAGCGCCGATGCGGTTCTGTTCGTGACCCCCGAATACAACCGCTCCGTGCCCGGCGTCCTTAAGAACGCGCTGGATGTCGCCTCACGTCCTTACGGGAAGAACGCGTGGGACGGCAAACCGGGCGCGGTGATCAGCGTCTCGCCCGGAGCGCTCGGCGGATTCGGGGCGAATCACCACCTGCGCCAGTCTCTCGTGTTCTTGAACGTGCCGGCAAGTAATCGGCGTGAAGTGTCGAGAACCGGTTGAATCGCACCCAGAATTCGCCATCGGCCTAGCGCTTCTCGCTTGATAGTTGACCAAAGCACCTCATTTTTGCGACGGAAAATACCCAGGGGTTAGACTAGATGAAAATCTGCCGAGTCGAAAGAGTGTTTCTGCCGTTCGCTCATATTGATCTACCAAGGGCGGAAGCGATCGGCTTTGCAGGTCAGGCAATAGGATTTCGGTCAGCAGGTGGAGGCAAGCCCTGATGGTTTGCAATCGAAGCCGAAAAGCATTCTCAGCAACCTGAACACCGGACGCTGCGATCTCCGGGTCGGAGCTCCGTTGCGCGGCTTGGCCAATCTTTGCCAGCGCCGTCGCGGCCCTTCCCGCTTCCCAGGCGTAGATGAATGCTGCCCACGCACGCTGCCGCTTAATCTCGCGGAACTTCTTTGGCGATAAATTATTGCGAAGAAACGCTTCCTCGGCGGAGTCGACCAGGTTTCTGAAAGCCTCAATGTCGAGAGACCGGAACGCCTGGACAGCTATTTCTAAATCAACCCGGCGTGTGCGGCTGCGGATGGCAACATACACCACAATCCCCAGCGCGAAGAACGCAACGACGACAAGAGTCCAAGCGGCGATCATTGCCTGACCGATCAATGCCTGAGCAAGTGTTGCAGTTCCGTGTTCCATGTCTCCACCTCATCATGGGGAACGACTGCGAGGGACGCAGCAGGTTCAGGTTCGGGCGCCCGCGAATATCTGATCCAAATCGAAACACAAATAAGATAGGTGCAGGGTATCAGCAAGTTCAAGAATTCCACTCCTGTCTTACTGGTGAATGTCGCGCGAAGAGCAAACATGGCAAGATCAAGACTTGTCAGAACCGCAAGACCCAGTGCGATCCCGAATGTGGGACGACGCCAAGACAGGCCCGAGAAACGGGAAAAGAGCAACAAGGAAAGGAGCAAGCCAGATTGAACCATAGCGGCTCCCCGGTTGACGACGAATATACCGGCATACCACTTGGTATTACCCCCGGGTGCAAAGACAGCAAGCAGAACAGCCACTACAAGCAACAGGCCTGTTACGCATTGCAGCGAACGTCTTGCTGCCACCTTCAGAAACTGGGATTCACGAAACAAATTCCTAGAAATCTCGTCAATCACCCCGAAGCGCAGAACGATGCTAATCAACAGCGTGGCGGAATAAGCATACGCATACTGCTTTCCACCCGTGCCTTGTAGGGCATACAACGCAAACAGCGGAATGAACTTAGCAATTTCGTAAAGCACATAAGCGAAAAAGCACGGGAATTCCCGGTACCAGCGGCGCCTGTAAAGAATCACCGCCAGCACCCCGAGAAGCACATGCGGCGAGATCAACAGGAAAAGCGACAGCGCCTTATACCAATGCAAGGGAAGCATTGCAGAGCACTATAGCCCCGAAATTGCTCCTTTTCAACTGAGGAACCCGCAAAGATGCTTTCATCGGGAGCGTTTCAGAGCACTATTTACCAGGGCCCGTCGACGTTCCTGTGGGCGTGGGAAAGCCATCGGCCATACTTGGAAGCGCCGCAGTTGTCAGGAATAGGGTTATTGCAGCCAAAGCCAGCATGAGTCGTTTCACGGTAGTTCTCCTTTGCGAAAGAATTCGCACCGTGATAGATTGCAGGCGGCAGAGGGGTTTTCTGAATTTAGTTCACTTCCGATGTCATTTCGGGAATCGTAAATTCGATGAGGTTAAAATCCGCTCTCGAGGATTTTGAAGCGAATACCCTAGGCGCTGTTCCGGGGTTGTTGGGCAGACTTTCCTACGTTGGCAGGTTGCATAACGGCGATGGAATGTACGAGCACTGGGGATTGGCGAAGGTGTATGGCCACGATGCCGCACAGGGCGCGATCCGTGCGTCCCATCGAGTACTGCTCTCCGAGGTCTTGAAGAAACCTTTGGCTGTGCTGGTCAAAGACCTGCTGGCGTCATGCTCGAACGAGCATCTAACAGAAGGGGAGTTCCTGGCCTCGCTGACGCACTCTCCACCTAAGCCCCTCTCCCCAGCTGCCCGGGCACATCTGAGGTCAGTGCTGAGCGCACTTTCGGCGTTGGCTGAAAGTCGGAATAATGCCAGTCTCCGAGGCGCATCGCAATCCCGACCACCTGCCCAAGAATCTCGGCCTCCTGCGGGTATCTGAGAACTCGCACCGGCACGGGAGACAGGGGATGAGGTTGCAAGACGATGGAGTCACGCTTCATCGAACACCAGCAACACGTAAATCCGTCGCGCATTTCCACAAAATAAATAGGGCGCTCGTACTCCGAGCGCCATGTTCCCTCCCCTACCTTGTTCTTGACTTCATCCACTTGCACAAAACTGCCCGGCGGGAGAATGGGATACATGGTGAAATCTTCCGATCCAATATACCCATATGTGTAGCGGTCGTCCGCAAACTGCCCAAGGTAAGCCATGGGCACTATACCCCATTGCTCGATTGCACGTCTCAAGTCCGTCGTTTTCTGAAGCGAGAATCCTGGATCGAGCCTCGTCGGTATCCGCACCTGTCTGACGTTGCTCAAAGCTTCGGACACATGAGACTTTTGCGGATGCCCAAAGCCAATGTCCGCTGAGATGCCGTCGAGTTCGAGGCCATAGAAGGACAGCAACTCCCGATATTCTCGCCGATAAATAGCTGCAAACGAATAGAGCCGAAAAATACTCGGGATTATGCCTTTGGTTTCGATGTCGGACAAGCGGCTGGGCGGAATTGCGAATTCCTCACTCTCAAATCTCTGCGCGATCTGATTACTGGCCAGTTCCACGTCCCGCATACGATATCCGAGGTTTTCTCTCAGCGCCCGCAGCCTCTGCCCACCATTAAGTTGCACAATCGCTGCCCTCCGCGGAGACATTCTACCACCGGTTCGGATCGCGCAATGAACACGAGCTTCCGCCTGGATTTCCGGATTTTGGAACAGAAAAGGGCGCGTGGTTGCAGTGCAGTTCCTTCCGAAGGCATCCAGGCGGACACCACCAGTCGCACCAAGCGGGCCGGTCCCCCTAGGCATCTGTTCGGTTTTCGTAAAAGAAAATTCGCTGGCCAGTAAAGTAAAACAGCAGGCACATACCATTTCCGCTGTGTCAATGAGGTTGAAGGAACAGCATGAACTCCCAGAACCCTTATTCCAACATGTCAATCACCGTCGTTGTGTTTGCCTGCGCCGCTCTGCTCTCTAGTCAGCCATCTCAGGCTCAGCAGATTGGCTTCCCGGAGGATTGGAGCCACCGGCACGTTGTTTTCTCCAACCCCGGCACTTATCGAGAAGCGATAGAGAACGGCTCGTCCGAGAAATGGGTCAGGATCAATAATGATCCACGCTTCATC
>Ga0181539_1001682_pt1 | contig 23829 bp, 26 predicted proteins | sample PEATcosm2014_Bin_46_FD_119767 | JGI IMG/M metagenome (GOLD analysis project Ga0181539, IMG submission 119767) | Peatland microbial communities from MTU Mesocosm Facility, Houghton, MI, USA - PEATcosm2014_Bin23_60_metaG | ecosystem: Environmental > Terrestrial > Soil > Wetlands > Peat | place... | reverse complement strand
GGATCACGCCCGGATCGTGGGTGTGCCAAGAGATGCCGCAGCCGGCCATCGCCTCGGACAACCCTCGTGTCAGACCAGTGCGATCGGCCAGCTCCGACAGCACGGCGGTGCCCGCGTGGGAGACGAGATTGCGGCCGTCGGTAGTTACCTCGGCGCGACGCACCGAGCGGCTACGATGCACCTTCAAGGAGGCCTCCTCCTGGGTAGGTTGACTGTCTTCGAACACAGCCATTCTCCCAGCTGAGGAGGCCTTTTACGCGGATACTGGCAGCCTCATGCCGATATTGCGCGAATAATCGAGGCTAGCCGGACTGGACATAACTAGGCAGCATTGGACTTCAGTGGAAATGCCGATTCACCTGGACGTGTGCGTACTGGACACTACCGGCCGGACGGTGCATTTACAGACTGGCAGTCAGCGGCTTGTGCGTATGCAAGAGGCGGCCAAAATCGGCGACCAATGGTGGCGGTACAACAGCGTGATCCTCCGACCAACGAGCTACGAGTACCACGTATCGGTGTCGAGACATTGCGAGGGATCGGCTGAGTGACGGGCCTGTCATGGAGTGGGCAGATTCGATCTAGATGCCTGTGCCCAGCCTCGTCTTCGATGGCAAACTGCTTTACGTGCTAGGGGGCAATCCCAGCCGACTTGAAAATTGGGCGGCGACGGCGCTCGAGTCCTGGGAGCGCTCGAAGACGACTAGAGCGCCCGCGCCGCACACCAAATAGCGGTCATTGATCGATAGACCCGCAATACCTTTTGAGAATTCCAATGCCCACAGGTTGCAGCCGGCCGGATCGAACACCTTGACCGATGCCCCCTGCACGACCAATAAATCCCGCCCCCAAGGCACAAGGCTGCCTGGGTGCCCGTCGATTTCAGCGGAATTGATGATGGAGTCGCCGGCGAGGAAGCAGAGGACACCGTCGCACCATGCTGCGGCCAGGGTGCCATCAGGATTGAGCGCCGGCATGACGTCAGCGCGTCCGACCACTCGCCGGCCCTGTCCTGCGCCGCTGGCATCTAACGTGGCCAGAACCCCGTCTGACGATGCGACGAGAATGCTGTCTGCCGCAGCGCCCAGATACCTCACGAACCGATAGGAATCCATGCTCACGGTGATCATCCGTTGGGCGTTCTCCGCGTGGTCGGCTGCTAGGAGACGATGTTAGGTGCTCGGTCATCCTCGGGGTCGTGCACAGACCTTGACCGACGCCGCGGCGTCTAGACGCTCGAGGGAGCAGCGACGGGGACCGCCTCCAGTTGGGGGACTTCAACGCCGGTGGGCGTGCCGTTGGCACGAACGGTCCCCATGGTGGTGATCGTCGCCACGAGGACGCCTAGGCCCAGCCACTGCGAAGCCGAGAGCTTCGCACCAAAGGCCAGGTAGTCGAGCACGAGCGCTGTGAAGGGGAAGGCGAGCTCGCCCAACGTGGCTGCGGCCGCAGGTGTGCCGCGAAGGCCCCGATAGTAGATGAGCAGGCTCAGCAGTCCCGGGACCAGCGCCAGCAGGACGAGGGCGAGCACGGCCTTGGCGCTCAAGTGGAGATACGCGGAGCCGTCCCCGCTCACCCCGAGGGCGACGGCTGCGGCGACGAGCCCGGTGGCCAGGCGCAAGGCGGTGAGCTCGGCGAAGGGTACCTTGGCGCCGAGGCGACGCCCGAGCACGGTACCTAACCCCCAGAGGGCGGCCGCGGTCACCGCCAAGAGCGCGGGCGCCCACCCGGCGACACCGCCTATGGAAAAAGGATGGGGAAAGGCGACGAGATAGGCACCAACGAGCCCGCCGGCCAGGTAGAGGCCGTAGCGGTGCTGGAGGCGCTCGCCGAGAAGGACACGGGCGCCGGCAACGGCGAATAGGGGCTGGAGCTGCTGGAGCAGCACGGGCGTGTCGGGCCGGTCGTAGGTGAAGGCGAGCGTGAACAACAGCGTCGCCAGCGCCGAGGAACCGCAACCGAGCACGACGAGGGCCGCCCAGTCGCGACGGTTGAACACGGCTAGTGCCCTGTGCAACCCCCGCCAGGCCAAAGGTGCCAGCACGACCGCGGGCAAGGCCTGCTCGAAAGCGACGATCGCCGGGGAGGGCACATTGAGGGCCAGGCCCTGCCGCAAGAGAGGGTCGGTCCCCCACATGGCCGCGCCCAGGGCCACGAGAGCGAAGCTCCCGCTCGTGGTGCGGTGCCAGAGGCCGGCGCCGTCAGAGGGCGTGGAGGGGACCGCTGGGAGGACTCGCCTGCTCACTCGATAAGTTTTGCATCCGAGACATCCTCGGGGCCCGCCCCCGGCGGGTGACGACCTTCGACCGGTCACGAGCATTGACCGCGCCCGCCGCGCCGCTGCCTTTCAACCGTGTGGCAATCTCGCGAATCGCGGTGGCTCCGCGAGGCGGGCATGGGCGCGTTCGGTCGCGGTGCGCCTCGCATAGGAGCGGCGGTGCACCTGGCTCGGGTAGGGGTGCTTTGGCGGCTCTTGTCGTTGACCTTCGGAGGCACAGTGAGGCTGCGCTGGCGGCAGAACCGGGGCGGGATGCCGGGTCGGTGACGCTCGGGCGGGCGAAGGACAGATTGAGCCACGCCTCCACCAACGCGCAGCGCAGCTTGCTGGCCGCCGCCAGGGGCACATGACACGCTCGTTGCCGTCCCTGTCAGGCCCGCGAAAGGAGGCGGTCTTCGAGAGGTTTTGGTGCGTCTCCCGTGCGCACCCGGCGACGATGTTCGCTCCCGCGGGCGTTGCGCACCTATCGGAGCAATCAGCTCACTCGGCGCGGTCCCGAGAACGGCGGGCTCGAACCGTAATGGCAACTCGTACCAGCGAGGAGGATGAGCTTGCTGGTAAACGGGCCGCACGAATAAAGCGCTCTTGCCGCGCGCGAATACCGCGTGCCACGACGCTGAAAGGCCCATTAGCTGGACTTTCGAACTGCCCAAGGGCGTGCGGCAAGCACCTGCCACACTTGACAACTCCTCCGTCATGCTCGATTCTGATGGAGATGCTGCTTACTGTCAACAATCTGGCGGACCGAGCGGCCGCGGGCGGCGCTCGCCGATTCCCCACGGGCGGCATCGCAGCGCCGGCTGCGAGCACGAGGCGAGCCAAAGGTCAGGCCGAGTTCTCCGACGACCTGCTCGAGCCGAACACCGGGTGCGGGGCGATCTGACTTGTCACTCCGCCGGCATGTCCTCTGCGTGGGCAGTGCGACCCTCGATCACGTCCTCGAACTGGATGCTCTGCCTGCAGGCGAGGGTAAGCAGCTCGCCCGAGCCTCGAGATGGAGTGGCGGTGGACCCGCGGCTACGGCTGCGGTTGCGGTGGCGTCGCTCGAAGGGAAGGCCACCTGGTGCGGGATAACGGGAGACGACAACAACGGCCTGGCCGTCGCCCTCATGCTGAAAGAGGCCGGCGTAGAGATCTGCGACGACTCTCTCGTGCCGGGAGCCAAAACGCCTGTCGCGACTGTTCTCGTCGATGCCGCCGGTCGACGCTGGATCGGCTGCGACATCGGCGAAGGCCTCGACACCGCGGTCGTCTCCCCACGCTTGCCCAGCCTCGCAGACGTCGACGTGATGGTCGCCGAGGCTTGGTCTGTTCCCCTCAGCACCGCGGCCTTGAAGCAGGCGCTTGTACGGGGCACTCCGCGTGTGCTCGATTGGGAGATCCCTCCTGGGTTCGACCATGACATGGTCGACCCGTCAGGGGCGGTCGAGCTCGCCGGTCTGGCGGACCACGTCATCTTCTCGACCGAGGGCCTCGCCACCTTCACCGGCATGGGAGACATGGACGCGGCGCTTCTCGCGGCCGCCGACCGCTTGCCGCGCGCGGTGGTGGCTGTGACCCTGGGGTCGGCGGGTAGCGCCTGGATGACGTCGGAGGGGGTCTCTCGCGTTCGCGCCTTTGCGGTGGATGCGCAAGACACCACCGGCTGCGGTGACGTCTTCCACGGCGCCTACGCCCTCGCCATTGGCGAGGGAATGCCGGTTTCTAGGGCCGCGATTTTCGCCACCGCGGCCGCCGCCCTCAAAGCCGAGCATGGCAACGGATGGAAAGGCATGCCGGATCGTTCCAGCACTGACTCATTGGTTTCGAAAGGATGGGCATGAAACTCACTCCGGGTAAGCACTGGGGCATGCGGCGCCTCGCCGACCGCGACGGTTTCTGCCGCATTGTCGCCACGGACCAGCGTGAGATCCTCGCTGAGCCGCTCGCGGAGATCCTCGGCGTCGAAGTGGCGCCCTACGAGGCAGTCGCGGGAGTGGTGACAGCCCTTGCTAGCGAGCTCTCGCCCGAAGCCTCGGCCCTGCTAATCGACCCGATCTATGGATACTTGCCTGCAGTGAAGCACATCGATCCCGCCAAGGGCTTACTGCTTAGTTACGAGAGCGTCGACATGGTCCAGGAGTCGGGCGGCCTGAAAGAGGAGCCAATCCCGGACTGGTCGGTGGCCAAGATTCGCTCCCTTGGCGCCGATGCCGTCAAGGTGCTCGTTCTCTACCGGGCCGATGCGTCAGCAGCGGTGCGACACTTCCAGGAGAATTTCGTGCAGACGGCTGGGGAGGCCTGCGAGCGCTGCGACATCCCGATGTTGCTGGAAGTCCTGGTGTACCCGACCGAGGGTGAAAGCCCCGAGGATTTCGCGCGAGCTCGTGAACATCTCGTCATCGAGGCCGTCGAACCGTTCCGCCATCCTCGGTTCAAGGCCGACATCTTCAAGCTCGAGCCTCCCGGGCCGCTCACCGATGTCCCGCCACCCGACAGCGAAGAGGGCGAGAGGCTGCTTCGCGCCTACCATCGCCTGACAGATGGCCTCCCCCGGCCCTGGGTACTGCTCTCAGCCGGCATGAACAAGCAAGACTTTCGCACCTCGCTCGGCTATGCTTACAAGTGTAAGGCAAGCGGATACCTCGCCGGGCGTGCCCTGTGGTCGCAGGCTCCGCTGCTGTTCCCCGATGCCGAGGCCATCACTGCCTCGCTGCGCGAGGAGAGCCTTCCCTACATGCGTGAGCTCAACGAGATCACCCGCGCCTCGGCAACGCCCTGGTACTCGCACCCCTCCTTTGCCACCGGCGTCGAGACGCCTTACCCGCTCGACCGTAACTTCGCTACCCACTACCGACCAGCGTGCGCCTAGTGGCCGGACCTCGGCGAACGTCAGTTTTACTCCATCCGGTGACCAAGAGCCGATGAGCGCCCCTACAGGTGCTCGTCGCCAGGACAACCCAGAACAAGGAATCGAGGACCTGAGATGCGTATATGTGTCTTTCCCAAGGGAGACATCGTGGCCATCGTCGAAACCCGCACGATGACCGTGTTCGACTGGATCGACAAGGCACGCGCCTTGAAGATCGAAGGACTCGAGATGTACTCGGGCATGTTCTGGGAGACCGATGACGCGTCCGTCGACCGCGTCGGTGAAGCACTGGCTGCCGCCAACTTCGAGATGCCGATGCTTTGCGTGTCTCCGGACTTCGCCAACCCGGACGCAGAGGTCCGCAAGCGGGATGTGGAGCGACAGGTGCGAATGGTCGAGATCGCCCACCGGATAGGAGGACCAGGCGCCTCCTGCCGGGTGCTGAGCGGTCAGCGCAATCCAGAGGTCTCCGTCGAGCAAGGCCTCGACTGGGCCGCCGAGGCGATTCTCGAGGTCCTGCCCGTTGCAAAGTCCCTCGATGTCACCTTGGCCATAGAGAACCACTACAAGGACGGAACTTGGAAGTATCCCGAGTTCGCCCAGAAGAAGGACGTGTACCTCGCCCTCTTGGCGCGGATAGACGATCGCGTGCACTTCGGTGTCCAGTTCGACCCGTCGAACGCGATCATGGCCGGGGAGGATCCCGGTGACTTCCTCGAGCTGGTCATCGATCGGGTCGTGACGATGCAGGCATCGGACCGCTTCCTGAGCCCGGGTGTCGACATCGAGTCCCTGCGCGAGTCAGACGGAACTCTCGGTTACTCGCCGAACCTTCAGCACGGCGTGATCGGCGAGGGGCTCATTGACTACCCGCGCATCTTTCGCACCCTGGTCGGCGCCGGTTACGACGGCTGGATCTCGGTGGAGGACGGTGTGAAAGGCATGTGGGAGATGGAGAAGTCGGTCGACTTTCTCCGCGCGGCACGTGAGGAGTACTTCGGCGGCTCCACTGCGGTCCGAGTCGCCGCGCAGGAAGCGGCCCGTGCCGCTGCTGGGCTTCCGGCCCGCTGACCGGCGATCAAGTCGTGACGGAGAAGTGGAGGAGAACGTGAGCGGCACTACGATCCGGGGCCTTACCCGGGAGACGCTCGTCAGGCCGATAGTGCAGATATCCCTCGACTTGAAGAGCATCGACGAGGCGCTCGCCAGGGCAACCACGGCCCTCGAGTCTGGAGCGGACTGGCTGGAGGTGGGGACGCCGTTGATCCTTGCCGAGGGGCTTCGCGCCGTAAGGGCACTTCGCCAAGAGTTCCCTGGCACCCCATTGATCGTCGACCTCAAATCCATGGATGGCGGCTACTTCGAGGGGCAGATGATGGCGGAGGCCGGCGCGGACGCCGTCGTCGTGATGGGCCGAGCCCACGACGCGACCATCGAGAGGATGTGCCGCGCGGGGGAGGAATACGGCCTCCTCGTCATGGGTGACGATCTCGCCGCGGCGGATCCCGTCTTCGAGGCAATGCGGCTCGAGCGTCTGGGTGTCGGCGTCGTCAGCCACCACGTCGGCTTTGACCATCGCGGTGAGCACCCCGGTCTGTCCCCGCTCACCGATCTGCCGGCCATCGTGGCCGCGACGACGGTGCCGGTCCAGGCCGTAGGTGGTCTGAGCATCGATGATGCGATCGGGTGCCCTGGCATGGGCGCCCCGATCGTCGTCTTCGGTGCCCCGCTCGCCGTCGATGGCGACTCGGGCCACGTCGACTTGCAGGACCTGCCTCGGGTGCTGACCGAGGCCTGCAGGCGGGTACACGAAGCACAGATCCACTACCCGACCGCTGTTGCGAAACCTGGCGAGTGAGCTCAGTCAGGACCAAGCCCGCAAGCAGGCTCACCAACCGCGAAGGTTAGGCCTTCTAGCCAACACCTGGCGGCTTAAGAAACGGCGAAATGCCGCGCACACAAGACGGGTATTAACTTACGGCGTTTCGGGTTCGCCGACTGCCTCCTCCACCTGACCAGAGGCGGCGATCGTCCGGTCCCGTTTGCCAGAACAAGGAGGACGTGGGGTGGGCGAAGCCGGGCGAGATGTGACGGCAAGAACGGAGCGCACAAGGCTCGACACGGGCTGGCTGTTCGGAGGCGAGGTCCCTGCGCCTGGCGCCGAGGACAGGCTGGACCCAGAGGTCGTTCGCGGCTATTCGCGGATCGACCTCGACGACTCGTCCTGGGACCGGATCACGTTGCCGCACACGGTCACGCCGCTCTCGTGGCAACTTTGGGATGAGACCGGATGGGAGAAGGTCTGGATTTACCGCCAGCACTTCGGGCTGCCCAGCGAGTACGCAGGCAGGCGGGTCTTCATCGACTTCGAGGGCGCGCTCACCAACGCGACGGTGACGCTCAACGAGGTGCTCCTCGGCGAGCACCGTGGGGGTTATCTCCCCTTCGCGTTCGAGGTCACCGACCACGTCCGCGCCGAAGGCCTCAATACCCTCGCCGTCGTCCTCGACTCACGCTTCAACTTGAACGTGCCGCCGAACATGCCGACGCCTGCCAGGAGCAACTCCTTCGACTTCTGGCAGCCCGGAGGCATCCACCGGCCCGTCTGGCTCCGCGCCGTGCCGCAGACCTTCGTCACCTCCGTGCAGGTTACCCACCACGATGTGCTGGACCCGGTCAAGCGACACTCGAGCTTCCGCGTCAGCGTGGATTCGAACGCCGAGAGGTCCGACCTCGCGGTCGTCGTGCAGCTCGTGAGCTCGAAGGGGGCGGTCGCAGCCTCCTCGAGCACCCAAATCGCAGACCTCCGTCCCGGAATGACAGAGCTGACGGTGGATCTCCAACACCTCGCCGAGATCGACCTCTGGGACGTGGACTCCCCCGTCCTTTACGACGTCGTGGTGACGCTGAAATCGGCGGGCGAGACGCTCCACGTTGACAGACTGCGCACCGGCTACCGCGAAGCCCGATTCGAGAAGAACGGCTTCTTCCTCAACGGGAGGCGTCGCTACCTGCTGGGCGTGAACCGCCACGGGTACTTCCCCTTCACCGGGTTCTCCATGCCGGACCGAGTCCATCGCCGAGACGCGGAGATCATAAAGCACGACTTGAACTGCAACATGGTGCGTTGTGCCCACTACCCGCAGACACCTTCCTTCCTCGACGCCTGTGACGAACTTGGCCTGCTCGTCTGGGAAGAGTCGCCCGGTTGGCAATACGTCGGGGACTCGGATTGGCAGGATCAGGCAGCTGATGACATGGAGAAGATGATCCTGCGTGACCGGCACCGCCCTTCGATCGTCGTCTGGGGCGCCCGCCTGAACGAGACTCAGGACCGGCCGAAGTTCTACGCGAGAACGGAAGCTCTCGTGAAGGCGCTGGACCCCTCGAGGGCGACGAGCGGCACCGTGTACGGCTCCTATTCCAGAACGGCCACCTTCCAGCACGACGTGTTCGCCTACGACGACTACAACGTCAGGCGCGACCTGGACGGCGACCTGCGACCTGATTTGCTCCCTCCGCTCGAGGACCGGCCCTATCTCGTGAGCGAGGCCATTGCCACCTTGAGCAGCCCCACAACTCTCTACAGCCGCTCGCAGCCGGCTCGGGTGCAGCAGCATCAAGCGCTCGACTACGCGCACGCGCACAACGACGCCATGGGCGACGAGCGCTTCTGTGGCCTTCTTGCCTGGGTCGCGTTCGACTACCAGGCGGGCATGGGCAACCACTTCCGCGGCGTGAGAGTGTCGGGACTGGGAGACGTGTTCCGCATACTGAAGCCAGGCGCGGCCCTCTACCGGGCCCAAGTCGCCCCGAGCGAGCGGATCGTCCTCGAGCCGGCCTTCACTTGGGACCCGCCGGAGTACGGGCACTCAAGTGCTTACTGCGGTCACGCGGAAGACAGGAGCTGGGGACCGGGCGAGCGCGCTCTCATTTGTTCCAATTGCAACCGGATCGAGGTCTTCCTCGGCGAGGATCGGGTCGCGCTCGCCCATCGGGACCGGGCGCGATTTCCCAATTTGGCCTATCCACCTTTCTTCGTTGACCTGACGCTCGGGAGCCACGCGTCCACGGACCTGCGCATCGACGGCTATCTCGGGGAAGGCCTCGTGGCCACGCGCCGCTTCTCAGGCGACCGGACAGGTGACTCGCTCGCCCTGGTGCCCGACGATGTCACCCTGGCGGCCGACGGAGTCGACGCCACACGGGTGGTCATCATGGTGATCGATCGGTTTGGCGAGGCCCGCGGCAGCTCTCATGCCGTGGTGAGACTGACACTCGCCGGACCTGGATCGCTCATCGGGGACAATCCCTTCGACCTCGAGAACACCGGTGGCGTGGCCGCGGTATGGGTCCGCACGACGGCAGATGAACTTGGAAACATCACGCTGCGCGCGTTCACACCGGAACTGGGCATGCAGGCGGTGATGCTACGCAGCGTCGAGCCTTTCCTGTTTCAGCAGCCAGAGACCGTGCCTGCGCCCAGCAAAGCAGGTCATTTAGGAGGCGGCGAACCATGAGCAAGGCAGATCAGCTCACCGAACCTCTCGCTCACCACGGTGAAGGGGCGGTGTGGTACTCCGGATGGGGGGGCCTCAAGTGGGTCGACATGTTCGCCGGCGACATCCTGTCGCTCGAGTTCGAGACGGGCCTCGTCAGTCGCCTCCATGTCGGTTCTCCAATCGCCGCCGTTGTCCGGCCCCGGACAGCGGGCGGGTTCGTGGTGGTGACAGAGCGCGAGCTGTCCCTTTGGGGTGATGGCGTCAGGCAGTGGTCGACGCCGCCGCTCTGGTCCGATTTCGAGCGTCGCTTCAACGAGGGCGGCTGCGATCCGACCGGTGGGATCATCTGCGGTTCGATGGTGCCCAACGACGAGCCGAGGGCGGCTGAGGTGTTTCGGATGGACGCCGCCGGCACCGTCGAGCGCCTGTTCGGTGACGTCCGGATCTCGAACGGCCTGGGCTTCACGTCCGATGGAACGCGCATGTACTTCGTCGACACGCCGACCCGGCGTATCGACGTGTTCGACGCGGACCGCGGACGCCTTTTCGACCGTCGCCCCTTCTTGACGGTGGAGGAAGGCCGCGGCTACCCGGACGGTTTGTGGGTGGATGAGCAGGACGGCGTGTGGGTGGCGCTCTACGGGGGCTCCGCCGTGCACCACTACAGCTCGGAGGGCGTCCTCGAAGACATCGTCGAGGTTGGCGCCACCCAGGTGACGTCATGCACCTTCGGCGGCGCGGACCTCGCCACCCTATTCATAACTACGTCGCGGGAGAACCTCTCCGACAAAGAGCAGCCGGCGGCGGGAGCCGTCTTCTCCGCATCCGTCGGCGTGCGGGGACTGCCGGTCCTCACCTACGGCGCCTGAGCGGGGGCTCCCTGAGCGATAAGCGGGGAGGCGCTCGTCCCGGGCGCAAGAGCCGCATGCGACGGTCCGAGCAGGATGCGGACCGTCGCATTTCCCCAGCAAACGGTAGTCAGGCCGATCGTTACTGCCGGGTCTCCACGGCCGCCAGCTTGTAGGCAACATCTGGTATCTGCGTAGCCAATTTACCGCCACTGACATCGATAAGTGCCCCCGTTATGTACCCCGCCTGGTCGGACGCCAGAAAGCAGACTAGGTGCCCGATATCTTCCTTCGAGCCCCATCGGCGCAGGGTCAAGGTCTCCATGAGCCGGCCCTGCTCCTCCTGGGGAAGCTCGGCGAAATGGTTCATTTCCGTGGGGACCATGCCCGGCGCGTAGGCGTTGACCGTTATATCCCAGGGTCCAAGCTCGCCAGCGAGTGCACGTGACAATTGGACGACGGCTGCCTTTGAGGACGCGTATGCTGCATGGCCTACAGACGGGACGATGGCGGCAAAGGACGAGGCGTTGATTATGCGACCGGAATGCTGTCGCTTCATAACAGGGATCACCGCCTTGCACATTAAAAACGTGCCGGTGACGTTGACGTCGAAACAGAATCTCCACCGCTCCTCGGGCATCGTGTCCAGAGTGCCGGGACCGATCACGCCGGCATTGTTGATGAGAATGTCAATGCGGCCGTAGCGGCTGACAACGTCGGCGACGACGTCTTCGATCCGTGCCAGATCAGTAACGTCACAGACGTATTGAGTTGCGGTCGCGCCAGCGCCTTCCAGCTCCTTGCCGAGGGACTGCAGATCCTGCTCGTTTACGTCCAAGGCGGCGGTCGTGACGCCTTCGCTCCCCAATCGGAGCACCAGCTCCCGCCCGATTCCGCGACCGGCACCGGTCACGATGGCGACTCGTCCTTCAAGGTCGATATGCACAAGCCCACCCTTCCACGTGTGTACTTGAGTTGCATTCCGTTGACGGTTTACAATATGTCATGTCCGACTGGCTCCCCGCGCTCGGTCAGGCGCCCCGGCGTGTGCTTTCGGACAACGTGCTCGACGAGTTGCGCGCTGTGATCGTCTCCGGCGGCATCGAGGCTGGGCAACGCCTGCGCGAGAACGAGCTCGCAAGCCAGATGCGCGTCAGCCGCGGGCCTGTGCGAGAGGCACTGGTGCGGCTGGAGCAGGAGGGACTTGTAGTTCTCGAGCGGCACCGCGGAGCTCGAGTTGTAGTTCTCTCCCGCGACGACCGGGAGAAGCTGTATCGCCTCCGTCGGGCTCTCGAGGAGCTCGCGAGCGAGTACGCCTGCGCCAATGCCACAGAGGCGGACTTCGATCGCACGAACGCCGTCGTCGAGGAGTTCGTCCGTTCCGAGAACAGCACGCGGACGCCGGCTGCCGTGGCCGACTTGGACATTCGGTTCCACGACTCGATTTTCATCGCCGCGCACAACGACCCTCTCTACAGGGCCTGGGCGGTGTTGCGCTCGCAGGTCCACTACTTCATGACGACACGCATGATGCTGCGCCCCGACTTCAACGAGACCTGGGAGCGGGAGCACAGGCGTCTACTGGAGCTGCTCCAGGAGCGCAAGAAGGCCCCGTGCCGCAAGTTCATCGGCATACACGTCGAGGGCTCGTTTCAGCGAATTCTCCTGGACCAGCTGCCGGACGACTCCGAGCACCCAGCCGAGGTCGCGCACTCCGGTCGCTGACTGCAGGCCGGACTGGCGGGCCCCGCCTAGCGCCAGTTCCTCTCACGACAAGGAGGTATTGGACCCTGCGGCGGCGCGCGCCTTGCTTCTGCCCGACAGGAGCGGCCGTGACTGGACGGACTTGTTATCAGTTGACTGTCTCCAGTTCATCATGCATCCTGGTCTCGAGGCGCCTTGCGCGACTTGTGCCACTGCGGTCACGGAGTGCGCGGACGACGCCCGACTGAGCAGGTGACGACACGGACGGGGAGCGCGCCAGCCAGCGCCGCGCGCCGGGAGGAGACGAAGATGACGAGGGCGACAGCTGATCAGGCGACGGGCAACGGGGCACCCCTCGACCGCACCCTCCTCTACATCGGTGGCAAGTGGGTTGCTTCTGAGGGGCCCGGCCGCGCCGAAGTGATCAACCCGACCACCGAGCAGGTCATCGCAACGATCGCAGAGGGAACTGCCGGAGACGTCGACCGAGCCGTGCAAGCCGCGGGTGCCGCGCTACCAGCCTGGGCAGCACGCAGCGGCGCCGAGCGGGCCGGGTACCTGCAGAAGACCTCGCAAGCCCTTGCCGCCCGCCACGAGGAGCTCACCTTGTTGTTGTCCCAGGACGTGGGAACGCCGTTGGGGTTCGCCAAGGACGTCCAGATCGGGCTGCCCATCTTCAACTTCGCCAACTTCGCCGAGCTGGCCCGGACCTTCGCCTTCGAGGGACCCGAGGTAGGCAACTCACTCATCGTCCGCGAGCCGGCCGGGGTTGTCGGCTGTATCACCCCTTGGAACTTCCCCCTGCACCAGGCGGTCCTCAAGGTCGCGGCCGCGCTCGCGGCAGGGTGCACCGTCGTGCTCAAGCCACCGGTCGTCGCACCGCTCACCACCTGGGCGTTGGCGGAGGTCTTCGACGAGATCGGTCTGCCGCCAGGCGTCTTCAATCTCGTCAACGGACGCGGCACGATTGTCGGCGAGGGGATCGCTGCTCACCCAGGTGTCGACATGGTGTCTTTCACTGGCTCGACGTTCGCTGGCAAGCGGGTTGCCGAGGTGGCGATGGCGACCATCAAACGGGTGGCACTGGAGCTCGGCGGCAAGTCCGCCAACGTGGTTCTTGATGACGCCGATCTGGAAAAGGCAGTCCCCGATGGCCTCGGCAAGTGCTTCATCAACTCGGGCCAGACCTGCAGCGCCCTCACGCGCCTGCTCGTGCCCGCCGATCGGCTCGAGGAAGCAGAACAGATCGCCGAGAGGGCGGCCAAGAGCTTCACGACCGGTGACCCAACTGCCCCGGCCACGGTGCTCGGCCCGCTTGTCAGCGTCGCGCAGCGCGCCCTTGTGCGGGGCTACATCGAAAAGGGCCTGGACGAAGGCGCGCTCCTGGTCACCGGCGGCCTCGAGACCAGCCACACCGTCGGCTATTTCGTGGAACCGACCGTCTTCTCCCGGGTCACGCCCGAGATGACCATCGCACGCGAGGAGATCTTCGGTCCTGTCCTGTGCATCATCCCGTACCTGGACGAGGAAGATGCTGTGCGCATTGCGAACCAGTCCGAGTACGGCTTATCCGGCGGGGTCTGGTCGGCGGACCCGGATCGGGCTTTGCGGGTGGCCAAGCGGCTCCGGACGGGCCAGGTCGAGATCAACGGCGGTGCCTTCAATCCCGCTGCTCCCTTCGGCGGCTACAAGCAGTCGGGGATCGGGCGGGAGGCCGGCCTGTTCGGGCTTGAAGAGTTCTTGGAGACCAAGGCGATCCAGCGCTAGCTAGAGGGCCGAATCCTGGTCTGCCTTCCTGACCTAGGTCGGGAAGGCAGACCACGCGGGAGCTGACCGCTCAACCCCTTGACAACCTCTTGGTCGCGCTACATACTGGCAGACGGCTAACTGTAAACAATAATCCAATAGCCGGTTCGCGGGGCGCTCTTGGGGTCTCCGAGTCATGACCATTGCTTGGGACGTCTCGGGTCCGTCGAAGTTGTCAGCCACGTCTCGGCATCTCCTAGCAAGGGAGCACTCGTGTCCAGCCCGCAACTCCCCCTTGAGCATGTCGGCAAGATCATCGCCGTCGGGCTCAATTACCGAGAGCACGCTGACGAGGGAAAGGTCGAAGCTCCTCAGACGCCTGTGCTGTTCACCAAGTGGCCGAACTGCCTCATCGGTGACGGTGAACCGATTGTCCTTCCAGAAGGCGTGGTCAAGGCCGACTGGGAGGCTGAGCTGACGGTCGTGATCGGACGCACAGCTCGACACGTCTCCGTCGAGGACGCCCTCGACTACGTGGGCGGGTACACGTGCATGAACGACGTGAGTGATCGTGAGGCGCAATTCATCGAGGGGCAGTGGTCCCGAGCGAAGTCCTACGACACCTTCGGTCCGCTGGGCCCCCGCGTCGTTCCGGCAGCCGAGATCGGTGACCCGCAGCGGCTGGCGATCTCCGCGCGCCTGAACGGGGAGGTCATGCAGTCCAGCAACACCTCGCAGATGATCCACTCGGTCGCATCGCTCATCGCGTTCATCAGCTCGAGAATCACCCTTGAGCCCGGCGATCTGATCGCGACCGGCACCCCGGCGGGAGTAGGGGCCTTCCGGGAGGTGCCGATCTTCCTGCAACCCGGTGACACCATCTCGGTCGAGGTCGAGGGGATCGGTACGTTGACCAATCCCGTAATAGCAGAGTCCGCTCGCCCATAACACTCATGTAAAGCCCTGACTGAGAGGTGAACACAGTGCCAGTCAAGATCGCAATGGCGCAGGGTTCGTTGCCGAACTTCAAAGAGCTTGAGGCCAGCCTTGTCGAAGAGGTGAAGTTCGTCGCGGGGCCGGTCGACACACCGGTGCAGATCGCCGAGCTCACCGCTGGTGCTGAGGGCTTGGTGGTCGGGTTCCACCCGCTCGACGAGCCGCGCATCGCTGCGCTCGACCTCTCCGTGAAGGTCATCGGACGCTCAGGCGTGGGGTTGGACTCGATCGATCTCGAGGCGGCCAGGCGCCGCAACGTCGCAGTCGTGAACCAGCCGAGCTACGCCGCCGCCGAAGTCGCCACGCACGCCGTCGCCATGCTGTTGGCCCTGCAACGCAGACTTCCCCAAGCCGACGCCGCCATTCGCTCGGGCTGGGGGAGCATCGCGGACATCGGCCCGATCTGGGCACTCGAGGAGGCGCCGGTCGGCGTCCTCGGCTGCGGAAGCATCGGCCGCGAGGTCGTCGAACGACTGCTGCCTTTCGCGAAACAGGTTCGCGTCTTCGATCCGCTGGTCACCGACGGCCCTCCCGGCGCATGCATGGTGGCCAGCCTCGACGAATTGCTCGCCGATCTCGGGGCATTGACGCTCCACCTGCCTCTCAACGAGGAGACTCGTCACATGATCGGGCGCTCCGAGATCCGTCGGATGAGGCCCTGCTCGATACTGGTCAACGTCTCCCGCGGCGGCTTGATCGACGAGGAGGAGCTCGCACTCGCCCTCGGCGACGGCCACCTCGCCGGTGCCGGGCTCGATGTGTTCGAGCGTGAGCCCCTTCCGGAGACTTCGGGGCTGCGATCCGCGCCCAACCTGCTGATGTCACCTCATACGGCGTGGTACTCGGACTCCGCTCTGAAACGGCTCGGTGAATGGACTGTCGCCGATGTCGTCTCATACGCGGCCGAAGGGAAGGTGACTCACGGACGTCTGGCCGTCGCGCCGGCCGGCCATCGGGTTGCGGGATAGGTAGGCAAAGGGCCGAAAGGCTTCCCTCGGGCCGGGCGCTTTCGTTCCGGCGAGTGGGGACAGCTAAGAGTGGGTCGGGGGTTTAGCGCAAATGACCTGGCTAGCAGGACTTGGCGGTTCGGATGAATCCTGATCTCGTGGTACGCGGGTCGTGCCTGACCCGTTTGGCAGGGTAAGCGCAGGCTGATGGCTGCCTCTCCCGGTCTCGGGCTCACCACGCCGCCTCACGCGCGCCCGCGCAAGGCTCGGCGCAGATGGACCGGTTGGGGCTTTCTCGGACCGTTCGTCCTCATCTTCCTTTTCACGCTCGTCGCCCCGGTAATCTACGCCATCTACCTGAGTCTCTATCGGGACAAGCTGATCGGGGGGAACTCCTTCGTCGGCCTCTCCAATTACCTCACTGCCATCCAGGACCCGGTCTTCCATACGGCCCTTTTTCATGTCCTGCTTCTCCTCTTCGTACAGGTGCCGATAATGATGGCTCTCTCGACCATGGCGGCACTTGCCCTTGACAGTTCTCGTCTTTACGTCGCCTCGATCTTCCGCATGTCGCTGTTCGTACCCTACGCAGTGCCGTCAGTGGTCGCCGCCTTGATGTGGGGCTTCATGTACGGTTCGACCTTCGGCCTCGTAGCCAATCTCAATTCGGCGATCCACCTCCACCTTCCCAACCCTCTCGCGAGCAACTACGTCCTCGCCGCCCTGGGCAACATCACCACCTGGGAGTTCGTCGGCTTCAACATGATCATCTTGTACTCCGCCCTGCAGAGCGTCCCGAAGGACCGCTACGAAGCGGCGGCGATCGACGGTGCAACCAAGTTTCAGGTCATCCGGGCGATCAAGGTGCCGGCAATGCGCCGGGCACTTGTGGTTGCACTCGTCTTCGCATTGATCGGCAGCTTCCAGCTCTTTGCCGAGCCGAACGTGCTCAAGTCGCTCGCGCCGAACACGATCGGCTCGGCCTTCACACCGAACATGTACGCCTACAACCTTTCTTTCAACGGACAGGAGTTCAACTACGCGGCCGCTATCGCGATCGCAATGGGGATCATCACGATGATCGGCGCCTACGCGCTCCAGCTCGGCGGAATGCGCAGAGACGACAGATGAACGCAGATGCCCGAGCCGTCAGCGCAGCCGGCAGGAGCACCGGCCGCAAATCAAGGCCGATATCGATCACGACGCCTCGCAAGTCCGTCCTGTTCACCTTGGTGATGGGGCTGATGCTCATCTACACCCTGACTCCCGTCGCCTGGTTGCTCATCAACTCGACAAAGACGCAGAATTCACTCTCCTCTTCGTTCGGCCTGTGGTTCTCGGGCCCCTTCTCCTTCTTCCACAACATCGCCGCGACGTTCTCCTACGGGAACGGCGAATTCCTCCGCTGGGCTCTCAACACCGTTCTCTATGTGGTCCTCGGTGGAGGCGGGGCCACGATTCTTGCCACCCTTGGCGGCTACGGTCTTGCTCACTTCACCTTCCCCGGCAAGCGCGCCGTCATGGCGATCATCATTGGGGCGATCGCTATTCCCGGCACCGCTCTCGCCGTGCCCGCTTATTTGATGTTCAGCAAGTTCGGCCTGACAAACACGCCTTGGTCGGTCGTGATCCCCTCACTGATCAGTCCGATCGGCCTGTACCTCATCTGGGTCTACGCCACGGAGGCCATACCGTCCGGCCTGCTCGAGGCAGCCCGCCTCGACGGCGCGAGTGAGCTGCGGATCTTCCTCAGCATCGGCTTCAGACTGATTCTCCCAGGGTTCGTGACGGTTCTCCTTTTGACCTTCGTGGCGACCTGGAACAACTACTTCCTTCCCCTCATCATGCTCAGCACCCCGAACTGGTTCCCTCTGACGGTCGGCCTGAGCAACTGGAGCAATCAGGCGCCGTCGGCCGGAGGTCAGCTGATCGACAACCTGGTGATCACCGGATCGCTCTTGGCCATCACTCCGACGGTGATCGTGTTCCTTCTCTTGCAGCGCTACTGGAAGGCGGGCATCGCGGCAGGCAGCATCAAGGAATGAGTTAACGAGTGTCGTCTATATGCAGTACCCGGCGGTCTGTTGACCGTCGTCAAAGCGGGACAAGCAAAGCACAAAGGAGAGGCTATGTTGAAAAACAACACAAGAAGCCGCAGGGTCTGGACAACGATAATCGTTGTCGGACTGGCTGGTGCGTTTGCGGTGGCGGGGTCCTACAGCGCCGGCGCGTCACCGAAGACGGCGGCGGGCGGAACGCCGATACAGCAGAAGATCGCAGCCGCCCTCCAGAAGCCGACAAAGCTCGTCTTCTGGGGGTGGGCGCCACAGACCGCGCCCATGGTCGCCGCCTTCGAGAAGCAATACCCGAAGGTCAAGGTCGACTACGTCGACATGGAGGTTGACTACAACGAGTACGCCAAGCTCGACACTGCGATCAAGGCCAGCTCGGGGATCCCTGATGTCGTTCAGTTCGACTACAGCGCGCTTCCCCAATTCGTGCTGAGTCAGGCTGTCCTCAACCTGAACAACTACGGCGTCTCTTCCCTGGCCAATACATATACGACGGTTGCCTGGTCACAGGTCAACCTTGACGGCGGCATCTACGGTGTGCCGCAGGACTCGGGTCCGTTGGCTCTCTTCTACAACAAGACCGTGTTCGACAAGTACGGCCTCACGGTGCCGACGACCTGGGCGCAATACGTAGCCGATGCGAAGAAACTCCACCAGGAGAACTCCTCGGAGTACATGGCCGCCGACTCGGGCGACCCAACGGTCGCCGACTCGATGATCTGGCAAGCTGGCGGCAAGCCGTTCCAGTTCTCGGGGACGTCAGGAACAGTCAACCTGTCCGATCCCGGAACCCTGAAGTGGGCGTCGGTCTATGGTCAGCTTCTCAAGCAGGGCCTGCTCTACACCAACGCTCCTTTGTACACGTCCGCCTGGGTCACTGGCATCAAGAACGGCACGTTCGCCTCGTGGGTCACGGGCGGTTGGGGAGTTGGCACGCTGCAGTACTTCGCTCCCACGAGCTCAGGGGATTGGCGCGTCGCCCCGGTTCCGCAGTACACCGCAGGTGCACACGCCAGTGCTCAGCAGGGCGGATCGTCCACGTCGGTCATGAACGCGAGCACGAACAAGCTGGCGGCGATTGGCTTTGCCGAGTGGTTCAGCACCAACGCCAAGGCGATCTCCACCTGGCAGACCTACGGGGGATTCCCGAGCCAGCGCAGTGTCATAACCTCGAGCGCCTGGCTCAACAAGCCGCTTTCCTACTTCGGCGGCGAGAAGGTCGACCAGATATTCGCGGCTTCGGAGAACGACACGCTCAGCGGCTGGCAGTACCTTCCCTACAACGTCTATGCGAACAGCGTCTTTAGCGACTCGGCGGGGCAGGCGTTCGAGGGCAAGGTGAGTCTCGCGGCGGGTCTGGCAGCTTGGCAGAAGCTGATCATCGCGTACGGGAACCTCGAAGGATTCAATGTCAGCTCCTAAGTCACCCGCTCGTCGTGATCAGTAGGGACATTCAACCATGAAGGCCTTTCTGGTCACAGCTCCTGGCGTCGGCCGCGTGCAAGATGTCGCGCCGCCGACGCCAGGCGTCGGGGAGGTAGTTGTGGATGTGGCCTTTTCAGGCATCTGCGGTACCGATACCGCGCTGTTCCACGGCAGCCCGGCGCATCTCGAGGCGGTACGCAGCAGCTTTCCGCTTCGCCTCGGCCATGAGTGGAGCGGCACGGTCAGCGCTCTCGGTGACGGGACGGACCCGTCGTGGCTGGGCCGACGGGTAACGGGCGACACGATGCTCGGTTGCGGTCACTGCCCGAGATGTCTCGACGGTCGCCACTTTGTGTGTGAGGAACGTTACGAGATCGGGGTGCGCCGCAACTGGCCAGGGGCGCTCGCCGAAAAGTTGCTCGTACCTCAGTCGGCTCTTTACCGCCTGCCCGAGACGGTAACCGAGGAGATGGGCGCACTGGTGGAGCCCGGCGCCAACGCGTATCGCGCAGTCGCCGCGAGCGGAGTCCAGCCGGGCTGGCGGGTCCTTGTGATCGGGCCTGGAACGATCGGCCTGTTGTGTGCCCAATTCGCACTCGCCGCAGGCTGCGAGGTCCACGTGCTCGGGCACTCCGCGAGGTCGCTGGAACGCGCCCGGCAGTTCGGCGTGCAAGATGCCTGGACACAGGGTGAGCTCCCTCCGCTCGCCTGGGATGCTGTCATCGACGCGACCGACGAACCGCCAGTGCCTCAGCAGGCGGTTGACTTGGTCGAGCCCGGGCGGCGAGTTGTGTTCGTCGGAATCTCGGAGGATCCGAGCCATATCGATTCCCGCGTGGTCGCCCTAAAAGACCTCACCACGGTTGGCATCCTCGGTGCGTCACTCGGTCTTGGCGCCACGATCGACGCCTATGCGTCGGGCGCCGTCGACCCGATCCCTTTCATCGGGGCGAGGATCCCTCTAGAAGGCGTTGGCGCGGCTCTTGAAGGGCGGATTTCCGTACCGGCGGGTGCCGGTCCGAAAATCCTCGTCAATCCGCGCTTGTAGCACCGAAGCGATCGCGTCCAAAACACCTACGCCAGGGCCCGCCTTGACCAGCGGGCCCTGGCGTAGGTGCGCGTTGGCGCGCGCTCCGATCTTCCAAGGCAAGTCCCCTCTCGCCCAGCTGGTGCTGACGATCGAGGTCGCTGGCATGCAGCCGCAAGTTCTGTCTCACTGCGAGCAAAGGTCTACGTAGCACTCCGCGAGGCGGCGCGTTGCGGTCGGAGAACTGGTGACCGAGCGAAGGCGGGACAGCTGGAGCTGGTCGTCGGATTCGTCGTCACCCGAAGGATGCAGCATCGTGGTCATGAACATGGAGAAGTCCTGTGTCCGCCAGACGCGCTCGGCGCAGCCCTCGGAGTAATGGGGCAGCCGGCTGTCGTCGAGGTGGTGATAGTGCTCCACGACCCCTTCGCCAGATCACGGACGTCGGATCGGATGGCCAGGTTCATCCCTTTCGCGGCAGTGGGAGGGACGATGTGAGCCGCGTCACCAGCTAAGACGAGGGAACCGAACTGCATGGGTTGGACGACGAGGCTGCGCATGGGAGTGATCGACTTTTCCATCACCGGCCCGACCGAAAGCTCCCAGTCGTCATCGGTCGCGAGGCGCGACTCCAACTCCTCCCAGATCCGCTCGTCGGGCCAAAGCGCTAGCGAGTCGGCCGGTCAGATCTGCAGGTACAGGCGACTGATCTTGGGCGAGCGCATGGAGTAAAGGGCGAAGCCGCGGGGATGTCGGCAGTAAATGAGCTCGCTTGTCGCAGGCGGTGCGGCCGCCAGACTCCCCAACCAGGCGAAGGGGTGCGTGTGCTCGCCGGTTCGTGACACCCCCGGGAAAAGCTGTGCCCGAGTGATCCCATGGAAGCCATCGCAGCCCGCCACAAGGCGTGTCGCTACGAGATACTGCGGCGGCAACGTCAGACCCCCGTCTGAGGTCGCGGTCCACCATTGAAAGGCGCGCAGGCGCAATCCTCTATGAGAATGAGTCCCACTGCTCGAATCGGGTCACATCGTTAAGCTGTCGCCGACCAGTTGAGCGTTTGGTGGCGCGTAGTGTTGCGCTATCGGCCGGGTGGCCAAAGGAAATGATGTATTCGCAATGGTGGTCGGATGGGATACCGAGTATTTCTCGTACCCGTCCCTGGTCATGGACGGTTGCAGGGCAACTGACGATTCCCAGGTCCCACGCGGCAAGCACCATGTTTTGCGCTACGCGTCCGATATCGAAAATGATGGACAGTGGAGCATTCGCTGCGTGGGGATCGGGTGTAACCAGTGCAGTTGCCATTGCCGCGCCCGCCAGGTGCCCTGCGAATGGCCCGACCTTCGCGAGATTGACCAGCCGCTTGCGGTCGCGCACGACAATGAACGTCCAGCGTTGCAGATTTTTGGAGCTGCCCGTGCGCCTGCCAGCATGGAGGATTCGCTCGACCTGAACGTCGTCGATGGGGCGATCTGAGAACTCCCGCACCACTCAGCGTGTCGATCCCCGACCAAATGTCCATGGGGCGAGACTAGCTCAATGCGTGCTGACGGGCTCCAGCCGCGTCCCTCAAGGCTACTGATGGGGCTACGGAATATCGTGAGCCACGGTTCGTAGGAGTGTGGCGGAGATCTCGCGACCGGATTCGTCCTTTTTCAGCCAGTAGCCGAGGTTGGACTCTCCTATGCCGAGATCATGAGCGATCGCGGCAATAGAGCGGCCTGACGATCTCACGAGAGTGACCGCGTCAGCCTTGAACTCCGGCGAGAACTGCCGGCGCTGCTGTCCCATCGGGACTCCCTTCGCCAGACCAAGCCCGGCATGTCGGGTGTCGACTCTGTGGGGGAAGCTCAGCCCGGTCACCGCAACAGAGGTGTCGCCCGCCAGCGACATGGGACCACCCTTTCGCCAGTAATGGGACCACCCGGGAGCATCCACCAGCGACGGCGTCGCTGAGGTTGGACTCGCCACCAGACCGAAAGCGGCCCAAGAAGGTGGCGATGTCATTCCGGGAGGTTCACGTGTTCGAGATCCGTGAGGTCCTGCGGCTGTGGCTGCGGGGCGAGGGCTTGCGCTCGATCGAGCGATTGTCCTCGGTGGACAGAAAGACCGTCCGCCGATACCTCGAGGCGGCTGGCGCCTGCGGGGTGGTCCGAGATGAGGGCGAAGCCCAGATCACCGACGAGCTGATCGGCCAGATCTGCGAGCAGGTGCGTCCTCATCGCCCCGATGGCCACGGCTCGGCCTGGGAAGTGATCAAGGCCAACAACGACCAGCTCAAGACCTGGCTCGTCGGCGACAAGCTCACGGTCAAAAAGGCCCACGAGCTCTTGGAGCGCCGAGGCGTCGTCGTGCCTGAGCCCAGGGCCGTATCGAGCGCGGGGTTGTGAGCCCGACCAGCACCACGCTCGGGAAGATTGCCGAAGCGATCGGAGCCGACCTGCGTCTCGTCGAGCGTCCTCAGCCGAGCGCTCGGCGCCGCGCCGCGAGCTGACCCACGTAGCATCCGAGCGACGTGGAGCTGGCTGCAGGTGGCGCGTTGACGATGAGCAAACTACGCATAGGCACCATGACCGACTGGGGCTCGGGACGATGGAGGCTGCAGGTGGCCGTCGATCCGGATCCTGTTTCCGGCGAGCGACGGCGCTTGTCACGCACTATTGGTACGCGTTCCAACGCCTAGTCGTGGACGCCGGCGCCTGCGTAGGTGACCTCGGCGCCCGCGCAGTCCTGCAGGCCCACACGATGACCGTCGCCGTCGTAGGTGTAGCTGGTTTGTGAAACTACGGCGGCCAGCCACTAAAGGTTTGATTTAGCGGGAACCACGCATCCCGCGAGTATCCCGCGGACGCCGCCGTTCACGGTCGTTCAGCGGCGTGTGGATAACTCGCTGACCTGCCCTAATAGGTCGCCTTGATTCGTCGTCGTACGCCTGACCGCCCTTTTTTCCCAAGCTGTGAGCCGAGTGTCCCTGCACGGCTGTATCAACGCCGGAGGCGTCGTGTGGCTCGTGGTGTCCAGCGGGGAGCACCCTCGGCCGGCGCGCCGGTCAGTCCTTGTTTGGTTGTAGCGACGTCTGATCGGCGAACGGATCCAGGCACCGCTCGCTCGGTTCGTGAACGCAGACATGCCTCAGGGAAAATCGGACTCGGGCGCCGACAGGCCTTAGAGCCTTGCGCAGCGTGATCGACAAATAGTTGTCTATGCCGCGGCGGGCAGGTCTGTCGTGGTGATGCCGAGATGACCGAAGAGGGTCTGCATGTCGACGCGGAGAGATTCGTAGTCGCGGTCGATGCTCGTCCAGGTGGACGGCTTGCGGCCCTGACGCGGGCTGCGGACACCGGCGAGGATCGGGTTCATGACTTGATCGCGTAGGACGCTGAGCGCGGTGATCGTGCGCACGGCCTCCGGTGGAACGTGATAGCGGCGCGAT
>Ga0181539_1001677_pt1 | contig 23889 bp, 23 predicted proteins | sample PEATcosm2014_Bin_46_FD_119767 | JGI IMG/M metagenome (GOLD analysis project Ga0181539, IMG submission 119767) | Peatland microbial communities from MTU Mesocosm Facility, Houghton, MI, USA - PEATcosm2014_Bin23_60_metaG | ecosystem: Environmental > Terrestrial > Soil > Wetlands > Peat | place... | reverse complement strand
GGGCGTATTTGCGTCAAAAGGACTATGTTACACTGTCGGATGCGATGCTAAAACTGCGGCTCTACGAGTGTATCTGGAATCGACAAGGAGGTGGATTAATTGGGTTCGAATCCCTTCCGGCCCATACCCTACAGGGTCTGTTTTTGCCCGGCCCGTTATAGGCGCCCGCCTTCTCACGCTGCCAGGAGTGACCTGAGAAAATGCGGGGAAGGCCAAGCAAGTACCTGGAGATGCTCCGCGACAAGGAGGTCGCCCGCTGGTACGGGCAGGTCTCCCAGGGCTCCAGGAAGACGGCCAAGGTCTACCTGAGGCGGCTAGGCTACGCCTGCGACAGGTACCACACCACCCCCCGCGCCGTGGCGAAGCTGGACAGGAAGGGGATTCGAGACTTCATGGTGGACATGGTCAACGACATGGACGCCAAGGGGAACGCGGGAGGGTACATCGAGAGCGCACTGAAGGCGGTGAAGTCGTGGCTCCGCTTCAACCTGAGGCCGGTGGGAGAGATCAGGGTGAAGATCCCAAGGCTGAACGAGACCCCCACCATAGCCGACGAGGTGGTCCCCGCGAAGGAGGAGCTGGCGAGGATACTCGCGGCCAAGGACATCAGGGCGAAGGTGGCCGTCGCCCTGGTGGCTTTCACGTCCGTGAGGCCCGAGGTTGTGGGCTCGAGCACGGACGGCCTCAGGCTGAGGGACCTCCCCGAGCTGGGCTGGGACCAGGGGACGAAGAAAGCCTCCTTCGGGGTCGTCCCGGCGCTGGTCCGGGTCAGGACGCCCATCTCCAAGCTGGGGCACGAGTACCTGACCTTCCTGAACGCCCAGGGGTGCGAGTTCGTCAAGCAGTACCTCGAGATGAGGATGAGGGCCGGGGAGAGGCTGACCCCGGAGTCGGCGGTGCTCACCCAGAAGTACGCCACCCAGATCCAGGAGAGGCCGAAGTTCAAGGACACTGTGTCCAAGCGGAGGGGGGACCTGATCACAGTGGAGAACGTCAGGGACCTGATACGCTCCGCGATCAGGGGGGCGGGGTTCAGGTGGAGGCCGTACATCCTGCGGAGGTACTTCGACCACAACATGCTCCTTAACGCCACGGCCAGGGGTGTCGTCTCACGCGACTTCGTCGTCTTCTGGATGGGGCACGCGGGGGACATGGAGCACGTCTACACCCTGCACAAGAGCATCCCCCAGGAGACCGTGGAGGCCATGCGAGGCCAGTATGCTGACGCCTCCCAGAGGTACCTGGAGACGGGCGGGGGCGGCAGCGTGACCAAGGACACGGTCCTCAGCATCATCCGGACTGAGCTCCTCGTCAGGTCGGGGTACGGGAAGGAGGAGGTCGAGAAGATGGGCGACCTATCTGCGCTCCCCGAGGAGGAGATAGACAGGATGATAGACGCGAAGTGGGAGGAGAAGCTGGGGGTGAACGGCGGGACCAGGGTGGTCTCCAGGGAGGAGGCCAAGGCCCTCATGGAGAAGGGGTGGGACTTCGTCAACTGGTGGAACGACGCCAGGACGGAGGCGATCATGAGGCCGGCGAGGGCGACGCCGACAGCTCGCTAGTGAGCTGCCTGGAGACGAGCTTGGCCAAGACGAAGTACTCCTGCTGGACCACGTAGTCGGGCTGGCTCTCGATGACAGCTCTCGTGGGGCTGGCCTCCGGGAGGTTTCGCCGGACCAAGGCCTTCAGCTGCTTCAGGCACACTTGAACCTCGGGCTGTGAGCTCACGGCTCATGAGGCGGACAGGGGATTTAACGCCGGACCGCGATGACCACGTCGAACTATGGGCACTAACGCGTGCGCGCTCCCAAGTGATCAACCGTCCTCAGTCGTTACACAACACCTGAGTCGGGAAAAGAGCATGAATTACCCGGGTTCAAATCCCCGGCGGTACCAATCCCCTGACACATCACGGGTGCTGTAGAGCGTCAGGGTTTTCAGGAGTGTCTCACAGTTCGTTATAGTGTGGTCAGAGTTTGTCAGAGTAGAACTCGTCGCGGTTCATGCATCGAATTGAGGCCGTTCTCATGAGTAGGACTATACACCCCATGATGCTATCCTATGAGGCATGAGAAACGGAGCGATTGCTGCCCTGCTAGTAGTAGCGATACTGGCAAGCGCAGGGGCAGGGTATCTGGTTGGCGTGAATGTATCCGAAAACCAAACTAGCAAGGGCGCGACAACCACGGCGAGCAACTCGACGAGCTGTGAAGTCGCAGCCGAAGGCCAAGTGCTGCTACAGGTTCTGAACAGCACGAGCGGGAAGCCAATCCTAAATGCACCGATTCAGGCACAGGTCACACCCTTTTACTGTAATTCGAGCCCCCCGACCACCATCACACTGAACACGACTCTGACGAATAGCACAGGGTATGCTACGTTCGGAGCAGATTTGGGCGAATACCATTTCACGCTAAACACCTACGGGAACTATTTCGTTTACGCTTCAACTCTGCCTGAGCAGACCACTTGCGTGACTCTGAGCATTCCGAGCAATATGGCAGTAATCAGGTATTCTGGGTCATTTCAATTCAGTTGCTGATTTCTCCAACCCCACCAAAATCGCTAGGCCGTTCTCACCGTTAGAGCTAATAATCTACCTAATCAGAATAGCCCCATGAGACGCGCGACGAAGGCAATAGTTGGGGTTGTCGTCATCGGTCTTGTCGCCTTCTTCTTTCTCGCTCCCATAGTCTATTGGTTTAGCTTCGTCCCTATACTTCCCCAACAGAATCCACCTCATTTCGATGTCTACAGGTCTCTGGGCTGTGTGACCATTGGGTGGGGTGACATCTACTTTGGTCAAGGACTGCAAGGATTGCAACTCACCTGCATCCAGCCCATTTCAATATGACATGACCCATCAACCGCGACTTAACAGCGAGACGAGTTTGGTTAAACAACCGTTAACTTACCAGAACCGGTGATAGAGACCAGTAGCCAAGTCCTTGTCTTCGTTTGGTGGAACTGCCAGTCGTAGCATGAGAAAAACCTGAATTGGGGCAACATCATAAACTATGACGAAGGAATCGAAAACCCAATCTTCACTGCTGTGAACTATGACTGGGACACGATTGGACGACCATCTTTCACTCCAATGAACTGTGAAGCTCTACAGGTGCGTCGTCTTGGTCTCTTGCCGTTCAAGTGTTGCAGATTAAATCCACTTTCAACTCAACAGGTGGATGATATTCCTCGGCTGAGGCGCAATGAACCCTAGCACGGTAACAAGGGCCAATTCTGTTTCCGATATGTAATTTATAACAACCGCAAGCCATGTTCTCGCTCTTGAAGTCAAGAGTCCCAAGTGACTGGGCCACTAACATTTACGAGGCAAACGCCAGCATCTACCAGCCGACTCTAGAGAGCGGTCTGAAGACCGCGCCCCAAGAAGCGAGGGGCATCATCAGAATCTTTCGGACCTGCGGTGTTCCTTCCGGAAGCAGAATCTTGGATTTGTCCTGTGGAATCGGTAGACATTCAGTTAATCTGGCCAAGTACGGCTACCACGTGACCGGTGTCGACCCATCGACGACATTTCTACGTCGGGCTAGGGAACTCGCATTACTCGAAGGGGTCCCGCAACACACCCGATTTGTCCGCGGGAGCTTCTCCAACTTGACCGCCGTACTCTCCAAACAGAGTGACAGACGTTTTGACGGGATTATCGTGATGGACAGCTCGATCGGTGTAACTGGACGGGAGAAAGACGACCTGAAACTCTTCAGAGACCTGCGGAACTTAGCTATGCCGGGTGCTCCTCTCATTGTTGACATATTCGACAGAAAAGCGGTCGCGGAAGCTTATCAGTGGACCAGGGTTGAGGACTTTCCCGACAACTTGGTTCGCATCTGGACGTTCATCAGCCCACCGGGCAGTCTGGTTCACGAAGCACAGTGGCAATTCTACCGACGACAACCAGACGGGAGTCTCGCGCATCTCCTGACGATCAGAATCCGAGCCCGGCAGTACAGCATAGCGGAACTTCGGAGATTGGCTCGGAAAGCTGGGTGGAGATACGAGGCGTGCTTCGGGAGCTTCAAGAACCTCCATGAGTTCTCACGTGGCGATTATCGGGCCATAGTGTTGTTCAGGAACGCAGGATGAGAATCGTCTCGGCGGAGGCACGATAAACCCTATGCCATGAGAATCAGGCATGATAACCGCACGATAAGCCTTCTTGTCAAGAAGGTTGAAATCACGACTCAACTGCCAAAGGGATGAATTGGACGAACCTGACTGGTCATCCCTGCACAAGATCCTGACAGACACGACGCGGCGAAGCATCCTGGAGCTTCTCTCGGAGAAGCAGACGCTCAGCTACACCGAGATCATGACCTTGCTCCAGGTAACGAACACGGGCAGGCTCAACTACCACCTCAAGGCGCTGGGGAACCTCGTTTCGAAGGACGACGATGGGAAATACCGTCTTACCGAAAGAGGCCAACTCGCCGTCAGCCTGCTCAAGACCTTCCCAGAGAGGGCCCCGGAAGAGAAGAAGCTCTCGATGCTGAAGGTGACTGTCGCGATAGTGCTGATACTGGTTGGAATCTTACTCATATCGAACGTCTCCATAGGCTTTCTGGGCCTATCCGGTACCGCCTCCTCCACGAGCAGCGAACACGCCTCCATGTCGAGCCTGGCCATACCGCAGAACACGACGATTTCGCTGACATCTTGGCACTCCTTTGGCACTCCGCTCAGCATCTCTTGGAGCGCCTCCAGTCCCGTCTACATCTACGTGCTGAACCAGACCCAGGATGATGTGCTGTTGCTTCGGCATCCGACAAGTGGACAGGCGCTGCTTAACTTCACTGGAGCGCCAACGTCCTGGGTCGACCGGTACTACCTTCAGACAGGGAACGTCTCATCAGGCCTGCCGCAGGGACAGTACTACTTCTTCGCGAACTCGAACGCGCAGGCGATAGTCGATAACTTCGGCCTTGGACAGACGCAGCCGCCTCAGCAGGTGGGAACATACTCAGCGTCGCCTTTGTTTATCCTGTTCCTGTCCGTTTTCATAGCAATTGGAGCCCTCCTAATCGTCCTAGCGTTCTCCATTCTCACGCGGCGAGTTTGGCGCTAATCTGTGAAGCGGGATGATTACAGCCCATCGTGTGGATGATGTCCCCAAACGGAGGCGCAATGAACCCTATGCAGGGGAAGTATTAGCAACACGCACTCATAGGCGTCTGAACGTCTTGGCCGCCTCGTAGATAGAGACCGCGAGCGCCGCCGTGTTGATGACCACAGCGAAGAAGTAGACAGAATTTACTTGCGCAGGTCTGAGAAAGACTAGCAGGATTAGAAGGCCAACTCCGAAGAATGCAACGTAGGCCGTTTGCAATGGAATGGAAACCCTCCTGATTCTGATGACATTCTCGACCACGACCTTGTCAACCACATAACCGGCCTGCTCCTCCCGAATCAGGCCGAGACTCAGAAGCTTCCTGATGTGGTACTGAGCCACCGAAGGGGAACTGAGTCCTAGCCCCCTCTGCGCATCCGAAACGCCGATTGGTTTGCGCTGCCTAAGAATGAAACGGTACAACCTGTAAGTCGTCCCGTTCAGGCGCAGGTCTGGAGTCTCGACGGCATCTTTCGGGGGCGTTTCGGCCAAAAATCTTCTGTGACTCATCCACAGATGGCCGAGGATATATTACTACAGATTAGTAAGTCAAAGAATCGGGTTTCCTAATGTGTAGCAATGTATACCCCATCCGCCTAAGCAGAAGGCAAGGCGATTCGAGATGTCCGAGTACAAGAGAGAGATCGGGGCGACGGTAGCTATCGCAGTGTTATTGGCCGCGGCGCTCGGTGCTATTGCTATCTACTCCTTCCCGGGTGCCTCGACCTCGACCGCAGCTCTAACGGGCGTCACGACTAGCACCAGTTCCGTCACGACGGAAGTGAACCTCTCCCGCACCATTTTCTCAACCACGACCGGTCCTATCCTACCCGTCACGACAAGCGTCACCCCAGCGCACTGGGACACGGGACGGGTGGTCACCTTGGTCCTCACATCATCCTTGGTCCAGTCGTACATCAGCACCGCATATTCCTATGACGTTGCCACTTTGGGATCGAGCCCGAGCAACCCGAACTTGATAATCTTGACGGTCAACGTCACCGTGAGCCTGGTCGTGCAGGGCAACTGGACGACGGGATACGACCTGTCGTACACTGGCGTGAAGACGCTCAACGCCACGGTCCAGTTCATCCCGCCCGCGAGCTACGTGCTGACGGGGGTCAGCGTCGCCAACCTTCCAGACGTGAATGAATCGATAGCGTTCGACTCGCAGCAGCAGGCAGTCATCGGCGTAGCCCTCTCCAACACCACGGTCAGGGGGCTGCTGGGATCTGGACCCTTCTACGTAGCGTCGGTGACTCCGGTTCCGATAGCGAACGGAACGTATCAGAGTGACTTCTTCACCTACCTGTATCAAGTGAACGGGACCCGTACGGTCGGCGTGTTCGTGAACTCAGGCATCACGGCAGTAGTAAACGCGTACACGGATACCAGGGTCCAAAGCATATGCTTCGGAACCGAAGTCGAAGGCGCGCCTCCGTCGGGGCTTGACTGCTTCTCGAGCCCCTGGAACTCTACTTCATAGGCTCTCAGGAAAGAGATAGAGGAGCTCCGCGCTCTCGTCGAAGGAATTATCAAAGACCGCCATGCCGAACTGCACACTCATCTTCTGATCGCATTTCTAACCTGCGGTAGCGCTGCCGCGAAGGCCGTGTGCGGGCAGTAGTCCGTGTTGTCGTCCATCTCGCAGTAGAACTTGATCTTGCCATCATCGCCCGCCTTGGCCCTCACCCCGACTATCCTTTCCTTCTTGTTGTCCCTGATTACGACCTCGTTGTCGTCCAGCGAGATAAGCTCAAGGAAGGGGACGTAGTTGGCGAACTTGTCCTCGACGTAGAGCATGATCTCGAGGATCTCGCTCACGAAGGTCGCCGTCTTCATGTTCTCCTTCTTCGCGCGCTGCTTGACCTGCTGGTAAAGCTGTTCAGTTACAGTAATAGTCCTGAACCCTCTCTGTGGCATACTCTTAGGGTTAGATTACGGTATGTTTAAATGTTTACTGGCGCATCATTACGTGTGAGAATGCCATGAGAGAAGTGGCTGCAGTCTGTGCGTACGCTAGGGTTTCGTTGCCGGACGTAGCCCGTCCGTTAAAAGCAATCGACCTCTTCTCGAGCATGGGCGCTCATGGGCAGGACGAACTCTGCGAGCACTGTGGTTCCCCGCTCGACGACAGTGGCCTCTGCTGGAGCTGTGCCGGAGGAGCGTTTCTCAACGGGAGCAGTCCCGTGGGAACCGCCCCGCTGGAGAAGTCGGAGCTTTCGAGAGTGCTCCGGAGACCTGTGGGAGAGAGGGCTCACGGTGCCTACGCCCTCTCGCTGCAGCAGGAGGAGGGGATGGCCCACCTGCGCGAAGAGATCGAGTCGCTGGTGGAGCAGTTCAACGCCTCGTCCGAGACGAAGAACTCCGTGAAGCAGAGCGCCGAGAGGAACGCAGTCAAGCTCATCTCACATCTGGGACCGACCAAGGCCGCTATCGCGTCGGTGGCCCAGGAGTTCCTAAGGCAGGGGAGGAGCATGGCGGATGTCAGCTCGGGCATCGCAAGGATACACCCGAGGATGGGCCGCCTGAGCAGCCTCGTCCTGGAGGTCTACCCTGAGGGAGACGACGTTGACGTGCTCGTCAACGGCAGGCGGAGGGTCTTCAAGTCCTACCCTGAGGAGGGTCTGTACGCGAGGCTCAGGATTCCGGTCTACGCCGAGGACGACGGCACCGTCGTGGAGATACTGGGCGCCCGGCTCTGCAGGGGAGGGTACGATGAGGATAGAATCAGGCTCATGGGACCGTCAACGTTCAGGCTCGTGCTGCCAGAGAGGACATTCGAGCTCTTCAAGGTTCTCAAGGATGCCAGGCTCTCGGGCGCGATCACGCCCAGCGAGGTTGACGCGAGGACGATTGCCAGAAAGTATTCCATCTCCAGGCTGCCGTTCACCGAGAGGCTGCTCAGGGACGCCGGCTGCCTCAACAGAGTGAACGCGCGCTACCTCGCCATCCTTCGGGGGAGGCTCCAAGACGGGAGGGGCAGGTCTCCGCGAAAGCTGGCGGAGGAGGCGCTTTTGGAAGCCTGCTCGAGCGAGGTGCCCGGCCCCCAGAGCGACCTCATCGTCAGCAGGTACCGCCTCAAGCCCTCGGCGATGTGCTCGCTCGTCGTCCTTCCCGAGCTCGACGCCTGGCAGCGAGCGTCAGGATGATGGAGAAGTGGTGGTTGGCGAAGGAACCTTGCCAGCGCAGGTCTCGGCGATTCCGATTGGGATGGTCGAGCCCCATCCCAGGCTCAAGCTCAGGTTCAGGTATGATGTCGACACGCTGGCCGAGTCCATCCGCTCCTCGATAGACGAAAACACGCCCAACGGCCAGCTTAACCCTGGACGCGTCGTCCCCAGGAAGGACGGCAGGGGGTACTACGTCTACATCGGGATGAGGCGCTACTTCGCCCTCAAACTCCTCTACGAGAAGACGCGGGACGAGAGGTTCGCCACCTACAGCGCATACATCGACACCAACGTGTCCGAGCTCCAGATGTTCATCAAGGCGAAGCGGGAGAACGACGAGGAGAGGGGCGAGAGGAAGGGGCTCTCCGTCCTCGAAGAGGTGTCGGGGCTGAGCAGGATCAAGGACTCGATCTCGGACCCGAAGGAACTCGACAAGCCGCTCGCGCGGAGGCTCGAGGTGGCACAGGTGATCAGCGAGGAGAGGCTCAGGAGGCTCTACGACATCGAGGACGCCGTCCACTTCAGGTTCGGGATATCGCACCTGGAGAACCTCGGGAAGATCAAGGACGCGAGGGAATTCTACCTGGTGGCGGCCTGCGTGGCCGAGTACGAGATTGGCGCCGAGAAGATGGAGCTGGCCTACAGGGGGCAGAACTCCGCGTTCGCCTTCGCTTGGTTCCAGAAGGTGTTTCCGGAATTGAGGGCAGAAGAAGCAGGTTCTGCATCGGGGAGCGCTACGGCTGCGGGGCAGGAGCAGACGACGCAGGGGATTACCACAGCATCGTCGAGTGAGAGTAGGCAAGGCTCTGACTCCGCTGCTGCCGATCTGGAGATCCGCGAGAAGAGCGTGATCGTCATCAAATGCCCGACGTGCCGGAGCGAGAACATGGTCAGGGTTACCGGGAGCGTGGAGGTGATGCAACTGCCGGCGAAACCGGACGGCGAAGGGTTCAGGGCGGTGGCCGAGTCTGTCAGCAGGTTTGGCCTGAAGTGCGGCGCATGCGATGGTGAGTTCTATGCGCTCCTCATGCACCTAGAAGGGAGAGAATACGCGGTCGAGGCTCTCAGGACCAAGAAGGCGCTCAGGGAGCCAACCACCACGGTTCGTGCCGTCGATCTGCGCTTCGACCGTGAGAAGAGAGTGTGGCAGAGGATTACCGGTCGCGATGTATCGGGTACGGTGGCAGTGGGTGAAGAAGGAGCAGCAACAAGAAGGTGAGCCATGAGTTGCCCCGGACAAGGAGGGAAGAGGTGGCGGCTGTCGTGACACTAATGGTCTTCACCCAGGGAATCCACTTCGACGCCCACACCCTCTCGAATTTGCCGTACTCGCGGCCACTCGTATGGAGGGTCGTCAAAGCCCTGGTGGACGGCGGCGTCATAGTGAAGGTGAGGAAGGGGAAGTACCTCGTCACGGACGGGTTCGCGGAGCTCATGAAGCGGGAGATCACGTGGAAGATGCCCAGGGGAGTCCTGCTCTCCCTCCCCGACCTGCGCGTGTTCGACGTGTGCGGGATGGAAATCTGGGACAGGGAGGAGTTGGAGGCATACATCGGCTGGATGAGGAAGCGTTGGGAATCGAACCATCTTCGAGTCGAGCCTGAGAGGACACAGGGCAGCACCGGATCATCTTGATCAACGCGTTCCTTCACAGTCTCAACCCTTGAGACTTCGAGTATCAACCCTTGATACGCCCCCGGACCTCGCCGGGAGCCTCAACCCTTGAGACCTGAAGTCTCAACCCTTGAGACTGTCGCGAAATTTGGCTTCAAAGAGATTAGAACTCACTACTCCCTATCCGGCTCTCGCGGGTCCCCCATCAGGGCACGCTCGAGCATTCTCTGAACTTGCATTGATGCCCGTTGAAGAACATCGGCAGTTCGGCTGCCGTCTCTTCAGGCTTCTGGCGCTTATCGGGATTCCTTTTGTCGCGTTTCTTGCCCATTGGCTCGCTCTTCCAGCCGCAACCGCAAATCCATCGGCCCAACCTCTTGTTGAACTCTATCCTGTGAGTCTTCTTGTGATTCCTTCCGTCTGCAGGCAACACACAGATGGGTTAGCTCCTGCTAAAACGGCGACGGGTCTAACAGTCCGACTGGGGGATATTCGGCCGGATTGTCAACCCCAAGATTCACAACGAGGGGAAATGGACAAAGATGGGGATGATTTGCTAAGACTGCGGGGACCTCCCGTCTAAGGCATGGTTGAGCTAGCCTTGGGGAGCTAGATCTACCGTTCCCGTTAGGGACTCTCCGCTGGCTAGGATCGCTACAACTGTGACTGGATAGGTCTCCCCGATTAGCGCTCCTCCATTGAACTCGAGCGTCCCTGTGGTTGCTGTTGCGCCTATCGGTAGTGGGTTCGCCTTGCTCACAGGCGCGCCATTGTACGAGAAGATCACGTTGTCGCTAGCTATGGGGCTGAATCCTGGGCCCCGTGTCATGGTTATGTTGATGATCGAGTTCGCTTGGGTCGAATTGACTGGAAACAGATTGTTGGCCATGTTGAAAATCGTAATGTTCATGACCCCCGCCCCGGTTGTTTGATTCGTAACTACTGCGGTGGCCGACAGAGAGATTCCGCCATAGAACGATTGAGTCTGGGCAACAAACCCTTCCCGCTCGGTTATGACCTGCCCATCGCTCAGAGTCGTCTTCACGGTCACGGTGTAGTTGGTTCCGAGCATCGCGCCGGAGCTAAAGTCAAGAGTCCCAATCGCCACTGCGCCCCCTATGCCTTGAGGATTCGATGCGCTCAACGGCACGCCTTTGAACGTGAAGGGAACGTTGTTGGCTATGCCGGGTATGTCCGGACTTATCGCAGAGACGTTAATGCTGGTGACCGGATAGTTGGCCGCGTTGAAGGCCGTGAGGTTCAGGATGCCGCCCCCGCTTGCAGTTGTGATCCAGATAGTACCGGCTATCTGGATTTCGGGATTTCCACTTCCCGGGACGGAAAGCTTGCTCGGCTGAGGAAAGAAGGTCACGGCACTTGCGACCACGATGAGGGCGAGCGCCACCGCTATACCCACAGCTATGAAAACTCCTTTTCCCCTGCGTCTCATTGTCATCGGTTATGGATTGAGTAGATGGCTACATACATCTACGCCCTTGAAGGCTCGCCCGCGGGTATTCAATCGGCTTGAAGAAGGTTTCAATGGCTTAGGAATATATAAACCGCCGGCTGCAAATGCCTGATGGAAAAGGGCGGCAAGGACGACGGGTTAAGGGGCACCACGCTCAAGGTGTACAGGTATATCGTGAGCCGCCGCAACGAACCTGTCCGGATTACCGAGGTGCAGACGGAGCTCGGGCTCAGTTCGCCCTCGCTGGCACACTATCACGTAAGAAAGCTCATCGAACTCGGTCTCGTCCGTGAGGAAGGGGTTGGTTACACCGCTGACAGGGTTGCAATTGAGAATTTCTTCCTTCTAGGAGACATGATTGTCCCGTACCAAGCCGCATATCTCTCGTTCTTCTTTGTGACGCTGGTTGCCATGCTTATCATCTTGGTAAGAAACTCTATGGTCTTCACTTCGACTACTTTTATCGCGTTGGTAGTAAACGTAGTCGCCTTGGCGGTCTCCGCGTACGAGCTACGAAGGGCACTCAGGGGAATTCCCTAGGCCGTTATTGGTTCCGTTTTAACTTGCCCGTAAGTCTTCTCTTGATCAAGGGTGAAGCTCGCACTTGTCTTTCTTGCGGTATTGGCCTGCACCATGCTTTCAATCTTCTCACCGTCAGGGCATGGCAGCAATGGCGACCCCTGCGACGGCTACGGGAACTGCCTAAGTTCTTCAATCAGCTACTTGCGGTCGAATCCTGACAGAACGCTCTACCTGGGAGACTCGTTCGCCGTCACCCCCTCAGTATCGCTGGGTCCCAACACTACATCCTACTCGCTTTCATGGTCTTACGATAGTGCGGTCCTCATGTCGCTCGGCGGAGGAGGGTTCCGAGTAATCGCCAACGTATCTGGAACACACTCCATCACGATAACCGCGACATTCACCATGGTGGAGAGGGTGGGCAACTCGACCGTCACACTGTACTCGTCCCTGTCGACCAGCCAGTCAGTCGAGACGCGCGCATTCATCATGACCTTCCACACGGAGCTCAGTAATGTAACAAACTCGGCTCATCAAGTGCTGAGGAATCCGGACGGTTCATTCTATCATGATGACGAGTTCATCATCAACTACACCTACGGCTTTCTCTTCATGCAGCAGCGCTCCGACATCAAGGTAATCGTCGAGCCCCAGTTCGATCCGAGTCTCGTCACTCCCACCTCCTACCAGAACTCCACTTCCACTGGGAACTTCCTGTTCACTGTCACGAACAAAACGGGAACTTCGACGATTACTGTGAACGCGCAGGCGTTCAACCACTACGGTGCGCTTCTCGGCTCAAAGACGCAGAAGCAGCCTTTTGCAGTGGTCAACTACGCTCCATACTTCGCCTGCTTCACGTACGCGGACTACAACTCCAGGAACGCGAGCGCATATGAGAGGCCTTTCGTCACTTTGGTGAGGTACGACGGAAACAATCCGGGCTATTCGTATGGAGGAGATGTCAATACAGCGCCAATCATCGCCCCGAACGATACCAGGGAGAGGGCCCTGATCAACTCGTTCAACCTCAAGGCGGTTGCCTGGGGCGTAAAGGCGAACCTACCTTCTGGTGACATAAGCCAGGGCCTATCCTTCTGGAACCAGACGTCGGTCGACCTTGGTTCGAAGACGACCAACGAGACATACCCCATCATCACGTTCGCGCAAAGGGTGGTGAAGTTCTATTTCGCTTCCAATATCGGTAAGATTCAGAGCTATACCGGTCTGGGGCTCGAATACTTCAACGTCACGGAGCTGGCCGTCTCCAGGGACTTCGCCGGAGGCAACTACGGGCTCTTCAACACGTCATACGTCTACCAGCCCGTATACTACAATGGGTACCTGACGGTGTTCACGTACGGCCCCTCTGGCCTGGACCCGTCTACATCGGTCAACATCACTCTGGTCACTCCGGATCCGCTCAACCCGCACCTGCTCGCGTCCTTGAATGCGACATTCGGGCAGTATCCGGAAGTGGTTCGCGATTTCAGGAATGATCTCTTCCCTGCGTATTCCTACGTGATGAACCTGAAACCCGTGAGCTCCTCAGGAGGGAAGTGGGTCTTCCTCCTCAACGACACCAACCTGGCGATGATGAACGACACCCAGATGCCCACCCTTTACATCTCGGTGCGAGGGCAGTCGGGAAGCTACTCCTACTCCGTGCCGGTCGCCTATTCGTCGTTCGATATCGATCGCACCCTGTTGCCGCAGCTGCCGTTCGCCAACGTAAACGGCTACTATCTGGACCAGGAAAGACAGTTGATCGCCGTGCCCCTGAACTACAGCTTCACGTCATCGAGTCCGTTCGTGGAGTGGGACTACGGGAACGGCACCACTCCGTCATTCGTATCACCGGTATCCTACGAGCCCGGAAACCTGAGCAGAATCTACGGATTCCTTTTTGGTAGTAACAACACGATCTACGCAGATCTAGATGGGGGAGGCGGGAGCCTAGTGAACATACAGAGACAACAGACGAACTTCCAGGCCTTCGCGATGATAGGCCCTCAAAGCGGAGGGGTGACGAACCTCTGGGTGAAGGATCCAGATGGGAACCTGATTGTCAATGAGACGTTGACCCCAGACACAGAACCGCCCTCCCCTCCCGGATACTACGGATTCTACGAGCTATCGTTCCCCATGAGCGTGAACGGGACATACCAGTTCGGGATCACCAACTCTTGGGGAGTGACCACGGTCTTCCAGACCTACGATAACGTCGCCCACATACCTCCGCCGCCGGGTGAGGAGTACTTCCTGATCACCTTCTTCGGGTTCATCGTGGTTGGGCTCTACTTCATGGGGAGAATAGCCAAACGGACAAGAACCAGAAGGTAATCTAGAAGCTAACGGACCCTTGCAGACCACTCTCCCTGAAATAGGATCTGGTAACTTAGCGGGTAATGGGAAAGGGTGGTAACCGGCGGGTCACACGAATTTTCGGATTAGATGAAGGAACAAGCCGACTAGGATACTTGGCAGAAGTGGTAAGATGAAGAAATCGAAAATTATCGTGAGCAAAAATATGTCTGGCCCGAATTGACCGCCTGAATATTGGTTCGAAAGATGAACGTAGTCGGCTAGCGCCTGAACCGCATCTATTGCTGCGAAGACGGCCGTAATTTCAGCGTAGGCGCCTCGAATCTCTGCAAGGATGTCCAAAGTCTAATCTGACTTCGCGGCATTCTGAATTAAGGTTAGCCACTTGTTCTCACTCTCGACTTCGATTCCGGCGGCCTCTGCGGGAGTCTTTCCGTTCGGCCCTTCATGCGGTCTAATGTAATCTGATAGGGGGAGAAGTTAGGGAGTAAGGCGGCCTAGATCATCGGTTCTCGGAGCCGAATCTCCTGACGCTTTCGGGGTAGTATCTGCCTAGCTGCCTTTTCTCTTCTATCCTCTCGTTTGTCCTGTTCCGCTCTAACCGCATTAAGCGCAGAAAGATGGTTCGGCAATGAGTCAGGATCTGGTCTTTTGAGGGCTGTCTCCAACCCTTCTAGTAGAGAATCTAGTTGATTGTCATCAAGCTTGGCGATTTCGCCGCTAACCTTGATTTTCTCGAAGATGCGTTTCCACTTGGCAGATGGGATTCCTCTCGCTACATCGGCTTCGTCAGGTAGAAGGTTCCTCAATGTCATGCTATCAACCATTGTAGCTCGAGTTGACTGCGACGAACTACTATTTGAATTCCGCTCATGGTCGCTGCCAAAAATCTGAGTTCTGGCCGACCTTGGCACACCTGTGGCTACCATTGTGCTTCAAGCAGTGACTTCCTTCGGCTTCGTGGTGAAGAGCCGTCTCTCCTCGTCGCTCAGGAAGTTATAGAAAGGAAATGTGCCACGATCACTTCGGCCTTCTGTTCATTTCCTCGAGCGCGTTGAGAAGGGTATTGCCGACCGGTGTCAGCTCGTAGAGCTTCACGTTCCCATACGCGGTCTTCTCCTGCACCAACCCGTATTTGAGAAGGACCTGTATGTGATAGTCAATCGTCGTCCAGTCCAGACCGAGGTCGTTCGCGAGCTGAAGCCTGTCCTTTGGCGTCAGCAGCTCCTTCAGGATCGTCGTCCTCGTCTCGCCTCCTTTCATCTGGAGTAGGAGCCTGAAGAGACTCTGGTCCAGCCCCCGTCGCGTCCAGTCGGACTTCGCTCTCCCTCTCCAGATCCATGCCCCGACTACCGCAGCCCAGCTTATCGGTACCAGCGCGAGGGAATGCGTCTGGAGCGCCAACAGAGGCACATCCTGCGGGGGCGGGGGCGGAATTTGGAATGGCTCCGACGAGTTCGCATAGTTCGGGGGTGTTCCGGGAACCGAGACGCCGACCATGAGCAAGCTCAGAAGTAGGGTGTTCAGGATTGCGAAGGCAAGGAGCACAATGAGCAGGACGCTGCGCTTGAACAACCTTCGCAAAAAGCACTTTCATGTTATATAATTTGTCCCGAATGGTCTGGAATAACAACATAAGGCGCGCGGATACGGTCGACTAGGTAAGTTTGAGTTGAACTCCTCTCGCCCCGCGGTTGGTACTGGTATCCTGGTTGCGCTTGTCATAGTGGCTCTCGTAGTAGCAGCAGGAGTCAGTGTCGCCTATGTGCTCGAGACAAAGCCAGGCTCAACTAATTCTGTCTCGACCGGCTCGACAAGCACGTCGTCCGCGACGGCGAGCGGGGAGACGTCGACCTTCTATTCGCCGGTCTCTCCCACGGGGCTCCAGCTCCAGGTCAGGCTGAACGCCACAACGGTGGCACGAGGCGGTGCCCTGACGGCGCAGGTGAGTCTCTTCAACACTCTCCCCACGAACGTCTCGCTCGTCCCTAGTTTCTCGGCCAATCCGAATATCGCAGCTTGGGACAACTATGACTCGCTGTGCGGGCTCAGTTCGGTTGACCATACCTTGGGGTTCGCGCTCTTCGAAGGCCACTACACAGCGACGAACATCTCCCTAGCGGTGACCCCGATGTTGCTCACGCCTCCTGTGGCAACCGGCTGTCCGAACGTGTTCTACAGCGAGGCGTATGTCCAGAACGTGGACTTCGCACCTGAGAGCTACATCGCCACTCTGTCCGCCAACGCCTCGTTCAGCAGTATCTTCAAGGCGCAGACGGTCAGGATGGAGGCGAACGCCACGACCGGAAGCTGCACCACTTCACCCTACGCCGTCAGCGGATACGGGAGCGAGGACGGCGTGACGACCACCTTCAGCGGGACGGAACTCGCGTGGGGGTGCGGCACCAGCACGGGCGCCCTTAGCGGCTACTGGACCATGCCAGTCAACGGCACCTATGTTGGAATCGATAGCCGATCGAACAGCACGATCACTCAGGGTCTGTCTGCCGTCTACGCCGACTATTTCCACCAGTTCTCTCCAGGTTCGTACACGATAGTGGCTCAAGACCTGTGGAACCAGACGGTCTATGCCAACTTCCAGGTGGCCCCCAGTCAGAGCGCGACGTCGACCGGCAGCGCATCGACACCCGGCGGAGTGACCACCACCACATCGACATCGTCGGCACCCATCGGCATCGACCTGACCTCGAACTCTTCTGACGGGCTCCGCCTCAGCCTCGAGCTTCAGCCCGGCGGCAACGGGACCTTCACGGTGAAGGTCGACGAATCCAACATCATCGGCTCTGTTAACAACGTGACCGGAGCGAATGAATGGAGGTATCCGGTCGACCTACTGGACCCGTTCAACAACTGCGCCCCAGGGAACAGTCCAGTCGGATTTGCAATCTTTCAGGGATATTACGGCATGAACAACTACACCTCAGGAAAGGCTCTTCCGCTCTACAACACGAGCACCGAGTTCAGCTGCACAGAGAACCTCTTTCCGAACGAATTCCTGTTCCAGCCCGTGAGCGACAACGTCTCGGTCTACGTCGGTCACCAGTTCCAATACAATTCCACCGCATCTATATCTCTTTTCACAAGCGGATACTGGTATGGGGGAGCCGGGACTTCCACCGCAGCTACCTTCAAGACGTTCTATCCGGGCACCTACACCGTGTTGGGCGCCGACGAGTGGGGCAACGTCCTCCTGACAACTTTCAGCGTGAGTTGAAATGTCGGCTCACATTCGCTCTGGTGCGTCTTGGAATTCCAACCTGTCTTGCGCAACTCGTGAGCCGAAGAAGGGGTGATGACCCACTACCAGAGGCCCTATTCCGAACTGTGCAAGTCGAGAAATGGAGTTCTGTCGTTCGGACAAAAAGCATTAATCGCAAATGGCCCCCTCTTCCACCGACACCACATGAAGCCTGGAAGAAAGGCAGTCGGAACGGCTGTCACAGTGCTGGCCATCGTCGTAGTAGTTGCAGCCTTGGCGCTTGGAGCTTACGGCCTTGCGAGAGCGCCAACGGTCGAGACTTCCTACGTCAATAGTACGACCACATATACGACCACCGTCTACAAGAACGTGGAGATGGTGGGAACTTGCACGGCGGTCAGCTACATCATCCCTGACACCGAAGAGGTCTCAACCACCAATGTCACGGTGACCTCCGGGACCAATACTATGTATTCCGTGAGCACTGTCACGATCAGTCACGCAGGGGAGACCACTCTCGGTACAACGACATACTCCACATCCACCTTCGGAAACAACACAGCCGTCTACACGGCAACCAGTACGTCCGATAACCTGAACGACATTCCCTCGGACGGGTGGACTGTCACGACCTGCGCTTTCACGCCCTGAGGATACACACTACGGCAGGCAGGGCTGGGCCCGTCTCGATTACTAATCGCTGATTCTCTTTTTCGCTTCTCTAATCTTGGGAGGATTTCCCTTCCGAATCAATGTCCGTTCATCAGATTCAAGTTCTCTCAGTCGTCGGCCTCAGATATCCTCCCCAAGTCTGCTCTGAAGTCGTTCTTGGTCACGCACTAACTTCCTTCGGCTTCGTCGTGAACAGTCTTCTCTCCTCGTCGCTGAGGAAGTTGTAGAAAGGAATCCGCCCCTCCTGCGTCACCAGTATCCCCTGACCTATCTTGGCGTTGATGATGAACTTCTCCTCACCGTCGCTGAGGTTGAACGCCTTTCTGTGGCACGGTGTAATCTGAACTTAAAGTTCAGCTTGCGGCGACCGCACCCTGATTGCATGAAACGAGGCAGAACACGAGAACCCCGTTTGCGATTTGAACCCAAGATAGGATGCGGAAACTACGGCCCGACTCTCGTAAGTTTAGCCCCGCTTCCTTTTGTCCCAATAGTAGAGGAACAGGTCTCTGACCCAATTGAGAGACGCGGGATCTTTTCCAAAGAATCCTGCGTAATCCATCCTTCCTTCAACGAGGCGAAAGCACACCTGGGTCTCTCTCTCAGTGAGCGTGACTATCACTGGGATGTCGGAGAGAGTTCGGTTTTCGAAGGATTGGGATCTTTGCGGGGGAAGGGGGGTAAGGAACTTGCCCTCTATGCCCCTGCTGGCTTGGTCGGCTCCGACTCTGCCCGTGGCCTCAGTAAACCGTCCTTCTCCGATTCCCCAGATGTATTGCTTCGCTTCACCCATCATCCGTTCGGCCGCGCTAATGCTCTCCATCGTGTCAGCTTTCAAGGTCGTCTGCGAGAGATCGCCCAATCTGTCAACAAACTGGCGGGGAATGCGCCACACATCATGCGTCAAGAAGTATCTCCTGTGAGCATAGACGAAATCCAAAGAAGAAGAGAGCTGGAGGACAAGTTTTCCGTATTCAGTGACAGCGTATGAACCTTCGGGCTGCCTTTCCACCAGGAGTGCGTCGCTCAAGCGCTTCAGCTGTCTGACAGCTTCTGTCGCCGTCAGGTCCAGTCGGCGGGCCACCTCCTGCATCTTTAGCCTATTGGATTGCAGCTCGTGGAGAATGCCGAGCCTGACGTCGCTTGCGAGCTCAAAGTGCAGCTTTTCAACTCCTTCTTGTTTCTCCAAGCCTTGTCACAAATTCAGCGCTTTCACGGAATATAAACATCAGTCGGAGCACCCAAACTGGCGCTGAGTCCTACACGTCGATGCTTAGGATTACTCAACGGCGTCCAGTAATCGCTATCTGGTCTCCTCAGCCGTATCCTGCCCAGGTGAATCGAATGGGAGCGTCTACGAGGAAAGGCGAAAACAGCGCGCGTGGCTTCACCATAGAACTGGATTCAAGTGGCCACGTGAAGAGTGTCGCTGTTCCGAACGGAGCCCAAGGGGTGCTCATAGAGGGAACCCTGGGGACTCTGAAACACGCAAATTTCCTTGATGATGTTGTTCTGGAAGTGGCGGGAGAGAATGGCGTCCTAAGGGTTGACCTTGCGAGGGAGGAACTCGGGGATCCCAAAGAAGGGCCTGCGAGAGACGAGAGAAAGGAGGGCGGTGAATGATGCAAGAGACTCGGGCCAGCCCCAAGGCTATTGTGCTCTTCACCTCCAGGTATGGTAACACGGAGAAGATTGCAAGGGCGCTCGAATCGGGGCTCAAGGAAGCGGGCGTTGAGACTTCGTGCTTCGAAGCGGGCGAAGTCGCTGTCGATTCGTTGAATAAATACGACCTGATTTGCGTTGGCGCCCCAACGGAAAAGCACACGGCGTCTGAGCCGATGAAGGCGCTCTTACGAAATCTCAAGGGCATCGATTTATCTGGAAAGTATGGCTTCGCCTTTGACACGAGGTTCGATATGCCGCTCTCTGGCAGCGCAGCCAAGTTCATCGAGAAAGAGCTGAAGGATCGTGGCATTCTCATGATCGCCTCGCGCGAGTCTGCATTCGTAGCCGGAGGGACCAAGGGCAGCGTGCTAAAGGAGGGCGAAGAGGAGAGGTTCAAGCAGATTGGAGCGCGAGTTGGGACAACTCTTGTAGCCAAGGGGAGGGTCGTTCCGGCGTGAGCGGCAGTAAGAACCAGTGGATTGCTGCGATTCTGAACCTCATCCTCGGGATCGGCTACCTCTACCTCGGCTACAGGAAGGTCTTGGGCCTGCCCACGATTCTGTTCGTCTTCGTGGTGCTGGTCTTCGATGTCGTGGTCGGGTTTTTCACGCTCGGTTTGGTACCCATCATCCCCGCGCTCTTCTTTGCGTACGACGGGTATCTGAAGGCCAAAGGTGAGAAGGGCTACATCAGCACCGAGCCCGCCATGACCTACCAGCCCAGGGTGGGACCGTAATGGAGACATGTCGCCGTTGCGGTTCTAACCTTGTCGAAGGCGCGAGCTACTGTCATTCGTGCGGAGCTGCCGTGGATAAGAACACGACGACTCAGGAGTTCTCCGTCTCGGCGGATGAGCTGACGAAGAAGGTGAAAGAGCTACTCCACGAAGGGAATGTGAGAAGAATAATAGTGAAAAACGAGGATGGGAAGGCTCTCCTAGAGATTCCGGTTACCGCCGGCGTCGTTGGTGTCCTTCTAGCGCCCTGGCTGGCTGCGGTGGGAGTGATCGCGGCGCTCGCGACTAAATGCACAATCGTTGTCGAGAGGAAGAGCAAGGCAGCATGACAGACGATGGGTAACCCGTGAGTCACCCGATGCCCCCAGACAACTCGACCTCGGACCCCGCTCCCAAGAGTCAGAGCCGCCGTGAATTCTTGCTCTGGGCTGGTCGCCTGGGAGGCTTCGCGGCGGTCGGTGCGCTCGGGATTCTCACCTGGCGCGAGGTCAGCAATGGCGTCTTTGCGACAGGACAAGGCCCTGCTTATGAGGCGTGGCAAGACTGGAATTCTCCGGGAGGAAGCAACCTCGAGTTGGTTGAGGCAGCCGTCCTCGCCGCCAACGCACACGATTCCCAGCCCTGGCTGTTCGAACTCGGCGCTAGTACCGTCGACCTTTACGCAAACTCTTCTCACAACCTCGGCGCGATAGATCCCCTCTTGCGGGAGATGTACGTCTCTTTGGGTTGTGCACTGGAGAATCTGATGCTCGCCGCCCCGGCAAATGGTCTCACTCCTTCTCTGACATTGATGCCCGACCCAGCAGACCAGTCCCATGTGGCGCACATCGATTTGAGCGTAGGTCAGACCATAATTTCACCCTTGTACTCGGAGATCCCGAAACGCCACACCAACCGTTATCCCTACGACACCAGCCGTCCTGTCACCTCTCAAACCCTCTCAGCCATGACAGCTCTCATTGATGTGCCAGAAGTGAACGTGGTGTGGCTGACGAGCGCCGCCGACATGAAGAGCTTCGCCGACCTCACCATCATGGCAACCGAAGCTTTCATAGCCGATCCGCAGCAGGTTGCGACAGACTTCTCCTGGTACAGGCAGGATTGGAGTCAGCTCCAAACTCTGAAAGACGGGATCACGCCGGACGCCGCAGGGCTACCTCCGATCACCGACACGCTCTCAAAGATAGTCACCATCTCGGCCGCGCAGGACGAGCAGGCTTGGCTGAGCCAAACGGAGAACGTTGCGCTCGCGACTGCCGCGGCTTACGGAGTTCTCAACATCTCTGACGCGCAGGACTCCTCCCAGGAGTTGGAAGCCGGTCGGATATACGAGCGAATGCACCTCTGGGCAACCATGAACGGTCTGGCGATGCAGCCTCTCAATGCGACGCTGGAGCGCCGGGATAGGGAGCAATCTGCTGGGCTCGCACCGGTGATCACGCAGGGCCTTGCAGGGCTGCTACCGGATACCTATCTGCAGGCTGTAATGCCGTTCCGGATTGGATATCCGACCCAGGAGGCTCCACTCAGCCCTCGGATTCCCGCCGAACAGGTGCTGAAGCAGGGATGACTACCAACAGAGGGCCCATGGCTTCCGCCGAACGGTTCTGGTGGGAAGGATGCCTGGTGATTCTCGGAGTGCTCTACCTGTATGTTGGCTTTCTTGGAACCTCTGCGTGGGACCTGACCCGAGTTCTCGGAATCTTGGGGGGAGTTCTGTTGATCGCCTCGACGACTTCCCGCAAGAAATGGCCCCTGCTTTCCTTGGTCGTGGTCGGCGCGGTCCCGCTGGCAGTCGTCGATTGGTGGAGCATAGTGGTCCCTCTACTCGCAGCTACCTCATTGGGGGTGGCATTCCTGCGGATACGAAATCTTGCACGTATCAAATGATAGCGGGCCCGATGGACTCAGGCAGTAACTTCCTTCGGTTTCGTGGTGAAAAGCCTTCTCTCCTCGTCGCTCAGAAAGTTATAGAAAGGGATACGTCCCTCTTGCGTCACTAGTATCCCCTGACCTATCTTCGCGTTGACGATGAACTTCTCCTCTCCGTCGCTGAGGTTGAACGCCTCCTTGAGGACCTGAGATGCTGCCTGGTCCTGCTTGAGCACGATCTTCGTGGAGCAGCTCTCTATGATTATCCTCCCGGGACCGTAGTAGCCTCCTCTCCCCATTAGGTCGGAGACGAGCTGAGTGGCGACCACGAACGCGGCGTTGTAATGCCTCCCTGTCCTTGCTATCTCAGGGACGTACTCGACCGCCAGGGGGAAATAGGGTCTCCCCGTCCTCGGATTGATCTCGACGAGCGACCATCCTTCGTCCACCACTATCGCCTTCCTCCTCGAAACTGGTATCGTGTCGGTGTCCTGGATCTTCTTCCAGATTGCTGAGAGCGCTAGAAAGGCCGCTGCGTCCCTCAGCTCGCCGGGCGGAAGGTCGTACAGGACGAAGACCATGCGCGGATAGACTTCCATCTCTCCCTCGAACAGGAACCGATACGGGGGCAGGTTCGCCAGCAGGCGCTTCTTCAGGTCTCCCGACGCCAGCTCTACTAGCTCATTCACGTTGGTGGCCTTCTCGGAGGTCAGGTAGAGGTCGGCTAGCAGGTCCGGATCGTTCTCGACCTTCGCCACGCTCGCCAGGAAGTTCGCGGCTATCCTCTTTGAGGGAAATATCGCGAACGGGTCCAGCCCCGCTCCCTTTTCGCTGTTGAAGCGATGCACCTTGCAACCCGTGAGCCCCGCGAACGACGTCTCGTACCTGCCGTCCGGCGAAAGTGCATATTCTGGCCTAACAATGCTATCGAAGAGGAAGACCATCATATCCTTGTCCTGGTTCAGCATCCTGCCAAGGTAGGTCTTCACGAACGTGCTCTTCCCAAAACCTGAAGCCCCCATAATGCTGACGTTGTAGTTCTCTTTCTCGAACACGTCGTAGAGGATTGCACTACCGGTCTGGAGGTTCTGGCCGAGGAACACTCCTGAAGGGTCGACGATGTCGAGCCCGCAGAACGGGAAGAGGCTTAGAGCGCCCGACGTCGTGATGAAGAACCACCTCCCCGTAGCGTACTTCGGGCCCACTCCCGTCAGGAGCGCCTCCTGGAGGTACGAGGGAGAGTCTATCTGCCCCACCATACCGCCGACCAGTTGCCTCAGCTTCTTCCTCGCTTCGACAAGCTCTTCATGCCTTCTTGCGCGCAGTACTATCCGGATCCGCGTCCTGAACAGCCTCTCCTTGCCCGCTCCGATGAGCTGCGCTGCACCCGAAGCCCTCTGGAACTCGGCCTGCTCCTCAGGGTCGAGCGACCTTCCCTCGCTCTGCCTCAGGACAAGTTTGGACCCGACAGAGCGAGCGTACGATCTCACT
>Ga0181539_1001675_pt1 | contig 23900 bp, 22 predicted proteins | sample PEATcosm2014_Bin_46_FD_119767 | JGI IMG/M metagenome (GOLD analysis project Ga0181539, IMG submission 119767) | Peatland microbial communities from MTU Mesocosm Facility, Houghton, MI, USA - PEATcosm2014_Bin23_60_metaG | ecosystem: Environmental > Terrestrial > Soil > Wetlands > Peat | place... | reverse complement strand
TTATGGCCGAGACGCCATCAGGACCGCCGTGGCGATCCGCATCGATGACGACAAGGCGAGCCTTGCCAACATCGAGGCCAACAAGAGCCTCGGGCCAGCGCCGCCACCATCTCGCCACCGTTTCGGCGTCACACGTCGATTGCTTGGTCCACAAGATGCCCCCGAGCGGGCGCTTGTTGGCGGGGTCGCACGGGAAAACGTGCAATCCCGCACTCGCGAGGCGCAGCGCGGACGCTGCGTTATCGCCTTTGGGCTGCGGGGTGGGCGTAGCGCCGCCCAAGATGGTGTTTGTGAGAGCGTTCATAGCGAATCGCCCTCCATCCACCGAGCCTGAACCTCGCGCGCATCACGCCTATCGGCACGTATCTGTGCGAGATAGGCCTCATCTGCCTCGTCACGCCGAGCATCGCGATCGGCTGCTAAGAGGGGGGCGTAGGTGATCGTTTGGACGGCCTCAGTGCCGACGCCTGAGTCGCGGGCGGCGAGAAACAGCCCGTAAAACTCATTGAAAAACCACCGGCGCTCGGCTTTTTCGAGTGGGGGGAGCGTCTCCGGAAAGTCTGGCCAGTCGACATAGCGGCCTCGTTCAAAGAATCCGCGAAGCAAAGCGCGGACTTCTTCGAAGCTGCCGAGTAGGGCGAGGTCAGCCTCTGCGTAAAGGGCGTCGATTTCGACGCGGAACGCGATGATCGCGGCTTCCTTTTGAGTCTGCGATGTGGTATCCGCGTAAGCGCACTGACCCGCATCTATGCTGCTTTGAGAAAAACCTGCGCCCCCCACGGCGGAGGTTTTTTTGTTTGTTTTTCGAGAGATGGTCATGGCTCAAGCCTCCACATGGGAGGTCGAGCGGCGAGCCGCTCCGATCTTGGATTGCGCCCACAAATCAAGCTCTTCGGGGCGATATAGAACCGCGCGGCCGGCTTTGTGAAAAATCGGGCCGCCTCCGGTGACGACCATTTTCGCCAATGTGCGATACGAGCCGAACCCGTATTTCCCGAGGAGATAATTGCCAGCCTGCTTGCGTCGCAGGAATAGCGGCCTGTCACCAGCGGAGAGGACGTGGCACGGTGATACGCTTTGATTTTCAGGGGGATGTAGCATGGTGTGCGTCCGGCATGTAGCGGGAGCAACACCAAAACGCGATGCGGCTCCCCTGTGAAGGAAAACCGCACTCATGCGCAGTGGAACCCTTATGCCCTGGCACTCAGGGTAGCGTCAAGGTCATGTTTTGCGTAAAGAGATAACTAGGGGGCAATTAGCGGTATCGGGGTAAGTAGCCGGTCGCTTGGCGTCCCGGCTTTTCGTTATCAAAACAATGCTGTGGCCGTAGAGCCCATCGCTGCAAAAAAAAAGTCGCGCTGATAGTTTCGACCGCGCTCATTTTGCCATAGGAGATCGCGCCAAGGCGCGGGCTCGTCGCTGAGCCCGCGCGCAAGGTCTTCGATTATCCCGCTGTTTGCAATCGAGTCTCGGCTGGCTGTATCGCCTTCAAATCGGCAATAAGTGAGCGCGTCAACTCCAAGAAAGAACCCTGACCCTCACAGTCGGCCGCATCGCGCTCCAGTTCGATTTCAATGGCGCGCGCTTTCTCTTTCAGTTCGGGAAATGTCCGCGCTGGCGTGGCGTTTATCGCCTCACGGATAGCCCAATGGCGGTTGTAAGCCTGCTGATATTCTTCGTCGTTGCCGTCAATTTCCCATAGACGGGCTAGCTGGCGAGCAGTCGCCTCCAACACTACGACAAACATTTCGAGCGTAGGAGATTCTCCGATTTCGTGAGATATTCTAGCATTCATGGTCGAAGCTACCCTTCGGTTGTGAGTAAAGACTGGATGGGGTGCTTGAACGCCCCTTCCAGTCGCTTTGTCAGGCGGAACCCCAGCCCGATTTCCTTAATGGCACGATCTCCGCGCCCTTGTCTCCGTCTATCGCCGCAGCGATCCGCGCCGCGACGCGATCAGCCGCCGCGATCAATGCGGCGTCGGGACGGCGGATGTAGTGACGGCTCGTCACACCGCGCCGCGCGTGCCCGATCAGTTCTCCCACCGTGGCGTCACCATATCCTTCATCAGCCGCAACGGATGCAAACGTGCGGCGCAAATCATGAGCGCGCGCATCTGCCAGGCTGGCAGCATCGAAGATTCCCGCAATGCGCTTTTTTAGGTCCGCGCTTCCGGTTGCGCCGCGATTAGGAAACACATATTCGCTCTCGCCGCGCGGGATCGTCTCGATCAAGCTGCGCGCCATCTTGCCGATTGGGCGCAAGCTGCGTCCCGTCTTGGTCGTCTCAAGGCGTAAGCAGCTTGTCGTGAAGTCGATCTCGCGCCAGCGCAGCCCACAGGCTTCTTCTCGCCGCAAGCCCGTCAACGCGATCAGGTGGACGGCGGTTGTCGCCATAGGGTGAAGCGGCTTTTGCTCGCGCAACACAACACCAAGGCGAGCCAGATCATCGGGGGTCAGCGTCCGATCCTTCGCTTCGCCCCTGTGCTTCTCGACACCGCGAGCTGGATTAACCCCGCTGACGAGCCCTCGGCGCTCAGCCCACGTCCATATGCCGCCAAGCAGTTCGACCGTTCTAGCCGCCGTTGCCGCGCCGCCTTCGACTTTGGCGAGGCCGCGCGCTTTTGTTTTGAACTCCCCCGCCGTCTTACCGGACGCGATAGAGTCGGCCATGCGCTGCACTGCCGTGCGGGTAAGATCGCGGGCGACGCGCTTGCCAATGAGAGGCAGGATATGCCGGCTTATGCGCCCCTCGTCATTGTAGATAGTCGATGAGCTCTTGGCTTTTCTAAAGCGCGTCAGAACCAAGCCGGCGCGGGCGGCGTCGAGATATTGGCCGCACAACTCAGCTACCGTCAGCGCCACTCGCGCTTCGTGACGCGCCCCAGATGGATCGCCACCGGACTGTGCCTCGGCTAGCAGGCGGCGAGCTTTCGCGCGGGCCTCGTCCGGCGTGAGCGTGCCCACCCTGCCGAAGGCAAGCCGTCGTGTCCGGCCCTGCTCGGTGCGATACTGAATAAGGTAGGAACCCGAGCCGGACGGCTTCATGCGCACGCCAAACCCTGTGATCTTGTCGTCCCAAACAAATAAATCGCCGGCGGCTTTTGGCCGGAGGGCGTCAATTACGTTTTTGGTCAGCTTTGGCATGTGACGCTTTCGCGGGGAAGCAGCGGGGAAGCAGCGGGGAAGCAAACGGCGGTAAGTAGTGGCTAACCCCATCTATGAGCAGTAAACCTAAATTACATGAATTTCAAGCCTACGGGAACGGTTAGAAATATCGGGGAAGCAGCAGAAAACATACATCCCCTTCGTTTACACCGAGAGGGTCGGCGGTTCGAGCCCGTCACCGCCCACCAGAGGCCCCGCCCCGCGCGTCCGCCCTAAGTCTTAAATCCCCTTCCCCGCGCGCGCCCGACGCATTAGGATCGCGGCGTAGCTGGAGCAAGATTCTTATGGGACATGCAACCACGACTCTCCGCCTGCTGCCGTTGGCGTTCGTGCTTGTTCTCGGCGCCGCCCCCGCGCACGGGGAAGGAATGTCGTTCCAGATGGTGACGCTTGGCGTCGGCCATTGCCGCTCGAATTGCCCGCAGATCATCGCGGCTTCCGGCGAGATCGACGAGGGCAGCGCGGATAATTTCCTGCGCTTCGTTTATGATCATGTCCGCTCCGGCGCGATGCATGGCGTCGTGCTGCTCGATTCGCCCGGCGGCCATGTCGTGGCGGCGATGGAGCTCGGGCAGACCATCCGCAAGCTCGGCATGGCGGTGATCGTCGCCCGTCCCGGCGCGGAAAGCTCGCTGACCGGCGACCTTTTTTCCGGCAAATGCTATTCAGCCTGCGTCTATGCGCTGATGGGCGGACGCAAGCGGGTCATCCCGCCGCAAAGCAAGGTCGGCGTTCACCGCATGTTCAACTACACCACCAGTTTCAGCTTGGCGGACGGCGGCTTCGTGCGCGAGCGCTATCTCGACGACGGCGACATGCGGAACAAGCTGGCGCGCTACACGACCCGGATGGGCGTCAGCAGCGGTCTCATCACCCTCGCCGAGCACACCTCGCCCGACGTCATCCATGTGCTGACGCCCGCCGAGATCGCGCGCTGGCGCCTGGGTTCGCGCAAGCTCTGATCGGCCGCTATCGTCGCGGGGCGGCGCGTTCGACCGGACGCCCCGCGGCCCGCCGGCGATTTTTCGATTTGCTTTCCACCGCGATATCCCCATAAAAAGCCGGCGGTCCCGCGTTAAGAATCTCAAGGCGAGAGTTCCATGAAGCATATCCTCGAAGGTCTCGAACAGCGGCGCAACTCGGCACGCCTCGGCGGCGGCCACAAGCGCATCGAAGCGCAGCACGGCCGGGGCAAGCTCACGGCGCGCGAGCGCATCGAGTTGCTGCTCGACCACGGCTCCTTCGAGGAATTCGATATGTTCGTGCAACACCGCTGCACGGATTTCGGCATGGACCAGGGCGAGAAGATCCCCGGCGACGGCGTCGTCACCGGCTGGGGCACGGTCAACGGTCGCCCGGTCTTCGTCTTCGCCAAGGATTTCACGGTGTTCGGCGGGTCGCTGTCCGAGACGCATGCGCAAAAAATCACCAAGCTGCAGGATATGGCGCTCAAGAACCGGGCGCCGATCATCGGCCTGTTCGACGCCGGCGGCGCGCGCATTCAGGAGGGCGTGGCGGCGCTCGGAGGCTATGGCGAGGTGTTTCAGCGCAATGTGCTGGCCTCGGGGGTCATTCCGCAGATTTCGGTGATCATGGGCCCCTGCGCCGGCGGCGACGTCTATTCGCCGGCGATGACCGACTTCATCTTCATGGTGCGCGACACCAGCTATATGTTCGTCACCGGCCCGGACGTGGTGAAGACCGTCACCAACGAGACCGTGACCGCCGAGGAGCTTGGCGGCGCCTCGGTCCACACCACCAAAAGCTCGATCGCCGACCGCGCCTACGACAACGACGTCGAAGCGCTGCTGCAAATGCGGCGGCTGATCGACTTCCTGCCCTCCTCCAACACCGACGAGGCGCCGGACTGGCCGAGCTTCGACGATCCCGACCGGCTCGATCTGTCGCTCGACACGCTGATCCCCGACAATCCCAACAAGCCCTATGACATCAAGGAGTTGATCTCCAAGATCGTCGACGAGAGCGATTTCTTCGAAATCCAGGACGCGCACGCCAAGAACATCGTCACGGGCTTCGGCCGCGTCGAGGGCCGCACGGTCGGCTTCGTCGCCAATCAGCCGATGGTGCTGGCCGGCGTGCTCGACATCGACGCCTCGAAGAAGGCCGCGCGCTTCGTGCGCTTTTGCGACTGCTTCAACATCCCGATCGTCACGCTGGTCGACGTGCCCGGCTTCCTGCCGGGCACCGCGCAGGAATATGGCGGCCTCATCAAGCATGGTGCCAAGCTGCTGTTCGCCTATGCCGAGGCGACCGTTCCGAAGGTGACGCTGATCACCCGCAAGGCCTTTGGCGGGGCATATGACGTCATGGCGTCCAAGCATTTGCGCGGCGACGTGAACTATGCCTGGCCCTCGGCGCAGATCGCCGTCATGGGCGCCAAGGGCGCGGTCGAGATCATCTTCCGCGCCGACATCGGCGACCCCGAAAAGATCGCGCAGCGCACCAAGGAATATGAAGACCGCTTCCTATCGCCCTTCGTGGCCGCCGAGCGCGGCTATATCGACGAGGTGATCACGCCGCACGCGACGCGCAAGCGCATCGCCCGCGCCTTGGCGCTGCTTCGCCACAAGAAGCTGGAAAATCCCTGGAAGAAACACGACAATATTCCGCTCTAGCGGTTTGCGTCGCTCGGATTGAAGACTTTCAAACGCGAGCCTTCAGGCGCCGCGCTCCGGCGCGGGGCCGGCCTAATGCTTGGCGTGATAGTCGCGATACCAGTCGACGAGCGCCGACACCCCGTCGGCCACGCTGGTCGAGGGACGATAGCCGGTAAGCCGCAAGAGCAGGTCGCTGTCGGCCAAGGTCCGGGGCGCGTCGCCCTTTTGCATGTCGACATAGTTGCGGACCGCTTTCTTGCCAAGTTTTTGTTCGACCGTTTCGATGAAGTCGAGGAGATTCACGGGTTCGCCGCGTCCGATATTGACGATGCGGTACGGCGCCACCGGCGATGTCGCGGGATCTCCCGACCCCAGCGCGGGCACCACGTCGATCAGCCGCCGGATCGCCTCGACGAGATCGTCGATATAGGTGAAGTCGCGCTCCATTTTGCCGTGGTTGTAGATGTCGATGGTCCGGCCGCTTTCGATCGCCTCGACGAATTTGAGCGGCGCCATGTCGGGCCGGCCCCACGGCCCATAGACCGTGAAAAAGCGAAACATCGTGGTCGGGATCGCCCACAGATGCGCATAGGAATGCGCCATCGCCTCATTGGCCTTCTTGGTCGCGGCGTAAAGCGTCAGCGGTTGGTCGGCCTTATCCTCCTCGCGGAACGGCGTGCGCTCGTTGGCGCCATAGACCGAACTCGTGGACGCCATCAGCAAATGGCGCACCGGATATTTGCGCGCGCATTCGAGCACGTTGAACCCGCCGACCAGATTGCTGTCGACATAGGCGCGCGGATTCTCGAGGCTGTAACGCACGCCGGCCTGGGCGGCGAGATGCACGATCACGTCCGGAGCCGCGGCTTCGACGGCGGCCTCGAGCGCCTCCATGTCCTCCAGCATCGCGATACGCTGGCGAAAGCCGCTCATGTCCTTCAAGATCGCGAGGCGCGCCTGTTTCAGCTCCAGGCCGCAATAAGTGGTCATGCCGTCGTAGCCATCGACTTGATGGCCAGCTTCAAGCAAACGCCTCGCCAAGTGAAAGCCGATGAAACCGGCCGTCCCCGTCACAAAAATGCGCATGAGTCCCACAAGGTTCGGGTGATCGCCAATCGCAACGCGCCAGTCTTCGCCGAAGCGCCAGGGGACTGTCAAGACGCGCGGCGCGCTTGGTCACGCGACCGTCTCGACCGCCGCCTCGAGCCCCAGCAGCCGCGCCAGGGCCTTGACGCGGTTCACAAGGCGATCGCTGACGAGATCGGCCCGCGCCGCCCGCAGGGTTAGCACCAGACGCCCGTGACGCGCGCGCAGCGGCGTCAGCGGCAAGACGCCGGGCATGGAGGCCGACAGCAGATAGGCGACGCGCATCGCCGAGCCGAGCACCCGCGCGCGGATCAGCAGCCGCGTCGTCAACAGTCCGCGTAGCGCCGCGAAATCATGTTCGCCGTCGGCGCCTTGGTGGCGGAACACCACGGCCAGCGCGAGAAAGGCCCGGCCCGGATGATCGACGCCGACAAAGGCGCCATGGGTGACGATGTTGGTCGCCTGCTGGGCGCGATAATCGGGATGGGCGCGCCAGGAGACGTCGGACAAGAGACAGGCCGCGTGGCGCAGACGTTTCTCCTCCAAGGTTTCGTCGAGTTCGCAGGACGCCATGAAGGCGTCGCTCCAGGCGATCAATTCGTCGCCGTAAGCGGGCGCCCGCGCCAGCAGCGCGCCCTGCTCGCGCGCGGCGCAAAGAAGCGGATCGGCGGCGCGCGCGGCGGCGGACAACCGCTCATAAAGCAAGCCCTCGCGCACGCCGGCCGCCGAGATCACGATCTCTCGCGGTTTCGCCCGACGAATGATCTCGTCGAGCACGACGGCGCCATAGGCGAGCAGCGGACGCCGCGCCGAAGAGACGGCGGCGATGTCCGTGATCGCCTCGCTGTCGATGCGCAGCGCAAGCTCCGCGAAGGCCGCCGCCTCGCTGGGCTGGATGCGGTAATTGTGCATCACGTCGAGCGGATAGTTGCACTGGCGCATATGCAGCCTGGCGAGCGCTCGCCAGGTGCCGCCAACGGCATAGAAAGCGCGCCCGCGCAATTCGGCGAGCGGCTTCGCCTCGGCCAGCGCCTTGCGCGCGATGCGGCTGGCGTCTCGCGTCGAACGCTTCGAGGCGTCCATGAGGGCGAGGCCGCCGAGCGGCAGGGTCACGCCATCACCGCAAACCCCGCCGGCGACGTCGATGAGTTCGAGCGAGCCGCCGCCGAGATCGCCGACTACGCCGTCGGGCGCGTGAATGGCCGAAATGACTCCGAGCGCGGACAGCTCCGCCTCGCGCCGGCCAGAGAGCAAGAGGATTTCGCGGCCGATCGCCGCGCGCGCGGCGTCCAGAAAGGTCGGGCCGTTCGCCGCGTCGCGCGCGGCGGCCGTCGCGATCACGGTGATGTCGTCGATCTCCATCGTCTCGCAAAGCGCGCGAAAACGGCGCAGAGCCTTCAACGCCTTGTCGACGCCGTCCTCGGCGAGTCGACCGCTGGTGACGACGCCCTTGCCGAGCGCGCACATCGCCTTCTCGTTAAAGATCGGAGTCAGGGCGCGCGACAGCCCTTGGTAGGCCACGAGGCGCACCGAATTGGAGCCGATGTCGACGATGGCGACGGGTTTGCCGTGGTCGCCAAATGCTATGCGGGACAGATCGCTAATGGGCGTGGCCTCAGTCATCTTCCCGGCGCTTGAGAAGAGAGCGCGGGCGCCACTCCTTGAGAGATTTGCCACGACCGGAAAGACTTGGGTTCGTCATGAAGTATTTGTGGGCGTTGAATCGCTCCTCGCCCGGCGGTGGCGTTATGCGCGAGGACGACCCGTCCGGCAAGACCCGGTAGCTCTGCTCGTTGTCGATGAGATTGGCCATCATGATCTGATCGAGCACCTGCTGATGCACGGTCTGATTGGTGATCGGCATCAATGTCTCGACGCGCCGATCGAGATTGCGCGGCATCAAATCGGCCGAGGAAATATACACGGACGCGCGCGGATGCGGCAGCGCGTAGCCGCCGCCAAACGCATAAACGCGCGCATGTTCGAGAAAACGCCCGACGATCGATTTCACGCGGATGTTTTCGGAGAGACCCGGCACGCCGGGCCTCAAGCAGCATATGCCGCGCACGACGAGTTCGATCGAAACGCCGGCCTGCGACGCCAGATAGAGCGCGTCGATGATTTCGGGGTCGACCAGCGCGTTGCATTTGCCCCAGATCGTCGCCGGCTTGCCCGCCTTGGCGAAAGCGATCTCCTGGTCGATGTGTTCAAGCAACTTCTTCTTGAGCGAGATCGGCGACACCGACATGCGCTCGAGCCCCGCCGGCTCGGCGTAGCCGGTGATGTAGTTGAAGATGCGCGACACGTCGCGGCCGATCGCCGCGTCCGCCGTGAACAGCGATATATCGGTGTAAACGCGGGCCGTCACCGGATGATAATTGCCCGTGCCGATATGGCAGTAGGTGGCGAGTCCGGTCCCCTCGCGCCGCACCACCATCGACAATTTGCCGTGCGTCTTCAGTTCGAGGAAGCCGAACACCACCTGCGCGCCGGCGCGCTCGAGATCGCGCGCCCAGCGAATATTGGCTTCCTCGTCGAAGCGGGCTTTCAGCTCGACCAACGCCGTCACCGACTTGCCCGCCTCGGCCGCCTCGACCAGCGCGCGCACGATGGGGCTGTTGGCCGAGGTGCGATAGAGCGTCTGTTTGATCGCCACGACATTGGGGTCGCGCGCCGCCTGCTGCAAATACTGCACGACGACGTCGAAGGATTCATAGGGGTGATGAACCACCAGATCCTTTTGCTTGATCGCGAGGAAGCAATCGCCGCCATTGTCGCGCACGCGTTCGGGAAAGCGCGGATTATAGGGCTTGAACTTCAGATCGGGCCGATCGAGCGCGACGAGTTCGGAAAGATCGTTGAGCGCGAGCATTCCGCCGAGTTCGAATACTTCCTCGTCGTCGACGTCGGTTTCAGCCGCGACCAGCGCGCGCAGCGTCACCGGCATGTCGGCGGCCACCTCCAGCCGGATCACCGAACCGCGCCGGCGCCGTTTCAGCGCCGTTTCAAACAGCCGCACCAGATCCTCGGCCTCTTCCTCGACTTCCATGTCGCTGTCGCGAATGACCCTGAACAAGCCCTGCCCGCGCAAAATATAGCCGGGGAACAATCGTTGCGCGTGCAGCGCGATCAGCGTTTCGAGCCGCATGAAGCGCTCGCGACCCGAGGGCGCCGCGCCCGCGGCGCCCGGCAGGCGCACGAAGCGTTCGATCTTCTGCGGCAGACGCACCAGCGCCTGCAAGATCTTGCGGTCGCCGGGGTGGATCAACTCCAGCGCCAGCGTGATGCCGAGATTGGGAATGAACGGAAAGGGATGCGCCGGATCGACGGCGAGCGGCGTCAACACGGGAAAGATGCGCGTGAGAAAATGATCCTCCAGCCACTCGCGATCCGCCTTGGAGAGATCGCCGGGCTCGACAATGACGATGCCGACTTCCTCGATGTCTCGCCGCAACTCACGCCATCGGCGCATCTGCTGATCGGTCAGCTCGATCACGCGCTCCTTGATGCGGACGAGCTGCTCCCCGGGGCTGAGCCCGTCCTGCGAAAGGGCGTTGAACTCCGAACGCGCCTGCCCGCGCAGACCAGCGACGCGCACCATGAAGAATTCGTCGAGATTATTCGCCGAGATCGACAAAAAGCGCAGTTGCTCAAGCAGCGGGTGATTGCGGTTCGAGGCCTCCTCGAGCACGCGCCGATTGAACTCGAGCCAGGATAATTCGCGGTTCACGAAGCGCTTGGGCGAGGTCATCAGTTCTTCGGGATGCGACAAGATATCGCTGGGCGCTTCGATCCCGATGGCCTTTTCGTTTGGATTATGCTTTTCCCGCGTCACGCGAATTCTCCGCCAAATTTCATACATAGTGCCACAGGAGCGCCGCCAAAGCAGCGGATATTTCACTCCTGCCGCAACCGTTCCAGCAGTTCCGCCGCCAGCGCCCGCGTGACCCGCCGCCCGCGCGCGAGCGCTTCGCGGTCGAGGTCGCGCACGAAGGCGCGCGCCGCTCCCAGCGAGCGTTCGAGCCGCAGGGAGATATAGTCGATCAAGCCGGATTCGACGGCCAATTGCCGATCGCGAAACAGCTTTTCGAGAACGGCGCGCATCAGGCCATCGTCCGGTGGGCCGATCTCAACCACCGGCGCGCGACGTAAACGTGACAGTAGATCGGGCAGGCGCACGGTGTCGCCGCGCGGCGGCCGGCGCGCGGTCAGCAAAAGAGATGCGTCGCTCTCGCGCGCGAAGTTCAGTAGATGAAACAGCGCCGTCTCGTCTTCCACGCGATCCACGCCGTCGATCAGCAGCGCCGTCGGCGCTTGGATCGAAAGCTGTCCCAGCGAGGGCAGTTCGCGCGCCACCGCCGCCGCGGCCCCCGTCCGCGCCGCCCAGATCGCCGCGAGATGGCTCTTGCCGCTCCCCGGCGGGCCAAGCAGCAGCAACATGCGGTCCGGCCAATTCGGCCATTGGTCGATCATCGCCAGCGCCGTCTCGTTCGAGGGAGCCGGCAGGAAGTCGCCGCGCCCGAAACTTGGCTCCACCGGCAGCTCCAGGGGGAGTTGCTCCGGCGGCCTCTTCTCCAGCCCGTCGTCGCCCGCGCCGTCGCCCTCCATGAAGGCTCACCCACCCTTGGCGGGCGCGTCGGACGGCCGCAGATAATAGTCGCTGGCGCGATAGCGCCGCGCCAAAAAACGCAAGAGGACGCCCATCGCGGCCGCCACCGGCACCGCGACGATCATCCCGACGAAACCGAACAAGGCGCCGAAGGCGAACAGCGCGAACATCAGCCACACCGGATGCAATCCCACCGAGGCGCCGACCAGACGCGGCGACAGCACATTGCCGTCGAGAAACAATCCGATGGAAACCACGGCGATGGCTTCGAGCGGCAGGCGCCACGCCGGCCAACCCTGCACCAGCGCGACGCTGACCGACAGCACGAACGCGGTGATCGAGCCGACGAAGGGAATGAGACTGAGGAAACCGGCGATCACGCCGATCAGAAAGCCGAAGTTCAGGCCGATGAACGAAAGACCAAGCGCATACCACGATCCGAGGAACAGGCAGACCGCCGATTGTCCGCGCAGGAAGCCGGCCATCGCTTGGTCGATTTCATGCGCGAGCCGGCGCACCTCTTCGCGGTAGCGAGGCGGCGAAAGCCCGTCGAGAATCTCGACCATCTCCTCCCAGTCGAGCAGCATGTAAAAGGCGACCACGGGCGTCACAACGACCACCGAGACGACATTGATCAAGGCGACGCCGCGAGACAGCAGCGACCGCGCGAACCCGCCGATATCGGCCGTGTTTTCGCCGATGAAATCGTTGACGTATTTTTGCAGGTCAAGCGTCGGCATCGAGGCTTCGAGCCCATGTTCCTTCAGCAAGGCGTTGTAGCCGGCGGTTAGCTTGCCGCTCCATTCGGAGAAGAGGCCCTGCAAGGCCGCGAGATAGCCGGGAAGGCTGGTGATGAAGCCTTCGAGCTGGCGCGCCAGCACGGGGATCAGCAACAGTCCGGCCATGCCGACGACCACGATGAACACGCCGAGCAACAGAACGGCCGCGCCCAGCCGCGACAGACCCGCCGCCTTGAGGCGATCCGCGACGGGGTTGAGCAGATAGCCGAGCACCGTGCCCGCGACGAAGGGCGTCAGTATCGAACTTACGGAATAGAGCAGCGCGATCAGCGCGGCCAGCGCGAGTCCCCAGAGCAACAGCTGGCGCTCCAGGCTCATGCCCGGCTCCCGGCGCGATTTGGGCGGCCTATCCAGATCCGACATTCCGCACCCTCTCCCGTAAAGCCGCGCGCCAGAGATAGACGCCGCCCAAAGCCCACGTCAACGTCCGCGCGAAAATGCACGAGACTGCTTCGTAGCAGCTTCCCGTGAAAAACATGAAAACGCCGCTCGCGATAGCGCCGCGAAAAAGCCTCATGGGACGGGCTAAATCGCGGTAGAGGAGATTTGAGGAGCTTTCATGCAATTAATGACACTACTCGCCGCCGCCGCGCCCTGCCTCATGGCGTCGGCCTTCGCCGGGGCCGCCGCCGCGCGCGAGCTCGAGGCGACATCCGCCATCGTCGCCGTGGTCGTCCACCCCGACGCCGCGACCATCACCCGCGAGGCGACGGTCGATCTACCCGCCGGTGCCTCGACGGTTTTGATCAAAGGCGCGCCATTTCCGATCATCCCCGATTCGCTGCGCGCCTCGGGCGAGGCGCGAACGCCGCTCACGATCGGCGCGGTGGAGGAACGGGTCGCGCCCGCCGCGAGCGAGCAACCGGAGAGCGCGGTCGCGGCGCGGTTGAGAGAGCTTCGCGCCGCCCGGGCGGCCCTGAAGGTCACGATCGAGGCGCTCAACGCCAAGCAGGCGATGATTGTGCGTTATTCCCAGGCAAGCCCCGAAAAACTGGCCAGCGACGCGCGCCCGCTCGCCGTCTCCGACTGGACCGCGGCCTTCGACACCGTCGCGGCCGCCCATGCGAAGGCCGGCGAGGAATTGCGTCTCGCGAGCGCCAAGGCGCAAGAACTCGACGAGGAAATTCACGGACTGGAGAACCTGCGCGGCGGCGCGAAGAAGCAGCTGAGCCACGACATAGCGGTCGGCGTCGACTCACGGGACGGCGGTCCGGCGAGAATTGTTCTCACCTATCAGACGGCCGCCGCGAGCTGGAAGCCCGCTTACGAGGCGCTGCTCGACACTGGCGACAAAGACAGGGCGCCCGCGCTGGAGTTGCTTCGGCGCGCCGTGGTGACTCAGAAAACCGGCGAAGACTGGCGCGATGTCGCGCTGTCCGTCTCGACCGCGCGCGCGCGCCGCGCCGCCGCCGCGCCGGAAGTGATCCCCCAGCGCGTCGCCTTTGTCGAACCGCCCGCCCCCGCGCCACTTCCCGCGGCGCGAGCCAAGAGCGACGCGCCGGAAGCCGCCGCGCCGGGGGGGCAGATCCGCCTCACGGCCACCTCGGCCAGTTTTTCGCGCGCGCTCGGGGCGACCGCCGAACTCGACGCCGGCGCCTATGCCGCGACGTTCAAAATCGCCGGCCCCGTCGGCGCGCCGGGCGACGGTTCCGCCAAGACTTTTCCCCTGTCGTCGCGCATGATTCGGCCGAAGCTCGCGATCCGCGCCGCGCCCGCGCTCGATCCGACCGCATATCTCGAAGCGCATATCGTCAACGAGGACGAAGCGCCGCTGCTGCCGGGCCAGCTCACCGTGCTGCGCGACGGGGTGTTCGTTGGAACCAGCCGCGTCGAACTCGTCGCGCCGGGCGACGCCGCCGATTTCGGCTTTGGCGCCGACGATAGGGTCAAGATTTCGCGCTATCCGGTCAATCGCAAGGAGAACGAGACGGGCTGGTTCGGGGGCTCGAAAACCGATGCGCGCGAGTTCAAGACGAGCGTCAAGAATCTGCACGACTTTCCCGTCAGCGTCACGATCGTCGACCGGATTCCCTTCTCCGAAAACGCGGGGATCACCGTCGAGACGCTGCCGCAAACCACGCCGCCGACGGAAAAGCAGCCTGGCGACAAACGCGGCGTCCTGGCCTGGAGCTTCGATTTGCAACCCGGCGAAGCCAAGGACATTCAGCTCGCCTGGCGGCTCAAATGGCCGGCGGATCGCGAGATCGTGCTGGAGTCGGCGCCGCGCTGAGCGGGAGTCACGCGAGCAGCGCCGCCGCCGCGTCCCAAAGCTCGTCGAAATGGGAGATCACTCGGTCCGGCGAGAACCGCGCGACCGGCGGGTCGCTATAGCCGAAATCCACCGCCACCACGGGCGCGCCGGCGCTCCGCGCCGTGTCGATGTCGGTTTTCGAATCCCCCACCATCAGGGCGCGCTCGGGGTCGCCCTTGGCCAGCGCGATGGTCGCGCGCAACACGCGGCCGTCGGGCTTCGACATGGCGAAGGTCTCGCGGCCGCAGATCGCCGAAAACCGCCGCGCCTCGCCAAGCCGCTCAAGCAGCAGCCGCGCCAAGGGCTCCGGCTTGTTGGTGCAGACCGCGAGCGTGAAGCCCGCCTGCTGAAAGCGCTCCAGCGCCTCCCGCGCGCCGGGAAACAGCCGCGTCTCGTCGGCGATATGCGCCTCGTAATGCGCGAGAAACTCGGCGACGAGCGCGTCGGCGCGCTCCTTTTCCGGCGGCGCGCCGGCGGCCGCGAAGCCGCGCTCGATCAACGCGCGCGCTCCGGCGCCGACCAGGACGCGCGCCTCGAGCGGCTCCTGCGACGGCAAGCCCTCGCGGGCGAGCAGAACGTTAAGGGTACCGATCAGATCGGGCGCCGTGTCGGCCAGCGTGCCGTCGAGGTCGAAAACGAGAATCGGCGGAAGTGTGCTCATGCCCTCGCCTAACCTCGCATCATGGCGTAGGCAAGCGGCGACGCGGGCGCGACGCCCGCGCTACAATATCCCGCGAATCGGCGTCCAGCCGCATCACTTCCGCAAAAGAATGGCGTCATGAGCGAACGCGAAACGGAAAAGTCCAAGATAAACGCCTATTTGCTCGATGTGTTGAGCAGCGAACTCGAAGAAGCCAATAGCTACGCCATCACCGACCCCCACATCCGATTCGCCTATGACCGCCTGCGCGAACTTTATTGGACGACGACCCGCGCGTTCGGAAAATTAGTCGCTCTCGCGAAAGGAAATCGCCCCCGCGCCGAAGCTCCGGCGGGGGAAGCCTTGACGGGCGACATCCCCGCGCCGCCGGCGCGCGCGCGCCTGTTGATCGATATGACGCATACGGTCGACGGCGGGTTCAAGACCGGCATTCAACGGGTCGTGCGCGAGATCGCCAGCAATTGCGTCGAGACCGGCGCGGGCCTGCCGGTGACGATCGACGCCGGCAGGATTTTTTCCCATTACCGCCACCCGGCGCTGCCGGTGGAGATCGAGCCAGGCCCCGGCGACATTCTGCTCCTTCTCGACGCCTGCTGGAACAATAGCGACGACTATCCGCCGCTCATGCGACGCTTCAAGGCGCTAGGCGGAAAGACGGTCGTCGCGGTCTACGACATCTTGCCGCTACACTATCCCTCGCTGTTTCGGCCCGTCGCCGCGGGTTTCTTTCGCGCCTGGCGCGAAGAGATCGTCGCGCGCGCCGACGCGGCGGTCGCCATCTCGCGCGCGACGGCCGAAAGCCTCTTCGAGGATATGCGAGACGCTAGCCCGCGCCCGCCGATCGGCTGGTGGCCGCTCGGCGCCGATTTCACCGCGGCGAAAGGAGAGCCGAGCGCGACGGCGGTGTGGATAGCGGCGGGTCCGGCCTATTTCCTGAGCGTCGGCACGGTGGAGCCGCGCAAGGCCTATCCCGTCGCCATCGCGGCCTTCGAACGGCTCTGGGCGGCGGGCCGCGACACACGCTATGTGATCGTCGGCCGCCCCGGCTGGAACACCCGCGCGCTGCAACAGCGCCTGCGCCAACACGCCGAATTCGGCCGCCGCCTGATCTGGCTCGACGACGCCGACGACGCGGATTTGCAGCTGCTCTACGCCAATGCGCGCGGCGCCGTGAACTGCGCCGTCGCCGAAGGCTTCGGCCTGCCGCTGGTGGAAGCCGCCATGCGCGGCGTCCCGGTGATCGCCAGCGACATAGCGGTGTTTCGCGAAGTCGGCGGCGACGGCCCGCGCTATTTTGACCTGCTCGACAGCAAGAGCCTCGCCGCCGCGATAGAGGATGTTTTGGCGCGGCCAAGAATCGCGCCGGAAATCAAGACAATATCCTGGCGGGAATCAGCGCTGGCGCTGGTCCGGCTTATTCGCGAGGAGGCGTATCAGTTGCCCGGGGAGTGATGGGGCTTCCCGCTGATCGCCTCCCCGGTCGTGGAGCGATGATCGCGGGACGAAAAAACCCGGCCGCATGGGCCGGGTTCTCGTCGATCAACTCCGAGGCCGATGCGAATCGACCGCGAACACTCAATAATTGGCGAGGACCGGAGCCGGCGCGCCCAAGTTGAAGTGATAATTCACGCCGGCGCGGACAGTGTTCCAGCGAGTATGGTTATTGACATTGTTGATGCCAATCCCCGCGTTGAAGCCGTTGACGTCTCCGCCGCTGATATCCGAGTACAGATATTCAAGCTTGGCGGACCAGTTCGGCATGAACATCCACTCGACGCCGCCGCCGGCCGTCCAGCCGGTTTGGATCGCCGAGCTTTCCGTCACGCCGCTGCGAAATTCGCCATAGGCGAAACCGCCCGTGCCGTAGATCAGCAGGGTCGGCGTGATGGTCACGCCCACGCGGCCGCGCACCGTGCCGAACCAATCCAGGCCGCCGTTCCCCGTGCCAGCGGTCGTGCTCGTGCCCTGGAAATCGGTTTCGAGGCCGACGAGGAAGAGAGGCGTCAGCGAATAATTGTAGCCAGCCTGTAGACCGCCGAGCACGCCGCCATTGAGTGTATTGCTCACGCCGCCGTTGACGCCATAGAGGTTCCAATAATTGGAATTGCCGGAACCGGCGCCCCAGGCCCCGCCGATGTTCGCGCCCGCGTAAAGACCCGCCCAAGTGGCGGGCGGCGGCGGCGGCGGCACGTAAACCGGCGCATCCTTGCGATAGGGAAGATCGGCGGCCAGAGCCGATCCGGCGGACAGCGCCAATGCGATTAGGCTGGCGGCGGATAGCAGTCTTTTCATAACCAAACTCCTCTTGGATCTCGTTGCGAGGAATGGCCAAGTGTCACAAGCGATTGACCAAGCACTAGCCGCTAAAGTCGAATTTTTCAACGAAATGCGGTCCTAACGGGCAATCCTGGGTGGCTTTTCGAGCAGATGTGACAAATCTGCAACAACGAGTTTGATGCAGGGCGAGAAACAGCGCCAGACCGTCCGATATCGAGCCTCTCGCTCACGTATGATTGAAGCTGCTCTTATTCATATTGGACATTGTTGAAGAAGCGGCGCGCGCCTTTCGCGCGCCTCGCATCATCGCGACGACGGTATTTTAACGGGCCAGACGGATGGCGAGCAATCCGCGGCGTCCGCGCAATCCCCTCTCCACCCGACTATACTTCCCACTCGAATCAGGACGGGCCCATGTTCGATCTTCTCATCGTCGGCGGCGGCATCAATGGCTGCGCCATCGCGCGCGACGCCGCCGGGCGCGGGCTCTCGGCGCTGCTCGTCGAGCAGGGCGATCTCGCCTGCGCGACTTCCTCGGCCTCGACCAAGCTCATTCATGGCGGGCTGCGCTATCTCGAACTTCATGAGTTTCGCCTCGTCCACGAGGCGCTGGTCGAGCGCGAAGTGATGCTCGCAAGCGCGCCGCATCTCGTGCGGCCGCTCAAATTCGTGCTGCCGCACGAGCCGGGCCTGCGCCCCGCCTGGATGATCCGGCTGGGGCTGTTTCTTTACGACCATCTCGCGCGGCGCAAGCGTTTGGAGGGCTCGCGCATGGTCTCGCTGCGGGGCGGCGCGCTCGGCGAACCTTTGCGCGAAAACTATTCGATTGGCTTCACCTACGCCGATTGCTGGGTCGACGACGCCCGTCTCGTCGTCGCCAACGCCGTCGCCGCGCGCGAACTCGGCGCGCGAATTCGCGTCGGCGCCAAGCTTGTCGCGGCGCGGCGCGCCGAGGACCGCTGGACCGCGCGGATCGAGAGCGCCGGCGCCGCCGAGGAAATCGAGGCGCGGGCGATCGTCAACGCGGCCGGCCCCTATGTGTCGCAAGTTCTCCACGACGCGCTGCGCATCACATCCCGCAAGCACGCGCGGCTGGTGAAGGGCTCGCACATCGTCACGCGCAAATTATATGACGGCGAGCACGCCTATACCCTGCAAAACCCCGACAAACGCATTGTTTTCGCGATCCCCTACGAGCAGGATTTCACGCTTATCGGCACCACCGATATAGCCCACCCCGGCGCCCCCGGCCCGGTCGCGATCAGCGACGAGGAGACGGATTATCTGCTGGCGTCGATCAACCGCAGTTTTTTCCGCGCGGCGACGCGGGACGATATTGTCTGGAGCTACGCCGGATTGCGCCCGCTGTTCGACGACGGCGCGATGGAGGCCTCCGTCGTGACGCGCGACTACGCCTTTGATCTCGATTTGAACGGCGCGCCGGCGCTGTCGGTTTTCGGCGGCAAGATAACCACCGCGAGGCGCCTCGCCGAACATGCGCTGGGCGCATTATCGCGCATTTTTCCGCATATGGGGGCGGCCTGGACGCGGGACCGCGCATTGCCCGGCGGAGATATCGAGGACGGGGATTTTGGCGCCCTGCTGGCGCGGCTCTCGCGCGAAAAACCGTTCCTGGCGCCCGACGTCGCGCTTCGTCTCGCCCGAGCGTACGGATCGCGCGTTTGGCGCCTGCTAGGCTCCGCGAACAGCATGGCCGAACTTGGGCCAGACCATGGCCAGGGGCTGACGCGGACGGAACTCGCGTTTCTCGCGCGCGAGGAATGGGCGCGAACGGCGGAGGATGTTTTGTGGCGCCGGAGCAAGCTTGGACTGCATCTTACACGCGAGCAACAAGAGGCGGTCGCGGCGGCCCTCCCGCGTTGACGGCTCCCTGCCAAAGCTCGCTCCGGTTGGAAGCAGCCATGCGGCGACCGGGCGCGGGAACGGGCGCGGACTCCCCGCCAATAATATGCATAATACCCATAGAATGAATCTATTTAATGACTGTCGACAAAACTGACATTGGGAGCGCGAGACAGGTCCGGCGCGCGCCTGTTTTCCGCGGTTGGGCGCGGATAGCCCTTTATTGCTGGACTCAGTGGAGCGCCAGCTCATCCACCAGTTCAAATTGTCCGGGGCTTGTCAAATGTCCCGATGCGATGCTATGCATTGTTTTCATATCTATAAGGTATGAAATAAGCGGAGAACCGACATCATGGTTAATCTCGTCCGTCCCCTTCTCACCGTCGCCGCGACGCTATTCGTCGTTGGCGCCGCGCAGGCCCAGCAGGCGCGCCCGGACTTCAGCAAGGTCGAAATCAAGACCACGCAGCTCGCCGACAATTTCTATACGCTCGAAGGCCAGGGCGGCACGATCAGCGTGCTGGTCGGTCCGGAAGGCGTCTTGCTGGTCGATTCCCAATTCGCGCCGCTCACCGACAAGCTGGTGGAGGCCATCAAAAAGGTTTGCGGCAAGCCGATCCGCTTTCTGATCAACACCCATGTCCATGGCGACCACACCGGCGGCAATGAGAACTTCGCCAAGCTCGGCGCCACGATTTTCGCCCGCGAGCAGTTGCGCGCGCGTCTCGAGCGCCCTAATCCCGCGGCGGACGGAACGCCCGGCAAGCCGGCGCCGGCCGAGGCGCTGCCGGTGGTGACCTACGACGATCCGGTCACGATTCACTTCAATGGCGAACATGTGCGCCTGCTGCCGATCCGGAGCGCGCATACCGATGGCGACACTCTCGTGAGCTTCCCCGAGCACGACATTCTCGCCGTTGGCGATTATTTCCGCAGCGTCGGCTATCCGATCGTGGACCTTAACAACGGCGGCAGCCTCGCGGGCATTCTCGATGGTCTGCGCGCCACCATCGACCGCGCCGGCCCAAACACCAAAATCATTCCGGGGCACGGCCCCGTCACCGACCGCAACGCGCTTATCGCGCAGCGCGACCTGATTATCGCCGTGCGCGACAAAGTGGCCGCGCTGGTCGCGCAGAACAAAACGCTCGACGAGGTTCTCGCCGCCAAACTCACGGCGGACATCGACCCGCAAATCCCCCAGGCGGGCCAGTCGAGCGAACGCTTCATCAAATGGCTGTACGCCGAGGTCAAGGCCACCAAGGCCGGGGTGAAAACAGGGCAAGCCCAATAAGGCGCTCGCGGGCAAGCATAAAAAAAAGCCGGCGGGAAACCGCCGGCTTTGTTATTTTGTATCAGCGCCTTACTGCTGCTGCGCGCCGAGGCTCGCGACGTCGATCTTGACGCCCGGCCCCTGGGTCGAGCTCAGCGCGACGCGCTGGATGTAGGTGCCCTTGGAGCCGGCGGGCTTGGCCTTCGACACCGCGTCGACAAAAGCCTTGATGTTTTCGACCAGCTTGCCTTCGTCGAAGGAGGCCTTGCCGACCGTGCCCTGCACGATGCCCGCCTTTTCGACGCGGAACTCGACCGCGCCGCCCTTCGACGCCTTGACGGCGGAGGTCACGTCCATCGTCACCGTGCCGACCTTTGGGTTCGGCATCAGGCCGCGCGGACCCAGCACCTTGCCCAGACGGCCAACGAGCGGCATCATGTCCGGAGTCGCGATGCAGCGGTCGAAGTCGATCGTCCCGCCCTGCACGATCGTGACGAGTTCCTCGGCGCCGACGACATCCGCGCCGGCGGCCTTGGCTTCATCCGCCTTGGCACCGCGGGCGAACACGGCGACGCGCAACACGCGGCCGGTGCCGTTCGGCAGATTGACCACGCCGCGCACCATCTGGTCCGCGTGCTTGGGATCGACGCCGAGATTCATCGCGATTTCGACCGATTCGTCGAATTTGGCCTTGGCCCGCTCGCGCACCAATTTAATGGCGTCGCCCAGCGGATAGAGCTTGGTGCGCTCGATGCCCTCGCGCGCCTTGGCGATGCGTTTTCCAATATGCGCCATGACTTACTCCACCACTTCGAGGCCAATGGAACGGGCGGAGCCCTCGATCATCGCCGAAGCGCTTTCGATCGAATGCGTGTTCAAGTCGACGAGCTTCTTTTCCGCGATTTCGCGGATTTGAGCGCGCGTGACCTGGCCGACGAAGCCGCGTCCGGTGGTCTTGGAGCCGGACTTCACGCCCGCCGCCTTCTTGAGGAAGAACGACACAGGCGGCTGCTTCAGTTCGAAGGTGAAGGAGCGGTCCTGATAGGCCGTGATGATGACGGGGATCGGCGTCCCCTTCTCGGTCTGCGCCGTCTTGGCGTTGAACGCCTTGCAGAACTCCATGATGTTCAAGCCGCGCTGACCGAGCGCGGGACCGATCGGCGGCGAGGGATTCGCCGAGCCGGCGGGCACCTGGAGCTTGATATAGCCCGTGATTTTCTTCGCCATTGTTCTTCTCCAACGTTTGGCCGTTCCGGCGCGGCGCGAGGCCCGCCTTCAAGGCCGGTTGCAGTCGCGTGGTCCGACATGATGTCCCTAATGGCGATTAAGGGCATGTCCGCCACGCGTCCCTCGAAGCGGCGAACCGCCCCGAATTCCAAAAACTCTATACCTTCTCCACCTGGGAGAACTCTAGTTCGACCGGCGTGGCGCGGCCGAAGATCGACACGGCGACCTTGACGCGCGAGCGATCCTCGTCGACCTCCTCGACCGTGCCGTTGAAGGAGGCGAAGGGACCGTCGGCGACGCGCACGGTCTCGCCAACCTCGAAGGAAATAGTGGCCTTGGGCCGCTCGACCCCTTCCGCCACCTGACCCTTGATGCGATTGGCCTCGGCCTCGGTGATCGGCATCGGCTTGTTGTCGGCGCCAAGGAAGCCCGTCACCTTCGGCGTGTTCTTAATCAGCGAGAACACCTGATCGGTGAGATCGCATTTGACCAGCACATAGCCGGGAAAGAACTTGCGTTCGGTGTTGACCTTGCGACCGCGACGCACCTCGACGACATGCTCGGTTGGAACCAAAATCTCTTCGAAACGATCGGCGCAATTGCGTTGCGCCGCCTGCTCGCGAATCGACTCCGCGACCTTCTTCTCGAAGTTCGAATAGGCGTGAACGATATACCAGCGCATGCTCATGATGGCGCGCTCAGCTCCAAGGTATTATGGCTATTGACCAACCCGCAGCATGAGCCCGACGCCCATCCGCAGCACCCAATCCACGACGACGAAAAACAGGCTCGAAGCCAGCACCATCAGAATCACGAGACCACTGGTGATCATGGTTTCGCGCCGCGACGGCCACACGACCTTCTTCGCCTCGGAACGGACTTCCTGTATGAATTGGAACGGATTGGCCATGCGACTAACCTGACGGCGTGAATGAAACGGAAGGAAGCGCCGGCTGTCGAGCCCTCCGCAAAACAGTCGCGGCGCGGAGCCACTCGGCCACGCGCCACGAATGAAGGCTTATAACGGCTTATCCAGGCGTCGCCAAGGGGAAAGTTTTCGAGAATCTCGATCGCGCGCGGCGGCGGCCTTTATGGGACTCCAGCCCCTTGTTCGCGCGGCTCGGGATCTCGCGGTTCGAGCGGATGTTCCGCCCGCCCCCAGCCGTCCGTGCCGTCCGGATACCAGAAGACACTGGCGTAGCCGAGGTTGAGGGCGCGCTTCGCGGCGTTCCAGGACATCCAGCAATTGGCGAGGCAGTAAAAGACCAGCGGCTTCGCTTTGTCGTTGGCCGTCGCGCGCGCCAACCCTTGCTCGAAATAGCGCTGCGTCTCTGGCGCGAGCTCGCCATAGCCGGTTCCCGGCAACCAGATGCTGCCGGGAATGTCGGAACGCGGCGCGTCCCGCCATCTGACTTCTCTCGGAAGCCCTTCGGGCTTGGGCGGACGCGCCATCGCGTCGATAAAGACGGCCTGTTTCGCGCTCCACAGTTCGAAAGCGCGAGCGGTGTCGATCACGGTCGCGCCGGCTAGCGTCGCGGGAACCGGCTCTCGAAACTTGTCGAGCCGGTAGCCGGGCGGCTCCGCGGGAGCCGCTTCCTCGGCGAAGGCGGGGCAAGCAAATGCGAGCAGCGCGCTGGCGATGATATTCGCGATAAATGCGCGCCCCATCGCGCGGCGCCTCTCGCAATGAATTTTGGCGAAGGTCATCGCAGAGATTCGCTCTATTGCGCGAGCCGCGAGAGCGCGGCTCGTCGATTCCGCATTGGTCGATTTCAGTCAATCAGTTCCGGAAAAGGACCGGTCGAGCACCTTTGCGCGACTTTCGTTAACAAACTTGCACAGGCGACCAACTCGACCGAAATCGCCTCGACCGTAAGATCCATTGTCAATTCCATGACACCGGCGCCGCCGAATTTGATCAAATAATGCGACCGATGGAATCAAGAGACGCGGCGGTCAGTCCCAACGCCTTGGCGATTTGGCTGATCGCGCCGCGTCCGACAGCGGACGCGGGCGGTCCAAAAATGCGGTGTATCGACAATATATTAGGGCGTTCGCGCCGCGCCTT
>Ga0181539_1001667_pt1 | contig 23933 bp, 20 predicted proteins | sample PEATcosm2014_Bin_46_FD_119767 | JGI IMG/M metagenome (GOLD analysis project Ga0181539, IMG submission 119767) | Peatland microbial communities from MTU Mesocosm Facility, Houghton, MI, USA - PEATcosm2014_Bin23_60_metaG | ecosystem: Environmental > Terrestrial > Soil > Wetlands > Peat | place... | reverse complement strand
GAAGCCCCCGCCCCAGCCTTGAAGAGGAAACGCTCCGAAATGAACCATTGACCCCTCAAGCCGAAAGGAACTATGAAATAAAGACGAAAGCTCGCTTGACAATTCCCATAGCAGGGACGCCTCTCGCACCTCTGGTGCGCATCCTTATGTTGTTCCGATTCCGAGGCGTCCGTCACCCCGGACAGCTCGCCGCTCCGTCCCTGCCTTTTCTCCACCCAACACGATTCCACCCGTCGTGGGGATTCCATTTGAAGAATAAAATCAGACTTGCCCTTTGCGTCTTTGCCCTTTGCGTCTTCGCGTTAATTCCGTCCGGCTGCGGCCCGTCGGCCAACCTCGCCGCCCTCGGCGTGCCCATCGTGGAGTTAGAAAATCCCCCATTGACCATGTAATTTCCCCCATTGCCCGCCCCTTGGCCCCCAGGACAAAAAGCACCCCATCACCCAATTGCGACGCTCAATGCTTTGCTTCGCGTCGGCATGGCCCGGGGACTGCAAAACCGTAACCATCGCACCACAACCGACATGCCAGCGATTGCCGCAAATGCCCGTAACGGGAAAGGCGCTGTACAACTTGGAAAGGTCGAAAAAAGTCCGTGATTGCATCACGAAAGCCGCCGCCGTAATCTTGCTCGGTCAGAGAAAAGCGAAAACGACCAGAACCTTTTAAAACAACCAATTCGCGCAGCTTCGGCTGCTGTCCACATCGAAACCTCGGAAATTTCGTGCAGAGGAGACAGCGTTTGAGGCGCGCCCCGACTGGGGCGCGCTGAAAGCGTTCTCCTGTGGGCCCTCCGAGGTGCCTGATGTGGGACGCAAGTAAGTGCGTCCCACTTTTATTTCAGGCACCGGAGCTTCCACAGAGGACAGTCACCACAACAGCAGGCTGGATCAAGCGCGAGGGATTCAGCCATGCCGTCATTAAATTGGATAGGCAAAGAGGCGGTGGTCAACCATCAAAACGCGGTTCCTTTCCACCTGCTGCGCGACGTGCCGGAGCTTTCCGTGGGGGAGCCGGGAGCGGGCAATCTCATTGTGCAGGGGGACAACCTGGTCGCGCTCAAGGCGCTGCTCCCATACTACGCCGGCCAGGTCAAGTGCATCTACATTGACCCGCCTTACAACACGGGCAATGAGGGCTGGATTTACAACGACAACGTCAACAGCAAAGCCATACGGGAATGGCTTGGCAAGACGGTGGGCAGGGAAACCGAAGACCTCTCTCGCCACGACAAATGGCTCTGCATGATGTATCCGAGGCTTGCGTTGCTCCGCCAGTTTCTCCGAAAGGACGGTGCGATATTCGTCAGCTTGGATGATAATGAAATCGGACACGGAAGATTGATAATGGACGAGATATTCGGAGGGGCGAATTTGCTCGCCAATTGCGTGTGGCAGAAAAAATACACGAGGGCAAACGATGCCAAACACTTCAGCGATAACCACGACCATGTTCTCGCTTATGCAAAGCAAAAGGAGGAGTTTGTAATCGGGCGCCTCGAACGAGGAGAGTTGCAAGACAAAGCGTACAAGAACCCGGACAAGCATCCATTGGGACCGTGGAAAGCTACGCCGCTGCACGCAAAAAGTGGCAGTGACAGGTCCAGTTACAAGTTCCAGAACGGAATCGTCTGGACGCCGCCAGCAGGAACATTTCGCCGATTCAATGATGAATCCATGGCGCGAATGGACGCCAATGACGAAATTTATTTTGGGGTGAAGGGAACAGCAGTGCCGTCGAGAAAAACATTCTTAGGGTCACTATCAGAAGGGCTAGTACCGGTGACAGTGTGGACTCACGAGGCGGTAGGTGATAACCATATAGGTAGAGATGAAGTAAAAGCGGTATTGAGAGCCAGAACAGAAGTGTTCGAGAATGCGAAGCCGACGACGCTCGTAGGAAGCATACTGCAAATCGCGTCAAGTCCAGGAGATCTAGTCCTCGATTCATTCGCTGGCTCGGGGACGACAGGACACGCAGTTTTCAAACTCAACAGAAGCGCGCAAGAAAAACCAAATCGCCGGTTCATCTTGGTGGAAATGGAATCCAAAATCGCCCGCGAGATCACAGCGGAGCGACTGAAGAGGGTCGCGCAAGGATACACAAGCGCAAAAAATGAGAAGGTGGAAGGACTCGGAGGGGGATTCCGTTTCTGCGAGTTGGGGGAAGCGCTGTTCGACGAGACAGGAAAGATTCGCGAAGCGGTCCGCTTTGCGGATTTGGCGCGGCACGTTTATTTCACGGAAACGGGGGAGCCGTTGCCGAGGGAGCGCGTGTCGGGCAAGTCGCCCCTTCTCGGCATTCACAATGGACGAGCAGTGTGCCTGCTTTACAATGGCATATTAAAGGACAAGTCCCCGGACGGCGGCAACGCGCTGACGCAATTAGCACTCGGGGCATTGCGAGGGGAGTGCGGCGGGCAAATGGTTGAAAGGCTGGTGGTCTATGGAACGTCACAGAGGGTGAGCGCGGCGCGACTCAAGCGGGAAGGAGTAGAGTTCAAACAAATCCCTTACAGCATCCGAATCACATGAGCGAGCAATATGGACATAAGGAGTATCAGAAAAAGGTGCTCGAATCCCTGGCGCGCTATCTGCGCCGGTGCCGTGAGTTGAAGGACCCGGAGCGGGCGTTCGTCGAAACGACGAGCGAGCTTTGGGGGGCGGGGCACCCATACAACCGAGTTCACGAACTGCCGAACGGGGAGAAGATGCCGATGGATATGCCGTTCGTCTGTCTGCGTGTGCCAACCGGAGGCGGGAAAACGGTGATCGGGGTGAGGGCCATCAAAATCGTGCGGGACGAGTTGCTGGACACGGAACATCCGCTGGTGCTGTGGCTCGTGCCGAGTGACCCGATCCGATTGCAGACACTCAAGGCCATGCAGGACAGGAAGCATCCGTTGAGGAAAACGCTTCAAGAGGAGCTTGGCGAGGTTGAAATTCTCGATGGTGCGGAAGCGTTGAATGTAAGGCCGGCCACGTTGAATGGTGGGCCGGTGATAATGGTGGCGACAATTCAAGCGTACCGCGTGCAGAACACCGAGGGCCGAAAGGTCTATGAGAACAGCGGGCAGTTGATGAGCCACTTCGACCACATTCCGCGCGAGGTGAAGGAGCAGTTTCCGAGCGGCTTCCCGCATTCGCTGGCGAACGTGCTGAGGATGAGGAGGCCGTTCGTGGTGGTGGACGAGGCGCACAATGTTCGCACGGACACGAGCATGGAAACATTGGAGCGTTTTCAACCGCGTGCGGTGCTGGAGTTGACTGCGACACCGGAAGTGGACCCAAATAATAATCCGAGCAACGTGCTGCACAGCGTGTCGGCGGCGCAATTGAAAGTGGAGAACATGATAAAGCTGCCCATCGTGCTGGAAGCACTAACGGGCTTCAAAGAAATCATGGCGAGCGCTATTGCGATGCGCGGGGAATTGGAACAGGAAGCCGAAGCGGAGCGCAAAGTGACCGGGGAATACATCCGGCCAATCCTCTTGCTGCAAGCCGAGCCACATGACAAGGATCGGCCAGACGCGCTGACGGTGGAGGTGGTCGAGAAGGCATTGAGGGAGGAGCATTACATACCGGAGGCACAGATTGCGGTGGCGACAGGCTCGGAGCGAGGGTTGAAAGACGTGGATCTGAACAGAGAGGATTGCGCGGTCAGATACGTCATCACGCAGTCGGCGCTCAGGGAAGGCTGGGATTGCCCGTTTGCCTATGTTCTTTGCTGAGTGGCAAACCTGCGGAGCGCAACGGCGGTAGAGCAAATTCTAGGGCGCATTCTGCGCATGCCAAAAGCGGAAAAGAAAACCCGCCCAGCCTTAAATCGGGCGTATGCCTTTGTGCGGTCGCCAAACTTTTTTGTCGCGGCGGAAATGCTGCGCGACCAATTGGTGAAAAACGCCGGATTCAACCAGAAGGAAGCGCGGGAATTCTTTGTTCCGAGAGAGAGGCAACAGGGATTGGATTACGACGCAAAAGGCCGACATTGTGTGACGATGAAGCTGCAGGAGGATTTTCAGATGGAAGCATTGCCGCCAGCGGTACGCGCGTATGTGACGAAGCACGATGCCCAAAAACGCGAGGTTACGTTGACGGGACGGCCGACGAGAGCGGCGGTGGAAGCCATGCTGGGCGCCGTGGAAAAGGAGGAGAGCAAAGAAATAATACGTGCGGCCGCGGCAGAATTGGCACAGCAGGACCGGATAATGAGTTCCCCGGCGGAGCGCGGCGAGAGATTCGCCGTGCCGCAAATGATGCTGGAGTTTAAGGGCCAGATCATTTCGCCAGATGACGCAGCATGGCTACAAGTCGGCTGGCATTTGCCGTTGCCGCCGACGGAGCGGGATTTGCCAACGCTCGAATCAGGCCAGCCGTCAGAATCGGTGGGCATAGTGGATGTGGAGGGCGGAAAAGTGATAACGCGGCGTATGCCCGAACTGGCGAAGGAATTGCAGTTGATTGAAGTGTTGGAGAATTGGACGCAATCGCGACTGGTGTCATGGTTGGACCGAAACATTCCTCACCCAAAGCTGGAGTTGGATGAGTTTCGCGCATACCTCGACGGAGTGCTTACGGGGCTGCAAATCAAGCTCACGCTGGGAAGGCTTGTGAGGGAGCGGTTCGAGTTGCGGCGCAAGATTGAGATACGCATCAAGGAATTGGAAGGGCAGGCGCAGCGGCAAGGGTACCAGCAGGCGTTGTTCGGGGCAGATTCACAAACAAGAGTGCGGGTGGGCGGCGACTACGTGTTTAATTACGACCCGACCAATTATCCATACCGAGAAGTGTGCCGGCGAAGCAAAGAATTCATAAAGCATTATTACGAGCAGGTGGGTGATTTAGACGACGAGGCCAACCGAGAGGAATTTCAGTGCGCCCAACTGATTGATGGACAGGAAGGCGTGGAGTGGTGGGTACGAAATCTGGAGCGGCAGCCATCGCATTCGTTCTGGCTGCAAACCAGCACGGACAAGTTTTATCCCGATTTCGTTTGCAAGTTGAAGAACGAAAAAACGCTGGTGGTGGAGTATAAAGGCGCACAATTGGCTTACACCCCCGACACGAATGAAAAAGAGCGGCTGGGAAATCTGTGGGCGGAGCGAAGCGAGGGGCAGGCACTGTTTCGGATGATCCGAACGACAAAGGAGTTCGAACGCGTTGTAGAAGCGGCCAGAATCAATTAGCGGGCCGAGCCAAGGCGGGGCGAATGGAGGCGAGGAAAGAAAGCAGAAGAGCGCATTTAGGTTCTCGTTAAGTGCAGCCTTTTCAAGCCCGCACGCGCCGGGGCGAGCTCTGGCGGCGCTAATGTCGCTTGAGCGAAGCGACGCACGCACGGTGAGCCAAGAGGAGGCCGCAAGGGCAGGAACGGGCCGGCATAAGGGAGAGCAAGGCAGGGCCGGAGATTTGCTGGATTTGCCAAAAGAAAGACCATTCCCTTCCCATTCGACAGAATTGAGCCGGATTGCTGCAAACCTGGTTTTCACCCCATTTTACGAGGGAAAATCGAGTTTTTAGAATGGTGGGTTGGCCGGGACTCGAACCCGGGACCAATGCCTTCAAAGGGCACTGTCCTCCGATTAATCGCCGCGAATTGAAGGCTCCCTTTTTTGCCAATTCGCATCCTCACCGCCAGAAGTCGCATGAGGCAGATTATCCATGCAGCTTGTCGGCAATAGAATTTCAGCAATCCGCCCGGACGCCGCCGTGTGCGGACCTCCCCAGACGTTTCGCCGATTCGGTCTTCCGTCCACGCCACCCCACCAGCCTCGGTCACCACGCTGAAAATTTTCGAGGCTTAACCCAGCCCGGCGATCTTCAATGTGAAAGCGTAATCGCACGGTTTTTCGGGCGGCAATTCGACTTTCAAGCCGTCTGTGTCCTGGGTCCACCTCAGCTTGCCCGGGAAGCCGAGCAGTTGGACGTCAGCAATTTTGCCCGTCACGTACTGCCCGTTGGCGGCCAGCGGCTTGATGACGGCTTCTTTCTCCGGCCAGCCCATGACGAAGGCGTAGAGGTCGCGGCCCTTGGTGGTGAACCGAACATCTTCGGCACTCAAATCCTTGCGTGCGCTCTCGTTGAACCGCAGGTCTGCGGCGGCTGCAGGCTTGGTGCCAGGGCCATCGCCAAAGATCTTCCAAGGGCGGCTGGCATAAATGCCTTCGCTGTTGACCGCCATCCATCGGGTGATCCCGTCCAGGACCTTGAGTTCCTGGGCATCCAGTTCACCATTGTTGGGCAACGGGAAGTTCAGCATCAAGTTTCCGTTGCGGCTGACGATGTCGCAGAGCATGTCAATGACCTGCTTCGGGGTCTTGTATTGGACGCCCCGTTTGTAATGCCAATCGCCGATGCAGGTGTCGGTTTGCCAGGGGTTGGGCTGGATCTGGTCGGCAACCCCGCGCTCGATGTCGTAGACGCAGGTGCCGATTTCGGAGTCCTTCCGCCCTTTGCTCGTATAGACGGCCTCCACCTTTCCGCCGTGGAGCTTCGCACTCACGTTGTAGAGATGGGAGACCAGCCGGTAGTGAACCTCCGGGAAAACCATGCCGCCGTCGTTGTAAAGCAGGTCGGGCTCATATTTGTCGATCAAATCCTTAAGACGGTTGAAGTAATGCTGTCTCCATGCGAGTGGAGCGGGGAGTCTGGTGGGCTGGTTGTTTTGTTCCGGAACCAGGAATTCCTTGGGGTAGTCATGGTACAGCTCGGCGTACTGCGGGTCTGCTCCGTCGTAGGGGACGCCGGCCAAAGGCCCGGTCTTGTCGCTACCGTGGGAGACGGTCCACCAGACGTAGCTGAAGGCCAGGTGCTCGCTCACTGCGAATTTCAAGCCCTGTTTCTGCGCCGCCTGCTTGAACAAACCGACGATGTCCTTCTTCGGTCCCATGGCGACAGAATTCCACCTCGGCTGGTATTTTGAGTCCCAGAGATCGAAGTTGTCGTGGTGGACACCCATGCTCATGAAGTATTTGGCGCCGGCCTTCTTGTAGAGTTCCATCAAATGACCGGGATCGAACTTGTCGGCGGTCCAGATTTTGCAGATATCTTTGTGGCCGAATTTGGAAGGGTGGCCGAACCGCTCGAGGTGGGTCTGGTACTGCGGATCGCCCTGAATATAGATATGGCGGGCATACCAGTCGCCATCCTCGGCAGCCGACTGCGGTCCCCAATGGGCCCAGATGCCGAACTTAGCATCGCGGAACCATTCGGGAATCTGGTACGCTTTCAGCGACTCCGCGGTCCCGTCGAAGGGACCGGGCAGGATATCCGGGGAACTGTTGGGTGGGTCCGCCGCAAAAGCCCCCGCAATGCTAAAAGCGGGCACGGTTGCCGCCAGGGTTTTGATCGCCGTTCGTCGGTTCATGAACATAACATTTCCTTTCGTTTTGGTTTGATGCCAGTTGAGTTGGGATTCAGTTCGGTTGACACCGAAGCCGCCAGGAGTGCCAACGATGAGCCAGATTGGATTATTTTCATAGTTCGCCTGAGCTGACTGTAACGGATCTTATGTGTATTTTTCCTGAAGGACATCAAGATTCAAGATATTTGTTGTTGGCTGGAATTTAGAATGTGTTAAAACAGGAACCATGAACACCAAACTCCAATACCTCATCCTCCTCCTTGCCCTGGGCGCCGCCGAACGCAGTCGCGCCGGAGATCCCATTCCAGAGACTTCCGTCCCCACCGTCATTGTCAACACCAAGTCCGAACCCGTCACGGCCGGGAAGTTCCAGCCGACCTGGGATTCGCTCAAGCAGTACCAGGCGCCGGAATGGTTCTGCGATGCCAAGTTCGGCATCTGGGCGCATTGGGGTCCGCAATGCGCGCCGGAAGACAGCGACTGGTACGCGCGCAACATGTATATTCAAGGCCACAAGCAAAATGTTTACCACCTCGCCCACTACGGCCCGCCTTCCCAATTTGGATTCAAGGACGTCATTCACACCTGGAAAGCCGAGAATTTTGACCCGGAAAAACTCGTCGCTCTCTACAAACGAACCGGCGCGCAGTACTTTGTCGCGCTTGCCAATCACCATGACAATTTCGATCTCTGGGACAGCAAGTATCAGCCCTGGAATGCCGTAAAGATTGGCCCGCAGAAAGACCTCATCGCCGGTTGGGCCAAAGCCGCGCATGATCAAGGCCTGCCGTTTGGCGTCAGCATCCATGCCTCCCATGCGTGGAGTTGGTATGAAATCACCCAAAGCGCCGACAAAACCGGCCCTCTGGCGGGGGTTGCTTACGACGGGAAGCTGACCAAGGCCGATGGCAAGGGCAAATGGTGGGACGGCCTCGACCCGCAGGATCTTTATGAACAGCGCCACACGCCCAGCCCTGACTTTGCCAATGCCAACGCCATCCACAGCCGGTGGGATTGGAATGATGGCGTGAGCCTCCCCGATCAGGCCTACTGCGACAAATTTTACAACCGCACGGCTGACCTGATGCACAAATACAAGCCCGACTTGATCTACTTTGACGACGACGCCCTGCCGCTCTGGCCGGTCAGTGACGCCGGGTTGAAAATCGCCGCCGAGTTTTACAACTTCAGCATGAAACAGCATGACGGCAAACTGGAGGCGGTGATCCTCGGCAAGCAACTCAACGACGAAGAGCGCAAGTGCATTGTCTGGGATCTCGAACGAGGGGCGGCCAACCGGATTGAGCCGCTTCCCTGGGAGACGGACACCTGCATTGGCAACTGGCATTACGAACGCGCGCTGTACGACAACAATCGCTACAAAAACGCCGCGTCGGTCATCCGCCTGCTGGCGGACATCGTCAGCAAAAACGGCAATCTCCTGCTCAACATCCCCGTTCGCAGCGATGGCACGATTGATGACAAGGAAGAAACGGTTCTGAAAGGCATCGCCGCCTGGATGGATGTGAACAAGGAATGCATTTTCGGCACCCGCCCGTGGAAGGTTTTTGGCGAAGGCCCGGCCTCGGGAGGACCGGTCGGCCAGGCGGGCAACTTCACCGAAGGCAAGGGCAAACCGTTCACCGCCGAGGACGTGCGTTTTAGCACCAAAGGCGGGACGCTCTATGCCATCTCTCTAGGCGCGCCGAAAAAGGACTTGCAAATCAAGTCAATGGGCACAGCGGCGAAATTGTTGGACCGGCCCATCAGCAACATCACGCTTCTCGGCAGTGATGAGAAAGTGCAATGGTCGCAGACCGCGGAGGCGCTCACCATCAAAGCGCCCGCAAAATCACCCAACGACATCGCCATCGTTTTCAAGATGTATGGGGCAGTGCGGCAGCCGTCTGCTCCCTTCCCGGATGCCACAGGTGTGGTTCCACAGTAAATCCCAACAGAGAATTTGTCCGCCATGAAAACTCCCGTCACACGCCGTAAATTCCTGAAAACATCGGCGTTCGGCATTGCCGCCGGTGTGGGCGCGCCTTTATGGCAATCACATGCCCGTGCGGCGGTTTCATCGCCGGCCGCCAGCCCGGCTCCCGTTCCGATCGCGTCCGGCCCGTTCCAGCCGACCCGGGAATCGCTCAAGCAGTACCAGTGTCCGGAGTGGTTTCGCGACGCCAAGTTCGGCATCTGGGCGCATTGGGGGCCGCAGTCGGCTCCCGAAACGGGGGATTGGTACGCCCGGAACATGTACATTCAGGGGAACCGGCAGTACAACTACCACGTCAAAACCTACGGCCACCCGTCCAAGTTCGGCTACAAGGACGTGATCCCGACCTGGAAGGCCGAGAATTTCGACCCGGACTATTTGCTGGGATTATACCGGAAGGCCGGGGCGAAGTACTTCGTCAGCATGGGGGTGCATCACGACAATTTCGACCTTTGGAACTCGAAGCATCAGCCCCGCTGGAACGCGGTCGCCACGGGACCGAAGAAGAACATTGCGCTTATGTTCAAGGAGGCGGCGTTGAAGCAGGGCCTGCGCTTTGGGGTGAGCCAACACTTGCACGCCAGCTACGAATGGATGGCAACTTGTTTTGGGAGCGACAGCACCGGCCCTCTTGCCGGCGTCCCCTACGACGGGAACGACCCCCAGTACGCCGACCTTTACCACGAGAAGCACGAGCCGGCGGCGCAGGCGGGCGATGTCAGCAAGGTGCCGGAATCGTGGAAGCGGCAGTATCTGCTGCGGCTCCAGGACCTGATAGACCAATTGCAGCCGGATCTGATGTATCACGACGGGGTGATCCGGTTCGAGCAGTACGGGCTGAAATTGGTGGCGCATTTGTATAATCAGAGCGCGGCGTGGCACGGCGGCAAGGTGGAGGCGGTGTACACTTCCAAGGGGCTGGAGGACTGCCAGGCCGGCACCGCGGTGCTCGACTTTGAGCGGGGAATCGCAGAGGGCATCTGGCCCAATCCCTTCCAGACCGACACCTGCATCGCCAACTGGCACTACGACCGGGACGCCCGCTACCGGACGCCAAAGGAGTGCATTGACCTGCTGGTCAACACCGTCAGCCGCAATGGCACCTTGCTGCTGAATTTCCCGCTCAAATCGGACGGGACGCTCGATTCGAGGGAGATGGGAATTCTCTCCGAAATCACGGCATGGATGGCCGTCAACAGCGAAGGCATCCACGGCTCCCGCCCCTGGCAGATTTGCGGCGAAGGCCCAAGTCTGGATGGCACCGTCAGAGACACCAGCGCCTTCAAGCTGTTGCCGCCCATCCCGGACACGTCGCCGGGCGCCACGCGATCCGCCGGTGCGCGAGACAGCGGCAACAAGCCGTTCACCGCGCAGGATGTGCGATTCACGACCAAGGACGGCGCGCTCTATGCGTTTGTGATGGGTTGGCCGGAATCGCCGAAAACCGTGATAACAGCTCTTGCAAGCAATTCATCGCAGGTTGCCGGCAGGAAAGTTGCCGAGGTATCGTTGCTCGGTTACGGCGGCAAACTTGAATGGTCGCAAACCGCCGATGGGCTCGCCGTCAAGCTGCCGCAGGAAGCCCCGGGCAAACACGCGGTGACATTGCGCATCAAAGGTCTGCTCGCATAAAAATATGAAAATGAATCAATGCTCTTTCAGGGCGCATCCGCGTCGTTGGTGCGGCGCGGGAATGACATTATTGTTGCTTGCCGGCATAAGGGCCAACATTGCCAGTGCCCAAACTCCAGAACGGCCCCCTGCCCTTCAGCAGCCCACTCAAACGCCTCCTCCTGCGGACGATCCGAATCGTCTTCCCGGCATCCCGCAACCCCCCCCGCGGACCAATTCCGGGGCCGACGCCCAAGGCAGAAGCAACGCTCGATCGGGTGCGGCAACCAGGACTACTAATTATGATGAATCCAAGGCCAATCCCTATACTCTTCCCGATCCGCTGGTCTTGAAGAACGGCCAGCCGGTCAAGGATGCCGGCGCCTGGTGGAATCAGCGCCGCCCGGAAATACTGGAAGATCTCCGCGCCCAAATGTATGGACGAATTCCAGAAAACACGCCCAAGGTGACTTGGGAAGTCACCGCCACCAACGCCGGAGCCGCTGGGGGAACAGCCATCAAGAAGACCGTGGTCGGCCACATAGATAATTCGCGCTATCCCAGTGCCAATCCCAGCATCAACGTGAACCTGTACACCCCGTCCAAAGCCGTCGGCCCGGCGCCGATGATCCTCATCCTCGTCGCCGGTCCGGGGGGTTACGGCGCTCCGCGCCCCGGCACCGCCCTGGCCAGCCAGCCGGAGCCTCCGCCCGGCAGTCCGCTCTATCAGCTCCTGGGCATCGGCTGGGGTTACGCGACGATGGAAGTCGGCCCGATTCAAAACGATTACAGCGGCGGGTTAACGTCCGGAATTATTGGTTTGATGTCCGAGGGCAAACCGAGAAAGCCCGATGATTGGGGCGCTTTGTCAGCGTGGGCGTGGGGCGCCAGCCGCGTCCTTGATTATTTTGAGACCGACAAATCCGTGGATGCCAAACAAGCGGGCATTGAAGGCCATTCCCGCTACGGCAAGGCGGCTCTTTTGGCCGCCGCGCTGGATCCCCGCTGGGCGATTGTGTTCCCCAGTTGCTCCGGTGAGGGCGGCGCCAAACCGTCGCGGCGCAATTGGGGCGAGACTCTGGATAACGTCGCTTCCTCGCATTGGTTCGCCGCCAATTTCCGAAAATACGCCGGACATTGGAACGATCTGCCGGTGGACGCCAACGAGTTGATCGCCCTGGTCGCGCCGCGCCCGGTCTTCCTCAACGGCGGCACCGGGGACCAATGGGCCGATCCGCACGGCGCGTTCCTCGCCGCCGTCTCCGCCGGGCCGGTCTATCGCCTCCTCGGCAAGAAGGACCTGGGATCAACGGAAATGCCCGCCCCCGACACCGCGTTGACTTCGGGGGAATTGGCCTTTCGCTACCACGCCGGCCCGCACAGCGATGCTCCCGACTGGCCGGCCTTTCTACAGTTTGCGCAACGATACCTCAAAACGCCTGGCAGCCCGCCATCCGCTCCTTGATTGGCTGCGATAGATCAATAATTCCCCATGAAAACACTCTTCGCCCCGCGCGGCTTGCTCGCGGCTGCTTTTCTTTCCGCGGCCCTGGCCGCGGCGTCCCTCCGCGCCGCCGATGGCCCGAATTTGACCGCCAGTGACCTCCGCTTCACTACTAAAGGCGACCTGTTGTATGCGGTGATTCTGGGCAGGCCGAAAGGCGGCAAAGTGACCATCAAGGCCCTGGCCTCCAAATCGGCCCATTATCCCGGTGAGATTGGGAGCATTCAGATGCTGGGTTCGCCCGCGAAACTCGAATTTGCCCGCGAAGAAAACGCGTTGACGGTAACAGTCTCCGGAAATGGAACTTCCATTTTCGCGAATGCGTTGAAGATTATTCCAAAAGCATGAACCGCCTCTTATGAAGCCCAGAATCGGACTCTCAACCGCTTCAAGGCTGATCGCGCTGTTCCTGGTGACTTGGTTCTGTCCGCCGTTCCCGGCACGCGCAGAGACCAAGAACCTCGAACTGGCCCAATTCAAGGATCCCCCGGGCGAGTACCGCGGCATCCATTGGCAGGGGTTTAATCTGAACAGGCCCTCGGAAGCCGGCATCCGCGCCGGGATCCAAGCGGCGGCGACCAACGGGGCGTGGGGATCGTTTGAGCTTGGCCTCAGCGTCGGTGGCGCCACGACCGGATTGTCGGAGGGGTATTTGCGCGGATCACGGCGCGGGGCGAGCGACCAGGGCGTGGCCTACCTCAGCGAGGAGTACTTCCATTTTTACCGGATGGCCATCGAGGAGGGCCAGCGGATCGGCTTTCCCGACAGCATGATCTACGACGAATTGGGCTATCCCGCCGGCATCGCGGGCGGGCTGTTTTATTCCAAGTATCCGGAGCTTGCGGGAAAGAGCATTGAATTCAAGGAAACCAATGTCGCCGGCCCGGCCAAGGTGCGGCTCACCTTTCCCAAGCCCCTCTTCCTCGGCGCCGTGATGATGAACACGAATACCTTCGAGCGCATTGACGTCAGCAACCGCAAGACGGACCAGAACACCCTGGCGTGCGAGGTCCCGAACGGGAACTGGAAAGTCATGGCGTTCTACCTCGACGACACCTTCCGCCCGGCCTCGCTCAAAGGCGGGGCCGTGGATTATCTTGACCGCGACGCGGTGGCCAAATATATCGCCATCAATTTCGACCCTTACTATGCACACCTCAAAGAGTTCTTCGGGACGGTGATCAAGCGGACCTTCTATGACGAGCCTGCCATGAGTTATGTGGACGGACGCCTGTGGACCCCAAACTTCAACCGGGAATTCGAGAATAAATACGGCTGCTCGCCGATGACGAATTATCCGGCGTTGTGGTATGACATCGGCCCGGACACCGCCGCCGCGCGCAACGCGCTGTTTGGCTTCCGCGCCGAACTCTTCGCCTCCAACTACATCGGCCAGGTGGCCGCTTGGTGCGAGCAACATGGCGTCAAGATGGCCGGGCACCAGGACCAGGAGGAAATCGGCAACCCGGTGGCCGTGAGCGGCGATCTGATGAAAGTGTTCGAGCACCAGCAGGTTCCCGGCATTGACAACATTTACTACCCTGGCGAGTCCGTCATCTCCTACAAGATCGTCACTTCGGCGGCCTTTAACTACGACCGGCCCGAGTGCATCGCCGAGACGTATGCGGCCTACCGCACGATGACTCCGACCCTCGCGATGCGGACGGCCATGGACCAGTTCGCCCTGGGCATAAACATGCAGATGGACGCCCGTCCGCGCGAAATGGACCGCAATATCGGGACCTTCATCGGCCGCATGAGCTATATGTTGCGCGGCGGCCGGCATGTGGCGGACGTGGCCATGCTCTATCCGATCGCCTCCCTTCAGGCCGACTACAACTTTTTTGCCAAGCGCAATCCCGGAAGCCAGTCCGGTGGCACCGTGCCGGGGGCAAATAATTACATGGATCTTGGTCTCATGCTCTCTCACTCCCTGCGCGTGGACTACACGTTTCTGCACCCGGAGGTCCTCCTGGCCCGTTGTAGCTTCGAGCAGGGGAGACTTGTGCTCAACAACAAGGAAAACCGCGAGGAGTTCCGTGTCCTGATCCTGCCAGCCGGCGATACGCTCTCCGCCGATACCGCCAAAAAACTGCTCGACTTCTATCGTGGCGGCGGCGCCATCATCGCCACCCTCAAGCTTCCGGCCCAATCCGCCGAATTCGGGCGCGACCAGGAAGTTCAGGCCATGACGGCCGAGGTGTTTGGAACCTCGTTCGACGATTCCAAGAGCTTCTTTTTGAAGACTAACAGTGCCGGCGGGCGCGGCATTTTCGTGCCGCAACCCGACATCACAATCCTGAACAACATCCTCAAGGACGTGGACCCGGTTCGCGACGTGGACATCCAGGAGCCGCCCATGTGGCCGGTGAAGCTGGAGACGAGTTACGACGGCGCCCTGACCTACATCCACAAGGTAAAGGCCGGACGCGACATTTATTTCTTTTCCAACTCGTCGGACAACCCGGTGGACACGAAAGTCGTGCTGCGGGGCGACAAGAACCTGACGATCTGGAACCCGCACACCGGCGAGCGGGAGAACGCCGAGGCCGACAAATCCGAGGTCGCCGGCCAAGCGGCGACGATCGTGCATCTGGTCCTCCCGCCGGTCAGGTCCACGTTCTTCGTCCAGCAATAGGACTGATCGGCACTTGGCTCCAGCCGTGCGGCAGCACTGGCGTCCGAGACGCGCCATTCTCGCATAAAAGTAACATCCTATCCAACATCAAACAACCGCGCGCTTGCAATAATCGCGCTCCACTTGCATTATCCTTAAAATCCACAACCCGGAAAGGAGTCCTCCATGCGCCACGCCATTCTTCCTGCCCTGCTCATCCTCTCCTCCGCCGCCGCCTTCACTGCCGGCATCCCCCCCGTTCCCGCCCCCCCCTCGATTTCCCACTCCCTAAACTCCTCCCCGCCGGCAGGGACTTCCCGATCACCGACTTCGGCGCCATCCCCGATGGCAAGACCCTCAACACCACTGCCATCCAGAAAGCCATTGATGCCTGCTCCGCCGCCGGCGGCGGCACCGTCGTAATCCCGCGCACCGATCACAGCAGCGTTTATATGTCCGGGGCCATCTTCCTCAAAAAAGGCGCCAACCTCCGCATAGAAAAAGACGCCGTCCTCAAAGCATGGCTTGACCCCGCCCAATACCCCATTATAGATACCCGCTTTGAAGGCACCGAACGGCCTTTCATGTCCGCCTTCCTCAACGCCACCAACCTCGACGGCATCACCGTCTCCGGCGAAGGCACCCTCGGACGGCTCCGGCGACCAATGGCTCAACGTCATCACCAAGGGACCTCGCGCAGGCCGTGTTGGTCGCGCCGGCTCGATCCTCCCGGTCAGCACACCCGCTCCCGCCCCAATCCCCGAAGTCATTGCCCCCACGCCCCCTCTTCAAACCGTGTTCACCGCCCCTCGCACCGTCCTCACCCCCACCCCGGATAACCCGCCGCCACTCCAGCTTGTTAGCGCCGGCTCAAACCGACCGCGTCTCGCCCTCTTCAGCAACTGCACTAACACCGCGATAAGGGGCTTGCACCTCCAGAACCAGGCGGTTTGGTGCCTTCACATCCTTTATTGCTCCGATTTTCTGGTTGACAATGTGACGATCCTCGACCCCACGCACACAGTTCCCTCCTCGGATGGCATTGATATAGACTCCTCACGCCGGGTCCGCGTGAACAAAACCACCATCTCCGTCAACGACGACTGCATCTCCATCAAGTCCGGCAAAGATGCCGACGGTCGCCGTGTCAACCGCGCCTGCGAAGATATTCTCATCGTCAACTCCCACATGGCCGAAGGCCAGGGCGGCGTGGCCATGGGATCGGAAGTCTCCGGCACGATCCGCAACGTCGAAGTCCGCGACACTCTCGTGGACTCGGGCAACTGGGCTCCCATCCGCTTCAAATCCCAGGATACCCGGGGCGGCACCGTCGAGAACATCGTTTACCGCAATCTGAAAATCGCCAATGTCCGACAGGTTTTCGACTTCAATTTCAATTGGTCCGCCACCAGCCGTTCCGGCCCGCGCATGCCCACCACCGTCAAGAATATCTACATCATCAACGTCACCGGCACCGCTTCCGGCGGCGGCTCCATCGTCGGCCTCCCCGACTCCCCGGTTACCGGCATTTTGTTCCGGGACTGTGACCTCACATGCGGAACCTCAGTACGCCTCGTCAACACCGCCAACCTCGACACTGCCGGGCTGAAGATTGCCCTGCCCAACGGCCGCCCCGCTTTCACCTCCACCAATTCCACACCCGGCACCCAAGCCAGTCCCAATATCCCAGGAACCCAAACGCAACCAGGCTTGCAAAATCCTTGAATCGGCACAAGATGGCCAACAGCCCCAAACAACATGTGAACAGAGGAAAAAACCATGAAGAATACTCTTGACATACACTCAATTCCGTCCCGTCCGTCCCCCCGGCAACGCCGGTCGGTTTGCTGGATGCTCAAGCCGCTGGCGTTGGCGGCAGGCGTGGCATTGCTGATGAGTTCGGGTCCTCTCCGGGCCGCCACTGCGCCGGTCACAGTCCGGGAGGAAAACACGGTTATCCCCACCTACCTGGCCGGGGCACCCGAGCCAAACCCGATGTTTTACTTTGGGCAGTCGTCCCAGGGGGCGAAATGCGCCAGGTCATTGGCTGAAGATCAATTGCGTAATTCTCACCATGCGGTCACTGCATTCGCCGAGCGCTGTGTGCAAACCGGCCTCGCGAGTTTTCATGACCTGTCCACTGCGGATGCCGGTTTTTTCTTCAACTGGAATCACAACCCTCAACCCCCGATGGCCGTCATGACCCGGTGAGGCTGGTAGTTGGCGCGGAAGAGGTGCTCGGTGGGCTTCTGTGCAAGCGTGGCACAAATCAATTCGCGCAACTGATCCTCGTTCATGCGGGGACGCAACGCGGGTTTCAAATCTGTTTCCAGATGATTGCCCAGGCACGGGCGGAGGTTGCCGTCGCAGGTCAGGCGCATCTTGTTGCACTGTTCGCAAAAATGCAGGTCGCTCAGAGGGCCGATTAAACCAACAGTCACGCCGCGCCGCTTAAGGCGGTAGTACTTGGCGGGACCGTAACCCAGGGCGGCGCCAAGCGGTTCCAATTCGTCTTCACGCCGGAGCCGCGGCAGCAACTCAGTGACAGGCAGGAAGTTTGTGGCGTCGAGCATGGCGGTCAGGCTCACCGGCATCAGTTCAATAAATCGGATGGGAATGTCGTGCTGCACGGCAAAGTCCAGCAAGGGAAAAATCTCACTCTCGTTGCGACCGCGCATCAGAACCGTGTTCAGTTTCAACGACTCAAAGCCAAGTTCGCGCGCGAGGCGGATGCCTTGCAAAACCGGCTCGATTTCGCCATTGGTGATGGCGCGGTAAATCGCCGGGTCAAGGGCGTCGAGGCTAATGTTCATGCGGCGCAACCCGGCGTCAAAGAGAGGCCGGGCGAGTTGCGGCAGCCGGGTGCCGTTTGTGCTGAGATGGACTGATTCCACGCCCGGGGTGCGGACCAACTCGCGGATGAATTCCACTACCCCGGAACGGAGCAACGGTTCTCCGCCCGTGACACGAAAGTATTTGAATCCCAGGGAAACGGCTGCGCGCACAATGGCGTGCAGCTCATCGTACGAGAGTGTCTCTCCCCGCGGCAGCCAGTTCGAGTAATTCTCCGGCAGGCAATAAAGGCAGCGTTCGTTGCAGCGATCTGTGATGGAAATGCGCAAGTAATCAACAGTGCGGCCAAGCGGATCTGTGGGGTGCGAACTCATTTTTCGCAAGTCGTGGCCGCGTGGGGGTCTTCGCCGCGCAGATGAGCGACGCCTTCACGAATCGCAGGGGCAAGGATTTCCAAACACTCGCGCACCGCCGAGGGTTTGCCGGGCAGGTTGACGATGAGGGTCCTCCCCCGTGTGCCCGCCGTGGCGCGTGACAGGAGGGCGGTTCGCACTTTCGGGAAGGATTGGACGCGCATCATTTCGCCGAAGCCGGGGAGTTCCTTTTCCAACACCGCGAGCGTCGCTTCAGGCGTTACGTCGCGCGCGGAAATTCCGGTGCCACCCGTGGTGATTACCAGGTCGCACTGGAGTGCATCGGCAAACTTTCGCAGTGCCGCCGCGATCAATTCTGTTTCGTCCGGCACAATCGCGGATTCAAACGCGACTTCGCCTCCGAGAAATTCCCGCAAACAATTCTCGATCTCCGGCCCACTGCGGTCTTCGTACACTCCCGCCACCGCGCGGTCGCTGATCGTGACGCGCCCGATTTTCATGATTTCACCTTTTCTACGACGCGGATGTCCCCGATGCGCATGGTCTTGTCCACGGCCTTGCAAATGTCGTAAAGTGTGAGGGCCGCCACGCAAACGCCGGTGAGGGCTTCCATTTCCACGCCGGTTTGGGCGCTCGTTTCAACGGCGCAAAAAACTTCCACCGCGCCCCGCCGCACCCGGAAACTCAATTCCACATGGTTCAAGGGCAGCGGATGACAAAGCGGAATCAATTCCGCCGCGCGCTTGGCAGCCTGAATTCCAGCAATCTGCGCGACGGTCAGGACATCGCCCTTGGGCAAGGCTTTTTTCTTCAACGCCACGATTGTCGCCGGGCGGCATAGGAGCCGGCCAGCGGCCAGGGCGCGGCGACGCTGAATGGGTTTTGCGCCCACGTTCACCATGTGCGCGCCGCCCGCGTTGTTGAGATGGGAGAACTGCTTTTGCATCAGATCACGGAAATATCATACCCGGTGCCGGCAAAAAATCCACCTCCGCGCCCTGGGACATCGAACCCTGATTTGCCGGCACGCGAATCAAGGCGTTGGCCGTCGGCAGGCAAGCCAAGTCGCCGGAACTGGCCCAGACCAAGGGGCGCAAACGAGGCGCCCCGGCGTTCCAATCGAGGCGCGCGGGCCAGAGGGTTTCGCGTGGACACGGCTCGTCATTCAGTTTGGCAGCGAGCGGGGCGCGCAGAAATGCGGGCGCGCTTTCTCCGGCCATCCGCGCAAGAGCCAGCGCCACCGCGGAATGAAAACAGACGAAGTGGGAAAGAGGATTGCCCGGCAGACCAAAAGCCACGCGCGCGCCGTGAACACCGAAGATGAGCGGCTTGCCGGGACGCACGTTGACTTGCGCGAAAATAATCTCGAAACCGAGCCGTTCCAACAAGGGCCGGGTGAAATCCTTGTCGCCTACGCTTGCGCCGCCGGAAACCAAAATCAAGTCCGCTTGGGCGAGATGTCCGCGATCAAGCTGCCGCCACGCCGTTTCAAAATCTTCAGGTAAGTGCTTTTGCTCCAGATCGCAGGGGATGTTTTGCAGGAGTCCGCGAATCAAGGACGAATTGCAGTCGCGGATTTGTCCCGGCCCCGGAGATTGGTGAGGAGGGACGAGTTCGTCGCCGGTCGTAAAATGGGCCACGCGGGGACGCGGGCTGACGAGGGGCTGGGCGCAGCCAGCGGTGGCGAGCAGCGCCAGCGCGCCCGCGTTCAAACGGACGCCCGCTTGAACGAGCGGTTGTCCGGCCTTCACATCTTCTCCGCGAAGCCGGATGTTGGACGCCCGTTCCTGTTTCAGGACTCGGACGCGGTCGCCGTCGCGCACCACATGTTCCTGCATGACGACACGCAAATCGCCGCACGGGAGGGCAGTTCCGGTAGCCACGCGCACAGCCTCACCGGATTGGAGCGAACGCGGCTTCCAATCGGCGGCATGGAGAGTGTCCACAACTTGAAAAACTTCTCGCGTTTCGGTAGACAAAATGGCGTAGCCGTCCCGCGCCGAGCGGTCAAAAGGCGGCAAATCTTCCCGGGCGCAAATGGTTTCCCGCAAGACGCGGCCAGAGGTTTCAGCCAGTGGCGCGCGGACGGCGGGCAAGGGTTGGCAGCGCGAACGGATTTCGGCCATCGCTTCGTCAAGCGAATGCATGGCAGCACGCGGCCTGGACGCGGGCAATTCACTTTTCAGGTTGGGTGCTCCGGCGACTGGAAGCGCGCGGCGTTTCCAAATAGGAACGTCCTGTTTAAGGCGATCCAGGAATTCGCCCAGCAGGGCGATGGCTTCCGCGCGATGGAGCGAGATAACACCGACGTAAACCGCAGCTTCGCCCGCCGGCACGACCCCGACCCTATGAATGACACGGGCGGCCAGACAAGGATGGCGCTCCACGAGCGATTCCAGCAGGCGGCGAATTTCGCGCAAGGTCATTTCGAGGTAGGCCTCGTATTCCAGCGCGGCGATGGGTTGGCCGTTCTCTTCGGCGCGGACAATGCCTCGAAATTCGACGAACGCCCCATGAGCGCCGACTGAGGCAGGCGGGGAAATTTGCCCCGCGATGGGCGCGTCAGTGAGTTGAACCTCGATATTCACGCGTCAGAAAAATCAGCCGCCGGAGACAGGAGGAAGGAGTGCGACTTCATCGCTGTGGGAGAACACCGCCTCCGGCTCGGCGTATTCGCAATTGCGCGCCAGGCGGACGCTGGACCGGTGGACGGCCAGGGCGGGATATTTTTCCAGGAGCGCGGCCCAGAGTCCATCGCGGTTGAGCGGGGATGTTGCGGCGAGATCCACGGCATCGCAGCCAGTGACGTCTTTGAGTTGGGCGAAAAAGAGAACGCGCATAGGGGGATGAAAGTTCAGGCAGAGGCTTCAAGCAATAATTTTCCACCGGCGAAAATGAGGACGCCCGCGAGCACGCGGCTGAACGTGACGCTGCTCCAGCGCCGCGCGCCCAGATGCGTGCCGAGGAGCGCTCCGATGACCGCCGGCAAAGTGAGCCAGAGCAGCAGGCCAGGATGCGTGAGCTTTTGCCAACCCGTGCCAGCGAGCCCGGCAACTGAGTTGAGCACAATGAATCCCGCCGCAATGCCGCCAGTGGTTTTGGGCTTCACCCATCGGAACGCATAAAGCACGGGACTGAGGAAGACACCACCGCCGATGCCGGTCAGTCCGGAGAGAAATCCCAGAACCCCGCCTACAGCCATTGCGGGCGGCCAGTAAAATTCACGCACCGCCACGTCTTCAGTTTGCCAGCGGGCGCGCAGGATTAGGAGAACCCCCGCTGCCGTCAGCACCGCGCCGAGCACCAATTTGTAGGTCTGCGGACGGATGTGAACTTTGCTGCCCAACCAAGCGCACGGCACGGACGCGAGGGCGAAGACCAAAAGAACGCGCCACTCAAAATGACCGGCTTTCCAAAACCGCCACCAGGCGACGCCGGCAACAAGGACATTGGCGAGCAACACCGCCACGCGGGCCGATTCGGGCGCGACGCCGATGAGCGAAAGCGCGGCCAGATACCCTGTCGCCCCGCCGTGGCCGACGGAGGAATAGAAGAAGGCCACGGTGAAAACCGCGGCGAACAAAATCATCCAATTGGCGGCGTTCAAGTTCATGCCGGTTCCGTTGTGAATCTGCCACAACCGTCAGGAAGAAAACCATCAATCTCGGAGAACCCCCGGGCGCCTGGCGATTAAAAGGGGAATCGCACGGTCAATAGAAAGTTATTATTGTAAGTGGGCCTGCTCGTGACGGCGACTTGGTAGCCGAGACCGACGGACATGGCCAGGCGTTGCCAGATGGGAAATCGCCCGAAGATCAGTCCAGGCGTGAGGAAGAGCTGCTCTTTGCCTTCATGCTCGCCGTTTGGGTAGTAGGTGTAGTTGGCTTCCACTTCCGGCCAAAGCACCTTTCCCACCTGGTATTGCATTGTCGTATTGAGCGCAAAGGGGGTCCCAGGACCGGTTGGATCTGTGCCATGATCCGTGGGCAGAGAGAGGCCAAAAGTGCTTTGAATGTCAAAATTGCCCCAACCTTTGCCGCCCGCGATGGGGGGGTAAAAGTATAGCGGCCTTTGGTGTTGGCCGCGCCTCCGGTCGGCGCCGTTACACCAAAGAAAGAGGTGAGGATATAGTTGCCATTTTCTTCGTTGGCGGATAACCAGCGATATTTCACCAGGAAATTGTCATCGGCCCATCCGTCTTGGTCCGTCGAATTCGTCCCGCCACATCACCCGCAAGCGGGGGCGTATCGCCACAGAAACGGCTTTTTGGATTGGCTTGCTCATTGTCCAATTTCCACGGGTCGAGTTTGACAGCGACACAAACCTGTTGCAACACCTCAAATGTCCGCCCTGGAACAATCTGGAGTGCTGATGCATCCTGCAATAGTTTGCTCTCCATTTCTTCTTGCATTGTAAGGTCGTGCTGCCAACCGCGACAAATCTGCATGAGTCGAACGCTCAAAAGGCTTCACCCCGCGCCGGCCAAAAACGATTACCGCGCGTTAACCGATTAAAATTAATGTATGAATCCAGTGCGCTATATTATTTTAGGAGTGCTCGCGAGCCTCGCGACCGACGCCGCGCCCATCCAATTTCAGAGTCCCGAGCGTCAGGTGGCGTTGGTGGAGCTTTACACCTCCGAAGGGTGCAGCAGTTGCCCGCCGGCCGAGTCGTGGTTGAGCGGGCTGAAAGAAAAACCCGGTCTCTGGAGCGAGTTTGTGCCCGTCGCTTTTCATGTGGATTACTGGAACTATCTCGGTTGGCGCGACAAATGGTCCAGCAAACAATATTCTGATCGTCAACACGATTATGCCGGACTTTGGGGCAGCGAGAATATTTACACGCCTGAGTTTGTTCTTAATGGCCAGGAGTGGCGCAGCTGGTTTGGCCTGAGAGGCGCTCCCGGTTTGTCTGGAACCAAAGCCGGCATCCTCAAAGTCGCCTCTGAAGACACCAATCATTGGCAGGTGACATTTATTCCCACAAAAGCCGGAACAGCCGCTTTCGAAGTCAATGCCGCCCTTTGGGGCAGCGGCTTGGGTTCTGACGTAAAGTCTGGAGAGAACGCGGGCCGTCATTTGCAGCACGACTTTGCGGTCCTCAAGCTCATCCACCAGCCGCTCACAGGCAAGGACGACGAGTTCCAGGGCATTTTCACAATGGCTGCTGGGCGAAATTCGCCGGAAGGCAGGCTGGCGCTGGCCGTCTGGGCTACCCGCAACGGAAGCTTGCAGCCGGTGCAAGCGGTTGGCGGCTGGCTCGTAACATCGGAGAAAACGAAATGAAATATCTGAAATCGTGGGTTGATCTCACGACCCGGTTTTGAAAAATAGCGGGTTGGCCTCAATGGCGAAATTCGCAACTCTATTCCTTCCCTCATCGGCCCAATTTGAAGCTAAAAAGTCCTCTTCGCGCCGCGCCCATACCAGAATCCAGCCGCGAAGAGAACGAGCGCGCAGCCTGCTGTAAAGTAAATCAGGAAAGGCGATGGCAACATGAACCATGCGGCCACTGCCGCTCCCGCTGACAGTCCTCCACAAGCATAACAATAGAATGGTGTTGCTTCGGTCAGCTTGCGTAGCGGCAAAAACCGCGCCCCGGCGGAATTTCGTCGGTTCGATGTGGCCGGGCGCGCTACGCCGGCGAGTCAACCGCAGCCCGCTGCCGCGATGGCTTGCT